>ERZ1026923.465-NODE-465-length-18296-cov-6.276794_pt1 | contig 18296 bp, 10 predicted proteins | sample MGYA00519464_ERZ1026923 | MGnify/ENA primary metagenome ERZ1026923 (study PRJEB26926, sample SAMN06164762) | human gut metagenome | biome: ENVO:00009003; feature: ENVO:2100002; material: ENVO:00002003 | host: Homo sapiens | place: USA | collected 2012 ...
CAGACAAAGACGGAAAACGAGTCTGAAACAGAAAACAGATCCCAGACGGAGACTGCTGCAGAAACACATACCACGGTAGAAACCGAGACCAAAGCAGATCCCAAGCCGGAAACAGAGACTTGCACTGGCACAGAGACAAGCTATGAAACGGAAAACAATGTGCCCTCTGCACCGGAAACAGAAAACGACGCAGCAGGCTCCGAAGGAAACACTCCGGACAGCGATCCGGCAGCAGAAGCTGCCTGGGAGCAGGAAGCGAGGTGCGAGACCCGTTTTTTTCACCTGGAGGTGCTGAGCGAAACAGTTGAGGCGAAGACCGTAGAAACCCTGGAGCGGAAAACAGAGTCCGCCACAGAAGAATCCAAACAGGAAACTACAGAAGAAAACAACAGAGAAACTGCATCGGAAAGCAAACAGACAGAAGAAGAGACCAAACAGACCGAAACAACAGAAACCGGCACTGAGGAGGGCAATACAGAGAAAGCTCCTTCCAAGGAAGCTGTTGAAAAGGAAGCAACAGAAGAAATCCAGCAGGACGGAAACCTGTACGACATGGGCGGCGAAATGAGAAAAGCCAGCCGTGTGGCGAAGGTTGGACTCAGAAAGGCAGCAGGAGGACTGGATTCTAACTATGTATATCTTGATCCGGAAGGAATGGATTTGAATTCCAGTGCGAATTGGAGTACAGCAAGTCAGATATATCTTTTTAAGTTAAACGACGGGAACAATTTTACACTAGGAAAAGAAGTTGAAATTAATGGCAAGAAATATTGGAGATGGCAAGTTGATGGCAACACCAATCAATTTGGATTTTCCTTTACAAATAACTGGGGGGAAATTGATAATACAAATTACTACAGAACGGTATTGGCAAGTGTAATTTTTTCACAAGCTGGCGGAAAGGTCTTTGCAAGTGATGGTAAAGCGTCAGAGCAAATTCATAATCAAGAGGTTTACGCCCTCAAAGACATCACTACAGAAATCGCGAACAAGATGCCTTTATATTTCTATGACTTTACTGGTAATGTCACAACCGAGGTAAAGGTAGTCTGTTCCTCGGACAGCAGCTTCTCTACGGAAGCAATGGGAACAACGAAATCAGTCGTGATGGATGATGTTACTGATTTTCCGAATCTCTATACAGCGGAACTGGAAAAGGCGGAAATTGAAGCAAAACCCTATGTGAAGTTTACAGATAAATCTGGAAATCCTCTGGGAGACATTTACTACTTCGGACAAGATAGTACCAATGTAGGCACTGGTGTAATTCCCGTAACCTATAAAGCGGGTTCTGTGGATACCTTCCTGTATGGAGCTACCGAGCTGCAGAACGACGATGGTACAACAACGACTACTATAAGCGGCTGGGGCACAACACCGGGTAACGAGAGTCTGAAAGACAAAACCCTCTATTTTGATAATCTGCATTTCCCGGTAGACGCAAAAGAGGGAAGTCAGAAAGTAACCCTGCAGATTGGAACAGGAACAGCGCAGGAGCTGATACCGGATCCGCAGTTTAAAGGCAGCTTGTATAGCTATAAGCTTACGGACGAAACAATAACCCAGCAGACTGTTTTCACAGTAAAGGATCCCAAGGGCAATATCTATCATTTCTTCTGGACAGATCTGGACTGTAACCTGCTTCAGGTGACGGGCAACATAGCAAATGTCACAGGCGAATATGGATACGGGAATAAGATTTATTTTGACGCAACCTATTCAAAGCTGAATACACCGGATGGGGGAAATGGTGGACAAAATTCTATCCCGGCAAGTGACGATGCGAAGGTTTATTTTTATGCATGGAGCACAACCGATAATGGGAAGTACCGGTCTGGAGAGATGATAAAAGCAAAGTCCCACAAAAAGGATGGACAGACCTGGAACGATGTGTGGTATGTGCGGATTCCGGAAGAGGAGAAAATTAATAAAATTATTTTCTCTGCTGATGCGTTAGAAGATAAGGATGAGCGGACTGACAAGTTCGGCAGAAGAACTGCTATTCTGACGATTCCGGGTACGAATGAATATGGAGGAAAACCCTGCTTCTATGCAGATGCCGGTGATACTGCTGTATACGAGAATGAATATAGGGGCGGTTACTGGGCTGAAGCATATACGATTCGGGATGCAGAGAAGTATAAGAACAGCGATGTAGTTAATATTCAGGAGAAGCCTTCGTCGATAGAGAAGGATACCCTGTATGTAGATTCTACCTTCTATGACTACTACACGGATTATGAATTGAACGGTAATAATCGGGATACCTATCCGGGTGTGAATGTAGCATCTCAGCGCAACTGGGTCACATTCCGGCAGTTTGATCAGGCGTTGAGTGATTATTATCGAGAGAAGAATGTTTCCATTCCGATCTATACAGGCCATTTTCAGCCGAGTATTAATGACTGGGGGTTCCAGTTCAAGGATATCAATGGCACATTGAAGCTATATGGAAGTGATGACCATAATAAATTCTTTTCCACAAACAACTCTTCAATTGACGTGGATGGAAAAGATGGAAAATATGCATTTGCAGCACAGGGTCTTGTAAATGCGGCGCTTTCCAATGGAACGCTGATGACTGCAGACAACAAGAGTCCAGAGCCCCATTTTGACGAAGCGTTTTTACTGGGAAAGAACAGCAAAAATGCGGTCTTGGGTGAGGTCTATCACAATGTATCATTTCCGTTTAAAAAGAAAGAGGATGAGTATGGAGTAGAATATTGGTGGTTTGACAGCAGCAAAACGACACTTGCGATGCAAAAGGATTCATCCACAGGGGAATATTACCTGAAGAATACAGGGAACCAGGGCTGGGCCCAAAATGTAAACAGTAACGGAACCACTGGAGGAGATAAAGTATCATATGGTTTTTTCCCGTTTAACGAAAACACTACAGCGGCAAGCGGAAAAAATTATAACTATGGATTTGGTACAAAATTAGAGATTAAATTCCGCCTGACAGCGGATGGAACGGTTCTGGGAGATAACGAGGAAAAAGTGCCGATTATCTTTGCGTTTTCCGGAGATGATGATGTATGGGTATTTATTGATGGAAAACTGGCACTGGATGTTGGCGGAGCCCATGGAAAGGTGACAGGAACGCTGGACTTTGAAAATCTGAAGGCAAAAGTAAGTGAGGTAAAGAAAAGTGCAGCAGACGGAGCTGCAGGAGATGCAGGCACCAATAAAACAACAGACTTCACATTGAAGGGGGATAAACAAGACGAGCATACCCTTACCATGTTCTATATGGAACGCGGTATGTGGGAATCTAATATGATGATTGCCTTCAACTTCCCGAATGATAACGAGTTTGCAGTAGAAAAACAGGTAGATACAAGTGCGGTAAATGAGCTGTTTAAGGATTCCTTTAAGGATGCCTCCGTATTCCCCTTTACGATCCAAAACCAGGCGACACATTATGGAACAACGCCAGCAGGAAGTGGAACAACGGTAGAAACAATGCCATTTAACAGATTTGACAGCGATTCATCAGTATCAAAACCTGAAAACTCGGATATTACATTTAAACGAGAAGATAGTAAAGCGGGTCAAATCGGTGTTGCACACTGGCGTGCATTGTTAGACGATGCGGACGGAAAGCATAAAGATGAGCGATGCGGCATCATCCCATATCAATCAGGCGGAAACTTGAATGCGTCAGCGGCGAATAAATATCTGGATTTCAAGCTGTATTATGATTATAACGATACTCCAACAGCGAAATGTATTTATCTGGAGCTGGAGGATGCAAGTGGGAAGAAGATCGGAGACTTGTTATCCGGAAAATTATACGGAAACACAACCCTTAAGGGACAAGCATGGAATACCCTGACGGTTGACTTAAGCAAATTAAAAGGAACAGCCGATTTTGATTATAGCCAGATAAAATCCATTAAATTTAATTACAGCTATTCCAGAGACATATATCTGGATGACTTTGTATTCCGTTCCGGCGTACAGGTAACGAAGTATACCGGATTTGAGGTGAATCAGAAAGACATTCCGGATTATGATTCTGCTACATCTGGAAAACTGGAGAATCCAAAGGGTGCAATCTATTCCAAGAGCGATTCCTCCAGTACGGATACCGGCATGATTGAAGCAGATGGAACCTTTGTACTGGCGGATGGTCAGACGGCAACCTTTAGAAATCAGTTCCGTCGCGGCAGTTACATTTCCGTGAAGGAGGAGATCAGTTCCCCTGCATTTTATACAAGCTGGAGCTTATATGAAAACGGACATGCAGTAGGCAAGGTAACGGAAACAGGACGCACGGTAAAAATTGAATCAAACGAAAAAGTGTCCAACGTATCCGGAATGCAGATCAAGGATGGCAGACAAGAGGAATATAAGAATGATGAAACCAAAAACACCGGATATACTGAAACGCAATTTGCGAAAGACGCGAATGGAAATACTCAAGATGCCATCGTGTTCCGTTCCTACAGCAAACCGGATGATGAAAACAATGTTACAAAATTAAAAGCGGTATTTGTAAACAAAGTAAAGGTTGGTTCCCTTAAGATCCAAAAGGCGAAGACGAAGGATTCAGGTGAGCTGAACGGAACCTATACTTTTCAGATCAAATTTACAAATGTCGCAGGAATGTCACTGGAAAAAGGAGATTCCATTACAACAGAAATTCCCTTAAAGCAGGGAGAATCCTATACGATTACGGGTATTCCTATCGGAACAGATTATGAGATTACAGAAGTAAAACCGGCAGATGGAACTACCCTGAAGAAGGTTTTGATCAGTAACGATGGAATAAACTTTAACGATGATACATCCTTTAAAGTAGAGAAAGGCTCCGTAAACGGAACCATTACAGCGGATGCAACAAATCCTGTCGTAGAATTTCAAAATAATAACAAACCGACCGGTAACATCGATGTAACCAAAGAATGGAAGACAGATGGTACAGAGATTACGGATCTGAATCAGCTTCCGAAACGTATTTACCTGCAGTTGCAGAGAAAAGAGAAAGATAAAGAAGGTGCTGGTTGGCAAGTGGTTAACTATTCCGGCAATCTCACAGGTAAACAATGGGTTGAGGTTACCCCCGCCTATGAAGGCTGGTCTTATTCCTTTAAGGATCTGGAGCAATATGTGGACAGTGCTGCAACAGATAAAGTCCCGTGGATCTATCGGGTCATGGAGGTGGATGCCAGTGGAAATGTAATTCCTTCCAACGGTACATACACTACTGTGGATGGCAAAACCTATCGAGTAACCTATTCCATGGATGCTTCGACAGGCACAACAACAGGTTCCGCGGCAGATCCGGCCACAGGCACAGCAACAGATCTGACAAAAGTGGGGATTGAACTTGCAACTTTTGCAACAGCCGATGTCAAGCAGCCGACAGTGAATATGACAGTGACCAATACCTATTTGGAAGAGCTGAACCTGAAAATTACGAAAAAGGGTAAAAACACAACGGACGAATTGCTTTCCGGAGTACAGTTTACGCTGGAGAAGCAGGTTGATACTCCGACTGGAGAGTGTTTTGAATCATTCGGTGATCCGCAAACAACTGTTGAGGGCATTGCCACCTTTACAAAGCTCGGTCAGGGAACCTACAGACTGATAGAAACAAAGGCTGCAAAGGGTTACAACCTGCTGGGTGATTCGATCTTAATTAAGATTGGTGCTTCAAATCAGGTGAAATGGAAGATGGAGAAGGAAACAGATGACCACTGGGAGCCAATAACTATAGAGGGAGACAAGGTAATTCCTCTCACCATCCACAACACAAAGCAGCTGATCCTTCCTGCAACAGGAGGATCAGGGTTTGGATTGGTTACTATGGGCGGCATTGCGCTGATGGCGCAGGCAATCCTTATGGGTACATACTTCACGCTGCAATGCAGAAAGGGGGACGATAAGCTTCGTAAAAAGAGATAATACCCCCAGAGGTATGAAACACCGGCTGTTGGAGCAGGGGCTTATGTCCGGCAGCTGCATAAGGCGAAAACCTTAGAAACAAAGTACGGAGCAAAACGTACAAAGCAGGAGAAGTAAAAAATATTTCGGCTGTCCCAAACACAAAAGGACAGCCGGACAAAAAAAGGAGAATGGAAACAATGAAGAGAATGAAAAAGATTCTGACAGGGCTCCTGACCCTGGCGATGACATTGTCAATGATGACAATGACGGCATTTGCGGCTGAACCTCCCGCAAAAATGCCGACGATTGATTTTGATTCGAGTAAAAAAGGTTCGATTACGATTCATAAGTATGAATACAATGGAGAAGCTAAGGTAACAGGAACTGGTGAAGATAATCAAACTCCTCCGGAAGGCGCGGAGCCGTTAGCAAATGTAAAATTTAAAATCACTAAAATTGCAGAATTAAGTGCTTATTATGGGACAGATGCAGAAGCATTTCCGACGGTGGAAGCTGCAAAAGGAATGGCTGCGATTGCCACTTTTGAAAAGGCTACTGGTTCAGACGGTGTAGCAACATTCAATGAATTACCTTTGGGCTTATATTTGGTTCAGGAAACAGAGGCTCCTGCCCAGATTACAGGAAAAGTAGGAGATTTTCTGGTGTCTGTTCCTATGACAAATGCGGATGGAGATGATTGGCTGTATAATGTGCACGTATATCCGAAAAATAGCAGTACATATGGTGAAGTTACCTTGCAGAAAAAGGGGAAAATTGGATCAGCAGATGCAACAAATTTAAAAGGTGCCCAGTTTAAGCTGGAAGTACAGAAAAATCCTACTACATGGGAACAGGTTCTTAAAAATAACAAAGGTGCAGATATTGGAGTAGCTGGAATTTTAACAACAGGATCAGATGGAAAAATCACTGTTAAAGATTTGGCACCTGGAGACTACAGATTTGTAGAGGTAAAAGTTCCTGAAAATACTGGTTATATTGCAGATCTGAAGACAGCATATAGATTTACAGTAGCTGAGAAAGATAGCCCAGATGATGGTGCTACATATAAAGCAGGCTCTATTCTTATAGACGGCGAAAAAGTGGATACAGCCCAGCATCCGATTGAAGTTATAAACTACAAACCCGCTGTAGAAAAGGAAGTACAAATCAAAGCAGGCGGTTGGAAAAATGCTTCCGCTGATTATAGTGTTGGAGACACAATTCCTTACAGAGTTACGGTAGACGTTCCTGCCAATATTGCAGATCTGAAAACCTTTACATTAACGGATACACCTACAAATCAGGAATATCAGACTGGTACATTAAAAATTTATTCGGATTCGAGTTTGGCTACAGAAACTTTAGTTGGAGAGTATACTGTTACTTCTGAGAACAGCGGCTGGAAAATCACATTTGATCCTAAGAAACTGTCAAGCGTTGCAGGAGAGAAAATCTACATCTCCTTTAAGATGACATTAAAAGAAGGAGCAATTGTAGGATCCACCGGTAATACGAACAAAATCAACCTGGATTACTCCAACAAAATTTTGCCGGATGGTACTCCTGATCCTGGAACTCCCGAAACAGATAAAATCGAAAATGAAACCACTGTTTACACGTTTGGAATCGCTGTAAAAAAAGAGGATGCATCTGATGGTAAAGCGTTGCAGGGAGTAACCTTTGATCTTTACAGAAAATTGGAAGTAGGGGAGGATACAACCGGTTCAGTACCTAATCCTGTAAAGGGGTTAGCAGGGAACTATATAAAGGTAAATCGCGAAGCTTTAGAAACAAATTCCGAAGGTAAAATCTCTGTACCCGGTCTTGCTAAGGGCGACTACTGGCTTGTTGAGACAAAGACCATCGATAACTACAACCTGTTAAAGGCGCCGATTAACGTTCCGATTACGGCGACATATTCAGAAACAAAGAAGACTGAAACAATTACAGATTCTACCACCGGAAAGACAACGACTACAACAATTATTGAAACAAAAACGCTTACCAATGCAGGAGAGGCTGGTGTATTTACAACCACTGTCAAGAACAGCAAAGGCTTCACCCTTCCCACCACCGGTGGTATCGGTACTTTCGTATTCACCTTCGCTGGTATTGCCATGATGGCAGCAGCAGTGATCCTGCTGATCACCAGCAAGAAGAAAAAAGCAGAGTAATTCAGACAGATAACCCTTTTGTTATCTCTTCTATGGATGCTGCGAAGCTGTTGTGAAGTACAGCTGCAATTTTATCAGCAACGGGTCTGCATCGCGTTTCGTGTGGCGCAAACAGATTCCGGCACAGGACGGGGGTCACGTCCCGCCCTGTGCATCGCTCCTTCAGAACCCCCTTTCCCCCTGAACGGAGCGATACTGCGGTGATCGCCGTCGGTCTTAGAAACCGGCTGCGGCTGCGGTAATCGGAAAAGAAAAATTTGGGATTTTCTTTTTCGTGTTGTGTTTTCCCATTCCCTTCCTGAAAAGGACATCCGGGCGCTCTCCCGTGCCCTTGGATGTCCACGAAAAAACGGCGCAGAGAAAATGCAAAAGCGGCGGCTGCCGCAGGCCTTTGATCTGTGCCTTTCCTTATAAAATGTCCGGAGGTTACTGTCATGGATAAAAAAAGAGCATGGTTTATCGCGATATTGTTTTTTTCAGGCCTGTGTCTGACTCTGTATCCCTTCGTCAGCAACCTGATCGCCCAGTCCCATGCAAGTCAGGCGATCGCCGCCTATGATGAGCAGGTTGCAGAGATGGATCAGGAACAGATTGACGCTGCCAAGGAAGCGGTCCGTAAATATAATGAACAGCTCAATGCAGCAGTGGAAGCCAGTGCCATGCAGGGAGAGGATGGAATCAGCTACCTCGATCTGGTGGATGTGGGCGAGAGCATTGGCTTTATCGAAATTCCGAAAATTGACGTATATCTTCCCATATACAGTGGAACCAACGAAGATGTGTTGCAGAAGGGCGTCGGCCATCTGGCGGAGTCCTCCTATCCTATCGGTGGTACGAGCACCCATTCCGTGCTGACCGGTCATCGTGGACTGCCCAGTGCGGTTTTGTTCACGGATCTGGACAAGCTGGAGGAGGGCGATGTGTTCTATCTCCATGTATTGGATGAGGTGCTTGCTTACAAGGTAGACCAGATCAAGGTTGTGCTTCCGGAGGAAACTCAGGACATCGGGATCGTGGAAGGAAAGGATTACTGTACCCTTGTTACCTGCACACCCTATGCCATCAACACCCACCGGCTGCTGGTTCGTGGCGAGCGGACCGAGTACATTCCGCCGGAGGAGCTGGCAGAACAGAATGCAGTGCATGAAGTACAGTCCCAGACCATCACGAAGCGGATCGTGGATGTATGGCCGTGGCTGGTTGTATCCCTGCTGATCGTGGCAGGTGTGGAGGGATCCATTTTCCTGCTGATTGTGAAACGGCAAAGAAGCTACGGAGATGTCCGGGAAAAACGAAAGAAAGGCAAAAGGAGCAGTCGGTCATGCAACAAAACAAGGCGCAAAAAGTAATTGAAGAAGTAAAAAAAGCATTTATCGGAAAAACAGAGTGCGTGGAAAAGCTCATGACAGCCATTCTTGCCGGCGGACATGTGCTGGTGGAGGATGTCCCGGGAGTGGGAAAAACAACCCTGGCGCTGGCCTTTGCCAAGGCAATGAATGTGGCGCAGAACAGAGTGCAGTTTACACCGGATGTTTTACCGGCGGATATTACAGGCTTTACCGTATATAACAGGGAAAAGGATGGCTTCTTTTACCGTCCCGGCGCAGTCATGTGCAATATTCTTCTGGCGGATGAGATCAACCGTACCTCCCCCAAGACCCAGGCGGCGCTTCTGGAGGTAATGGAGGAGGGCAGCGTAACCGTAGACGGCGTGACCAGACCGGTACCGTCTCCCTTTCTGGTCATTGCTACCCAGAACCCTGTCGGCTCTGCCGGAACCCAGCTGTTGCCCCAATCCCAGCTGGACCGGTTCCTGATCTGCTTTGGGATCGGATATCCCGATGCTACAGAGGAAATGGATATTTTAAAAAGCCGCCGGAGCGGAAACGGGCTGGAAGATGTACGTCCCGTCATCAGCAGTCAGGAGCTGATGGAAATGAAAAAAGAAGTCGAAGAAGTGTTTGTACACGATCAGGTATATGACTATATCGTGCGTCTGGCTCAGGCCACCAGAAACAATGACGCACTGGAGCTTGGGCTGAGTCCCAGAGGCTCTCTGGCGCTTTTGAAAATGGCTCAGGCGAGAGCCTATCGGAAAGGCCGCAGCTTTGTGATTCCGGCGGATGTTGCGGCAGAATTTCAGGATGTTGCGGCCCACAGGGTACAGCCTGTATCAAGCTCCGGAATGGATAGAGTCCGTGCAGCAGCCGTGCTGGAGCGGATCTTAAAGGAGACCCCGGCGCCTGCTCCGGAGAAAGGGTGAAGCCTTGAAGGAAAAAGCAATTTATATAGGAGCGGTCGTTCTGACTGCTATCTGGGGGGTAGCTGCTCCCGAGGGCTTTGCTCCGTTTTTGCTGGGCTTTGAACTGCTGTTGGCGCTTTCCATGTGGATTCTGGTTCAGATCCTGGCTGGAAAGGTAGAGATTGTGCCGGAGCCTGCAGAAGAGACGGTGGGGAAAAAAGAGCCCATCGTCCTTCGGGTAAAGCTGAAAAATGCTTCCCTGCTTCCAGCCTCCTGTGTGGCGGTTACCGTCGGCTGGCGGGATCTTCTGGATAACAGCACGGGCACTGTGGAAAGCATGGGAATGGCAGGTGGAAAAAAGACCGGTGTGCTGGAATTTTGTATCCCGGTGAAGTATTCCGGTGTTTACGAGTTTTGGATTCAGTCGGCATCCGTGCGGGACTGGCTTCGGTTATGGTCAAAGAAGCTTTTGATCACAGACAAAAAAGTGCAGGTGTTGTCCGTGCCTCTGGTACATCAGGCGGAGGAATGGATCCCTCCGGCACAGCTCGCCTCCGGCGGGGATTCGGATCAGCATTCCCAAAAAAAGGGCGGGGACGATGGCTCGGAGGTATTCGAGGTTCGTGCCTATCGGGATGGGGATCCGTTGCAGAGAGTGCATTGGAAGCTGACTGCAAAGACCGGAGAAATGCTGGTGCGGGAATTCAGCCTGCCAAAGCGGGAGGTGCTTTTGCTGCAGGTGGATTTATATCATCCGCCTCAGGAAAAGTGGGATCATTGTAAATTGGAACGGCTGCTGGAGCAGACTGCGGATTTTTGCTGGAGGCTTTTAGCGGCAGAACAGGAATATGAGGTATTCTGGCAGGAGCAGGAGCAGCTGTGCAGAATGCAGATTTCCAGAGCCCAGGAGCTGTGGGTCTTTCTCAAACGGCTTTGTCTTACCGCCACAAAGGAAGAGCTGGAGCAGAATGGAAAGCAGAGCCAAAAGCAATCTGCCGGGAAAAATAAGTATCCGGCAGAGGATCTTTTGAAAAAGGGCAGAGGCAGCGGTGTAACAGAGCCGGTAGTCGGCGGGCAGCTCTGGAAAATAGATGCAGAAGGAACAGTCAGGCAGGTGAGAGGCAATGAAGAAAGGGCAGGAGCCGGGACAGCTGGATAAAGAAGCGGTAGGCAGGATTACCTGTCGGATTCTACAGGAAGAAGAACCCGGCGGTATGCTGGTCAAAAAGCTGTGGCGGCTGGCTGGTATGCTGATCTGTATGCTCTGCCTCACCGGTGGTCTTTGCAGCGCATTTCTCAGTGGCTTTGGAATCCGATATTTGGTCCCTGTTTTTTGGATGCTTCTGATCGTCTCGGTGCTGTTCTGGATCGGGTTTTCCAGACTGCCCCTGGAAGGGGTGTATCGGCTCCTTGCAATTTTGGGAACTCTGATCGGCGTAAGCCTTTTGCTGTTGTTGCTGCAAAAGGATGTAATCGCCGGGTATATGTCTGCTGTAAACGGGGTACGCACTCGGTTAAATGAGGCTTATGAAGGTACCCTTGCCCTGTATCAGGCGTCGGCATCTGCGATGCAGATGACGGTATTTTTCGGGTTTATCCTGTTTTTGCTGGCAGGGCTGTTATCTGCCGGGATCTGTTATCGGACCAATCCGGCAGTGGTTCTGGCAGGAGAATTTCCGGTGCTGGCAGGAATCGGAATTGCCGGAGGGACACCTTCTTTTTTCAGCTTTTTTCTGATCCTGTTGGGAACCCTTGGAATGCTCAGTGCCGCCGCTGTCAGTCGGGCGGATCAAAGGGATCAGGACAGTGCCCGTCAAGCAAGGCAGATGACAGAGCAGATGAAAAGCAGTGTCAATGTCTGGCTGCTTTTGCAGGCTGTAGTGCTGTCGCTGTTGGCGTTTGTGCTGGTGCGGCCCCTGACCAATACCCTGCTCCAGGCACAGGAGGCAGGGATGAAGACACAAAACGGTGTGCTGCAGGCAGTCTGGCAGCTGCTTCCGGCGGTTTCCGGAGGGAGGCTGAAGCTTTCCGTTGAGGGAGTCGGCGGAGGGGTATCGGATGGCACACTGACAGAACAGGATGGCTTTTATTTTGGAAAGGTACAGGCCCTGAAGGTCACGGTTTCGGAAAAACCCTCAGAGACAGTGTATTTAAAGGGCTTTATCGGCACGGATTACACCGGGACAGCCTTTGAGGAGGCAGACGGGGAGAGCTTTGTGCAGGCGGCATCCTTGTGGAAGCTGGATGGAAATGTATCCCTTGGGGTGGAAAATCTGCCCTTTCTGCGAACCTATTATGCGGAAAACGTGGTGTTTACCGGAGAGGGAGACGATGCAAAACCGGAGCTTTCGGCAAATGCAGCCTCCTCTGCTGTGACCCTGCAGGTGGAAAATCTGGCGGCAAATCCGAATTATACCTATGTTCCCTATGGAGCATTTTTAAACGATTATTATCAGGTGCTGGGAGGCGACGGCGCACTGGCAGGTCAGAGCGTCCAGCAGGATATTTTTTCCTGTTATCCCAGAAAGCAGCTGGAGGAGGTCTTAGAGGACTGGAACGAAACAAAGCAGCAGGAAAGCACTCTGGATCAGGCGGAAAGCGCCTATGCCGCCTATGTGCAGGCACATTGCAGCAGCCTGCCGGAGAATCTCAGCTTTTTGCAGGAGGAATTTGATCTGGATCTGGAAACAAAGGAAAGTGCAGATCCCAAGGAAGCAGAAAAAAACTGGGAAAAGATCAAAACTGCAGTGGTTTCCGAGCTGGCAGGAAATTATGAATTTGTCCGGGAACCGGAGGCTGTGCCCGAGGGGAAGGACTTTGTAGAGTGGTTTTTAAAGGAATCCAAAGAAGGAAATTCCGTTCATTTTGCAGCGGCGGCCACCATGCTGCTGCGTGCCTGCGGGATGCCGGCACGGTATGTGGTGGGCTATGCAGCGCCGGCAAGTCTCTTTAAGGGACAGGAGGACGGCAGCTATCAGGCTGTTTTGGAGGATGACAACGCCCATGCCTGGGCAGAGGTCTACCGGGAAGGAATCGGATGGACCGTAGTGGAGGCGACACCGGGCTTTGCCGCCCTGGTAACAGAAAGCGATGGAGCCTCGGGCCAGAAGGAGAAGGAAGCAGACAGCCCGGACACCCCAGGGGAAGCCTTTTATCAGGAGGACACGCCAGAGGCTGAGACCCCCGGGATCGGCAGCAGAATATTCCGGGTGGTGAAAAAAGCACTGGCGGCGGTGGCTTTGACGATAGCTGCCTGTGGGATCGCAGCAGTCATCCGGCGGCATATCCTCTGTAAACGACGGAGAAGAGGCAGAAAGGGAGAAACGCTGGGAGAGCAGATCCAAAGGATTTATCGAAGCTTTGCCGCTCTGCAGAAATTCAACAAAAAAAGTGTATGCAGCTGTCAGGAGGAGCGCTTTGCAAAGCAGCTTGGAAAGAAATATCCGATATTTTCGGAGAAGACAGCGCAGAAGCTGGCAAATATCGTGCTGAAGGCATGCTATAGTGATCAGGGGCTGACAAAAAAAGAGTGTCAGTTTGTACTGGATTGCTATGAAAAGCTTGCAGAAGCTGTATCAAAAGAGCTGTCGCCGGCAAAGCGTCTGGTGGGAAGCCTGATCTTTTGTTTTTGGTAAAGCGGAAGGGAGAAGTGCATGAAACGAAAAATTTTGACAGTCCTTGCCATCCTTCTTGGTCTGGCAGGGCTGGGTGTCCTGTTATATCCCTCCGTCAGCAACTGGATGGAACAGGCAAAACAGCGCAGGCAGATCGCAGCCTATCAGGAAGCACAGGCGCAGATGGAGCAAAAAAGGCGGGCTGCCCTGCTGGCAGAAGCCGACCGGTATAATCAAAAACTGGCAGAGCTTGGCATCAGCTTCGATATGCTGGGAGAGGTAGAAAAGGAGGCACTTTTGATCGACGGAAAATCCTATGATGAGCTGCTTTTGGCAGAGGACAGCGGCGTGATGGGATATCTGGAAATCGAAAAAATAAAGCTGAAGCTTCCCATTTATCACGGAGTATCGGAGGAGGCGCTGGAATCTGGAGTCGGTCATCTGGAGGGAACCTCCCTGCCGGTTGGAGGCGAAACAACTCATGCGATTCTGTTTGGTCATCGGGGGCTTCCCTCGGCAAAGCTTTTTACCGATCTGGATCAGCTGGAGGTGGGAGATACCTTTCAGATCACGGTGCTGGATCGTGTGCTGGTCTATGAAGTGACCCAGACAGAGGTGGTGCTTCCGGAGGAGTTAAACGGTTTGACAGCAGAGTCCGACAAGGATCAGGTCACACTGGTTACCTGTACGCCCTATGGAGTCAATTCCCATCGTCTTTTGATCCATGGGGAGAGGGTACGATAGATTACGATAGATAGAGAACAGGAAACTTCATTGTCGGTGGGGTGCAGGAGCGTATCCGGCAGGAGAAAGGTAGGCTGCAGCTGCAGCAGAAAGTGAGGAAGAAAATGAAAGGAAGAAAAATCCGGATCAGACAAGGGATAAAGGGCTGGCTGCTTGCGCTGGCCATGGTATTATCCCTTTGCAGCGGCTGGAAACAGGACGTCTGTGCACAGCAGAGTCAGAGCAGCTCGTCCAATTTGATGCAGGACGTGGACACGGACAAAAAAGGCTCCATCGAAATCCTTTTTGACACCATGCGGGACGAGCCCGTTGCAAATGCAGAGTTTACCCTGTATCAGGTTGCAGCAATGGTGGATCGGGGAGGATATACGGTGCTGGAGCTGACAGGCGGCTTTGAGGGCTGCGGCGTGCAGCTGAAAAACCTGACGGCACAGCAGTCCAAGGAGGCTTCGGCAGCGCTTTTGGAGTATCAGAGAGCAAATCACATTTCCGGGGATACGAAAAGAACAGATGCAAACGGAAAGATCAGCTGGACAGGGCTGCAGACCGGTCTGTATCTGCTGGTTCCGGGTCAGATGCAGAAATACAGAACCGATCCGTCTCTGGTTTCGATCCCGACGAATCTGAACGCCCAGCTGTTATATGACATGTCGGTGAATCCGAAGGCCGAAAGAATTCCGGATCCGGTGTATCCGCCGGAAGAATCCGAGGAACCCTCTACGCCGGAGGTGAAAAAGCCGCCGAAAAAGACAGAGACCATCGTTACACCGGGAATCATTCCGGAGCAGAAAACACCGGAGAAGCTGCCTCAGACAGGACAGCTGCGCTGGCCGATCCTGGCACTTTCCACAGTAGGAGCAGGATTGCTGTTTCTTGGATGGTGGATTGGTCGAAAAAAAAAAGACTGTTCCAAGGCTCTGATGGGGCTTGGGATCCTTCTGGCAGCAGGAGCAGTGGGGATCTCCGCGTATAATATCTGGGATAGCAGCCGTGCCGAAGCTGCGGTGGAGGCGTCTTTAGAGGCCTATGAAGAAGAGCTGACTGCTGCGGAGCAGGAGTCGGAGGCGCTTCCTGTGGATGAGAACAGCGGGATGACCTTTGTGGAGGCAGACGGGCTTTGCTGGATTGGCGAGCTGGAAATTCCGTCCCTGCAGCTTACGCTGCCGGTGGCGGATCCCTGGAGCTATCCGTCCTTGAAAAAAGCACCCTGCCGCTACACCGGAAGTGCAGAGGAAAATTCCCTGATTATTGCCGCCCATAATTATAAACGGCATTTTGGCAATATCGGACTTTTGCCGGAGGGTGCAACGGTGAAGTTTACAGCGGTTTCGGGCGACGTATACGAATATGAGGTAGAAAGGGTAGAAACCTTAAATCCCTATGCAGTAGACGAGATGCTGTCCGGTGACTGGGATCTGACGCTGTTTACCTGTACCTATGGAGGAAGAAAGCGTGTGACGGTCCGGTGCGGCCTGGTTGGATGAAGAGGCAGAGAGATGGAGAAAAGAAGCATCCGCAGAAATCAGCGGCGACAGGCTGTCAGGGTCGCTGATCTCTGCGGATGCTTTTTGAATCAGAATGTTTTGAGGATTTCAGGGAAATACAATAGAATGCACCCAATGTGAGCATTCTATTGGCATGAAAAAAAGAACCTCGATCTCTCAAGGTTCTTTCTGTTAATCGGAGTGACAAGACTTGAACTTGCGGCCTCTTCGTCCCTAACGAAGCGCTCTACCACCTGAGCCACACCCCGATGTGCCGTATTTCTCAACCGGACAAATGATATGATACAGCATAATCGGACAGAAGTCAACACTTAATTTGAAAAAACTTCACAAATTAGGTTTTTCTGTTACAGTTCACTCGTACCGTTTGAGCTGTTCATAAAAAATTAAGGGTTTCTTTCTTGCAAGAAATGGAAATATAGACTATATTAAACGGACAAAAGGCAGGTACAAAAAGGACAGGCGGTAAGCTCGGAGCAAAGGCTCCCTAAAGGATACGATAAGCTGTCTGTGATCTGCAGAATGGAGTGAACATGAAATATTTCTGGTTGACCATAAAGAAGATGTTTCGTTTTTTATTAAAGCCCTTATCCTTTGTACCGGCGCTGTGCGTGATGTATATGATCTTTTCCTTTTCCGCCCAGACGGCGGACGAATCCGGACAGCTGAGTATGCTGGTCAGTGAAAAGGTGGTGCTCCTGCTGGGAAAGCTGACCTCCGGCAATCTGGATACCGCGCAGGTGGGAGTGTATGTAGATGAGATTCATTTTCTCGTAAGGAAGATGGCACATTTTAGCGAATATTTTTTGTTGGGACTGACACTTTCCCTGCCCTTGTATGTTTATCGGCTGCGGGGCTTTTGGCTCGTGCTCGCTGCCGGACTGTTCTGTGCCGGGTTTGCGGGCTTAGATGAGTACCATCAGATGTTTGTGGCAGGACGCTCGCCGGCGCTTCGGGACGTGGCGATCGATACGGCAGGAAGCATCACCGGAATTTATATGACAAGGATCATCGGATTTATTGGGAGAAAAACGATATTTGCACCCCTTTCGATGGAAAAGCGCAGAGAACGGAGAAAAAAGAGATTTGTATAAAAAAGTAAAAAAAGGCTTGCAAAATTAGAAAGTATCGTGCTATAATATCACTTGTCAGTTCGATAGGGGCATAGTTCAAAGGTAGAACAGCGGTCTCCAAAACCGTCGATGTGGGTTCGATTCCTACTGCCCCTGGTATTGCGGAAAAGTCAGAGAAGACGATATCTTTTCTGGCTTTTTCTTGTTTTATTCATGACAATAGAATGCTCGCAGAACGTGCATTCTGCGTACATTCTATTGTAGCAGCTCGTTTAGGGCTTTGTTTTTTGGCTGTCAGCCGGGGGGATTTTTTATGGAACAGAAGCATACGCTAGAGGAGAATGGGTATTATGCACAGGTCACAGATCAGCTGATTGAAAATATCGGGTATCAGATGATCCGCCGGAACTGGTCGATGAAGACGCTGGCGGATAAAGCGGATCTTCCTTATGAAACTGTAAAGCATCTGATGGCGGGAAAAATCGGCAGACCATCCTTTATCAGTATTCTGAAGATTGCAAATGCACTGGAATGTTCGCTGGATGATCTGGCAGGACGGAATAATCCGGCGCTGGAGGCACTTCGCAGGCTGGCAGACCATGCGGATGGAATGTATCAGATTTTTGCGGAAGTAGAACATTTGCTGTATCCGAACTTCATGATGCAGAGAGAAAACAACAAATAGCACAAATAAAAAAATGAAACGATAAAAAGTACTGTGAAAAAGAGAGAAGAATCGGTGGACAACCGATTCTTTTTTTGTCACAAAATGTTCATAATCGTTTACAAATCGTTCAGCTTCTTATCGGCGGCAACCGGATATACTAGATAGTAGGAAGGTACAAGGACAGGTTGACGATTAGGGGATGATCAGTTGAAAAAAAAGGTATGGGGCATTTTGTTTCTGGCAGCGTTGGCGTTAAATGTGTTGGCGTGGAAAAGCAGCAGCTTCTGCGATTTTTATGCGGAATCGGTTTTTCCGGTATGGAGCAGCATTTCCACGCGGGTGATGTCGGTTTTTCCGTTCAGCGTCGGAGAGAGCATGATCG
>ERZ1026923.490-NODE-490-length-17455-cov-5.310172_pt1 | contig 17455 bp, 15 predicted proteins | sample MGYA00519464_ERZ1026923 | MGnify/ENA primary metagenome ERZ1026923 (study PRJEB26926, sample SAMN06164762) | human gut metagenome | biome: ENVO:00009003; feature: ENVO:2100002; material: ENVO:00002003 | host: Homo sapiens | place: USA | collected 2012 ...
TCTTTGAGTGCGGTGACCATTGTGTGGAATTATGTAGGGGAACTGGTGTTTAATCTGCTGGTACTGGTGGGTGCGGTAAAAGCATCTGACCGGATTGTGAAAGAAATGATGGGATTATAGGAATAGAAAAATAAAAGAAAGAGAGCGAGAAAAATGGAAGTAAAAATGAATAAAGAAATCCGCAACTATCAGGAGTCTATGTTTATGGGACTGAACCTGCGACAGTGCATCTTTTCCCTGTTTGCCATTCTTGTGGCGGTAGGGATTTATTTTGGTCTGGGAGACTATGTAGGGCAGGAAATGACCGGGTGGCTGTGTATCTTAGGCGCTGCTCCGTTCGCAGCCTGTGGGTTCTTCCAGTACCATGGCATGAATGCGGAGCAGTTTGCCTGGGCGTATATCAAGTCCGAATTTTTATACCCCAAGCGATTGCTGTTTCAAAGCGAGGATCTGTACCATGCCTGTATGGAAGAGACGATGAGTCTTGGAGAAAAGACCAGGGGAGATGGCGCTGCCCTTTTGAAAAAGAGGGAACAGCGGGCAAGGAAAAAACAGATGAAGCAGAAAAAGAAGTCAGGAAGGAGTGGTGCGTTTGATTAAAACCTTACAGCAGGCATTAAAAATGGACCGGGAGAAGTTCAAAGTCCCAAGGTCTGTCCAGCAGGCGATTCCCATCCAGCGGATCTGGCCGGATGGAGTGTTCCAGTCCGGGACGAAATTTTCCAAATCCTTTCGGTTTTCGGATATCAACTATGCCATTGCAAGTAAAGAAGATAAAACGGAAATGTTCTTAGATTACAGTGAACTGTTAAATGCGTTGGATTCCGGTGCATCTGCCAAGATTACCCTAAATAATAGAAGAATCAATAAGGAAGAGTTTGAAGCCTCCCTGCTGTTGCCGATGAAAGAGGACGGGTTGGATACATACCGGAAGGAATACAACGAAATGCTGTTATCCAAGGTCAGCGGCACCAACAACAGTATTTATCAGGAGCGGTATCTGACGGTCAGTGTCCATAAGAAGAACATTGATGAGGCAAGGACCTATTTTGCCCGTGTGGGAACGGATATCATCACCCATCTGAGCAAGCTGTCCTCCATTGGAGAAGAGCTGGATGCGGAACAGCGCCTGCAGATCTTCCGGGATTTTTTCAGGGCAGACCAGCCTCAGTGCTTCCCATTTGATATGAAGGCGTTTGCCAAACGGGGGAGCAGTTTTAAGGACTGGATCTGTCCCCAGTCCATGGAATTTTCCAAAGACTGTTTCAAGATCAACGAGCGATATGGACGGGTGCTGTATATGCAGGATTATGCCAGTTATGTCAAGGATGACATGATTTCGGAGTTATGTGATTTGAGCCGGGATCTGATGCTGTCCATTGACATTCTCCCGGTGCCAACAGACGAAGCAGTGCGTGAGATCCAGAACCGTCTGCTCGGTGTGGAGACGAACGTGACCAACTGGCAGAGACGCCAGAATGCCAACAATAACTTTTCCGCCATTGTACCCTATGATATGGAACTACAGAGGAAAGAGACCAAAGAAATGCTGGATGATTTGACGACCAGGGATCAGCGGATGATGTTCGGCATCCTTACCATGGTGCATATGGCAGACAGCAAGAAACAGTTGGATTCGGATACGGAGAGCATTTTATCCGTGGCAAGAAAACATTTGTGCCAGATGGCAACTTTGAAGTGGCAGCAAGTGGATGGACTCAATACGGTACTGCCTTATGGCATCCGAAAGATCAATGCCCTGCGTACCCTGACCACAGAGTCCACCGCAGTGCTGATTCCATTCCATACCCAGGAGATCATGCAGCCGGGTGGTATTTATTATGGGCAGAATGCGGTGAGCAAAAATATGCTGGTGGCAGACCGAAGGAAACTATTGAATGGAAACTCTTTCCGTCTTGGTGTCAGCGGTTCGGGAAAGAGTTTCTCGGCAAAAGAAGAGATTGTGGATCTGGCCTTGTCTACGGAAGATGACATTCTTATCTTAGATCCGGAGTCAGAATTCGGTTCGCTGGTGGAAGCGCTGAATGGAGAAGTGATCTCCATTTCTGCAACGTCCCATACTCATCTGAATGCACTGGATATGGATTCTGCCTATGGAAACGACAAGAATCCGCTCATTGAGAAGTCAGAGTTTATTTTGTCCCTGTTTGAACAGTTAGTGGGGGCTGGCAATCTGTCGGCAAAGGAAAAATCCATCCTGGACCGCTGTACCGCAGATGTGTACCGGGAATATATCCGAAGCGGTTATAAAAGCGAAGTGCCGACCTTGAAAGACTTGTACCGCCAGCTCATGCTCCAGCCGGAAGAAGAGGCCAGAGGGCTTGCCTTGTCTTCGGAACTGTTTATCAATGGAAGTCTCAATACCTTTGCACAGAAAACCAATGTGGATACGAAGAACCGTATCATTGCCTATGATATCCGGGAACTGGGAGAGCAGCTCATGCCTCTTGGTATGCTGGTTACCTTGGACAGTATTTTCAACCGGGTAATCCAGAACTGGAAGAAAGGAAAAACTACCTGGATCTTTGCCGATGAGTTTTATCTCTTGTTCCGGTATCAGTACAGTGCTGACTTTTTCTACCGCCTCTACAAGAGGATTCGTAAATACCAGGGATTTGTGACAGGTTTAACGCAGAACGTGGAGGAACTTTTGAAATCGGATACTGCAAGACTGATGCTGGCAAACAGTGAGTTTTTGATCCTTTTAAACCAGGCGACCACAGACCGGGATGAACTGGCTTCCCTTTTGAATATTTCCGAGAACCAGTTATCCTATATCACAAATGTAGGCGCAGGAAAGGGACTGATCCGGTGTTCCGGAAATCTGGTGCCATTTGAGAACAGCTTTCCGAAGAATACGAAGCTGTACCGCTTGATGACAACGAAACCGGGAGAGTGTTAGTCGAAAAGATATTTTTTAGGGTGCTGTTGGAATTTCTTTGGCAGCATCCTTTTGGGAAGGAGGGAATGTAAATGGAAGAAGGACAAACAGTGGAAATCCAGGAAACGAGAGAACCGCTTCGGGAGCAGGGCAGTATCCGGGTATTGCTGGAGCTGTTGGAACAACAGGGCATGAATCAGGAAAAAGGGGATGTGCTCCGTATGGCAGACTATATTGATTCCATGGAAATGCAACTGGGAACCGTCTTAAAAGAATTGGGAGAGGTGAAGAAGCAACTGGGTGTGATGCAGGAAAGTAAGGTCAAACTCTTTGCGGTGAATACAATCCAGAAAGCAGAACATCAGGTGAAAACACTTCGTTTTCAGGTGGGAGAATGGAAACGAAAGTTTGTGGAACGGGCAGAACAGGCAGTAGTTGATTTTAAAGAAAAGGGGAAAGATGCCCTTGCCTGTGCGGTAAAGGGAATGCACCTTACCCAAGGCTTGCAAAAAATCCAATCGTCTCTGCATACGGTGATGCTGTCGATGGATCAGAAGAAGATTGACCGTCTGGGGAGCATGGCGGAAGAACTGCAAGTTGCCAAAGGGCATCTGAAAAACGCATTTTTGGAAATGAACGGAAAAGATACCGCAAAAATCACAGAGCGAAATCCGGAACAGGGAATGATCTTTCAAACTCAGAAGGTGTTATTCCAATCCATGCGGAGCATCCATCGGCTGGAACAGAAAACAGAACGATTGCAACAGCAGATCGGAAAACTGGAAGAAAGACAAGGGAAAACGATATCTTTGAAAGATACCCTGCAGGAACTGAGACAGGAATCACACGCTCTGAAGCTTGGAAAAGAAGAAAAACAGAAGGCGGCAGCTCGATAAAGAGAAAAATTTCAGAGAGAGGTGAGAGTTATGAAAGAAGAAACAACGATTACCTTTTTGGCATCTGAATGCGGGGAGTTTCATGGGATGGGAGAGTGTATTAAATGTACATCTTTAAAAGAAGCATTCCGGCATTACCAGAGATTTTGCAAACGTTCCCCTCACATGGTTCCGTCTTTGGAGTTTTCCCTCCACCATGCAGACGATCCGCTGTATAACGAGGGAGAATATCCATTGGCGACCGGGGAGAAGGGAAAAGAGTTATTGTCCTATGTTCCCTATTATGCCAATCATCCGCTGGTGCAGGAAGCGGTAAAGGAACTGGAACAGCTGGAGAGCCAGCAGAAGAAATCAAAAAAGCGAGGAAGGGAACGTTAGAAAGTACAAAAGATGGGAGGTGTGTGATTGAAAGAAATCAAAGAAAAAGTGCGGGATCAAAGTCCAAAGATCCGTAATCCTGCCTCCCGGCTTCCAAAGGAACTGGTACGTTCTGCGATGCTGGAAGCAAAAGAGAAGTCCAGCATCATGGCAGATAAGATCGGAAGAGAAACGGGGGAGGAATCCCCGGTAGAATATGCCGGAAACCGCATCCAGCGTGTGGAACAGCGCATGGGAAGAGAAAGTGCTTCGGCAGCCTATCGTGGCGGTAAGAAGCTGGCGGTGAAAACCTATGAGAAGATAAAGGCGCAGAAACAAAAGCAGAGAGAAGCCGCGACACCCTCGTTGGGAGAGGAAAATACAAGAGGTAACACATTTACCCAGGCAGGACAGACAATGGCAAAGAAAGGGCGAACAGAAGCCACAAGAAGCATTAAGGTCAAGCCGGAAGCCGAGAAAACAATTAAGGAAGCTGGAAATCGGACGGTAAAAATAGCGCCCCGTGTGGTGAAAGCCTCTCCGGTTTCTTCCCAGAAAGTGAAAACCCAGGCAGTCTTACAGAAAAAGCAAGCACTGAAATCCATGAAAGCAGCCAGGGAAGCAAAACGGGCTGCCATGCACTCGGTTCAGACTGCCAAGCAAAGTGCAAAGGCAACTGGAAGAGGATTGAAAGCCATGGCAGAAGCTGCCGCTCATGCAGTGAAAGCTGCATTTGCGGCTCTGATGGCAGGCGGTGGTGCGGTTCTGGTTGTTCTGATTTTGATTGTAGGGATTATTGGCGGTGCAGCCTTTTTGGGAAATTCCCAGAGCAGTGAGGCGTTAAGTGCGGAAGTGTTGGCGCATACGCCCGCCATTCAAAAGTATGCCAGTGAATTTGGAATCCCGGAATATGTTCCGGCAATCCAAGCCATTATGATGCAGGAAAGCGGAGGCAGGGGAACCGATCCCATGCAGGCTAGTGAGTGTCCTTATAATACCCAGTATCCCAATACTCCCGGTGCGATTCAGGATGCAGACTATTCCATCAAGGTGGGGATACAGTATTATGCAGATTGCGTCCAGGAAGCCGGATGTGAAAGTCCCCAGGATATGGACAAGCTGAAACTCAGTTGGCAGGGATACAATTATGGCAATGGCTATATCTCATGGGCGTTGGAAAAATTTGGCGGTTACAGTGAAGCCAATGCGTTGCAGTTTTCCCAGGAACAGGCAGCCGCCCATGGCTGGTCTGGTTATGGCGATCCAGAGTATGTGCCTCATGTGATGCGGTATTATTCCGGTGGAGGTTGGTTTGCCGGCCTATTTGGAAACGGACAGCTTGTTACCATTGCGAAAAGCCAGCTTGGAAATGAAGGCGGAGAGAAGTTCTGGTCATGGTGGGGATTTACAGAGAGACAAGAATGGTGTGCCTGCTTTGTCAGCTGGTGTGCGGATCAGGCAGGGCTCATTCAAAAGGAAGCAGTACCGAAGTTTTCTGTTTGTACGGATGGTGTAGCTTGGTTTCAGGCAAAGGGGAAATGGCAGAGTGGAGGAAGTGTTCCGACACCAGGGACTATCATCTTTTTTGATTGGGATCATGACGGAGCCAGTGACCATGTAGGAATCGTGGAAAGCTGCGATGGAACTACGGTACATACGATTGAGGGAAACAGCGGAGATGCAGTAAAGCAGAACAACTATACGGTGAATTCTCAGTCCATTTTGGGATATGGACTGGTTGCTTACTAAAAAATGAGAAAAAATCAAAGAACAGATTGCATTGTAGGAGCAAAGGAACAATGCTATAATAGGGAAGCAGGCAGGGCGCACGTCCTGCCTGGTGATAAATACGAAAAGTACAATCATGAGATTGATAAAATAGAGTCATTGGGGAGTGGAATATTTGAAACGGGAAGAAATTTTTGAATATGTAAAAAAACAATATGGAACAATTCCGGAATATCTTTGGAAGAGTTCTCCTAAGAGTGCAATACTCCGGCATAAAAATGGAAAGTGGTATGCAGCTATTCTGCGAGTTGAAAAATCAAAACTGGGTTTGAAGGAGGAAGGAACCGTAGATATCATCAATGTGAAGTGTGAACCGGATATGGTTGGACTTCTGACACAGACCTACGGTTTTCTGCCAGGGTATCACATGAATAAGAAGTATTGGATCACCATGTTGTTAGATGGAAGTGTAAGTGAGGCAAAAATCTTAGATTTTCTGGATATGAGTTATGATTTGATAGATGGGAAAAAGGATTGAGTTTAGAGGTTCTGTAACGAATTTGATATAGGAGGGATTCTATTATGGACAAGAGAGAACAGATGATCCGGTTATGGTTTTCTATGTGGCTGGAAAAGAAAGATTTGGGAATGGATGATATTTTTGCAGAGAACGTGAGTTATACAGAAAGCTGGGGACCATGTTATAGCAATCGTGAAACCGTAAAGCATTGGTTTCAGGAATGGAATATGAGGGGGAGTGTAATCGCTTGGGATATCAAACAGTTTTTTCATAAAGAAAATCAGACCATTGTTGAATGGTATTTTAAAAATGTGATGGATAATGGGGATATTGAAGAATTTGATGGAATTTCATTGATTGAATGGTCAGCAGAGGATCAAATTCAATCCTTGAAGGAATTCGGCTGTAATCTTCATAACTACGATCCGTATCAAAAGAGTGATACGCCCCAATTCAGAGAAGAAAAAATTCATTGGTTTTAAAGTCAGGCAAGAGGTATAAAGTGATTTTAGCAAGTGACGAGAAGGTGTGTGGTGACATGCATCTTCTTTTTGTGTTTCAAAAGATTTTTAAGATTTCAAAAAGAAAATCATAAATTTTTCAATCTGTAACATTTCTAGGACATTTCTGTTGTAAAATAAGAATGGAAATGCTAGCAAAATTGTTGCAAAGGATGAAAAGGAATGAAACAGATTTTAATCGTAGAAGATGATGAACTTTTGAATAAAATGTTAGTTTACAACCTACAGTCAGAATCCTATGGGATTGTTTCGGTGGAAACGGTAAAAGAAGCCATGGAAGTGCTGAAGAGCCAACCGTTTGATCTGGTACTATTGGATATCAATCTTCCAGATGGAGATGGATATGCGATTGCAAAAACAATCCGGAAAAAATATAGCGATACCATTGTAATCTTTTTGACTGCAAATGACAGGGAAAGTGATGAGATCCGGGGGTATGAACTTGGAGCAGTAGATTATATCACAAAACCTTTTTCCATTTATTCCCTGCAGAGAAAAGTGGAAAATGTACTGCGTATGATGGGGCATCATGTGTCCATGCAGGATGTCTTTGATGATGGCAGGTTGTTTTTAAATTTTGCAGAGCAGACAGCTATGCTGGGTGGGAAGCCATTGACCTTATCTACTTTGGAGTTTCGGATGCTGAACCTGTTCTGTCAGAACCGCAATCGTGTATTAACGAGAAAGCAGTTGTTGGAAAAAATATGGGACTGTACAGAAAATTATGTGGACGAGCATACGTTAACGACAACGTTAAGCCGCATCCGGGGAAAGATTGAGACAGATGGAACGGTATATATCAAAACCGTATATGGCATGGGATATAAATGGACCGGAGGTGAAACAGCATGATAGGAAAGAAAACCTCTGTAAAAAAGATGTTTTTTTGGCTGACTGCCGGCATGGTACTCTCAATGACAGCAATCATATTGGTCTCCTTTTTTCTGACCAAAAATATCGCAGTGTTATGGGTTGGGCTGGCATTAACAGTCTGCGCTGCACTATGGATGCTTTTTATGGTACAACTGTTGGGAATGAGACTGTCAAATTTTACTTCTGAACTGTGCCAGATCCTGGATGACATGATGAACCGCAGTCAGGAACCTGAAAATGTATCCGACAGAGAGACGATTTTTGCCCGTATCCATCACCGCCTGGTGCGTCTGTATAATATTCTGCAGGAAAGCAACCGGAAGGTAGAAGCAGAGAGACAGGAATTACAGTCCCTGGTGTCAGATATTTCCCATCAGGTCAGGACTCCGGTGAGCAACATGAAAATGATTGTAGATACACTTTTGACAAAATCCCTGGAAGAACAGGAGCAAAATGAGTTTCTGAAAAGTGTAAGAGGACAGATCAATAAGCTGGATTTTTTAATACAGGCATTGGTGAAAACCTCCCGTTTGGAAACCGGGGTGATTCAATTAGAAAAAGAAGATCACTTTATATATGATACGTTAGCGCAGGCTATGAGCGGAATCGTATATTCCGCAGAGCAAAAAAAGATCCATGTATCTGTGGAATGTCCGGAGGATGTGCGTGTGTCCCATGACAGTAAGTGGACAGAAGAAGCGATTTTTAATCTGTTGGACAATGCGGTAAAATATACCCCGACAGGGGGAAGTGTCCATGTGTCTGTAGCGCAATGGGAAATGTATGTGGAGATAAAAGTATCTGATACCGGAAAAGGAATTTCAGAGAGCAATCAGGCATCTATTTTCAAGAGGTTTTACCGGGAAGAAGAGATTCATAATCAGCCGGGTGTTGGAATCGGTCTTTATCTGACCAGGGAAATTGTGACACAGCAGGGCGGCTACGTTACGGTGGAATCACAGGTGGGAAAGGGATCTGCATTTTCTATTTTTTTGCCGAGATAAAGAAATATATGGAGGATACTATGGCAGCTGTAAAATTAGTTTCACTTACAAAAGAATATCAAAATGGAGAAAATTATATAAGAGCCGTTGATGATGTATCCTTTTCTATAAAAGAAGGGGAGTTTATTGCAGTCATTGGTGCTTCCGGAAGCGGAAAGTCAACCCTGATAAATTTAATCAGCGGATTGGAAAAGCCAACCCATGGATGTGTTTATGTGCATGATGTAAATTTGACGCAATTATCTTTAGAAGAACAGATTTCTTTTCGCAGATGGCACATTGGTGTTGTTTTTCAAAAATATAATCTGATTCCTGCCATGAATGTGTTTGAGAATATCGTGCTTCCGGCAAAATTACTGGAGAGGACAGTAAATGAAAAAGAGGTTTTCCATTTGGCAAAAACTTTGGGGATCGAAGAGAAACTCTTCCAGATGCCGGATGAGTTAGCGGGAGGACAGCAACAGAGAGCTGCCATTGCCAGAGCTGTCTACACCCATCCTACCATTCTGTTAGGGGATGAGTTGACGGGAAATCTGGACTCCAGAACCAGCGCCTCTGTTATGGAACTGTTAAAAAAGATCTGCAGGCAATATCAGCAGACAATGCTTGTGGTTACCCATGATAAAAAAGTCGCTGCCATGGCAGATCGGATCATCCGCATGAAAGACGGAAGGGTGGTGGAAGATGAAAAACTATGATTATCACCGTCCGGCAGAAAAAGTGCTTTTGGATTCTTATCGAAAGCAGAACCGGAACAAAAACCGCCTTTTGTTTCTGGCAGTTGCACTTACCGTTGGAGTGATTTTCTGTATGATAAGCTTTGCCTATGGGAAAATACAGGTGGACATCCAAAAACATATCCGGACAGATGGAATGACAGTGTCAACGTATATTGAAAATGGTACAGAAGAAATGGCAGGGCAGTTGCATACGCTCTCCTACATAGCAGAGACGGGAAAAGAAAAATTTGCCGGAAAACTATGCAATCAAACTATAAAATATTGCGACTGTGTTGTGGCAGATGAAACAGCATTTGAAACCATGCTCTGTCCGGCCTATACACAGATCGTGGGAACATATCCCAAACAAGAAAACGAAATCATGCTTTCTACCAAAACCTTAGAGTATCTGGGAATTTCGGAACCAAAGGTGGGAATGGAATTAAATCTGGATTTTTATTGGAATGACCTTTTTCAAACAAAAGGAACCGGACAGCAGACGTTTCAGCTTTCTGGATATTTTACAGAATATCAGAATCAAGGGGCAAGTTCTTCCATTGCATTTTTATCCGAGAAGAAACTGAATGAAAGTGGAGCTGGATGGGATCCCAGCAGGATACTGCTGAAACCGGAAAATGATTCTGTCAGTGGTATGCAGATGGAACAACAGTTGCAGAAAGATATCCGGTTGGAAGAAGGACAGCGGATTGTCAGCATGGATTCGGCTGCATACCGGGCAGTGGAAGGAATGCTGGGAAGCTATGGATTTGCAGCTTTATTTTCTTTTCTGATTCTGTTGTGTATGTTTTTGTTCATCTATAATATTTTGAATTTATCATTGGAAAAAGACTTACAGCAATATGGTCTGATGGAAGTAGTCGGGGTACAGCAGCATCAGATTATACAAGTGATATTCCGGCAGATGATGGAAGTTGTCTTGATAGGAAGTCTTGCAGGCGTTGTCATAGGCAGTCTGGTGGTACTTGGAGTCCTGCCCTCTGTCATTGGAAAACTGTATCTTGGACAGGCAGAAGAACTGGAGGGGATTTCTTTCTACCAGCCTGTGTTCTTTCTAATAGCCATTCTTCCAGTGGTAGTGACTTTGGGTGTTGTTATACTTCTGGTAAGGCAAAAAATCAAAGTTTTGAGTCCTCTGGAATGTATGAACTATGGAGAGGGTACTATTGCAGAGAAGAAACAAACGAAGAAAAAGAATGCCAGTTTCAGTAGTTGGGGAAACGTTCCGGAAGTTTATCTGGCAAGGAGATATCTGTTCCGCAACAAAAAGGCTTTTTTCATCACCATGATTTCTCTGACCATAGGTTGCGGCTTAGCGCTTGGATCTTCGGTGATTGTAAAGGGAGTAGATCTGCAAAACCAGTTTATGAAAGAACCTGATTTTCAAATCCGTATCACACAGGAAGCCTGCAGCACACTGATGGAAACTTCCCCGGATACAGAAAATATGGTCTTTTTCCCGAAAGAATTCTTGGAGAACATCAAGCAGACTGCCGGAAACAGCCTGCAGGATGAAACAAAGATCCAGGGATTTTACCCTATTATCGGGAAACAAGGTCGGGATAGCATCAAGTTATTAAATGACGGGGAAACCGTTCCGACTGTGATCCAAAAAATTTCTTCTTCTGAAAAAGAAAAACTGCAGGAATTTCTGAGAGAGCAGGAGATGACAGCGGACTGGGAAACATTTGCACACGGAAATGGAACGTTTCTTCTCCATGATCACAGAGTGTCAGAATATGCAGAAGAGCAGGCATTGGAGCAGCTTGGAAATACAATAGAAGTGTATGATCTGGTACCAGTGGGAACCGATATGTCCGGTCTGGTTCCAGAGACACTGGTCAATTGCGGATATCTGGATATTACAAAGGAAGGATTTCCGGAATTAGAGTTGTGCTGGGATGGCAGAAATACCAACCTTCTTCTTGTAACAGAGGAAACCTTTGAAACTCTGTCAGAGAATCTGACCCCACAGACATTTGAAATGAGCTTTTCTGTAGAAAAGGAACAGGAATCAGGTTGCAAAAATAGGTTAAAGGGAATGATCCAAACAGAAAATATGGAATTTCAGTCTGAAAACGGATATGCGGAGCAATTAAATTTATTCCAGATGGAGAGTCGGTCAGACCTTTTATTAAAAGAACAGGAGTATATTCAGACCAGCAGGCTGTTGCTTCTGGTAATCAGCGGATGCCTGATTTTTATCGGGATTATGAATTTTTTAAATGTAAGGGTAACGGATATGTTACTTCGGAAAAAAGAATGTGCCATTATGAATCGTGTGGGAATGACCAGAAAGCAGTTGCAGCGGATGTTCCTTGCGGAAGGATTGTTTACCTGGCTGTTGCTGAGTGTTCTTCTCGTAACAACGGGAACGCTGTTGATAGGCGGGATTGGATGGTACATGAAAACAAAGATTTCTTATTTTGTATTCTATTATCCTTTGAAAGAAATGATAGGAATATTGCTGTTGTTATTGGCAGTCAGTATGGTAACTCCTGGAATCCTATATCGAAGAGTTCTTGCAAAAAATAAATAGTAAAAAGTGAAATGTCCGAGATTTGTAACAATTCAGGCTGAAATTCCTTGAATTTTGTCCACTTTCTCGGACATTTCTGTGACATTTGTATTTTATAATAGAGTCATCATAAAGAAAGGCAGAAAGGAGCTTATAGAATATGAGTATTTTACAGACAATCGATTTAAAAAAATATTATGGTACGGAACCGAATATTACAAAGGCACTGGATGGTGTGAATTTTTCAGTGGAAGAAGGTGAATTTGTAGCAGTAGTAGGCACTTCAGGTTCCGGAAAATCCACGATGCTTCATATGATGGGAGGTCTGGACACTCCTACCAGCGGAAGAGTTATTGTACGGGGAGAAGAACTGGCAAAGAAAAACGATGAAGAGCTGACGATTTTCAGGAGAAGAAATATTGGTTTCATTTTCCAAAATTATAATCTGGTTCCGATTTTGAATGTTTATGAGAATATTGTCCTTCCGGTAGAACTGGATGGGGATACGGTAGATCAGGGATTTATGGACGAGGTGGTTCATATGCTGGCTCTGGAAGATAAACTGAAGAATATGCCGAATAACCTCTCAGGAGGACAGCAGCAGAGAGTTGCGATTGCAAGGGCTCTGGTTGCGAAACCTGCCATTGTGCTGGCCGATGAACCTACAGGTAACCTCGATTCGAAAACCAGTGCAGATGTTATGGGATTGATCAAACGGACTAGTTATGAGTTTCACCAGACGGTTGTAATGATTACACATAACAATGAGATCGCCCGACTTGCGGATCGGATTGTCCGTATTGAGGATGGTAGGATCGTGGAATAAGGAGGTGGCAGGCTATGACTTGGCCTTTTGAAAATAATACAAATGGAATTGTCAAGAATCTGGCGAAGAGAAATTTAAAAAGCGAAAAACGAAGAAATGTCATGGTTGTGGTGGCGGTTGCATTGGCTGCGTTTTTGGTTTGCTTATCAGGTTTAACCGCTAGTTCTCTTACAAAAATGAAAAAAGATCGGATAGTTGATACTTATGAGGCAACTTATGTCCGAGTTTCAGAAGAAAACCTTGAAAAGCTAAAAGATGTCACAGAGTTTGAACGTGTAGGAGAATATTACATTGTTGGAGAAAAAGAATCTTCCAAAGGCTTTACAGGTTCTTTCTCCTATGTAAATAATGACATGATGTATATGATGCGTTCCCAAATGAAACTGACAGAGGGGGATCTTCCCCAAAAAGAAAATGAAATACTTGTCAGTAAGATATGGCTTTCCAAATATTATCCTTCGGCAGGTGTTGGTGATACAGTAACTTTGGATATAAGTAGTTTTCCAGGTGATTATACAATTTCAGGAATTGTGGATGCGCCAGCAGACGATAGCAAAAATTTGTATTCGTTTATGATATCAAAAGCTGCGCTGCAAAAGATGGATAGTTATAAAACAGATGGGTATTTTGCATATGTCCATTTGAAAAATGCAGAAAATATGCCAGAAGAGACTTCAAAAGCATTTTTTGCACAAATTGCAGAAAAAAATCAGCTTAGGAGTGTTAGATTCCATAGCGAATTTTTTGAAGATATGAAAACAGACTGGAGTCAGGTTATGATCGTACTTGGCTTAGCAGGCATTATTGGTCTTGGCGCCTGGGTTGTGATTCAGAGTATTTTCCGTATTTCAATTAACGATAAAATAAAAAGTTACGGACAGCTTCGGACCATTGGCGCTACTAAAAAACAAATTAAACGGATTGTAAAAAAAGAGAGAAATCAGCTTGGAGTCCTTGGAAGTATTATAGGAATGATACTAGGTGTAATCCTTTCTTTTATTATTTTCCCAAAAGGATTTTCAGTTAGCGGATATTTAGGATGTATCCTGCTGACAATCGTATTTTGTTGGATAACTATATGTATAGCTGTTCATAAACCAATAAAATTAGCAGCCTCAATATCACCGATTGAAGCAGTTCGATTTATGGTAGAGCAAAAAAGTAAAATCCATATACGCAAAAAGAATAAGAAATTAACTCCTGTGTCCATGGGAATGATGAATTTTAAGAGAGATTGGAAAAAAACTTTTAGTATTGTATTTTCATTGAGCTTAAGTGGTATTTTACTTTTAGTTATCAGCTCACTTTGTCTTGTGCAATCTCCGGAAAGGTATGCGAGATATTTTTTCCCTAATGGAGATTATCGCATATTTTTAAACTTTGAAGGAGAACATATAGACATATTAAAGAACGGTAATCCTTTAGATGAGCAATTGAAAGAGGAGATATTGTCGATAGATGGAGTGCGTGATATTATCGCAACCAGAAAATCTGCAACATTTGAAGCGGGCTATAACAACTTTAGAGGACGGGGGCATTGCGATATGATCACACCAGAAAATTATGAAACAATAGAAAAAGCCCTTGTTGAAGGTGATATGCCAAAGGATGCTCATGAGATATTGATAAAAAACGAGTATAAAGATTTTGGAGAAACGGTGAAACCTGGAATGGAGATAAATTTGTCTTTTGGAGAGAAAAGCATTCCAGTAAGAATATCTGGTATTTATAATTCAAATAAAACAGTAATGAACTATGGGCGGTCAGGTTATGGATTTGATGGTGGCATGATGTATGCAGAAGAAGCATTGTTTCATGAACTTCTGCCAGATGTTGAGAACTTTGATTATGCCTGGGATATCGTATATGACAAAGCAAGTAAGAAGAATGTAGAGCAGTCCTTGGAAAGTATTATTGCAATAAATTCGGAACTCTATCTGTCAAAATTTTCAGATGATGTGGCATGGGTGGAAAAACAGAATATTCTTTATAATATTGGTGAAGTACTTTCATGGCTGATTTTTATATTCGGAGTTATTAATCTTACTAATATGACATTATCCAACCAATTAGCACGCAGGCAAGAAAACAGTGTGTTACGTTCCGTAGGATTGACATCAAAGCAGCTTGCAGCAATGACGGTATATGAAGGGTTAGGGTATGTTTTATGTAGTATCCTTATAAGTCTGGTAATAGGTTTACCAATTTCTATTTTTGCTTGTTATAAACTCAGTATTGAAACTTATGGTGGGGAAATTATTCCATATACGTTTCCATTATCTAAAATGCTAATCTATATTTTGGTAATTATCGGAATGGAACTGATCCTGTCTATTTGGACAATCCGCAGACAGAAAAAACAATCCCTGATTGAACAAATGCGGGCAATGGAATAAGAGAAAAGTGCTTTTGCTGAAAAGTGTGGAGTATTTCGGCAAAAGCATTTTTTATGGAAAACATTTTTTCTTGAAAGAAAATAGGATATAATCAATCTATGTTTTGGAAGGATGAACATCAGAAAAACGGTATTTAGGACATTTCTGTAACATTTGAGGTTTAAAATAGCGACAAGTTTAGAAGATGGGAAAGGAAGAGTCTGGATTGAGGAAAATTTTAATTGTAGAAGATGACAAAGTATTAAATAAAACGCTGGCTTATAATCTTACTGCAGATGGTTATGAAGTATCCTCTGCATACAGTTTTCAGGATGCAGTAGAACGATTGAAAAAGAGTGAATTTGATATTGCTCTGTTGGATATTAATCTGCCGGATGGGAACGGTCTGCATTTATGTGATGAGATCAGAGGAAGAGGGCAGCATACCTATATTATGTTTATCACAGCAAATGATAAAGAAGGTGATATGCTGAAAGGCTATGAAGCCGGATGCACAGATTATATTACAAAACCATTTTCAGTGATGGTTCTCTGCAAAAAGGTAGCCGCTGTTTTTGCAAATATGGAATTGCGAACACCAAAGCATGACGTGTTTGAGGATGAAGTTTTGAAAATTGATTTTTCCGAACAGAGTGCGGTTCTGGAGGGAAAGGCGATAGAGTTTACACCCAAAGAATACCGTACCTTATTTTTGTTTGTAAAAAATCCGCACATTATATTAACGAAGCGGCAACTGATTGAGAAATTGTGGGATATTGATGGGGATTTTATCGATGAGCATACGCTTACTACGATCATCAGCCGCATCCGCAAAAAGATTGAAACAGATGAGCGAAAATATATTAAAACTGCTTACGGAATGGGGTATCAATGGATAGGCGGTGAAGCACGATGAAATTACAGAATTTATCAACCAGAACTTTTCTGCGGCTGATCGTGGGAGGCGCTTCTCTGACCTCGATTCTTTTGTTGTTCCTCCTTTATGCTTTCACAAAAGATATAAGGGTGATACTTGGCGGTTTCAGTGTGATGATTCTTCTATTTTTCTGGGGTGTAATCTTTTTGCATTATTTTCAAAAGAAACTATCGGTATTTACAGATGGACTATGCCGGACATTAGATGAAATGATGGATAGTACCGTTCGTCCGCAGATAAATTATGAAGCGGAAACGCTGTTAGCACGCATCAGCCATCGCCTGGAAAGGCTGTATCATGTGATGCAGGAAACCAGGCATAAAGTAGAAGAAGAAAAAGCAGAATTACAGTCTTTGGTATCGGATATTTCTCATCAGACCAAAACACCGATAGCAAATCTAAAAATGCTCAATGACACGATGCTGGCCAGAAATATTTCTGAAGAGACACGTGAGGAATTTTTACATGCTACTGCCAGTCAGTTAGATAAACTGGATTTTTTGATTCAGGGAATGGTGAAAACATCACGATTAGAGACGGGTGTGATTACCCTGGAAAAGAAAGAAACAGTTATTGCGGATACACTTGTCGATGCGATCAATGGGGTTCTTGCTCCTATGGAAAGAAAACATCTTCATTTATCTGTAGACTGTCCTGAAAATTTAACAGTTTCACATGACAGCCGCTGGACTTCGGAGGCTTTGTTTAATCTTTTAGATAATGCAGTAAAATATACACCGGAAGGCGGTGACATTCACGTAACGGTACAGGACTGGGAGATGTATCTGGAAATTGCCGTAACGGATACGGGAAGGGGTATTCCGGAAAGTGTCCAGGCAACTATTTTCAAACGATTTTATCGGGAAGAAGCTGTACATGATGTGGATGGGATTGGAATAGGATTATACCTAGCACGTGAGATTATCACTATGCAGGGTGGCTACATCACAGTTGAATCAGAGATGGGAAAAGGATCAACGTTCTCTATATTTCTTCCCCAACAATAACAATAGGGCGGTCTGTTTATCAGGCTGCCTTTTTAAAAATATTTTAGAAAAAAAGAATTTTAGGACATTTCTGCAACATTTGGGAGTTAAGATACTGGCGAAAGGAGTGAATGAATATGACTTTACCATTTGAAAATGATACCAGCGTTATTACAAAAAAGTTGGCAAAACGCAATGTATCTTCAAATCGTATTTTCTGCTTTGTTAATGTTTTGACCATTGCGCTGGCAATTAGTTTGATTGTGGGAATCTCC
>ERZ1026923.513-NODE-513-length-16900-cov-5.618047_pt1 | contig 16900 bp, 9 predicted proteins | sample MGYA00519464_ERZ1026923 | MGnify/ENA primary metagenome ERZ1026923 (study PRJEB26926, sample SAMN06164762) | human gut metagenome | biome: ENVO:00009003; feature: ENVO:2100002; material: ENVO:00002003 | host: Homo sapiens | place: USA | collected 2012 ...
GGCAGCGTCAGATGTGTATAAGAGACAGTACCGACAATGTCGAACTCAAGATTGACGACCGTACCTTTTTCGATCTGGCAGAAGTTGGTGTTGTCATGCGTATACGGAATGATCGCTACCTGAAAACTATTCTGCTTCGAATTACAGACAGTCAGGCTCACACCATTGACACAGACGGAACCTTTCTCGACAGTTATATATCCCTGCTGCGCCATCTCTTGGTCGAACGGATATTCGAACGTATAATACCAGCTTCCATTTGCATCTTCCACACTTGTACAAACGGCAGTCTGGTCGACATGCCCCTGCACGATATGTCCGTCCAGACGTCCGTTCATCATCATACTGCGTTCCAAATTCACGAGTGAACCTGGTTTCAGCAGCCCCAAGTTGGAACGTTCCAGAGTTTCTCGCATGGCTGTAGTTGTGAATGTATCCCTATCTTTGCGAACCACAGTCAGGCAAACGCCATTGTGGGCCACACTCTGATCTATTTTCAATTCATCGACAAAAGAACACTTCATAGTGATATGAATGTTGTCCTTATCATGCTCAATCGCCACGACCTGAGCTGTTTCTTCTACAATTCCTGAAAACATAAGATTGTTGTTTTAATGATTATCGAAGTCCAAAGATACGGAAAAACCTTATATTTGCCACATATAACAATAATACTTAATATTATATGGAAGCAGATAAAGTAGACAAATTTCTTCTTGCCAATGAAAGCAAATTTCCTGATTATGAAATTCCTATCCATCGACTGCTCGACCTTCCTCCTGAAAAAGAGGCGATTTTAGCAAAAAACCATTTCAAAAGCCCGATCTGTATGTTGTCCGTTTCTTGTTTCTTAGGATACTTCGGTTTGGATCGTTTCCTGATCGGGGACTGGGGTAAAGGGATCATTAAACTGCTCACAGGCGGTGGTCTAGGAATCTGGTACATCATCGACTGGTTCCTGATCGTGAGAGCGACAAAGAGGAAGAATATGGAAAGATTAGAAGAGATCATAAATCACCCCTAACTATCATTTTAGCTGTTTTACCAGACATAGAAGTACGCTAAAAGCATTAAAAGTGGAACGTTTTCAGAAAAGAATAAGCCTTTTCTGTCGAAACACGTTACTTTTTTATCTAAAGACGCCTGATGTTTTTCTCAAAATGCCCGTCAGAGCGCTTTTTACACCCCCATCTGAAAGCTATCGAAACCCTGGTCTGCAGATAACTGAGATCCGGATCTCGACAGACAAAAGCAACTACATATCTGATAATAAACCATATAGTACGCGTAAAAAAGCGATCACACCCATGATAGTACAATCATAGAAAAACAACTGTCATGCCAACTATCATTTTATGTGGGGCTTGACATTCATAGTTTCAACAGCAAAGCATGATAGTATGACAATAAAATAGAGGTAAAGCTAAGTGCCTTACCTCTATCATTATTGATTGATTATATATCGTCAAATATATTATTGAGCTTGTTCCAACTGCAATGTCTTAGTCGGTTCGTCGCAAACTTCAGTCGGACCAAAATACTGGATAGGACCAGGATAAACATAGCTTGTCGTCATAGCCCATTCATCGCGGTTAGCAGCAAATTTCTTGAAAGGAGCGCCGTCGAGCTTAACCAAAGCTTTCTGGATAACAGGTTTCATTTCGCCGTGGCGTTTTTCCATGTTCATCATCATAGTTACAGGGATACCACCAGCGATCCACTTGTCAGCCGGAGCTGTCGTGTTGCGTACGGAAGACATATAACCAGTCTTGCCGGCGGCGATCAGGCAAGAAGCCGTATAACCCAAAGAATAGCAGTAGTCCGCATCATAGTTGGATGGAGCAGCGCAACGGCCTTCGTAACCGAAGAAGTGGTGCTGTGCAGCAAACTTGCCGACATATTTGCCTTCGGCCTTCCATTCTGACAACTTCTTGCCAACCATTTCTGACAGCAATTTTTCTGTTTCGATCAGAGAAACCTGTACGTTTCCATGCGGGTCGCGATCGAGTGACAACTGACGTGCCACACCTTCCGGCAGGGAAGCATACAAATCGGAATTTTCTTTTGTCAACTTGCTAATGATGTAAGCACGTTGTTCGCTCTTCTTGATCATCTTGAATTCGGCATCGTGTTTAGCAAGGAAGTCGTTCAGCTCAGCGATCAGGCGTTTCATAGCCGGAACGAATTCGATCAGACCTTCGGGAATCAGCACCGTACCGAAGTTGTGGCCTTCGGCAGCACGTTTTGCTACAATTCCGGCGATGTAAGTCACGATATCGTCCAAAGACATGTTCTTTTCCTCAACTTCTTCGGAGATGATACAAATATTCGGCTGAGTCTGCAAAGCGCATTCCAAAGCGATGTGAGAAGCAGAACGTCCCATCAGCTTGATGAAGTGCCAGTACTTCTGTGCCGAGTTGCAGTCACGCTGGATATTACCGATAACTTCGGAATAAACCTTACAAGCCGTGTCGAAACCGAAAGAAGTTTCGATCTGCTCGTTCTTCAGGTCACCGTCGATCGTCTTCGGACAGCCGATTACCTGAACACCGGCCCCCGTAGCCTTGTAGTATTCGGCCAGTACGCAAGCATTTGTGTTGGAGTCGTCGCCACCAATGATAACCAGAGCCTTGATGTTCAGTTCTTTCAGAATTTCCAGCCCCTTGTCGAACTGTTCTTTTGTTTCCAGTTTGGTACGGCCTGAACCAATCATATCAAAACCACCCGTGTTGCGGTACTCGTCAATAATGTCAGCAGTCAGTTCCATATATTTATGATCGATCAGACCACCAGGTCCGAGGATAAAGCCATACAGACGAGAAGCTGCGTTGTTAGCCTTGATACCGTCGAACAGACCTGCAATCACGTTATGACCACCAGGAGCCTGACCACCGGAAAGGATCACACCGACATTCATTGCCGGCAGTTCTTTCTTTTCGTTGCTCTTTTCGAAAGTAACGACAGGCATTCCGTACGTGTTCGGGAATAACTTTTTGATTTCGTCCTGATCGGCAACTGATTGTGTATACTCACCATCTACGGCTTTTACAGCGCCTTTCAATGCAGCGGGAACCTTTGGCTGGTAAGCTGCTCTTGCAATTTGTAATGCACTCTTTGTCATTTCTTAATCTGATTTATTTAGAAAGTATCTGATTCCTAATTAAAGGCGGTGCAAATATAGAAATTTTTCTGTATTCGCGAAAGAAGATAATACGATATAGCCCTTTATTCCGCATTTTTCTTCAGCCATTCACCAACAGCCTGTTTTCCTGAACAGGCCTCACCACATAAGTCAGTTCCTTACCCGTCAATTCCAAATACATAAAACCGCTGGATAAGATGATTTCCATTTTATTATCAATCACGATATATCGATCATGATGGGTCAACAGTGAATCATCCAAAGAAAAAGACCATTGAGGATTATACTTTTGCAAATCAGCAACAGCACTATCATTCAAATGCTTCGAATGATAGACAAGTTCTACTTTTTTGTTCGGCAAAATCAATTTCAAGACATCCTTGCAGGCATTCAGGTATTGATCGTACAGGCATATTTTTTTCGCATCCTGGCATAGTGCTCTTATGTGCCTGATCGCCTTGTCTCTATGGGCATTTCTATAAAAACAACCGGTGATATGGCTACTGATCTGATCGGACATGATATTGACATACGGATAATCCGTTCTGTCATCACACAATATCAATTTATAGTCAGTCTTTCTTGCCAGTTCTTCCAAAGTCTGCTTTGTTAACCGGGCATGCTTTAAAGAGTCATAAAGACTTTTCGACACACGATCGCCAATCCCGATATCATCTAATTGTCTGGTATTGGTCAGAAACTCGCCACAACGAAACTTAAGCAAGTGCAAGAGTATATCTTTATCATAGTCCTGATGCTCCTTAAACAAATAATATTGCTTATACAAAGTATCAGACAACACAAAACTATATTTCCCCATATTATTCCATTTCAAGTAGTTCAGCTAAAGTCGCATCGAAAAAACCTTCCGGGAAGTCACGAGTAAACTTGCCATCCTCTTTAAAACCAAGTACAATGAACGGATTCTGGATGCCCTCTTTATACAAAATGGTCACATCATCTTTCAAAAAACGCTTTTTATAAATCTCATAACCGACCTTATATATAAGGTGTTCGCAATGTGTTTCTATGATTACCTGTATACCGGCTCTAACAATAAAGGCCAAGAATTCACCAACCTTTGCCTGGCTGGCCGGATGAAGATGGATTTCCGGATTTTCGATAAGAATAACATCATTCTTTTTTGCCCGCAAGCACATGATTAACATTTTGGTAAGATAACTTACGCCAGCTCCCAACTGGAAAGGCGAAATATTCCCCAACCCGTCACTTTTATACTGTACCTCGACCACATCATCCAAACGGCGTTCCGTCTGCAACTCCGTCGGTATATCTAAAATATAAGACAACCAATAATTCACCTGAGCAGATAAAGTATAAGAGGAATCATCTTTAATCAATTCCGGCATTAAAGGATTAGATTTTTCTTTTTCAAATGAACCTACTATATACTCACCGACTACGCCCACTTTAAACTGTGGCGAAATTTTGGAATGCAACTCCGCCCCGATTCTATTGGCAGACAAATAGTATAAATTTTGCTCTATGTCGATCGGCATGCTGGCATCCTCTTCCGAAGGAAGAAAAACCAAAGAGAGTTCATTTGTTCCGTGATAGGAAATATGCACATTATCGATATCGATATCGACCCTGACACTTTTTGCATTATAATACTTATTTCTAATCGTATCGAATGTCAGATTCACAATAGTATCCAGTAAAATTTGTCCATTTTTTCCTATCCTGCGAACAGGAAGTAATACCGACTGTATCAAACTTGACTTACCTGCCGAGTTAACACCCGTTACAATTGTAAAAGGCTTTATCTCCAAGTTCTCATCATGAAGACATTTATAGTCTTTTATTTGTATATGTTTTATCATAACTGAATCCTGTTTATTATTTTATCCATTCGATCAAACCTGAAAGAGACACTTGTAGTCGAGTCTATATTACCGGAAAAATAACGGGAATCATCAAACTCTTCCTTTACAGATTCTATATCCAGTATGAGTCTTGACACCCATGTGTAATCAATTTTCTCAGGGACAAAAGAAAACAAATAACTTAATGCCTCAAAGAGAGGCATGTTTATAGGTCTTCTAATCCCATTTCCCGAAAAACGAAAACCATTTTCTCCTAAAAGATCATAACTGATCTGCATACAGCGAATAAATAGATTCTCATAATCTACAATCAATTTTTCAGGTGCATTATCATTCACATAAACCATAAAACGAGCCAGAAAATCATCTATATCCCCCCGGTATTGGAGAGCCGGAATATCTTTAAACTCTCCACGATGCAACATCAGGAAGGCCATTGCCCGTAAAACGACATATTGGTCTTTCATCCTTTCTTTATTAATAGAACGCCCTGTCGCAATCAAAAATTCGGGAGAACAGCAAAGTTTATCCAACATCCGTGTGCAACGTCCACGGTATAAGGCATTCCTCATTTCCTGCTTATTCAACGGAGTTCCTCCGCGATTTACCCGATCAAAGATATCATACTTTACCCGCTCAGGAGTCGGAGGCTGTATAATGTAAAAAAGTAATTGAAAGTCTTCAATAACTCCCTGTTGCTTCAAATCCAAATCCGCAAAACAACATCCATTAAACTGCTTCAATATTCTCAGATTATTCAATTTGAACTTTCCTTCCAGAAAATCCAGAATAGCACTTATCCTTTGTCGCCCGTCAACAACTTGCTTCTTCCCATTCTTATCCTCAAATAAATACATTAATGGTATAGGAATTCCCATTAGGATCGATTCGATCAACTCGGACTTCTGCCTTTGTTTCCAGACATCATGCCTCTGGAAATCCGGATCAATTATTAATTCTTTCCGCTTCAGGCAAAGTGTATGCAAATGCATAATACTATATTGAGCCTTTTCCACCCTCACTTCGGCATTCGGATATATGGTATATGAATCATCTCCGTTTATTGACAGATCGGCTTGTTCCACATCGCTAACCACATTTTCATCACTGTTTATTATTGATGCTTCATCTTTTATATCCATATTTCCCATATATTTATCCTGATTTACGATTGAGCAATAGTCTTTAAATTAATAAAGAGATAAATGTTTCATGCAAAGATATTGAGATTTATCGGAAAATCGAATAGAAATCGTCCATTTACTTGCTATCAGATATCTGGTAAAACATCGTTTTGCCCGGTGACGACAACGAGGCGGGACGGGCGTCCGCCGAAACGGCACGTTTGTAGTTCGGTTTGCCGCTCATCACAAAGTGCAGGGTAATTCCTGCTTGCACATCCTCATAGGTCAGATATGATTTATCATATTTCTTTCCGTTGACATATAGCTCCTTGATATAAACGTTCTCTTCCGACCAGTTTTCCGTGGTCATCTTTATTTCCTTTCCGTTGCTCATCCGGATCGAAAGCGCCTCTACACAAGGGGAGCCGATGTTATAGATATTGCTGGAAGGGGCTACCGGATAAAAGCCTGCGCAGTTGAACATATACCAGGCCGACATCTGCCCGCAGTCGTCATTCCCGCTCAACGATCCCGGTTCATTTCCATAAAAACGAGCAACGATCTCCCTGATCCACTTCTGGCATTTCCAGGGTTTGCCTAAATAGTTGTACAGATAAGCAATGTGGTGGCAAGGTTCGTTGCCATGCCAGTAGCCACCGATACGCCCCTGGATGTCATGCGCTCCCGGAATATCGTCCGGCAATTCGACCGTAAAGAGATCGTCTAGTCGCTTCTCGAAAAGTTTCTTCCCTGCCAGATTGATATATCCCTGCACATCATGCGGAACTGTCCATGTATATTGCATTGTAAAACCTTCGGTAATATCTCCCCAACCGTTCACCGATCCCGGTCCTTGATAAGCTACCGGAGTAAACGGAGTACGCCAATTACCCTGGCTGTCACGACCACGCATATACTTCGTTTCCGGGTCGATCAGAGTCTGATAAGAAAGAGAACGGTTCAGAAAATACTGATAATCGTCCATCTTGCCCAAAGCTTTGGCAGCCTGTGCGATACAATAGTCGTCATAGGCATATTCCAATGTTTTGGAAACCGACTCCGCCTCTTTGTCAAACGGGACGTAGCCATTCCGCATATAGTCGGGCAAACAGTCGTAATGTTCGTTCAAGGCAGTCGTTTTCATCGCCTCATACGCCCGTTCGTAGTCGAAACCTTTCACACCTTTGACGATCATATCCGCCAGGACGGAGACCGCATGATAGCCGATCATGCACCAAGTCTCGTTTCCGTAAAAAGACCAGATCGGGAGCATTTTCTCCACGCTCTTGTCAAAGTGGGCCAGCATCGAATTGGCGATGTCGGCATTTATGTCCTGATGCACTAAATTGAACCAGGGATGCAAAGCCCGGTAGGTGTCCCACAAAGAAAAAGTCGTATAGTTGGTAAAGCCTTTCGCTTGCTCGATATTCTTGTCCAACCCCCTGAAACGGCCATCCACATCCTGGAAAACAAACGGATGGAGGGCGGCATGGTAGGCAGAAGTATAAAACGTTTCCTTTGTCTTCCGGTCGGTAGTTATCCGGTATTTTTGCAATTCTTTCTCCCAAAGTTCCTCCCCTTTCTCTTTGAGGCTGTCAAATGTCAGTCCGTCCAGTTCCTGCATATTCATCTTCGCCCCGGAGGTACTGACGGAAGAGATGGCCGTTTTCACGATCACTTCCTCCCCTTCCCCAGTTGCGAAAGAAAGGCAAGCCATCAGGTTCTTCCCCCAAGCCTCACGGTCGCTCCTAAACCGGGATGTATTATAGATCACCGGCTTCTTGTCCTGCATGAAGCGCAGACCCGTCAATTTTCTGGAAAAGACAGCCGCAAAATAGACATGGCGTTCAGGTCCCCACCCTTTCACCAACTTATAGCCAGTGATGGTCGAATCGTTTTCCATGCGCAGGTTGGCCCATTCGCACGACTGCCAAAGCGTATGGTTCATATCAATCATGATAAATGATTTTTCCGATTCGGGATAAGTAAAACGGAACATGCCACTCCGTACCCCTGCCGTCATCTCCGCCTTCACGCCGTAGTCTTGCAAGCGGACGGCATAATAGTTCGGAGTAGCCTGTTCCTCGTCGTGCGTGTATCGGGAACGATAGCCCTCATCGGGATTCTCACGGCTTCCGGGTTCCAGTTTCATCTCTCCGGTTCCGGGGATAAACAGAAAATCTCCCAAGTCAGGAATACCGGTCCCGCTAAGATGCGTCAGGCTAAAGCCCAGGATAGAAGTGTGGTTATATTTATAACCGGCAGCCGCATCATAATATTTAGCATCCGTATCCGGGCTGATCTGGATCCCTCCGAACGGGATCTGCGCTCCCGGATACACATTGCCATAACCATCCGTTCCTACCAGCGGATTGACGTATTCCGTCAACTTTTCATTCTGTGCCGTGCCGGATAAGGCGGCACACGACACAGCGATCAAAGTACAAATTCGTAATTTCATATTCAAACTATTGTCGTTATAAATAAAAAGGACTATCTGAAACAAGGTCCAAATAGCCCTTTTGATTATAGTTAGACTGAAAGTCCTATTATAATTAAGTGCTTATGTTAATATTAATGCTTCCAGCCATCTATATGCAATCTTATTTATTTTCCCAATTCATTGGAGAATGAGTAAGGAGCGTCACTGTCCTGCGTACCCCGGCTCTTGTTCGGTGTGGCCGACATATTATAAAGAATGTTCATGCCACGCATCAGGTCGCCATGTGTCAGATAATTCTTCGTATAGTTCTTGCCATTCACTTTCATAGACGAGATGTAACGGTTCGCCTCGCCATTATTGTTGGCCTTGATCACGACCTTCTTGCCGTTTTCCAGATTCAGCGTCACGCTTTTGAACAGCGGAGACCCCAAGATATACTGGTCCGTACCCGGACAAACCGGATAGAAGCCGAGAGCCGAGAATACATACCATGCCGAAGTCTGTCCGTTATCCTCATCACCGCAATAGCCGTCGGGAGTCGCGAAATAGAGCTTGTCCATCACTTCACGCACCCAATACTGTGCTTTCCAGGGTTCGCCGGAATAGTTGTATAGGTAGATCATGTGCTGGATCGGCTGGTTGCCATGCGCATAATTACCCATATTCATAATCTGCATTTCGCGGATTTCATGGATCACGCCACCGTAATAACTGTCATCGAACAAAGGCGGGACATTGAATACGGAATCCATCATGGCATTGAAACCTGTCTTTCCTCCCATCAAGTCGATCAGTCCCTGTGGATCATGGAAGACCGACCAGGTATAATGCCAACTGTTACCTTCCGTAAAAGCGTCTCCCCATTTCAGCGGATTGAAAGGAGACTGGAACGAACCGTCCTCGTTACGGCCACGCATCAACTTGGTTTCAGGATCGAATAGGTTCTTATAATTCATAGCATGTTTCGCGAAAACGGCAATTTCGGATTCAGGTTTGCCCAAAGCCTTACCTAGTTTATAGATAGCCCAGTCGTCATAAGCATATTCCAACGTACGAGCGGCACTTTCGTTGATTTTCACGTTATAAGGCACATAGCCCAATTTATTGTAATATTCATATCCCAGACGTCCGGTCGATTTCACCTTCGGATGTACACTGTTAGCCCCATGCACAACAGCCTCCCAAAGTGTTTCGATATCATATCCGCGAAGCCCTTTCAGGTAAGCATCCGCCACAACAGAAGCCGAGTTATTGCCGACCATGCAGCCACGATGTCCCGGACTTGCCCATTCCGGCAGGAAGCCGCTCTCCTTATAGGTATTGGCAAGCCCCTCCTGCATCTTCGTATTCATATCCGGATACATCAGGTTCAAGAAGGGGAACAGGCAACGGAACGTATCCCAAAAACCGGTATCGGTAAACATATACCCCGGCAGCACTTCTCCGTTATACGGACTGTAATGTACAACTTTTCCGTTTGCATCAAGTTCGTAGAAGCTGCGCGGGAAAAGCAGCGAACGGTACAGGCAGGAATAGAATGTGCGTAGTTTGTCCACATCGTCGTCTTCCACGGCGATACGTCCTAAAGTTTCATACCACACTTGGCGACCAGCCTCGGCTATTTCGTCAAACGAACGATCGCCCAATTCTTTCAGGTTCAGTTCAGCCTGTTCAGGGCTGATAAAAGAAGAAGCTACGCGAGCATGGACAATCTCGCCCTTGCGGGTGGAAAAACCGACAATGGCACCGGTATGGTTATCTTTCGCTTCAGTCTCGCCTTTGCGGATCTCATCATCACCGACAGTCGCCTTATAAGTAAAAGGCTTGTCAAACACGACGACGAAATAGTTGCGGAAGTTCTGAGGCACCCCTCCGCTGTTACGAGTCGTATAGCCAATGATCTTGTTTTCTTCGGGTATGATCTTGACATAAGAACCACGGTCGAAAGCATCGACAATCACATACGAGTTGTCCGATTCGGGGAAAGTGAAGCGAAACATGGCGGCACGTTCCGTCGGCGTGATTTCCGTCACAACGTCATGGTCAGCCAGATACACCCGGTAATAATTCGGTTTTGCCACTTCCGCCTTATGGGAAAACCAGCTGGCACGTTTATCTTGGTTAAACACCACTTTACCGGTAACGGGCATAATGGCAAACTGTCCGTAATCGTTGATCCAAGGACTGGGTTGGTGAGTCTGCTTGAAACCACGGATCTTGTCCGCGTCGTATGTGTACGCCCAGCCGTCTCCCATCTTTCCGGTCTGTGGCATCCAGAAATTCATACCCCAGGGCATGGCAATTGCCGGATAAGTATTACCTGTCGAGAGAGAAATTTTCGACTGGCTCCCGACCAGCGGATTCACGTAATCCACCAGGTCCTTTTTGTCAGCCGCATCCACCGTAAAGAGGCTGCTGCAAAGCGTAATCGCTAAAATTAATAATTTCTTCATGGATAGAATATGTTTAATTAATTTGAAGACAAAGAATAGGGTCTGTCTGTCCCGTTAAAAACACGTTTTTTATTAGGAGAAGAGGTCATTTCGAACGTCAGCGTACCACCATCCATAATGTCCTGCTGAGTAATGAACCCTTTCGTATAGGGCTTGCCATTCAACTTGACCGACTTGACATAGCGGTTTTTGTCGCTCACCTTGTCGGCCTTTACCTCAAAAGTCTTTCCGTTTTCCAGCATAACCTTTATATAAGGCAAGTAAGGAGCTCCCAGCACATACTGGTCCGTACCCGGACAAACCGGATAGAACCCCATCGAAGACAGGATATACCAGGCAGACATCTGGCCGCAATCGTCGTTACCGCACAGGCCGTCGATATTATTGCGGTACATTTTATTCATGATTTCACGCTGCCAGTATTGCGTTTTCCAAGGTTGCGAGGTCCAGGCATACAGAAACGGGATATGATGGCTCGGTTCGTTGCCATGCACATAGCCGCCCAGCAAGCCTTCCTCCGTCACATCCTCGGTCTGGGCGAAAAACTCAGCAGGCAGGTGCATCGTAAACAGGGAATCGAGCTTGGAGACAAAGGATTTGTCGCCTCCCATCAGGCGGATCATATTGTCCACATCCTGCGGCACATAGAAAGAATAGTTCAAGGCATTTCCTTCGATAAAACCTTCGCCATGCGTGTTCAGCAAGTTGAAATTCTCTTTCCAGCGTCCGTCGGCATAACGGGGACGGGCATACCCCATATTCGTATCAAAAACATTCGTATAATTGGCCGCCCGTTTTTTATACGTATCGGCAACAGAACGGTTGCCGGCCAAAAGCGCCGTGTGGTAAATGGTCCAGTCGTCATAAGCATATTCCAACGTCAGGGAAGCGGCGCTGCCGTTATGGTCAAGTGCGACATACCCCTTTTCCATGTATTCGCCGGTCCCGTCCAGGTAAGGGATCGTGGAACTGCTCACCATCGCTTTCAAAACCTCTTCCTTGTCTAACGGAAGGCCTTTCGCCACGGCATCGGCCAAAACGGAAACGGAATGATATCCGATCATGCACCAGTTTTCATTTGCCATATGGCTCCAGATAGGCAAAGCCTTATGCACGCTTTGCTCGCAATGCTTCAGCATGGAGCGGGCGATATCCGTATTTACCCGGCGGTTGATGATGTTGAACAGCGGATGCAGGGCACGATAGGTGTCCCAAACGGAAAAGACCGTGTAGTTCGTGAAATCGTCCGCCTTGTGGATATTATGATCCAACCCGCGATACTGTCCGTCCACATCCGTATAGACACAAGGATTGATCATGGTGTGATACAAAGAGGTGTACAGCATCGCCAACTGGTCGTCCGTACCATTGGCTTCGATAACGGACAATTCCTTATTCCAGGTTTCACCGGCACGAGCCGCCAACCGGTCGAAACTATAGCCGGAGGCTTCAGCCCGCAGATTTTTCAAAGCTCCATCCGTGCTTACGCCGGAAAGCGCCACTTTCACTTCCAATTCCTCGGAAACCGCCGGATCGAAATCGAAATAAGCAACGATCTTGCGTCCGCCTATATCCGGAAAGTTTTCTTTCATATTGAATTTGCCGTATCCACCCCGGTAATTAACTTTTGCTTTTTCCTCACATCCGTAATGAACGACCGGTTTGGAGAAAGACATGGCAAAGTAGGTATAGTTGGTACGCGCCCATCCGTTCGTGATACGATAGCCTGTGACCAGCGTATCGTTTTCGACCCGGATATTCGTCCAAAGGACTTTTCCGTCGTAATTGTAGATACCATGAATCATATCCAAGATGATTCGCTGGTTCTTCGCTTCTTTCGGGAACGTATATTTATGCACACCCACCCGCTTGGTTGCCGTCAGTTGTGCTTTCACGCCGTAGTCGGCCAGCATCACTTCATAGTAGCCGGGACGGGATACCTCCGTATCGTGTGAGAAACGCGAACGGTAGCCGCCATCCGGGTCGGTTGCCGTTCCGGGATTCAGTTTCAATTCGCCGGTAGCCGGCATAATCAGGATATCGCCGAGGTCGGAATGTCCGGTTCCGCTGAAATGCGTATGGCTGAACCCGACGATACTGCTGTCCTTATGTTGATAGCCGGCACAATATTCATAAGCACGCGGCTGATACTTGCCATCCACGTTATGAGGGATCGTGTCCGTGTCCGGGCTCAACTGGACCAGTCCGAAAGGCACGCAAGCCCCCGGAAACGTATGTCCCATCCCGTTTGTCCCGATAATCGGATTCACCAATGCTGCCTTATCTTGGGCGGACAAGTTCCCAAAGATCAGCAAAGCTGAAAATAAAAGAATTGTCTTCTTCATGATATCTTGTTTCTATATTTATTTTGATAAAAAGGCTTGATACTCATTCCACAGCCCTTCAATGCTGGCATCATCGCCGAACATACGCTTCATCGCCTTGTCGAAACTCCATTCGTCGAGGTCGCGGACCGTCTCATGGAACTTGCGGATGGCATCCGGGTCTTTGGTCGTCAGCCATTGGATAAAAAAGCCGGTCGTACGATAACCGTCCATCCAGTTACCGCCCGGTTTACGGGTACTCATATCGAAATATCCGGCCTGGGCACGGACTGCATCCGCCAGCCCTTCGATACAAGCCCAGAATGTTTTGTTGGTTGAATAGGAACCGATTCCTTTCGGTTCGAACTGATAGGCGTGTACCAATTCATGAAACAGGACACCACGTGTTTCAAAGTCGAGCTTATAGAGGGATTCGTTCGCTGATTTCTCAATATGCTGAGTGCTGTAAACAATCGAGGTATTGGCCGGATTACCACTCTTGGCTGAAACTCCGTCATAATCTTTCAACGTATAATGAACCTTTTGGACATCATTCATCGTATCTTTTGCCGAATAGAAAAGAATTTCGGCTACCTTTCGAGCGTGATAACGTATGTATTCGTCCGGATTCTGGACAAGATCCGCATAAATGGCAGCCCCCTTAGTTTCCGGATCAATCACTTCGTAATCGATTTCCGGATATTTGAAATCCTCCCAGCCGGCATTCAGATTCTCATCGAACAACACCACATCTCCCAACACCAATGTATCACCAACTGCCGTAGCAGCTTCCAGCATATACTGTTTATAATTGGAAGGTTTGGTTATCGAACAAAGAATTTCCTGATAGCGGGAACAGAACGTCTGGTCTTTCCGTTCATCCACAACCACCCAGTTCTTCCCGTCATAGGAACCTTTCAATGTCCAGGCAGACGGATCGTGAACAGGCGTCTCGCCGGACGAATAGATTTTATAACTTTGGATGGGAACAGTATATTGTTCATCAAAAATCACTTTATTTACCCCTTCCGTTCCCACGAAACAGGTTGTCGGATTCCCATCTGACAATTCAGGAACATTCACCGGTAATTTTGCCTGACAAGAACACAATAATAAACTTATCGATACTAATATATAACTCTTCATGCTTTCAAAAATATTTCAGTTTTTACTTATTCGACAACTTAATGAAAATACTCCGCTGGAAATACTAAATCATCTCCAGCGGAGATTAAAACTAAAAACACAAACTCCCCATTATTTTTTACATCAGTGAAAAATTCTTTACTTTACCAAATTCATCACAATATTAAAAATTCCCCTCTATACAAGAGTAACACTCAAATGCCAAAAGAATACCACAATTGACATTGATCAATTATGATACTATTTAGGAAATCTACGACACCTTCTATACTTTGTAAAGACAAACCAGAGCACCAAAATCATAAAGCATCCATCTGTTTTCGTCACCGATACGGACTAATCATATAACTGTTTTGCAAAACCAACCATCATACTATCATATCCGTCTATATACAACTTTAAACCAATAAGTTACAGCATGACAGTTGCCGTTTTTTACTATCATTCATCTGTCATAACCATCATGGCGAAAAAAACGATAACATCCAGTGTATCAATTATACGACAAAAACAGAGACCGTCCGGGAACAGGTACAAAACATGTTAAAACAGCTTCATTTTTCATCAAGACCGGCTTTTCTTTTGTCAAAAACGGCTTGAAGAGCCGCTTGAGACCCGGGTGTAAGAGCCACGGAGACCCGGGTGTGGGAGAGGTGCAGACCCGGGTCTGTGCAAGGCCTTTCCGTGGATGCGTGGATGTTTATCCGCCATGCCGTGGGTGTTTTTATGCCTCGTTTTTGCATCTTGTCCGGCAAACTAGGTCGTTTTAACACAAAAACGTTCTCGTTTTATCGATGACCATTTGGGCTTATATAAATGCAAACATCCCATTATCAACCATATAAATAAACCGACAAGTAAAAATCATGATAGATGCATGATGGTAGAATGATAGTGAAAAACAGCAACTATCATACTTTAACATACTGTAAAGCAACAGTTAACAACCAGAAATGACAGTATGATGGTTGGTATGCGAAATTTTCATAAGGGAAAAGAGATGATCCCGGATAGTAATTTTGGTTGCCCTAAAAACAAACAAGCCTGCCAAGAAAAACTCAGCAGACTCGTTATATTATTCTGAAAAAATAGCCTATTATAATTAAGTGCTACATTAATATTCAAAATAGCCATTCTTTCAGTCAGCCATGCACCATTATTCCCAACCCGGAGTTGTCTGTTTCAGGATCGGACTTGCATTCAGTTGGTTTTGAGGAATAGGGAAATAGCTATATTCTTTGTCTGTAGCATCTTTTCCCTTATTCCACCATTCTTCATGGAATTTATTCCAACGAATCAAATCAATACGGCGGCGGCGTTCACCGATGAACTCACGTCCCCACTCATCTAAAAATTCAGAATCCGTCAACTTATCCAAATTTGCCACATAGCTATATTTCGACCATTCTTCCGCAGGGTAATTTCTTACCCGTACATAATCCAATAGTTCAGCTGCTTTTGCCTTATTTCCTTCCCTGTAATAGCATTCTGCCAATGAGTAATACATTTCAGACAAGCGCATCTCAGGAGTAGACTGAGAACGGAACAAACCATCATGATCCGGTAAATAAGGGAATTTATTGAAACGGAAACCGGAATTTTCTTCACCGGTAGTCACCTGAGAACCTTTCGCGATCACATCAGCATCATTACAAATGAAATATCCCCCACGGGCAGCAGCATCCAACAAGGCTTGTTTCTTGTTTTCAGCGTTCAACGACTTATCTTCTGAAAAACGTCCTACCTGGTCGACAAACACCAACGAGAAACCCATCCATTCTTCGGAGCCATTCACATTTTCATCTGTAAAACCATATTGCTTCGACTCGTCATATTTCATCTGTGCCCCTTGCAAGAAGAAACCTTCATAACCACCTTTCGCATCTGTCGTATGGAACGGAATTACACGATAGTCACACTTCGCATATTTTTCAAATGGATTTCCGAGTCCGCTGGCAAACTGATACACATTTCCTTGGAAGTCACGAGAAGGCTGCAAATGGATACCGTTGTTGCCACCACCATCACTACCAATCGTCTGGGCTGCAGAATAGTGCATACCATCTGCCCACATCGTCTGTTGTTCCAAACGACCGCGTTCGTGCCAAAACTCGAACATATTCTCAGGAGACTGATATTTATTGATACCAGAACGGAACGGATCACGATAATCTTGTTGGTTTATGCTGTATGTACCATATTTACCGGCAATAATATCTTCCGCCCATTGCTTACAATCAGCATAATGATCCTCACCAATCCACACCTTGGCATTCAAATAAAGACGAACCAACAAACCGGCTGCCGGTCCCTGTGTCCAACGTCCGAGACGTTTTTCTTTCGGCAATGTAGGGATACATTCTTTCAATTCCGACTCAATGAAATCATAAACCCTGTCTCTTATACACATCTGACGCTGCC
>ERZ1026923.531-NODE-531-length-16301-cov-7.214822_pt1 | contig 16301 bp, 10 predicted proteins | sample MGYA00519464_ERZ1026923 | MGnify/ENA primary metagenome ERZ1026923 (study PRJEB26926, sample SAMN06164762) | human gut metagenome | biome: ENVO:00009003; feature: ENVO:2100002; material: ENVO:00002003 | host: Homo sapiens | place: USA | collected 2012 ...
CAAAAGCCCCCGACCTTGATGCCTGCGGATTGTTCCGTGCTGCGCACTCCCACAATCCGGAGGTCTTCCTTATTGACTGTATTTCCAAAATGATATCCCATCGCACCGATGGATGCAAGCGGATTTGTCATCTCAGTCGCAGTGTTGCCGCAAAATAAAATCAGGGCGTGCAAAAAATGATTTCTCATCCTTCACACGCCCTGATTATTTCCGATAATCCTTTATTTTTCCGCGAAACACGCAGATATTTTTCATTCGCCCTTTAACAGGCTGCTGTCCTCGAAGTAATTGATCTTCATCGCTGCCTTGACATCCTTTAAGGTTTCCGCAGCCTTTGCTTCTGCAACCTCACTGCCCTTTTTCAGAATGTCGTAAACATCCGTCAGATGCTCTTCCCAGTATTTTCTTCTCTCACGGATCGGCGCAAGCTCAGACTGCATAACGTTGTTTAAGAACTTCTTCACTTTGACGTCGCCCAGACCGCCCCGCTGATAATGTGCTTTCAATTCGTCCAGATTCTGGTAATCCGGTAAAAACTCTGCAAAATGCTCCGGTCTGCAGAACGCATCCAGATAGATAAATACAGGGTTTCCGTCTACATTTCCGGGATCCTCCACACGCAAATGATTCGGATCTGTGAACATGCTCATAACCTTTTTCTTCACATCTGCTTCTGTGTCAGACAGATAGATACAGTTGCCAAGGGATTTGCTCATCTTCGCCTTGCCGTCGATACCGGGCAGTCTTAGGCATGCCTTATTGGAGGGCAGGATGATCTCGGGCTCTGTCAGGGTGTCCCCGTAAACGCTGTTGAACTTATGTACGATTTCCTTACACTGTTCCAGCATCGGCAGCTGGTCTTCGCCAACCGGAACCGCGGTTGCACGGAATGCAGTGATGTCTGCAGCCTGGCTGATGGGATAGCAGAAAAATCCAACCGGAATGCTTGCTTCGAAATTACGCATCTGGATTTCTGCTTTAACGGTAGGGTTTCTCTGTACTCTGGAAACCGTTACCAGATTCATATAGTAAAAGGTCAGCTCTGTCAGCTCCGGAACCATCGACTGAATGAAAATCGTTGCCTTTTCCGGATCAAGGCCGCATGCCAGATAATCCAGCGCTACCTGTAAAATGTTCTGACGTACCTTTTCCGGATGCTCTGCATTGTCTGTCAACGCCTGTGCATCCGCAATCATAATATAAATCTCGTCAAACTGACCGGAATTCTGCAGTCTTACACGCTCCTTCAAAGAGCCTACATAATGGCCCACATGAAGACGTCCTGTGGGGCGATCCCCCGTTAAAATAATCTTTTTGCTCATATGCCTGTCCCTCTCGCTTCTCTTGGGATACTACAGTGCTGTCTGCAGCCTGCCGCATCCTGATAAACCTGCAGTCTATTGGTTTCAACAGCTGCAGCTCTTTCCAATTATATCCCGTAAAAAGCACAGAGTCAACAGTTGCGTATATTCGCATCTGTTGACTCTAAACAGGTTACAGTTCTGTGGTTCAACCTGCGCCGATCAGTCCTCGTGTTTCGCACTGCGCCGCTGGATCCACTTTACAAGCTCCACGATGGGAACTACCAGCACACTCAAAAGTAGTGCAACGAGATACTCTGCAGGCTCCACACTCGTAAAGCCGAATGCCCCGGCAAGCAGCGGGATCTCACACACTGCAGTGGTTGCAAGCAGCGAAACCACTGCCGCTCCAAGCAGAAGCCAGTTTTTCGAGCCAAGCTTGAAAATACTTCCTCTCTGGGAACGCATATTCATGCTGTGGAAAATTTCCGCCATTGACATTGTGACAAACGCCATCGTAGTGCCATGGGCGCTGTTTGTGATGGTCCACTCTCCGGTTTCCATGAAATGTCCGATAAAATAAGAAACCATGACAAGTGCTGTTACCAAAAGTCCCTGATAAGCAATATCAAAGCCCATTCCATCTGCAAAAATCCCGGCCTTCGCATCTCTGGGTTTGCGCTTCATAATGTTCGGCTCTGCCTTTTCCGTACCAAGTGCCAGCGCCGGGAAGCAGTCCGTTACAAGATTGATCCACAGAAGATGCACCGGCTGCAGAATCGTAAAGCCCAGAAGTGTCGCAAAGAAAATACTCAGCACTTCACTCATATTGGAGCCTAACAGAAACTGGATTGCCTTCCGGATGTTGTCATAGATTCTGCGGCCCTCTTCCACCGCGCCGACAATCGTTGCAAAATTATCGTCCGCCAGCACCATATCTGCCACATTTTTGGTAACGTCCGTTCCTGTGATGCCCATTCCGATGCCGATGTCCGCAGCCTTGATGGAGGGCGCGTCGTTAACGCCGTCACCGGTCATTGCCGTCACATAGCCGGCATTTCTCCAGGCGTTTACAATACGGGTCTTGTGCTCTGGCTGTACGCGGGCATAAACGCTGATGTTCCGGAACTTCTCTGCAAATTCTGCATCGTCCATTTTTTCCAGCTCTGCTCCGGTCACTGCCAGGCTGCCATCCTGCAAAATACCAAGCTCTTTTGCAATCGCTGCTGCCGTATCCACATGGTCGCCCGTGATCATAACCGGTCGGATACCCGCTTCCCGACATTCGTCAATTGCTGCCTTTACCTCCGGACGCACCGGATCGATCATACCGCACAGTCCCAAAAAGCAAAGCTCCTGCTCCAGCAGATCCGCATCCTCGCTTTCCGGTTTTTTCGTCCAGACTCTCTGTCCGCATGCCAGCACACGCAGTGCCCGATCTGCCATGGACTTATTTGCCTGCAAAACCTTTTTCCGATATTCTTCTGTCATGGGCAGAAGCTGTCCATCCTCCAGATAAAACCCACAACGGGTGAGAACCACATCCGGCGCCCCTTTTGTAAACTGAATATAATCGTCCTTGCGTTTATGGACCGTGGACATCATTTTTCGTCCGGAATCAAAGGGAGCCTCCAGCACACGGGGCATACTCTGTTTTAAAAGATTCTTATCCTGCCCGATCCGGTTCGCCCAGACAACCAGGGCAGCCTCCGTCGGTTCTCCTGTCACACTGCCGTCTGCATCCAGCTCTGCATCACTGCACAGTGCCATTGCTGCCGAAAGCTCCTTCTCTTCTGCTCCGAAGGAATCTACAACTGTCATCTGGTTCTGCGTCAGCGTTCCGGTCTTATCCGAGCAGATCACCTGGGCACAGCCAAGGGTTTCCACTGCAGTCAGCCGGCGGATGATCGCGTTTCGTTTTGACATGTTCGTTACACCGATGGAAAGTACCACTGTCACAACTGCCGCAAGTCCTTCCGGGATCGCCGCCACTGCAAGGGAAACCGCAATCATAAAGGAGTTCAACGCAACCTCAAAATTCAGGCTGCCTGCCCGAATCATCTGAATCGCAAAAACCAGCACGCAGATTCCGATCACCAGCTTTGTCAACACCTTCGAAAGCTGTGTCAGTTTTCTCTGCAGCGGTGTCTGTCCTTCCTGTGCCTGAGACAGCGCATCCGCAATTTTTCCCATTTCCGTATCCATACCGGTGGCCGTTACGACTGCCACAGCACGTCCATATACGATCGTGCTTCCCATATAGACCATATTTTTACGGTCGCCCAGGGGCACATCCCGTTCCCCGTCTGCCAAAAAGATCTGATCGATCAGCTTCGTAACCGGCACGGATTCTCCTGTCAGTGCAGCTTCCTCTGCTTTCAGGCTTGCGCTTTCCAGAATCCTTGCATCCGCCGGAACCGCATCCCCTGCTTCCAGACAGATGATATCCCCCACCACAAGGTCTTTGCTCAAAATCGAGGACATTTTCCCGTCCCGCACAACCTTTGAGGTGGCCGCTGCCATGTCCTGCAGCGCTTCGATCGCCTTTTCCGCCTTGCTTTCCTGATACACACCCAGCACGGCATTGATCAGGACCACTGCCAGAATAATGATGACATCCGCAAAGCTGTCATTTTCCAGGACTGCAAGCACACCGCTGATGGCCGCTGCCGCCAGCAGGATCACGATCATCGGATCCGCCACCTGTTCCGCAAACCGGCGCAGCAGAGATTTTCCCTTCGCCGCTTTTAACTCATTTGCTCCGTTCTGCAAAAGCCGCTCTGCCGCTTCTTTTTCCGTCAGGCCGCTTTTTTGGCTGTTCAGCTCCTGCAGTACCTGTTGTGAGTCTTCACAATAATACTTCATTCTTTTTCCTCCCGATGGTGTTTTTGAATCACAAAAGACCCAAATACTGCTTTTCAAAAAGAAAACAGTATCTGAGTCTCGCAATTTAAAACAAGCCAGATCGGCATAGGATCGGGGTTGTTGACTTGTTACGCTGATGCAAAGGCGATCCGCCGGCTCTGTTTTATTCCGGCAGCTGCACTTGCTGCGCTCGCTACTCCCTCACAGGGAATTTTGTTTAGCAGTAAGGTTATCATATGCAAAGTCTTCTGTCAATATACATGCCGGTAAAGTTTTGGTGAAATTTTTTGTCCTCTTTCGCTGCGGTTTGACCGGAAATCCTTGTTTTACAGCCGTTCCACCAATGCGCCGCCTGCGCGCAGCACCCCATTCTCATAACCTCTTGCAAACAGCACGCTGCCCTCTGTCTCCATATCGGTCTCTTTTCCGGATGCGTTCAACACAACCCGGAGCCTGCTGCCCTCTGCCCCGGTTTTGACATATTCCACCACCCGGTCAGAGCTGTTATTATTTTCAAATGTGATTTCCATGCTGCGGGCCGCAGGCTCTTTGCGAAGGGCTATCAGCTGCTTTACCTGCTCCGTAATCTCTGCATAGTTTCCCTGTTCGATCTGATCCCATGGCATACAGCGTCTGCAATCCGGGTCAGTGCCGCCCTCTATCGCGATTTCCGTCCCATAATAGATACAGGGACTTCCAGGCATTGTAAAGAGCATTGCAAGCTGCTGGAAAAAGAGATCCTGATTTCCACCTGTCTGATGGATCAGCCGATCTGTATCATGGGAATCCAGAAGGTTAAACAAAACCTCTGTCGTCTGACGCATATAACGCACCAGATTTTCATGAATCGCCTCTTCCAAATCCGATTTCGTCTTTTCCGGCTGATACCAAAACTCCCGGATGGCTGCAGCAAAGGGATAGTTCATAACGGCGTCGAATTCGTCCCCGCCAAGCCACGGCATTGCGTCATGCCAGATTTCCCCCAGCAGATAAAAATCCGGTTTTAACTGCTTTGTCATCTGCCGCAGCTCACGGCAAAACAGATGGGAGATTTCGTTTGCAACATCTAACCGAAGTCCATCAATGTCAAATGTCTCAATCCAATAACGAACGGTATCCAAAAAATAGTCCCGCACCTTTTTTTCACTCGTATTGAGCTTTGGCATCCGCTCCGCAAAGGCAAAGGAATAATAGCGTCCATCCCGGGTGCTGCCCTCCTGCTCCCGGCAGGGCCAGCGATTGATCATAAACCAGTCGTAATAGGGGGACTTGGGCCCCTTTTCCATCACATCCCGCCACGGTAAAAAGTTACTGCCGCAATGGTTGAATACACCGTCCAACATCACGCGAATGCCTCTGTCATGGGCCTCCTTAACGAGCAGCTTCATAGTCTTTTCATCTCCGAAGCCCGGATCGATCTTCCGGTAATCTGTCGTATCATATTTATGACTTGAGGGAGATTCAAACACCGGCGTCAGATACAGTCCGGTAATACCAAGCTCCTGTAAATAAGGAAGCTTCTGACGAATTCCATCCAGATCGCCGCCGTAAAAATCGAGATTACTTACGGTATGGTATCCCCAGGGCTTTACCCAGTCCGGATCATTTTCTTTGTTGCCGTTGCAAAAGCGCTCCGGAAAAATCTGATACCAGACCGTCTCCCGCACCCACTTTGGCGTCACGTTGATATCCACCGAATTCATCCACGGAAACGTAAAGCACTGTCCCAGCTGTCCGTTTTTCATATCCTCTGGCGAATGAAAGCCATCCTCAAAATAAAAGACCCGTTCTGCTCCTGCCTGCAGCTCAAAGAAATACCGGCACCGTTTATAGGGAGGCTGCACGGGAATTTCCCACCAGAGGTGCTGGGGCAGACGCATTTTTGTCACGATCTCCTCCCGACTGCCTTCCCAAGCCTCGTTTCCGCCCAGAATACCAGTAGAAAACGGGTCTCCATAATGAATCCAAACCTGTTCCACTTCTTCTCCGGTCTGCAGCCCTACCATCAAAATTTCCTCATTCAATGCATAGCAAAACTGCTGTGACGCTCTATGATAAACCGCTTCTAAATGAATCATGTTCAGACCTCCTTTTTCCAAGCTGCATCCTTTTAAACTGCAGCCGATCTCATTTCAATGCATTTCCAGTCCATACTTTTCCTGCAGCTGCAGCAAGGTGATGTCGTGTTGAATATGCTCCGACAAAATTTTCACCATCAGCCCATTGTTGCTGACCGTACCGCTCCAGTTGGCAAATGCACCGCAGTCCGCTGTCAGCGTCATCTGCCTGTCTGTCACAAGCATCAGACGGGAGGGCTGATGCGCTGTCAGCATTCCTCCGTGGGTATAAAACTCCACATCCTCCCGGTTCAGTCCAAGATCATAAAAGGAAAACGCAACGATCCGCACGCCTTTTTTCTTTAGCCGATGGAAGGTCTCTGCAAAACGGGAAAGATCAAAATCCGCATTCAGATAAACCTCCTCCCGGGCATCCTCCAGAAGCTTCCCTGCCCTTGCCATCGCCGTTTCAAAGCCCCGGAATACGAAATGCACCTCCGGCTGCTTCGCCGTCTCATATTCTTCCAGCTGTTGCCTGGCGAGAGAAAGGTTCGCTGTCATTTCCGCCTGCATCCGCCCCAAAAGCACCTCCGGCTCCTGGGCGGCATACAGTGCTGTCTGATCCGGAACCAGCTCCACCATCCCCTTATCCAGCATGTGCTCCAGCGCATTGTAAATAGAAGGGCGTGCAATTGCGATTTTTTTTGCCAGCTGATAGGCAGACATGGGCTCAGAACCGATCAATGCCATATAAATCTGTGCTTCCAGCCTTGAAAAATTCAGATGTTCCAGTGTTTCCTGCAGCTTCATCGTTCGCTTTCCTTTCGTTGTATATTTTATGCAACTATATATAGCATAAACTTTTGCCCTATGCAAGTATTTTTTTGATTTCCTGGAAAAGGAAGAACATCCTGTGCAGATTTTTCAATGAACGGACAAAAAAGGAGCGGCCGGCAGTTCCGATCGCTCCCTCTTTCGTATTTTATTAGTTACAGTTCACTCGTACCTTTTATTGCATGCGCTGTATTTTTACAGGTATCTCATCTTTCTCACCGTCTGCACAAACTCTATATTGGTTTTCGTCTTTGCAAACAGATCCAGCACCTTATCCACAGCTTCATCGGATTTCATACCATTCAACGCGCGGCGCACCACGTTGATTGCTTCCATCTCCTCTGCACTCAGCAGCAGATCTTCTCTTCTCGTGCTGGTTTTGGGGATGTCGATGGCAGGGAAAATTCTGCGTTCAGACAGCTTTCGATCCAGCACAAGCTCCATATTACCGGTTCCTTTAAATTCCTCGTAAATGACATCGTCCATCCTGGATCCGGTGTCCACCAGTGCAGTGGCCAAAATCGTCAGGCTTCCGCCCTCGCGCATATTGCGGGCTGCACCAAAAAAGCGCTTCGGCATATGCAATGCCGCCGGGTCAATACCACCGGACAGGGTACGTCCGCTGGGCGGAACCACCAGGTTGTAGGCACGGGTCAGGCGGGTAATACTGTCTAACAGGATCATAACGTCTTGTTTATGCTCGACCAGACGCTTTGCACGCTCAATAACCATTTCGGAAACTCGTTTATGATGTTCCGGTAATTCGTCAAACGTGGAATAGATCACTTCAACGTTCGGCCCTGCCACCGTCTCCTTCATGTCCGTTACCTCCTCCGGACGTTCATCGATCAGGAGAATGATCAGATGCAGGTTCGGATAATTTTTCTTTACCGACATGGCCACTTCTTTTAATAGGGTTGTCTTACCAGCCTTCGGCGGGGACACAATCATACCTCTCTGTCCTTTACCGATGGGGCTTAACAAATCCATGACCCGCATCGCCACCGGGCAGCCGAAGCGTTCCATTTTCAGTCTGCTGTTCGGAAAGATCGGCGTCATATCTTCAAAGTTGCTTCGTCTGGATGCTTCCTCTGTGGTATAACCATTGATCGTCTTGACATAAAGCAGGGCGGAGAATTTTTCATTCTGTGTCCGCACTCTGGTATTTCCCTCTAAAATATCGCCTGTCCGCAAATTGAACCGACGAATCTGGCTGGGTGCCACGTAAATATCATTTTCTCCCGGCATATAATTATCCGAGCGGATAAAGCCATAGCCCTCAGCCATGACCTCCAGGATACCCTTTACCGTGATGCCGCTGTCCAGCTCTGTCGGGAACTTGTCGTCCTCTGGACTCTGGATCGGTGCAGTTCCGCGATTATACGGACTGTTGTAGCGCTCATTATAACGAGGTGCAGGCGCGCTCACACGGTTCTGTGCCTCTTCTGCCACAGGCGCAGCAGCACGGGGCGCTGCAGCTGCAGTATTTTCCCGCGTACCATTGTTGTCGCGGCTTCCTGTCCGTCCATTATGATAAGAACCATTGCTGATGAAGCGCTTTCCTGTTCTCTGCTGCCGTCTTTCTTCCCGATCCCCTGCTCTGCTCTCCGGTTCCGTCCCACTGTCATGAGGATCCTGCTTTTCTGCTGCGCCCTTCTCCGTGGCATCCTTGCGCTCTGCCGCGTCCCTCTTCGGGGCATCCTTGCGCTCTGCCGCGTCCTTCTCCGGGGTATCCTCCCGCTCTGCCGCGTCCCTCTTTAGAGCATCCTTGCGCTCTGCCGCGTCCTTCTCCGGGGCATCCTTGCGCTCTGCCGGGCGGTTCTCCGGGACGCTGCGTTCTGTTTTGATTTCTGCATTCTCCTGGGCATCCAACCTCAGCATCGCATCAATGACTTCCGCCTTTTTCATTGTAGAAAGTCCTTTTATCCCCCTTGCTTTTGCAATCTCCTTCAGATCATGCACTGCCAGAGATTCATATTTTTCTCTTATCATTTTTTCCTCTCATTTCTGCGCACGCTTTTTGCGCATGTCGAGTTTGTGTCAAGTGCGCGCAGACACAAATCTCGCGATTGAAAATTTTTATTTTTCAATCTTTACTCCTTTTACTGCCATCGTGATTCGTCCCTGATTTTCATACGGAATTCTACATGAAACGATCTTTTTGAAATGCGCCAGAACATCCCGATCCGGGAAACAGCGGTCTTTTGTCAGAAATCAAAAGTGCCTGTCATTTTAGTGAATTTTATTACACATCGGAGACACAAGTCAAACGTCTCCTTCTGTTTCGCTCATTGTATCACACTCAAAACAGAATAGGAAGATTTTTTCCTTGATTCACTCAAATAAATCAGATATGATGATATACAGAGAGCTACGAATGGCGCGTATGCCCCGACATCATCATTCCTTATTAAATAAAAAAGAAAGCAGGCAAATCAAATGACAAATCAGGAGAAAGCGCTGGAACTGCATGAGAAGCTGCAGGGAAAGCTTGAAACCGTTTCCAAAACACCCGTCCGCACCCGTGAAGACCTTGCACTTGTCTATACTCCCGGCGTTGCGGAGCCTTGTAAGGTCATTGCAAAAGACCCGGCTGCCGCTTACACCTATACGATGAAAGCAAACACTGTAGCTGTTGTTTCCGACGGTTCCGCCGTACTGGGACTCGGCAATATCGGTCCGAAGGCCGCTATGCCCGTTATGGAAGGCAAGGCTGTCTTATTTAAAGAATTCGGCGGTGTCAACGCAGTTCCCATCTGCCTGGATACTCAGGACACGGAAGAGATCATCAAAGCTGTTACCTGGCTTGCTCCCGCTTTTGGCGGCATCAATCTGGAAGATATCAGTGCACCCCGCTGCTTTGAAATCGAAGAGCGCTTAAAAGAGACTCTGGATATCCCTGTTTTCCACGATGACCAGCACGGAACTGCTATTGTTGTACTCGCCGGCATCATCAATGCCCTAAAGGTAGTCGGTAAGAAAAAGGAAGACTGCCGCGTTGTTGTAAACGGCGCAGGAAGCGCAGGAGTTGCCATCACCCGCCTGCTGCTGACCTACGGCTTTTCCAATATCATTATGTGCGATAAATCCGGCATTCTCTGCGATGGCGCAGAGGGCTTAAACTGGATGCAGGAAAAGATGGTAAAACGCACCAATCTGGCTCACGAAACCGGTTCCCTTGCAGATGCTTTAAAGGGTGCTGATATTTTCGTCGGCGTTTCCGCTCCAGGTATTGTGACGGAAGAGATGGTGGCTTCCATGAATTCCGATGCTATTCTGTTTGCAATGGCTAACCCCGTTCCTGAGATCATGCCTGATCTCGCAAAAAAAGCAGGGGCACGCGTTGTCGGCACCGGACGCAGCGATTTCCCGAACCAGGTAAACAACGTTGTCGCATTCCCCGGCATCTTCCGCGGTGCTCTGGAAGGACATGCAAAACAGATCACCGATAAAATGAAGCTGGCTGCCGCTAATGCCATCGCAGCCCTCGTTTCTGACGAAGAATTAAACGAAAACAATATCATGCCAGAGGCATTCGATCCCAGAGTTGCGGACGTTGTTGCAGATGCAGTCAAGAAAAACATCCGCTGATCTCTGGCACCAGAAGCCCTACTATTCGCTGGACGCCTGGTGTAAAAATACATACGGACGGAAGCTTTACAAGGCTGCACTGGATATCGGCTGTACCTGTCCCAACCGGGATGGCACCCTCGATACAAGAGGCTGCATTTTCTGCTCTGCAGGCGGAAGCGGCGATTTTGCTGCTTCCCGGCAGCTTTCTGTAACAGATCAGTTAAATCAGGCCAAGGCACTTCTGTCCTCCAAATGGACACCGGAACCCGGCAAACCGTCTCTGATCGCCTATTTTCAGGCATATACCAACACTTATGGTGATCCGGACAGACTGCTTTCCTGTTATGAAGAAGCACTTTCCTCTCCGGAGGTCGCAGGAATTTCCATTGCGACGCGCCCGGATTGCCTTTCCGATATCATTCTGGAGGGACTTGACCGCCTCCGGTTGCTGTATCCTGACCGGTTTATCTGGATCGAGCTTGGTCTGCAGTCCATTCATGACCACACTGCAGCAAGGATCCGCCGGGGATATCCGACCTCCGTGTTTTATGATGCTGCTGCAAAGCTCCATGCCAGGAGGCTTCCCTTTATCGTCCATCTGATCCTCGGACTCCCCGGGGAAACCCGGCTTGACCTGCTGGAAAGCATCCGTGCCGTCAATCAGGTGCATCCCTTTGGTGTCAAGCTGCAGCTTCTCCATATTTTAAAGGGAACAGATCTTGCCCTGCTTTATGAAGCCGGAGAGCTTCCTGTACTGACACAGGAAGAATATCTCGATCTGCTGACAAGCTGTATCGCTGCACTTTCTCCGGATATCTGCCTCCACCGGGTCACCGGAGACGGTCCCCGCAAGCTCCTGATCGCGCCCCAGTGGAGTCTTTCGAAACGAAACGTCTTAAACGGGCTGCATGCCCTTATGAAACAACGAAATCTCAGACAAGGGGATAATTATGAACCAGGAACCTCTTACACTCTATAAACTGATCGTTCTTTATCTGCTCAACAAGGTATCCTTCCCACTCACAATGGCGCAGGTCAGCGATCTCATTCTGGAAAAAGAATATACCAGCTATCTGACACTGCAGCAGGTTATCAATGAGCTGGCGCAGGCTGGGCTGATCACTGCCAAAACACTGGTCAACCGCACCCATCTGCAGATCACGGAGGAGGGCCGCAATACCCTTTCCTATTTTGAGAACCGCATCAGTGACGCAATCAAGACAGACATCGGCGAATATCTTAAAAAAAATGAACTGGAAATGCGCAACGAATCTTCGATCCAGAGCAACTACTATAAGGCTGTCAACGGGGAATTCGAAACAGAGCTGACTGCAGTGGATAAGGACGTCAACCTGGTGACCATCCGCCTTACGGTTCCTACAGAAGAGCTCGCAATTTCCATTTGCGAAAACTGGCAAAAAAATAACAGGGAGATTTATCAGTATCTGACAACCGCCCTGTTTTAAAGTATGTTATTGCAGCATCTCTCGGATCACACTGCCATCTGTTTTTCCGAGGTCTATCTCCAAAAGTGCTGCCAATGTCGCGCCCTCATCCCAGAGCGCGATATTTTTTTCTACCCTGGCACCAGCTCTTACACTGCATCCCGACATTGCAAAAAAGGTCTGATAGTCTGCCTCACCCGGCAGATACCCGTGGGTCCCCTTCATGCCATGTGCGCAGTCTTTTTCTGCTGCCGTCAGCTGTTCCCATTCGTCCAGAAAAAACCATCCTTCCTTTGCTTCCAGCATCAGAAAGCAGTTTTCGTCTGCGCCCATATTTGCTGCCTCTTCCCGGGTCAGAATCCTTTCGATTCCAAAATCCTCCCGTCCTTTCAGCGTCTCCAGCACTTTTCTTGTACGCTTTTGCACTTCTGCATTGTTTTCTACAGACGGATGCAGATAGATATAGCAGCTTCCGTCACAGTTTTTTGCATAGGCCTTCCAGCTTTTGATCCTGCCGTTGCGGACCGTCAGCAAGCCGGCTTTCCACAGTGCATGATTGACAAAGGCAACCTTGTCCACATCCTTCTGATAATGATCCCCCAGAAGCACGACCGTCGTGCTTTCCATCTCTCCGGTTTCCTCCAGTGCCCTTACAATCTCGCCCAGACGCTTATCGTGACGCTTAAGAGCTTCTTTTGCCTCCTTACTCTCCACGCCATAGAGATGTCTGTTCGCATCCACATCCGTCAGATGCAGCAAAAACAGCTGCGGATTGTATTTGTAGATCGTATCCAGCGCGCATGCCTGAATAAAATTGTCCAGCTGAGGCTGTGCGATCCCGTTTCGCAACTGTCCGAAGCGTTTGTTCAGATCCAGCTGATAAAACAACGGACCGTTCGTCGCATTCATCAGGATCTGATTTTGCCATTTGCGTGTCACCATAATCTCCGGCACATAGTAGTCCATCCTGCTGCCTGCCGCAACAGGCCACAAAAGCCCGGCCGTCGTCATTCCCTTTTTCTTCGCTTCGTCATAAAGCGTCGTGCTGCGGATCCATTTGCGATGATAAAGCCAGTCCGGATCCTTCCGGTTGGGCTGGATTTTTGTGTTGTTCACAATCCCGTGATTTTTCGGCATCCGCCCTGTCACAATGGATGTATGGGCCGGATATGTCAGGGACGGACACACACTGTTTACATGGCTGCACAGCGCCGCCTGTTCAAAAAAACGCTGAAAATTCGGCAGGGTCTGTAAATATTCCAGGTCCTTTGCTCCGACCGCATCAAAGGACACGATCATGACCCGCTTTGGTATCTGTTTCATTGCTCTTCTCCATCCTGCGGCTTTTGCTCTGTCTTAGCCGCTTCCCTGCGTATCCGCTGCATGTGCTCTTTGATTTTTACTTCATATCCCATCCCACCTGGCTGATAAAACTCTCTTCCGGACAGCTCATAAGGTAAATACTGCTGTCTGACATAGTGGTTTGGATAATCGTGTGCATATTTATAATCTTTTCCGTGTCCCAATTTTGCTGCTCCTTTATAATGGGCATCCTGCAAATGCACCGGAATCGCCAGATTTCCGGTTTCTTCCACCGTCTTCATTGCAGACGCAATGGCGTTGACCGCTGCGTTGCTTTTCGGCGCGCATGCAATGTAGGCCGCCGCCTGTGCCAGAATAATCTGCGCCTCCGGCATGCCCACCCGCTCTGCTGCTAGGGATGCAGAAACCGCTACCTGCAGCGCTGTCGGATCTGCATTGCCAACATCCTCCGACGCACAGATCATCATCCTGCGGGCGATAAATGTCACGCTTTCCCCAGCATACAGCATCCGCGCCAGATAATAAACCGCCGCATCCGGATCAGAGCCCCGCATACTCTTGATAAATGCCGAAATCGTATCGTAATGATTATCGCCTGTTTTGTCGTATTTTACTGCACGTTTTTGAATACATTCCTGGGCAACCTCCAGGGTCAGATGGATTTTTCCATCCTCTGAGCGCTGTGTCGTCATTACGCCAAGCTCTACTGCATTCAATGCCGCACGTGCATCTCCGCCTGCAATATCCGCCAGAAACTCCAGCGCATCCGGCTCTATCTGTGCCTGATAGGCACCCATTCCTCTCTGATCATAGACTGCCCGTCGGATCAGTTCTTCGATATCTTCCTTTGAAAGCGGCTTGAGCTCAAAAATAACCGAACGGGACAGCAGCGCTCCGTTTACCTCAAAATACGGATTTTCCGTCGTCGCACCGATCAGGATCAGGGTTCCATCCTCCACAAAGGGAAGCAGATAGTCCTGCTGACTCTTGTTGAACCGATGGATCTCATCAATGAACAGGATCGTCTTTTTTCCAAACATTCCACGGTTGTCCTTTGCCTTTGCGACAACCTCTTCCATATCCTTTTTGCCTGCCACAGTCGCATTGATCTGCATAAACTCCGCGCTGGTCGTATTCGCGATCACCCTCGCAAGAGTCGTTTTGCCCGTTCCGGGCGGTCCGTAAAAAATGATGGAGGAAAGCTTGTCCGCCTGAATCGCACGGTACAAAAGCTTGTCCTTTCCGATAATGTGCTGCTGCCCGACTACCTCATCCAGCGTCCGGGGCCGCAGCCTTGCCGCCAGCGGCGCTTCCTTTTCCTGATTGGTCTGTCTCATATAATCGAAAAGATCCATGTCCCCTTACTGCACCTCCACTTTCATGTTCGGCCACACCTTCTCAATCCGCTCGTCAGGGTAATTGATGTCAAAGAATGTGTCGATCACGCTCTTCTTTTCCGCCCGCACGGTTCCTGTGGTGTTTTCCGTGCCCGCGGCAGTCCCTGCGTCCGCGACGCTTTCCTCCTTCGCGGCGTTTTCTACGCCTGCGGCATTCCCTGCGTCCGCACTGCTCTCCTGCACTGCCGCGCTATCCTGCCGTTCCACATAGCGTACCATGGCGCCTGCTGAAATCACCGCATCGCAGCTCATCAGCACGATAACTGCCCAGGTCGCAATTTTTGCTCCAAGGGGCGGCAGCTTTTCGATCCATCCACTGATCGTCGGATAACAAATTTTTACCCAGACAACGGATAACAGTCCCCAGAAAATGCAATACAGCAGGTTGGTTCTCCCGCCGATATTAAAGGGCATGTCACTGTAATCCCAGAATGTAGTCCCGAGAAAAATCTCTGTAAATACGCTGCACAGATATTCATATACGCCGCCCAGCACACTGCCCGCCAGGAAAATATAACGATCCTCTTTTCCGGCAAGCCGCTGCAATACAACTGTCAGAATGACCGCACCGAAGCCCCAGACAATACTGAAGGTGCCGTAAATTACGCTGGACCGGCTCATCCATACGCCTCCCGTCACCCTGCAGAACAGCGTTTCGATCAGATCTCCGAGAAATGCACAGATCATAAATACCCAGATCAGCTTATCCACACAGACGCCTCTTGCAAAGACATATCGTTCTGCCCGATCTGCCTCCTCCAGAGCTTCCATCTCCGGGTAGGCACGGTTTAACCGCTTCCAGACTGCATGATAGATCTTGCCTCCAAGCTTTTGCTTGACTTCCTTTTGTTCCTGCAGAAGTCTTCCCTGGGTTTCCTTCAGCTCTGTCAGGCTCCTGCTTTTCCTGACTGCAATCAGAATCGACACCAGGTCGGCAGCCATCAGCCCAAAGCCGACTATGTCTATGATCCGCAGCACAATTGTCGGAATCATCGAAAACAGGATAAAGACCGGAGGATGCAAAAGCAGCACCGCCGTCATCACAACTGCCGCCTTGATCAGCGAAAGGAGCACACTCTTTTTCTTTCCGCCAAACAGTGTCACATCCTCGTAATTCCACAAATGCTTTTTCCAGATTTTGGCTGCGATCCCTCCGGAAAAATATTCCACAACGGACACGACCATCCAAGTGGTCAGAAACTGCAGCAGCCATTTTGTCCCCTGCTCCGGCAGCAAAAGGATCAGAATATCCATCATTATGCCGTATTCCGGACAAAGGGGCAGACTGAAAAATCCGCGGTTGCAAAATCTTCTTTCTTTTACTGCAAAAAAGGCAACCTCCAGTGCCCATCCGATAAAGCTGTACAGCAGCAGATACACTGCCAGCTCTGTGTAGGTATATTGCATTCTTTCCACTCATTTCTGCGCACGCTTTTTTCGCATGTCGAGTTTGTGTCAAGTGCGCGCAGACACAAATCTCGTGATTGAAAAATTTTATTTTTCAAT
>ERZ1026923.553-NODE-553-length-15885-cov-12.935060_pt1 | contig 15885 bp, 12 predicted proteins | sample MGYA00519464_ERZ1026923 | MGnify/ENA primary metagenome ERZ1026923 (study PRJEB26926, sample SAMN06164762) | human gut metagenome | biome: ENVO:00009003; feature: ENVO:2100002; material: ENVO:00002003 | host: Homo sapiens | place: USA | collected 2012 ...
ATAACACTCCTTTTAATGTCCACGTATATCCAGTTCTTCCAATAGAGAATTTCCGCTTCCCCATGAATATAGAATGTAATAACCGCTATCCTTTATTTCTTCCGAAAATTGTAGTGTCTCGTGATCAATCACCTCAATGGACTGCCCTTTCTGAATTTCCACCAAATATTCCCATTCATTCCTTCTGTAATCTGAATAGTAAGCATCCAGTTCTTCCAAAGACAATTCGCTTCTGATTAGGATTGCTCCGAAATACTGCATCCCATTCCCATTACCCGTCAATTTCCCTGCCTGTGATAAGGACTCTATCAATTCTGTTTCCTCTGGTAGCGGAATTTCACATAATGCTTTTTCCACTTTGTAAGCAGTGTGGTTATTTATGAGTGGAAGGGAAATAACTCCGCCTATCAATATGGCTGCCGCTAAAATCCAAACTATTTTCAGTTTTTTCATCCTCTCCTCCTTTCTTTTCTTAGATATGTAAGATTATTATAGAACACCACTATTATCAAATCATTCTTTCTTAACTTACTTTTATGACAACATCTCTTTCACACAAGTACTCCGATAATCACTCGGTGATATTTTATATCTTTCTTTAAATACTCGGTTAAACGTTCTCTGACTTTCAAATCCACTATCCAGACAAATATTTGTAATAGAATCACTCGTATTTTCCAAACGATGGCATGCATAGTTCAGCCTTGCATCGTTAAGATATTGATTAAAGTTTCTATGGAATGTTTTGGAAAAGAGTCTGGATAAAACATATTTGCTCACGCCCAGGTCTTTTGCCATCTCTTCCAGAGAAAACTTCTTCTTAAAATTTGCTGATATATAGGAAACTGTCTGGTAAATAAGATCATTGCTCCCCACACTACTCTTTTCTACCAAATTTAATTTTCCTATGCAGCGTGCCAACACAATTTGAAGATATGCCTGTGCAACAGTAATATCCGACTGTTCTGTCTCTAAAATTGCATTTATAACCCTATATACCTCCGGTTCAACCTTTTCCGCTTTGATGATTGGGTATTCAGGAGCCATGGATTGCATGATATCTGCAAATTTGGCTATCGTAAATGGCGATGCAATCAGATAAGTCGCTTTATTTACACCGGGTGTCAGTACCTGATAGTGATGAATAACATCTGGAAATACAAAGCCTATATCTCCTTTTTCCATATGGTATAGTTCCTGTCCGACACCAAGTTCTAATGCTCCACTTGTTACACAAACGATCTCCAGTGCATTATGAAGATGTGGTTCAATATGTTTTGACTTCCTATTTATTGCTATGATCTCCTCTTTTGTGTCAACATATTTTAACTGCATGAAATACTCCCCTTTGCAACATTTGTCTATATCTTCTTTCGATTTGGCAAGCAATCCTTTTACACCTATCTTATAATCAACTTGTAAATAAGGAAAGGAGGAATTGCAAATGAGCAACCTAAAAAAATATCTGAATGACCTTTTAGTATTCTACGCTGAATATTTTGAGCATCCTTACCATGTATAAATACTAAAAGGACTATTTTGTGAAAACTGAATATTTTCTTAAGGCCATTTCACAAAAATGAAGTGGTCCTTTTTTATTTTCAAAATACAGTTCTATCACTTTATATATAGAAAAAAGCACTGTCTCATCGAGCAACGACCAGACAACGCTTTCTCCTGTCAATTCTAATTTATGTCTAATGCATCTGTTACTTCATCTGCAGCAATTCCTTTTTCTGCTTTCAGTTTTTTATTTGCATCTTCTACATTCATTCTTGAAAGTGCAAACATAATCAATACATCAAAGATTAACGGAAGCCAAAGATACATGAACTGCATCATATCAAGTGCAGACTGTGGCTGAGTTGCATTTGTTCCGACATATCCACTGAACTCAAGCATCCATCCAACAACAGCGGTTCCAATACCTCCACCGATTTTTACACCAAGAGAAGTACAAGAGTACATCGTTCCGTCAATTCTCTTTCCCTGTGTAAGATAAGTGTATTCAGAGCAGGATGCGATAACTGCATTCATATCTCCCTGCCATGGTCCCTGACCTAAGGCTGCAAGAGCTGTAAATGCCATCATCAGCGGAACACTGCCCATATATCCGGCAACAACAACAAGTGCTCTACCGATGACTGCTAAGACGTAACCTCTTAAGTTCAGTTTATACATACCTTTCCACTTACCAACTAATGTCGGTGTGAAAATCAGGGCAATGATCAGTGGAATATTTACTGCCCATGCAAATTGTCCAAACAAATTCTTATTTTTCAGTACCCATGTCATGTAATAAATGCCAGCTCCAATCATGGCACCATATAACTGCTGTAAAATATATGTTCCACAAATCATCATGTAATATTTGTTTTTAACAAGAAGCTTGAATGCCTGTACCATTCCGTACTTTTCATTATCATCCTTTACTTCTCCTTCGTTAAGTTCTTCCTCAGGAAGTTCCTTAACAGAAAGTGCTGAAATCGTATTTACGACAAGACCAATGATTGCATAGATAATAGCAACCGTTCTCCATGCCGCAGCATCTCCACCACATTTATCTACAAATCCAACTGTAATCGCCTGAATCAGAAGACTTGTTGAAAATGCAAAAATAAAACGGTAAGATCCCATCTGTACACGCTCTTTGCTGTTCTTTGTAATCAGTGACGTAAGTGCTGAATAAGCAATATTGTTTGCTGTATAAAACACACCATTTAACAGTGTATAAGAAATAAAGAACCATGCATATTTAGCCGTTGTTCCAAAGCTGACTGGTACTGCAAAGCAGCAGACCAGCGTAATGGCACAACCAATGTATCCGTATAGCATCCAGGGTTTCGCTTTTCCCATTTTACTGTGTGTTTTGTCAATCATTGATCCAAAAAATATATCCGTAAAACCATCAAATAGTTTTGATACGGCAATCAGGGTACCTACGACACCTGCAGCAAGTCCTACTGAGTCCGTCAGATAGACCATCATAAAAGATGTCAGGAACGCATAGACTACATTACCTGCAATATCACCTGATCCGTATCCAATTTTGTTATACCATTTCAAATACTTTTTTTCTTCCATCGAATTTCTTTGCTCCTCATCTTCATCGCACTTAGAATCTCAATATGTCTAACCGTATGATGTCTAATTCTGTTTTTTTTCTCTGTTTTTGTCTGATTGCTCTGTATATCTGGACTTTACATTACAATCAGACTATCCTTCTTTGTTTACGGGTTACATGAAACTTTATTATCCCTTTACATACGGTATCAGCGTAAACTGGAACCGGAATAATACATCATCAAATCGGTACTGATCTAATACAACTGGACCACAACTATTAGAACCAATGCCATTTAATGCGTAGTCAACACAGAATACTACACTATCTGATTCTATTAATTCATAATTATGCGTTTTCTTCTCAAGTTCTTCCTGTGTATAATAAGAAGCATTGAATGAAAATGCCTTTTCTGCGGATGCCACAATTCCATATCGGCTGTTGTTAAGCTCTACATATTCACAATCATAATGGCTTCCATTTTCCTGTGGACGGATATAGTCCTCATGTAAATCCCCTACATCTGCCCGGTATAAGCCGTGGCTCGCAGCCTGATGTTTATCACAATAACTTTCCTGTGGTCCCATTCCAAAGTATCTTACAGCTGAAAGTTTTTTATCCAGGAACATCCTCACACCAAATCTCGGAAGATCCGGGAATTCATCGTCTTTTGTTACTGCAATATCTGCATCAATCTTTCCAGCAGCTTCTATTTTCCATGTAATCGTCACATCAAGAATCTTCTGTACTGTCTCTGCCACAACGGAAGCATGGCTTGTAATCTTCACACCATGTTTTCCCTGCACAACCTCTGTCGTATAGGCTCTTGTGTAAGCCTTATCATAGTGGGCTTTCTTCCATTCAGACTTGATGTACATATCGTTATCTGTTGGAGCTCTCCAAATATTTAATTCCATCGGATGGTTCAAGTATTCCCGCCCTGCGAATTTCATCTCTGTAAAGAGTGCAGTACGTTTGTCTATGGTATAAGCAAATTCACGCCCCTTGATATGAATCTGTGTATCATTTTCATTTACCTGTAATTCAGAGTCCACTACTGTTTTTGGTATCCATTTCTCTGCAAGTTTACATTTTGTATCCTCTTTACTTACCTCAATTTCATCAAATCCAAGAATATGGTCTTCATCCAACAGTGGCAATTCTTTTTTCAGATGGTAAATAAGTTTTAAATAACATTTCCCATTCTCTGGAACATTGATCTTCAGGTTTGTTTTTCCTTCCCCGTGTGGTGCCACAGAAAACTCCGGAAGTATGCCTTTGCTGATCACAAGACCATCCTGTGTCAGCTCATAACTAATCTTCACATAATCTTTCAAGTCATCAAAATCCATGTAGTTATGAAGCACCAGTTCTCCGCTTTCTTTGTCATAGGAAATAACCCTTGCCGGGCGATAAACATTCTTGTATTCCAAAAGTCCTGTATGTACCGTTCTGTCCGGATATACTAATCCATCCATACAGAAGTTGCCATCATGAATTTCTTCGCCATGGTCGCCCCCATAAGCATATATAGTCTTTCCATTCTCAGCAGTTCCATGAGCAATCGCATGGTCACACCATTCCCAGACAAAGCCGCCGCACATTTTATCATTATCCTGAATCATCTGGAAGTAATCTTCAAAATCTCCAGGTCCGTTTCCCATGCTGTGACAGTACTCTACCAAAAGGAAGGGTTTGCTTCCATCTTTATCCAGATATTCCTGAATTTCGGAAAGCGCCGGGTACATCCGGCTGTACACATCCAGATTGCTGTAATCATATGTTTCATCATAATTACGGTATCTTGCACTCTCATATTGTGTGATACGGTCTGGATCAAAATTCTTTGTCCATTCCAGTGCTTTTTCAAAGTTGCAGCCATAAGCACTCTCATTTCCCATTGACCACATAACAATACAGAAACGGTTTTTGTCACGTTCCACCATGAGTTTTACGCGATCAACGATTGCCTCTTCCCATACCGGATCATCTGCAATCTTCTCATTCCATCGTTTGAACCGATTGTAATCAGTGTCTTCTTTTCTGTAGATCATAAATGGACCATGAGCTTCAATATCTGCTTCATCTATTACCATGAATCCATACTTGTCACACATTTCATAGAAAAATGGTGCGTTCGGATAGTGGCTGGAACGGATCGCATTAAAATTATGCTGCTTCATTAACGTAAGATCGGTTGTGAGCTGTTCCAGACTGATTGTAAATCCAGTAACCGGATCGGAATCATGTCGATTGACACCACGGAATTTAACCTTCTGTCCATTTAGGTAAATGACCTGGTCTTTAATCTCTATCTTTCTTAATGCAATGTGATCTACAATTACTTCATTCTCTGTTTCAAGAATCAGTTTATATAGATATGGATTTTCTGTATTCCAAAGTTCCGGACTTGCGATTTCTAATACAGCTGTTCCTTCTTCAGCAATACTTCCTAGTGCTACAACTGCTCCGTTTCTATCTTCAATCGAAATTTTTACATTTAACGGAGAGTAGAATTTCATTTCAATTTCTACTTTCGCAAGCATATCCTCAATTCTTGTTTTAATATGATAATCACTGATTGCCTGTTTTGGGCGTTTCAAAATGTACACATCCCGGAAAATACCACTCATACGGAATTTGTCCTGATCTTCCAAATAGGAACCATCACACCATTTCATTACCAACACTGCCACCGTATTCGTTCCATCCTGAAGTACATCGGTAACATCAAACTCACTGGTCATATGTGAAACCTGGCTGTATCCTATGTAAGAGCCATTGATCCATACATAAAAGCAGCTGTCTACTCCTTCAAAGTTCAAAAAAGCTTTTGATGCTTTCTCATCTCTGCTGTACTCAAAATTATGTACATAAGCTCCACACGGAATATCCTGTGGCACATATGGTGGATCAAACGGAAACGGATACCGGATGTTTGTATACTGGTGTGTATCATATCCTGCCATCTGCCATACACTTGGAACCTGAATCTCATCAAAATTTTCTGTATCATAATTCTTCTCAAAGAAAGAATCCTGAATGTCATAGATGCTGTTAAAATACTGGAATTTCCAAGTTCCATTCAATAACTGCATACGATCTGATTCTTCTCTGTGTTCCACCAAGTTATCCATTCTTTTGGATGCCGGAATATAATAGGCTCTGGCTGGCATTGTGTTTTCGTGCAGTACGCTTAGATTTTCATAATAACGTGGTACGATCATAAATAACTCTCCTCCAATACATATACTTTTTTGTTCTTTGTTTCCCTAAAGAAAACCTTATACTTTACTTTTTTGTTTACGTTCCTTAGTTATGCTATATATATAGCTTATCCTAATCCGCAAAATATGTCTATAAATTGGATTAGACAAAATATGCACTAAATGATACAATGATAAAAAGTGCGAAAAGAGGTGCTGTCCTATGTATTTGAACACCGGTTATTTGAACCACTCACATATGGATTTCAAAGACAAAAGTTGTCCGCTGATTGTAGGTAGCTGTGGTACTTACCGTCTTTCCAGACATCCCAAACTTCCTACCTACCGTCCAAGGGGTCGTCTGGATTATCAGATTATATATATCACTGCTGGTTGTGGGCATTTTCATTTTGATAATGTAAATAACGAAACGATTGTTCCAGCCGGCAACATTGTACTGTACAGACCGAAAGAACTTCAGAAATATGAATATTACGGAGAAGATAAGACAGAAGTATACTGGATTCACTTCACAGGAAGCAATGTGAAAAATATCTTACGTCAATATGGATTTCAGGATAAAGAACGTGTCTTTCAAGTGGGTACATCTAATGAATATGAACAAATTTTCAAGCGTATTATTATCGAGCTTCAACGCTGTCAAGATAATTATGAGGAAATGCTTGTCCTTTTGCTACGTCATCTTCTGATCAGTTTCCACCGTGAACTGACAAGAGAGCACATATTAAAAAATGAATATCTTGATCATGAGATGGATAATGCTGTTACCTTTTTCAGTGAAAACTACAATCAAAATATCAATATTGATGATTATGCTGCCTCACGAGGCATGAGTGTCAGCTGGTTTATCCGAAATTTCAAAAAATATACCGGTTCTACACCAATGCAATTCATTGTGGGAATCCGCATCAACAATGCTCAGATGTTACTTGAAACAACAACTTATTCCATCAATGAGATTTCTAAGATTGTCGGATATGATAACCAGCTTTATTTCAGTCGGCTTTTTCACAAGTTGAAAGGATATTCGCCGAGAGAATACCGAAAGCTGAGAAACAAATTCTGAAATCCACAAAGAGGATACCACCGAATTATCAAAACAATGATTTGTGATATCCTCTTCTCACTTTTGCTATTCTTATTTTACAAACTCAGCCGAATAATAATACATATACTCATTATCTGTATCTATGTATTCTCCTGTAATGTCCTGTATTGGCAACGAACTCACTCCTTGTTCGCCATAGATCAGTGCTGCCAAGCCTTGCTCTGTTCCGTACTCTATCGTGCTTTTGTTCTCTATAGAGGTCGCAGATCTTCCATAATATTCTCTGTTTGCAACACCTTCCAAGATTGGCATTTCTGTCATATATTTTGAATATTCATCTGCTGCAATAAGCTTTGCAGTAAAATTATCAAAATCCGGAGTGATGACAATCAATCCATTTTTTGCAGATTTCACGTCCTCATAGGAAAGTTCCAAAACTCGTTTATGAGAAACTCGTTTTCCAGAATGATATTCTGACAAGTAAACGTATAATGCTTGAAATGTATCTTTTGAATTGTATCGAAACATCATGGTTCCATCAATTCCGGACAACAATTCAGCCGTTTTCATTTCTACACTATCCGGATCTACTGCTTCTATATAATTTTGTGGTTGCCGCAATTTATTACATACCATGATTCCAAGAGTAATGGCAAATACTCCCACAGCAATAAGAAGTACAGCAATAATCTTCTTTAAATAACGCTGTTTATGACTACTATCTTTTGATATCTGTATCAGTGTATCTTCCGATTTTTTTTCTACATTAGTTACCTCAATATCTTCACCTGCCAAAAATTCATTTAGACTGATGCCTAATAATTCACATAATTCTAAATACACAGACACATCTGGTAAACAAATCCCACGTTCCCATTTGGAAACTGACTTATCACTCTTACCCAGTTTCTCAGCAAGCTGTTTTTGAGTCATACCAAGTTTTTTTCTTTTTTCTGCAATATAGCTTCCGATTTTCACAAGGTCCATAAATACTTCCCCCTTTCAGAATTATAGTATCTATTTTGTCCCAAAAAGTACACCCCTTAATGGTAGAATCATATTATATAGGCAGAATCTCATCCAATTTCATAAAATAAAAAGGACGCTGTATGCTCTCGTTTCTTTCGGGGCTGCAGCGTCTTTTCTGCTTTCACGGCTCGCGCAGACCGCAGGGCAGTCAAACAGATTTTTCAGCAGACATAGTTTAAGCCCGATCGATTGTTTTTTCTCTCGACCGGGCTTTTAATGAATTTCCAGTAATTTCATTTTATACACCTGCTGCTTTCATTGATTTCGGGGTATTTCGTTATGTTCCTTTTGGACCGTACCTCCTGGATTTTTTTGTTTTTATTTTTTCCCTATGGGCCTCTGCCTTTCATTGGAATCATCTCCTTTAGGTTCTATATGTAAACTCTTCAGAGATTTTTTTGATGTTCAGATTAACTATGCCATTGGACTGTACCTCTTACTTTCTTAGATTTCGTCTTGATGTTTCTTTTTCGTTTTTATTTTTGTTCTCTTTTCTTTTGTTGATCTTATATTAACTCATCTTCTCCGTTTTGTCAATACTTTCTTTTAATTTATTTTACATTTTGTTATTTTCAGAATATTATGACATCAAAATCGAAAGATCAGAAACCTGATGCAGTCTCACTTACAAAGAGGCGGCCGCAGGCTTTCGCAAAATTCAACCCCCGGCTTTTTTTGACCCACCGCAGGGCGATCCTGCTCCCTCCGGAACTCCACAGAATCTTCTTTCCAAAAGAGTAGAACGAAAGACTCCGCTGTCTTTGCCTTTCGCAAAGTCCAGCGGAGCATTTTTCCCATATTCTTTCTTCTCTTCCTAATTTCTTATTTGCAGAGTTCTTCGGCCAGTGCCTCGATCTCTTTTACGTTCTCTTCCTTCACAGCGGACATTACTTTTACATTATTCTCTGTCCAGGTGATATTTTTGCTCTTCTCAAACATGCCTTTCATCACTTTTGCTGCGGTCGGTGCCCAGCTTCCGTTTTCGATCAGACCGATGGTGCGGTTCTGGAAGCTGCGCTCTGTCAGACGGTTGATGAAATCCTGCATGAACGGGTAAATGCCTGCATTGTAGGTCAGGGTTGCGAGAACCAGCTTACTGTAACGGAAAGCATCCGCTACGGCGGCAGACATATCGTCTCTTGCCAGATCGTAAATAACGACATTCGGACAGCCTTTTTCTTTCAGCTTAGCCGCAAGCAATTCGGCAGCTTTTTTTGTATTGCCGTAAACAGAAGTATAGGCAACCACAACGCCTTCTTCTTCCGGACGATAAGAAGACCAGATATCGTATTTTTCAATGTAGTGGCCAAGATTTTCCGTCAAAACTGGACCGTGCAGGGAACAGATTTTCCGGATATCCAGCGTACCTGCTACTTTCAGGAGCTTCTGTACCTGCAAACCGTATTTTCCGACAATACCGATAAAATAACGGCGTGCTTCGTCATCCCATGGTTCCTCGCGGTCGAGTGCACCGAATTTTCCAAAACCGTCTGCTGCGAACAGAACCTTGTCCGTGCTGTCGTATGTAACCATAACCTCCGGCCAGTGTACCATCGGAGCGAATACGAAGGTCAGAACGTGTTTTCCAAGCGTAAGGGACTCGCCATCCTTTACTTCCAGTTTCTTTCCGGCGAGATCCATCTTGGGGAAAAAGTTTTTCATCATGGCAAAGGTTTTTGTGTTTGCAACAACGGTTGCTTCCGGATATGCTTTTACGAAGTTTTCAATATTCGCAGAGTGATCCGGCTCCATATGCTGTACGATCAGGTAATCCGGTTTTCTGCCATCCAGTGCTTTCGCAACATTTGCCAGCCATTCATCCGCAAAGTTTGCATCTACGGTATCCATAACTGCCGTTTTTTCATCGAGAATTACGTAAGAATTGTATGCCATGCCGTTCGGCACTCTGTACTGACCTTCAAAAAGGTCTACCTGATGATCGTTGACTCCCGCGTAGATAATATCCTCTGTAATCTTCATAAAAATCCATATCCTTTCCATCTTGTTTTTTCCTGCCCGGAACCTGCTCCGAACCGTATATTTTTATATTATCCTATGATGGAGAAAAAAGCAAGTAAAAATAGTAAAGATTACTATTTTTACTTACTCTCCTCCGTTTACAAACACGATATCCCTTTTCCACAGCTTGCAAATCATCACAATACTTCTATTTTACAGGCATGTTCTTTTGTTTCTTTATCATAACTGATTCCAACCGCCAGTATGCGCCCGGTATATCGTTCCCTTTCCGCCATGTTTCCCTTGAACCGCAAAGCATATTCTTTCTCTTTAATCTGCGCAATCGCTTCTTCCGGTGTATGATCTACCTTCAGTTCGAGATAACAGTTCTGTATTTATCGTATGGTTCCCTGCTGTTTAAAAACTGTCCCATGTTTTACGGCCTCCTTCTTATGCTACATGTGCTTTCAGAATCTTTCTGTGCTTGATTTTGTGAGATGCTTTTCCGTCAGTCACAAAAGCAAGTGCAGAAAGATTTTAAGAGTACATGCTGATACTATGAGTATAGTCTTTTTCTGTGGGAGGTGCAAGAATGGAATCCCGTTTCTCACTTCTTATTTATTTTCCGGGAAAACAATCTCTTTCTCTGGTACGCCTTCTGATTTGATGACGTAGCCGTCAACATCATCAAAATGAATCTTGTACTGATATTCGCTTTCACGTCCCTCTTTTGCGTCATCGGCATCAGCGTAATAGGTAAGGCGAATTTCGAAAGTATTTTTGTTTCCTTCGCGCCAGGACTCATCGCCGATCAGCCAGTCGTTTTCGAGGTTTTTGTTTCTTTTCAGCAGCACCTCGGCGTACTGCTGTGCGCCGCTCCAGATTCCTGTGTTTTTGTACCGGTTCTGCATGGTGTTCTGATACTGCCACAGTGTTACAAACATGATCGTCGCCATAATTGCCGTGAAAAGAACGGTTTTGTATTTCTTTTCTTTTTTCTGTCTCTGCCGGCGGATACATCGAATGGTTCCGATCATCATCATTACCAGAACAAACAGATACCACAGGGTCCAGAAGATCTGCTCTTTTCGTTCCAGACCGCCGGGAATGAATTCTGCCAGCTGATCGCCCCAGACGAAATTTACCAGGGATGCCAGAATGCCGATAGACAGAATGGATGCTGCCCCATAGACTTTCCGGCTTTCTTCATCATCGAGGTTCTGGAAGTAATACCACAGCGATACAAACGCTGCTGCCACCAGACCACCTAGAATCAGGCCGCCGCCCACGTTTACGATCTTTGCCGCCCACGCTGCCGCTGCCACACCGATCACCAGAAATCCCGCGATCACGTTTGCGTTCCGGTCCTGTTTTTTCTGCTGCCTTGAAATGTCACCTGCGTTCTGCAGCATTTCGGCCACCTCCTTCTGAGTATACTGAATTTCCGGCGCCGCCTCTTCCTTCGTCTTCTCCTGCCGTTCGGAGCGCATCAGTTCCAGCACAGAAATCCCAAGTGCCTGAGCCAGCGGCTCAATCGTCTGGATATCGGGAAAGCCAAGTCCCCGCTCCCACCGGCTGACGGCTTTATCCGTCACATGAATCTTTTCCGCAAGCTCTGCCTGCGTCATCTTTTTCTCTTTTCGCATTCCGGCAATAAACCGCCCGAACTCTTTCGCTTCCACGTCGTGTCCCTTCCTCCTGCTGTTCCCGCACCGTCTCATGTTGCCCAGCGGAGCGTTTTACAGTCTCAGAATAGGCGAAAATAGGCTGTTTTGTCAATCTACGAATCCTTTACCTGCGTTTTTACGCCAAAAAATCCCCGATTCAGCACAAAAGTGCCAAATCGGAGATCTTGTATTTTCCTGTATTTACAGCCCGATCATATTTGCAAACAATACGATCAGCGGAATGGCAATGATGGTTCTCTCCAGAAAGATCACCAGCAGTTTCCAGAAATTCAACGGAATTTCACTTATAAATGCCGGGGCGGGAACTTTTTGTTAAAAATATCGGAATCTGCCGAATTCTGCGATTCCCCCTGTTTCTTTCGTTGCATAGGCAAACAGTCCCACTCTGCATCCTGTGAAATGATCCATTTTGAAATAGAGCTGATGCCATGGTCCGATCTGTTTCCATTTTTCATCGCTCCAATATAAAAAACGGACTTTATCGTGCTGGTTCTGGAAATCCGCTTCCATCCGGATTCTTATTTTCGATGATTCAACCGCCACTGCTTCCCATTCGATTTCTTCACTGTTGCCCTGATTTCCTTCTATGCTGTCATGTTCCGCTTCGAGAGATCTCATAACCAGAAGCATCTGTCCATCACGCTTTGTAACGGCCGCCATGCCGTAACATCCCTGTAATGCACACATTCCTGCATAATCTCCGTCCTTTATTCCTTCCGCGTCAACGGTTACTTCTGTTATGCACACCGGAAACTTCATTCTCTGGGTGATCGTATTGACTGCCTGCGTGACATTTTTGCACTGCTTTCTGCAGACCATTCTAAGGCATCCTTTTTCTGCATCATTCTCAATCCAGGAAAGTTCCGGTTCGTGGTTGAACTGCCAGCAGCTCTTCCATCCAAACGTTCCAAACAGCCGTTTCTGTTCCGGATTCCATTCCGAAAAATCATCACTCTCCACAAGCGGATGATATTGTGCATCCGGTCTTGTGCTTTGTGTTTCCACTTCACAGAGTGCCCTTCCCGAATCACCCAATACCGGATAATTTTCTTTTATGATCTGCTCTTTTTGTTCGCCCGGCGCCGGCATACAGGTAACTCTGACATTTTTCTCCCATTTTACTGGCACAAGAACCGGGATTCTGCCGACGGCACCTCTGTCCTGAAAAAGCACGGCATACCATTTATGGTCCGGCGTATCCACAATTCCTCCCTGTGCAACGCCCTGCCCACAATATCCCATGGTGTCACACAATACATCTCCGCCTTTAAATTCTCCCGTAAGGCTGTCTGATACATAGCACGCCTGCGTCCGCATCCACCTGTCCGGAAGGGAATGAATCAGGAATAAATAATACATTCCATCGATTTTATAAAAATGACTTCCTTCAAAACCAAGCCCCGGATTCCGACTGTCACTGACCAGAATCCGATCCAGTCCGCCTTCCTTTGGACCGCTCAGATCTTTTTTCAATTCCTGCAGACGAATATTTCTATTGCCGGAAACAATATAAACATGATCATCCTCAAACAAAAGTGAGCAGTCATGATAAAAGCCTTCTATGATGCGTTTTTCCCATGGTCCTTCGATATTATCAGCAATATAAAGGTATGTTTTTCCGGTATCATTCGCCACAAAGCAAATATAATACATCCCTTTATGGTATCGGAGCGATGCAGCCCACATGCCTTTTCCATAGCAGTTTTTCTCCCCGACAAGTCTCTGTTCCTCTGTGCTGTCCAGTCTTTCATACACATAGCTCAGATGTTCCCAGTGAACGAGGTCATAAGACCGCAGGATTTCACACCCCGGCACAAAGTGCATTGTGGTGCTTACCATGTAATACGTATCGTCTACCCGGATGACATCCGGATCCGGATAGTCCAGCCCTGTAATTGGATTTTTTCCTATTATCTTCATATAGTCTCTCCTCGTATGATATTTCAGGGTCATACTATAGCAATCTAATAAATTATTGCACATAATTACACGAATGAAACCACCCTATGCAGTCCGTTGGACGAATTGTTAAAAATCCTTTTGAAATAGCTGATGGTAATTCCGATGCCATCCGTATCTTTTCTTTCCTTAAAAATGCTTTGAGTTTTGACCACATCTTTTCAATCGGATTCAGATCCGGACTATACGGGGGCAAATACAGATAGGTTACTTTTGAGCTGTCCAGTAGCTGTTTCACCGCTTTTGCATGATGGGAACGCATATTATCCATAGCGATAATGTCTGCTTCTGAAAGCGGCGGCAGCAACTTTGTTTTCAGGTATTCTACAAACCGCTCTGCGATTTCTTTTGCATTGTGCGTTTTATTCCAAGCTTCAATAAGTAGTTTTCGTGTTTCATCATGTAACATAATAATCACCTCTTGACTCTATCATAGGCCTGTTGTCAAGAGTGTGCAGTATTTTTTTTGAGTGCTATAGATTGAAATTCTGTTTTCGATTCTCTTCTTTTTAAAATTTCTTTTCCTCTTGTGATATCCGTTTTACTGTATTATGATAATATCAAATTTACAGCAGTCCTGCGGAGGCAATATTATGATTGAACATTTAGACGGGATTCATGAAACCGTAACGTATAAAGAAAACAGCAGTCTGCGGCTTTTTGTAAATACAGACTGTGAAGATTATCCCATTCACTGGCATACTCCCATGGAAATCATTATGCCTCTGGAAGGAACTTACACAGTCTTTCTTGGGGATAAGCACATTCTTCTTCAGGAAGGTGATATTATTTTCATCTGTCCAGGAGTCCTCCACTCTCTTGCAGCACCGGAAAGCGGAAAACGAATCATTCTGCAGATTGAATGGTCTGTTGTCTCAAAAATCCGTGATCTCAATTCCATTCTCTCGCTGATTTCCCCCATTCTCACCCTTACACCACAGACTGCTCCTGATATTTATTCCGATATTTATCATCTCATCTGCCAGATTCTTTCGGAATACGAAAAGGATTCCTTTCTTTCGGAGGCCGTTATCTATGCGCGCATGCTTGATATTCTTTCTCTGATCGGCAGATACCAGGCCTTTGCATCCTGCCGTTTTGATGCCGGACCGCAAAAACAGAAAGAATATCTGGATCGTTTTCTTTCCATCTGCAATTATATTGATGAACACTGCACGGAAGATCTTTCCCTTGATCACGTTGCAAAAACAGCAGGCTTCAGCAAATACCACTTTACCAGACTGTTTAAGCAGTTTACAAATACCACCTATTACAAATACCTTAATCGCAAAAGAATTGATCATGCCATGCTGCTCTTATCCGATCCCGATATTCCTGTCACGGAGGCAGCACTTCAGTCTGGTTTCTCCAGTCTTTCCACCTTTCTTCGCGTCTTCCGTTCTGTCAAACAATGTACGCCTACGGAATTCCGCGATATGTATATTCATCCGGAAAAACTGCAGAAAAATCCCTAATTCCTGCTGCTGCAGGTAAACCATGCAAAGTCTGCATGGTTTTTACTTTCCATTCCATTAGAAGAAGCATACATGCCGATGGTACATCCGACAAAACCACCTGCCTCTTCTGTTGTGTACGGAAGAAGACTGATTTCCTCTGCTGCACATTCCCAGCCATTTTCTGACGCAATCCATACTTTTGCCGTCTGATCATGGCATTGCAGGCGTATTTTCAGCAGTTGTTCCGTCTCTCCCCGCAGTAAAACTTCTGCTGCTTTCGTTTCTGTTCCTTTGATACACGTTACAACACGAAAAACTTTCTGTTCCTGCTTTTTTTGCGATTTCCATCCTCAAATGATTCTCATGATTCTGGTAAAGAACCAGACCTCCTGTTTCCGCGTGAACCTCACATGACTAAAGTCACGTGCTTCCGGCCGCTTTAGGCGGCAGACCA
>ERZ1026923.560-NODE-560-length-15785-cov-14.874889_pt1 | contig 15785 bp, 9 predicted proteins | sample MGYA00519464_ERZ1026923 | MGnify/ENA primary metagenome ERZ1026923 (study PRJEB26926, sample SAMN06164762) | human gut metagenome | biome: ENVO:00009003; feature: ENVO:2100002; material: ENVO:00002003 | host: Homo sapiens | place: USA | collected 2012 ...
GTGGGCTCGGAGATGTGTATAAGAGACAGGCGCAAGATAAATCTTATAAATATAATTATACCGGATTTTTAGAAAAAGCATTATGCTTGATGCGATTAGGTAGTAAATCGGAAGGATTATCTGCTTTTTTTGATACATTTTCTTTAGCAAAAAAGAATGATGATTATGAGGGTGCAGCAAAGGCTGCACGGTTTATCTCAATATATTTTTATGAGTTACAAGATTATGAACAAGCGTTGTCATATCTTAATGAGGTTATACATTATGCAAAGAAAATCTATAATAAATCATTGGAGTCTGAATCTTTATATCGCATAGGATGTATTCATTTGTTTAATGAGAAGTATTATATTGCTATTGACTGTTTCAGGGAAGCAGAAGATTTGGCTGTTGATTGCAGAGATTTATTTTTGATTTATCAAGCGGCTGTTAAGCGTTGTTTTGTGTATTTGAAATTAGAAAAAACAAATCAGGCTCATGAAATAATCAGAAATCTTGTTCATTTGAATGAACCTCATAAAATAGACAAGCCATGAAAGATGTATTAACAAATCCAGCTTATCAGGAGTTACCGACCCCGTCAAATATATCTGCCTATCCTACAATTATCGATATTGTTGAGGCTATTGCGGAAACAGAAGAAGAAAAGATAAGTTCATTTAGCCCCCTGCGTCGAACAATATTAAATAGATCTATCCGCCCTGGGACATATTTCGTTATGATAAAAGAAACAGAATCTAATGAATCGGTTTTAGTCCCGATGGGAAAATGGCATGGTACTTACTTTAGAGGACAAAGTGTATATTATGACTCATGTAGACCTTCTTTATATAGAGAAGATACAGAAGAAAAACGATTGCTTTCTAATTTGCAGTTTCAGGAGTTTAAATTATTATTGGAATCCCATCCTGTAATAAATGATTTGATGTTTAATACATTGCGCCATCGTGAAATAAAAGCCCCTATAAAATTGTCAATTAATTACGAAGGTTTGGCGCAACATTATGGTATTTCTACAAATTTATTAGACTTCACCAACGATAAGTGGACAAGTGCGTTTTTTGCTACAACTTCGTATGATGCAGTGAACGATATCTACAGCCCAATCGATGAATCCCAGCAGCTATATGGTGTATTTTATATTTATACGGACGATTCCGAGTTAAATAGTTATAAAATGGAGCCAATAGGACTGAATTTTTTTAATCGCCCGGGAGCTCAAAATGGCTTTGCTCTGAAAATGTCACACAATGCTGATTTGAATAGTATGAGGAATGTTAAAAAGATATTTTTCAGGCATGACAAAAATGCGTCGCAAACAATTTTTTCAATGAACCAACAAGGAAAGAAATTATTCCCTGATGATAGTTTGATTGGAAAGACTAAGTCCATAATATCAAATAGAGTATTTTCATTGACTGCTCTAATTAGGTGTAAATCTATCTATTACTCAGTATTGTCAGATGGAGAATTTCAGCAGTTGCTAAAGAAATATCAGATAGAATCATCCACTTCGCCGGTCGTTTTATTTTTTAATGATCCAATCATCATGGATGAACTAAAATATTGGCAAAGGGAAGGAAGGAGAAAGTATATTGAATCTCTGTATGTACTTCCAGTTTATCGGCATGAAGGTATGACTTGGATTCCTGTAGATTCTACCTGTTCATTTGAAAATCCATCTTAAATTTCTCCTTTTTTCTCCAGAAACTTTTTTTCTCCTCACTTTGCTTCCACACTTCCGCCCACCTCCTGCATCCCCCTGTCCATCGGCATTTACCCCGCTGTGGAAGCAACTCCAAAAGGTGGAAGCAAAATTTGCTTCCACCTACTCAAAATGCCATAGTTTTACCATAACTAACTCACTCTTATTTTAATACATCGAACAAAGCTTATAAAACGCTTACACCAGTTTCCCCATACCTCTACACCCATCCTACCCATAAAATCTGTAATACCCATACCCCCCCCTTATCTTCATCCCAAATCCACAACAGCCTCCTCCTCTCCTCAGCATAAAAAATGCCCCCGTTCATTTCATTCTCCCTCCACTTTCCACTATCTTTGTCCCCACGATGAAAAAGTTTGCCGACGTCATATTGCCTTTGCCTTTGCACAGCTGCTTCACCTATTCCCTGCCCGACGAGTGGGCGGATGAAGTGCAGATTGGTTGCCGGGTGGTAGTACCATTCGGACGGAAGAAATACTATACAGCCATCGTGCGCAACGTGCACTATTGTGCCCCCACCGAATACGAAGTAAAGGAAGTGTCCGCTTTGCTGGATGCCCGCCCGATACTGCTTCCGCGGCAGTTCAAGTTCTGGGAATGGCTCTCCGATTACTATCTCTGCACGCAAGGAGACGTCTACAAAGCTGCCTTACCCTCTGGCTTGAAGCTGGAAAGCGAAACAATCGTAGAGTACAACCCCGATTTCGAATCCGATGTCTGCCTGCCGGAGAAGGAACAGAAGATACTGGATATGCTCTCTGCCGACCCGGAGCAATGCGTGACGAAACTGGAGAAGGAGACCGGCATCAAGAACATACTTTCTGTCATCAAGTCACTGCTCGACAAAGAGGCCATCTTCGTAAAGGAAGAATTGCGCCGCACCTACAAGCCTAAGACCGAAACCCGTGTACGCCTCACCGCCGCCGCCCGCAACGAACACCGCCTGCACATCTTCTTCGACGAGTTGCAGCGCCGTGCCCCCAAGCAACTGGACCTGCTGATGAAATATCTGGAACTCTCCGGCTACCTCAGCGGACGAGATATAAAAGAAGTCTCCAAAGCCGAACTGCTGCAACGCACCTATGCCACCCCTGCCGTATTCAACGGTCTTGTGGACCGTGGTGTATTCGAAGTCTACCAGCAGGAAATAGGTCGCATAGACAAAGCACTCCTCAAAGAAGTCATCCCCGTCAACCCGCTGAACGAGCACCAGCAACGCGCTTATCACTCCATCTTAGAGAATTTTCAAAGCAAGAACGTCTGCCTGCTACATGGTGTCACGGCAAGCGGCAAGACCGAAGTCTATATTCATCTGATAGAAGAAACCATCCGGCAAGGAAAGCAGGTGCTCTATCTCCTGCCCGAAATAGCTCTCACTGCACAAATCACAGAGCGCCTGCAACGCGTATTCGGCTCCCGACTGGGCATCTATCACTCCAAGTTCCCCGATGCCGAACGGGTGGAAATCTGGCAGAAGCAGCTGTCGGAAGCAGACTATGACATTATTCTCGGCGTCCGCTCCTCCGTTTTCCTTCCTTTCCGCAACCTCGGTCTTGTGATTGTGGACGAGGAGCACGAAAACACTTACAAGCAGCAAGACCCCGCCCCCCGCTATCATGCCCGCAATGCAGCCATTGTACTCGCCTCCATGTACGGCGCCAAAACTCTGTTGGGTACAGCAACCCCTTCTGTAGAGACTTGGCACAATGCCACCTCCGGCAAGTATGGCCTTGTGGAACTGAAAGAACGCTATAAAGAGATACAACTGCCGGAGATTATCCCCGTAGACATCAAGGAGCTGCACCGCAAGAAGAAGATGAACGGTCCGTTCTCCCCACTGCTCCTACAATATATCCGCGAGGCACTGGAACAAAAAGAACAAGTCATCCTCTTCCAGAACCGCCGCGGCTTCGCCCCCATGATAGAGTGCAACACCTGCGGCTGGGTACCCAAGTGCAAGAACTGCGACGTCAGCCTCACCTACCATAAGGGGCTGAACCAACTGACCTGCCACTACTGTGGCTACACCTACCAACTGCCCCGCATCTGCCCTGCCTGCGAGGGCACTGACCTGCGCAACCGCGGCTTCGGCACGGAAAAAATAGAAGATGACATCAAAGCCCTCTTCCCCGACGCCCGCGTAGCCCGTATGGACTTGGACACCACCCGCACCCGTACCGCCTACGAGCGCATCATCTCCGATTTCCAGCAAGGCAAGACGGACATCCTGATAGGCACGCAAATGGTGTCCAAGGGTCTGGACTTCGACCACGTCAGCATTGTGGGCATACTCAATGCCGACACCATGCTGAACTATCCCGACTTCCGCGCCTACGAGCGCGCCTTCCAGCTGATGGCGCAGGTTGCCGGACGCGCCGGACGGAAGAACAAGCGCGGCAGGGTGGTGCTACAAACCAAAAGCATCGACCATCCCATCATCCCGCAAGTCATTGCCAACGACTACGAAGCCATGGTAGGCGGGCAGCTTGCCGAACGCCAGATGTTCCACTACCCGCCCTACTACCGCCTGGTGTATGTCTACCTGAAGAACCGGAACGAGACCCTGCTCGACCTCATGGCACAGACTATGGCCGCCAAGCTCCGCACCGTCTTCGGCAACCGGGTACTGGGACCGGACAAGCCGCCCGTAGCACGCGTACAGACCCTGTTCATCCGAAAGATTGTCTTGAAGATAGAAACCAATGCCCCGATGGCCCGTGCCCGCGAACTGCTCGTCCAGGTGCAAAAGGAGATGGTGGCGGAAGACCGCTTCAAGTCGCTGATAGTGTATTATGATGTAGACCCGATGTAAATAACTCGTAACTAAAGAAATATGAAGAAGATACTTTTCGTTTGCCTCGGCAACATTTGCCGTTCCTCCTCGGCAGAGGGAGTCATGAAGCATCTGGTAGAAGAAGCCGGACGTGCGGATGAGTTTTTAATCGATTCTGCAGGCATTCTGTCCTATCACCAGGGCGAACTGCCGGACAGCCGGATGCGTACCCATGCCGCCCGCCGTGGATACAATCTGACGCATCTTTCGCGACCCGTACGTACCGAGGATTTTTACAACTTCGACCTGATTATCGGTATGGATGACCGCAACATCGACGACCTGAAAGATCGTGCCCCTTCAACCGCCGAATGGAGCAAGATACACCGCATGACGGAATACTGTACAAAGTTTACCCATGCCGACCATGTACCGGACCCCTATTACGGCGGTTCCGAAGGTTTTGAGTATGTGCTAGACATTCTGGAAGATGCTTGTGCGGGGTTACTGCAGAGCATTTAATCCAGCGGCATTACATGATACAGTGTCCCCTGCCTTGACTTCTTGTTCGGTATTTCAAGCTTCTTGAGCGTCCGCCCGAATACGGCAACCTTGTTGATTGCCAGACGGTCACGCGTCTTTGTCTGTAAAGCGGAAAGAATCTGCATGGGCATCATCCATTGCCCCTCTTCATCCTCTTCTGCCGCGCGGAAATGGCTGTGGAAGAGTTGTTCCAGTGGGGTGAGCTGTTCAAATTCCCGGTTCGTCCGCTTCAAGATGGCTTCATCGGCATCATCCAGCCAGTAACGCTCACCTTTGGCTACGGCATTCAGAGCCTGCGCATAGAGCTGGCGGTAGTTGATGCTGACATTCGTATCGATGGGGCCGGTGACCTCAATGCAGATGAAACGGCGGCTGCCACTGGGGTCAGACAGCAAGTCCTTCTGGTTGCTGGTACCGATGAAGGAGGCATACCGCCGCATCTCACGGATGGTGCTGCCGTAGGGTTTGCGCAGGTTGGCAACCGGTTTCTGCAGCAGATGCTTCAAGAAACCCTGCTGGTTGATGCTGATTTGGTCGAACTCGTCGATGTTGACGAGCAGAAAGCGTCCCAGGCTGCGCTCCGCTTCCTGCCTGCTCTTGAAGTCGATGCTGTCCGTATAGCCGAAACGCAGCTCCGGTGGCAGCAAAATGCGGCAAAAGGTGGATTTCCGGAACCCTTGAGAACCGACAAGCAGAGGAGAAGTATTGTTTCCGTGTTGCCGGTCCATTCCACGCCAGTGTGCCACCATGCCCAGGAACCAGCGGTAGAACAGCTCCTGCCAATGAGGATTGTGGCACGGAACGAGGTCGGCCAATGCCCGGATGCGGTCTTTCCCATCCCAGCGGCCGGTGTCGTAAAGGTATTCTTCGACGGGATTATAGAGTGGCACATAGTCTGAAGTTAGGAAACGGTTGATGTCGCGGTCCCATACGCGGATACCCTCCTTCAGGGCATTCATAGAGACTGTACTGCGGGCACGCTGGTCAGCAGGCTTGAAATAGAAATGGACGGAGTCGCGCTGACGGTATTCCAAATCATCCAGAACGGTGTTGTAGCGAAACTCATACCGGCGGCCCATAAACTCTTCCAGCCGGAAAACGCTCTCCTGCTCTTGCGTCAGACTGCTCTTTTTCCCGAAGCCTTTAAGCTCTTGATATAGGTTATGAATCGTTTGACGGACAATGAATTCATCCGCTTCCCGGTAATAGTGCATCAATGTCTGGCGGACTACTTCCTCTTCGGGAATGCCTGCCTTGAAACAATGTTCGGCCAGAGGCACCAGCAGTATCCGTAAATCCCCGTCCCGTTTCCAGCCGCCCAATCCGCGGAATGCACGGTCAAGGGCCGACTCGAAGAGTACGGCAAAGGTGTCCGAGGCTTTACTGTCCGGATGCAGCCGCAACAGCGGGTTCTTTTCTGCGAGTTTTCGTTGCCGGAAGTTCTCCTCTTCGGGCATGCCGAGGGGCTGTTCCAGGCAGAAAGGCACAGCGGCAGGATTGTAGTATGGATATCCGTCCAGAGTCATGCGGCAACTCTGGGTAAGGGAAGGTTCTTTCAATGTAATGGCAAACGGCAGCAAGGGCTGGTAGCACTTCACCGCCATACGGTAGGCGTGGGCATGAAACAAGGTGGCATCGCTCTCCCGCTTCGGCGTCGTGCCGTCGGGCAGGGCAAACAATACCCATATTTTGGCACTCCGTCCGCTGGAACCGCAGAAAGCGGCAAAGGTCTGTGGTAGCAGGGCGGCTTGTTGTTTTACATATTCCGCTTCGGCAATGCCCGACAGACGGTTTACTTCCAGTTGTACGAGTCCGTTATAGTTCTTCATCCACCGTTCCCCCTCTTGTGTACGGCTATATTCCACGGCGGGATAGATGCGGGGCAACTTGTCTATATGTTCGTATTGGGCGCAAGTGCCCTCCAGTTGAGGAAGGATGGCCCGGAGGGTCGATACATGTCCGGCTTTGGTTTCGGTTTTTAGTTTTTTAATCAGTGCATCCGCTTCCAGGGTGCTGAGGGCTTCCTTTCTGCTCTCTTTTTCTGCTCTAATCAAGGTAATTTTCATTCTGTTTGTCAGCTTGTTTAAGTAAATATAATTCTCGTAAAGATACTACATTGAAGAGCTGAAAGCAAGCATTCTGCGGAATAATTATTAAATGGATACAAGTCTCCACGACTCATGCAGAGAAGTGTTAAAAGCAAGTGAGTTTCTTTGTCAAAACACTGGCATTCCTTTGCTTTTCTCCCTTTGTTTGTCTACTTTTGTATAGGGAATAGATGACGCCTAACGACCATGAACAACTCTGCTTACGGCCATGAAGCAATCGCTTGACGACCGTAAACAGAGTTGTTCATGGCCGTTAGGCGTCTCTCTTTCCATAGCTTTTACGGATGAAGTACGCACCCCGCACCTATTCCGCATAGGGCGCAAACTTATTATATAACAACTTAAAAGACATTGAACTATGGCAATTTTATTTGATTGGTATGAACTTCCGGAACCAAAAGACAAACAGCGGGAAGAAAAGATACTTCATCCACGCATCCGCTTGAACGGCTCTACCACTACCGACGAACTGCGTCGCAGAATTCAGGAACGCAGCTCGTTGACGGAGACTGATGTCTCGGCGGTACTGGATGCCTTGTCGCACGTCATGGGGGAAGACCTTGCCGAGGGGCGGCAGGTGCATCTGGACGGTATCGGCTATTTTCATCCCGTACTGACGAGCACGGAGCCGGTGACCGCTGCGACCAAACGAAAAACCACCAAGATTAAGCTGAAGGGCATCAAGTTTCGTGCCGACCAGGTGCTGAAGAATGAGATAGGTGCCATCAAAGTTAAACCGCTGGGGCTGAATGAGCATTCCCAAAAGCTGAGTGACAAGGAGATTGACAGGCGACTGACGGGTTACTTCTCTACGCATCAGTTCCTTACGCGCGAGAGTTTTCAGGTTCTCTGCGGGATGATGCGTTCCACTGCGCAGCTTCATATTCGCCTGCTCCGCAGCGAGGGTAAGCTCGAAAATGTGGGAAAACTGAACCAACCGATTTATGTGCCTTGTACGGGGTATTACGGTAGAGACGAGTAGGTTACAGTAAAACTTAGGCGTTTTGAGTAGGTGGAAGCAGATTTTGCTTCCACCTTTTTTGGTTGCTTCCACAGCGGGGCAAATGCCGATGGATAGGGGGATGCAGGAGGTGGGTGGAAGTGTGGAAGCAAAGTGATGGAAAATAAATTTCTGGAGGGGATTTAGAAAAAGAAAGCAGGAAAGTAAAATTAAAGATTAAAAAAATCCCTGGCCTCAAAGAAGCCAGGGATTCTAATGTTATTTCAAGGTTTCTCTAAATAAGTCCTCCATAATAAAGAACTTATTTAGGAATACATTGATTAGCGTTTGTTTACAGTCATGCCAAGTTCGATAACGCGTTCGTGCTTGTACATGTCAACAACTGTAATCTTCAATGTAGAAGGAACAGCAGCTGTCGGGTTAGTGGCCTCAGAATTTACGGTGAAACCAGTGATTTTACCTTCCTCGATGTTTACAGTGAAGTATTCATCCACTTCACCGTTGGCATTGGATACCAAGTGGGCTTCTTTAATTTCCAATGACTCTTCATAAGGCTTGCTCAAAAGTGCGCTATATTCACTGTCACGAGAGCTGATACCCTTAATATACTTAGCATACTCTACTGTTTCACCTTCACCATAAGTCAGTTCTGTGCTATAAGGTAATGTCGCAGTAGCTTTCAAACCAAGGTCATCCTTAGTAGCCCATCTCCAAGTGTATGTATCGTTGTAGATGCAATTGAATACAGTCGGGAAGGAAGCAGCGTCGATAGTGTAATTAACAAAGGCACCATCTTTCTTCTCTGAAGAAATCTGACCATAGTTGTACACTACAGTTGTAGCATGCTGAGTCTTATTGTCAATGTACTTCTCAGCAACAGACAATTTTCCTGCACCAGTCACACCATTGTCAACAGTCTTATCACCGTCTACCTTAGCAGCAGCAAATGTTATCAGATAATCCTTTGCTTCACCCTTACCGAAGTTGAATACTTGTTTCATTTCCATTGTACCTTCTGTAGCCTTCTTAGCAGTCCAATCGTTAGGAATCAAGTAGCAGTTGTAAACGCCTTGAGCATCCAGCTGGTTAGTCTTGATAGAGAATCCTTCCGGCAATGTAGTCGGCAATACTTTCTGTACAGAAATAGTACTTTGTGACAAGAATGTACCTTCAGCATCAAAGAATTTAACGATACCTTCGTAAACCTTGTCATTCTTCATTGTCTGGAGGTCAACTGTAGCTGCTAACTTAGCGTTTGCGATATCTTCAATCTTAGTAGCCTTAGTACCGTCAGCTTTGTAGAATGTGAATACAGTACCATCAAATATTTTCTCATTTTCTTTGATATCAATCTCATCTTCGACAAAAATGCTCAGGTCGAACTTGTCAGCACCGGCAGGAACTGTGAATTTAGCCAGGCCTGCATAATCGTAAGTAGCCGGAGCATCGACATATGCAGTTGGAGTGATTACGTATTTAGCTTCACTAGCTATTTCAGAACCATTACCAGCTTTCACCCAAACGACTACCGATTGTTCTGTTCCGGTATAGTCAATAGTAATAACTTTCAAAGGTACTACTACACCCTTGGCATAAGCACCACTAATTGTGATATCGAATTTGTTGTCTTTGCTAACAGTTTCTACACCTGCAATAGTCAAGCTCTTGATAGCAGCCTTGTCTGTTGTAGAAAGAGCCTTATTGTCTATATCAACAACAACATAGCTGGCCATGATAGGGCTGTTGTAGTTTGACAAAGCACCCGAATAACTCTCCTCTGCCGCAGCAACATTGATTTGGAAAGCCTCACCACTGGCTACAGGGTAGCATTTTTCATTATTAGGTCTAGTCGTAGTAGCTGGGTTTTCATAACCTTCCAAAGGCTTTTTAGCTTCTACTGTGGACTGAATCGTAGAATTTTCTGCAATTTTTTCAGCTTTTCTATATGCTTTCTTTTCCGATTTTGCAGTAATATCATAAGTTGATGTTACGGTTCTTGTGTCCTTAGTTGCAGCAAGTGCAAACAGAACATCCTTTTCCTCGCTTACTACTTTCTTACCAAAAGCGTCAAGATCAGCCTCTTTGTTCAGTTCTACTTTAACTTCGTAGAGACCGTTAGAAACAGATTTGGTCAACAAGCCGTCGTACGCTTCTGTGCTGAGTGTAACATCACTGAGAGCTTCGCCCTTGCTATTGATAAGAGAGAACATCTCGTTTGTCACAACAGCATTTACGGGAGCTACAGAAATCATGAAACTAGCCGGAGTTGTGTAAATTTCATTGGCATTGATTGTGAAGCTGCCAGTAAATCCTTTACCGAATTCGTATGATTTTGCATCTTTCACGCTGGTGTTCGGATTCAGTTTGGCAGGAAGCTGTGCATAGTTCAGTGCCAGTACCGGATTTGCAGTCTGAAGTTCCAGACTTGTGATCATATCCGTAGTCAAACCTGTCAGTTTCGTAACCTTTTCAGTCAATTCATTGATTGTTGCCGCAAGTTCCTTCTTTGCAGCATCGAACTTAGAATCGATAGTAGATTCCAACTGTGCCTTTACTTTGGCTACTTCATCTTGAGCAGCCTTAATTGCCTCTGTTTTTGCATTGGCAGCATCAAGAGCGGCTTGAGCGGCAGCTTTCTCAGCTTCTGTTGCAGTAGATGCAGCGTCATTAGCTTTCTTCACAGCTTCTTCTGCTGAAGTCTTTGCAGCTGCAGCTTCTGTTTTTGCGGCATCCAAGGCTGCTTGCAAAGCTGCGATTTGAGAAGTCATATCTTCCTTAGTCGCAAGCTTGTCAATTTGTCCTTGCAAATTCTCGATGTCATCATCGTAGTCCTTACAAGACGTAAACGTTCCTGCAGTGCCCACCATTAAGGCACTGAACAGGATTACACTTAGAAACTTCTTGTTCATAATTGAAAACTTTAAATTTATAAATTTAAAAAATAAAAAAGTGAATAATCTCTCATTTTGAATCCCTTTCGCATACTTGTTTTGTTGTCAAGTATTCCGTTACTTCGCAGGTAACGGGAACCATCTTGAATCAATTATGTGAAAAGAAGTTTAATATAGTTGTAATGCCCCTATAATTGTTTATAACATTTTAAGTGATGAAAGATGAAAAGTGGCTTATAGGTGGAATTCTGATAATATGACCGAGAGGTAAAGTTACGATAAAGGGAAATCAAAATATTTATAGGAAAAGAAAGACTTAAAGTGTTATTTTGTAGAGTTTTGGCTTAAGGGGAAGTTGTTGAGAAATGAGCGAGAGAACTCTTCCCTTCAAGAGATGCTTCTTGCGGGAGGAATAAATATAGACACATCTAGGCCGCTTTATCAATAAAAATAAAAAAATCTATGCCGAGATTCCATTGCTTTTTACAAAAGAAATTACCTTCTCGTTTGCTTCATCAATCTTCTTGTCGTTGAAAGGTTTGAGATAGGTTTCAGTAACATTTATCGATGAATGTCCCATCGCTTCGGAAATAATGCCAGGGTGAATCTCACAATAATATGCCATTGTGGCCCACGTGTGTCTTGCCGAATACGAACTAAGATGTGAACTCATATTCAAATGTGTTTTTAAAGCTGACAGCTGATAGTTAAAACGCCTCAAAGCTGATTGATACTCTTTATAAGCCGCTTCTGTACCATCCTTGCTACGTAATATTGGGAATAAATAAGGTGAGTTCTCGTCCTTATTGGATACCATGTGTACCAGCTGTAAGGCTTCTGGGGATAGAAGTACCCGTAAGGTGCGACCAGTCTTTCTTCTACGATAGGACAATACATTCCCTTGCAGGTCTTTCTTGTGCAAGAAAGCTAAATCGACAAATGGGAGACCACGCATCATAAACATAAAAACAAATAGCATTTTGGCCTTTTGAAGGCTTGAGGAAGGAATCCTTTTGGACAAATCCATTTCTGTCCCGCGAACTAAAGTTCCTATATCCGAAGCTTCCAAAGCTCTTTTCTTGTCTGCTTTAGTTCCTGTATACACATGTTCAAATAATCTAGGAGTATAACGGACACATCGTAAATCTACAGCTCGATTGTAAGCCGAGCGAATGACTTTCATATAGGTAGAAACGGTGTTCCAACTGCAATCTCGTTGACGCAGGTGCATTTCAAAACGTTTCAAAACCACTGGATTCAATTTGCGCAGATGCAAATCCCGATAGTTATTGAATGCGGAAAACACATTCAATGTAGATTGGTAAATATGGGCTGTTCCCCATCTTCCATTTTCTCGAAGCTCTCCAATAATAGTTGACAGCATTTCTTGTAAGGTAATCTCTTTCATCTTCAATTTAAATTATACATTCTCTTATTAATAATATGTATAAGTACAATCCCTTTATAATGCAGAACATACGTGCAAATACACTAATAATTGGGGCGAACAACAATCCCATTAACAAAAAAGTGCGCTTAAATGCAGATTTTTCGATTAATTATAAAAAAACAGCATTATTATTTGCTCATTTATAGAAAAACAATTATGTTTGCACGGAAAATTCCTCCGTTACCTGCGAAGTAACGGAATTTTTTAACAAAAGCATTATGGGAAAAGGAATGCCGGAAATGAGAAATTATTCACTTTTTATTTTTTTAAATTTATAAATTTAAAGTTTTCAATTATGAACAAAAAGTTTCTAAGTGTGATCCTGTTCAGTGCCTTAATGGTTGGTGCTGCAGGTACATTTGTTTCTTGTAAGGACTATGATGATGACATCGAAAACTTACAGAAGCAAATTGATGAAAACGCTAAGGCTATAGATCAGATTAATAAGCTGATTTCAGATGGTAGCGTAATAACAGGGGTAGTCAAGGGAGCAAATGGCATCACTATTACTCTTAGCAATGGTAATTCTTATGAAATTACCAATGGCTCAAATGGCACAAATGCTGCAGTATGGAGCATCGGAGAGGATGGCTATTGGTATAAAGATGACGTAAAACAGGCTTATAAAGCCGTTGGCGAAAAAGGTGGTGATGGTTGCTACTATAAGCCTAATGAAACAACTGGGAACTTTGACATCTACAATGCTGATGGTACCTTAAAGGAATCTACCAATATCTCTTGGAAAGGTACGGGCATTACTGCTGTAGAGGATGGCAATGATGTGATTCTATACAATGTGACAAAGGCTGATGGAACGACAGGCAGTGTTACAATTTCAAAGACCAACAATTTGCGTAGCTTGGTTTTCATCCCACAAGTGTATGTTGATGGTGTGCAGGGGTTGACTTATGATTCCTATGCTTATAAAGCACTGACTTTATCTGAAAAGGATTCTAAATCGGAAAAAACGACAGCTGCAGCTACCAGCACCACTATCAATCCGGTTGTCTATGCCGAATATCATGTAAATCCGGCCAATGCCAACGTTAATGAACTGAAAGACAAACTTTCATTCATGGTGAAACCGAACGTGGATTATATCAGTTCACGTGCTGCTGCTTCCAATGATTTTGCAATGACTCCCGAATTCGTTTCCTTTACGGACGGTATTTTGAAGGTCAAAGTCAATATCAAGGGAATAGCCGCTACAGAAGAAAAGATTTCTGTGTTTGCATTGAATGTAGAGAAAGAAAATGGTGAAGATGTTACTTCTGATTATGCTACAGTATTCAAGAAAGATTTGAGTGACTTGGCTATCGCTGACCCGGCTGCCGAAGCTGCAAAGAAAGGTATCGCTGATAAAGACGAGCACTATAGAACTAAAATTGCTGCTGTAGATGCTGACGCATACAATCAAAAGGTTGTTTGGGCAGAAGGAAAGACTGAGGCAGAATCTAAAACATACTGTGATACCATTGTTGTTTACAACCAGAGCTTAGACTTGACGAAATGCGTAGAAGCTCATGAATTGGCATGTGAAGGTGGTGACAAAATCAAGGTTGCTGATTTGGAGAAACTTGGCCTGAGCTTTGCTTTTGATGTGGTAAAGAACTATAAGGTAGGTAATCCTGTAACCGATCAGGCAGACTTCGTGACTTTGGCTGATGGCGTTTTGACCCCGAAAGTGTATGAAACCGAAGGCCGTGCAGCTATTGGCCGTACTCCTATCGTACGTGTTCGTTTGATGGATGGCGAGAACCTTGTAAAGGTAGCTTACATCAAGGTATTCATTGCAGATGAGACAAGCGCTCCTGTTACTAACCAATATGAACTGACTATCGAAAACTTCAAGTATGATTGCGATGATGCTGCAGCTTCAAAACTGTCAACAGTTAAGGATATGAACGTTCAGGTATACAATGAAATCGGTCTGAGTAAAGAACAATTCCACGCAACTTATCCGTATTTCTACGACTATGGTGCTAACCAGACTCCGGCAGATTTGGGTACTTGTGAAGAAACAACAGATGCAGAAACTCAAGCTACTCACGTAATCAAATGGACTATCTCTAAAGACGCTTTGTGGGAAAATGCCAGCAAGCAGCTGACTCACCGTGTAAGATATTATGCAGGTGAAAATCAAACAGGTGCTTATGTTGAATTGGTACTGAAAGCTACGGTAGAAGATATCCAGAAGTCTTACAATGTAGCAAAAGCCGACTTCATCTCCAACTATTGGGATGCAGACAAAACTTATACCAAGTTTAATGTTGCCGTACCAAGTAGCACGACAGATGATGACCCAACTCACTGTACATTTGTTAATGATTTGAATTCTCCGTTCACAACTTGGGCAAAGAATAGTACGGAAGGAACTCCGGGCGTACTGAAACTTGACAAAGCAGTGACTGGTATAGAATACTTCTTCTGCGCTGATGACATCAAGAATATCACTAAGATTGGTGATATTGATGTAGTCTTCACAACAGATGAAGCTGGTACGACATTGTACGCTACAGTAGGCGGCAAAAAAGAAGAGATAGCTGTTATTAACAATGCTGGTTCTACCGCTCCTAACACTGTAACCTATAACAAGAATAGTGCTATTGCCAAGCAATTGTTGAATACTGGTGCTATGTACACTTATATTGGTGCTACTGGTCGTGTATGCGATGACGATACTAAGGTAGTGACTATTACATTTGATAATAAAGATCACTTCAAGGCTAACTTCATCCGTCCGGTCAACATTGCAGAACAAGCTGCTGATAACTTCATCGATGCTGTTGACTTTGGTGAAAAGGGTTCATTCATCCGCTTGGAAGATTTGATTGCTCCTTACGACTGGCGTGATCGCTACTTCAGTGACTATGCTAATTACTGGGGCTTCTACGGACCATTCACAATTACTGCTGATGTAGACAATGCTGAATGTGACTTGAACGGTGTTCGTCAGGCTGTTCCTGTAACGGTAGAGTTGAAAGCTAACACAAATACCACAATGGGTAGCGGTGATGATGCTAAGACTTCTCAGTATGGTTTCATCACTTACAAGAACAATGGTACTAAAGTTTCAGCATTCAATATCTACGTTAAAGTTACCGTAGAATATGGTTGGGGTACCATCAAGACTGATTTCATTACAGTTCCTGTAAGCTCTACTATCACTAATAACTAAAAGTAAACAAGTTATTAGAAGATAATAAATAAAAGAGTGGATATAGTCTTACAAAAGATTATATCCACTCTTCTTTTATTGTGCCTCCAATAATAAACGGTAGTGTAAAATAAACTGTGTCACGCATTATTTATCTCTAGAAAACTCATCGG
>ERZ1026923.613-NODE-613-length-14737-cov-6.625255_pt1 | contig 14737 bp, 8 predicted proteins | sample MGYA00519464_ERZ1026923 | MGnify/ENA primary metagenome ERZ1026923 (study PRJEB26926, sample SAMN06164762) | human gut metagenome | biome: ENVO:00009003; feature: ENVO:2100002; material: ENVO:00002003 | host: Homo sapiens | place: USA | collected 2012 ...
CGAGATAGGAGTCCGTCTCGTGGGCTCGGAGATGTGTATAAGAGACAGGTCTGGTGGAGCGATGATAAAAACTTCGCCCTGATCGCGTATCACCTGCGTATCCCTGTGTTTCTTCCGGCAGACTGCTCCGATCAGGAGCTATATGAGGCGATAAAACCCATCATGAAATGGAGGTGCGAAAATGCGAATTGCGCTGTGCAGTTATAGCCAGAAAGAAAAAGAAACCGCTTTGCTGATGAAGCTGGGCAAAGTAGACCGCTTTGATAACGGCGTGTTTTGTACCTATGCCATGCAGCGGGATGGGCCTTATGATGCTGTGGTGGTCATGGAGGACGGAGCCAGGGGGATGAATTTCTGCATGAGCATACGAGGGTACAGCAGGGATGTCCCTCTCCTGTGGATTAGCGACCAGGCAGAGTTTGAACCCCAAAGCCGCAGGCTGCAGGTGGACACCTTTTTGGTGAAGCCTGTGACGGAATATCAGCTGCGGGAGGCAGTATCCCGGCTGCTTCAGAAAACAACGAGAAGGAACGAACAACGTGAGGAGGATGAATAAAATGAAATGGAAATGGAAACGGCCGGCCGCATTTTTACTGGCGGCGGCAATGATTTTTACGATGCCGGGCGTTCCGGCATTTGCGGTGGAAGCGGGTGCGTCCGCTGTCCATACGGGCTTGTGTGAGCATCACCCGGAACATACAGAGGACTGCGGATATACGGAAGGAACCGAAGGGGCAGCCTGTGAACATGAACATACTGAGGATTGCTACACCCTTGTGAAGAAGTGTGTCCATGAGCATGACGAAAGCTGTTACCCTGTTTTGGAAGGCAGCGTACCAGAAAATACGGCGACCTCATCTGAAGCAGAGGAGGCCCAGCCGACCGCATGTACCCACGAATGCAGTGAGGAAAGCGGCTGTATCACAAAAGAATTAAGCTGTCCTCATGAACGCGGCGAGCATGACGATAGCTGCGGCTACATTCCGGCCACAGAGGGGACGCCCTGTGGGTATACCTGTGAGCAGTGCAATTCCCAGGACAGCGGGCTTGTTCCCGGCGTGTCCGGGAATGCTCCAGCAGAGTGCATCTGCGAAACCCGCTGTGAGCATGGGGCGGTCAATCCCGACTGTCCGGTCTGCGCTGCGGAAGATGCGGATCTCTCTGCCTGCAAGGGAACAGAGCAGGTAATGTCCCTGATGGCAGCTGCGGCAAGCACTGAAAAAACCATCTCCGGCGAGGTGACCTGGAACAACCAGACCTTTACCACCCCCGTCAAGCTCACCGGGGATACCACCCTGACCTTGGAGGGCGATAACAAGATCGAATGCGACGCGCCTTTGGATCTGAACAACTGCAAACTGACCGTCAAGGGCACCGGAACTCTGGAGGTCATTGGCAGTGGCGGGAGTAAAGGCTCGACGCTCAACGGTGCCATCTTTGACAGTGGCTACAAGGGCACCAGTTACGGCACAGGAACCCTGTCCCTTGAGGGTGGCACCATTAAGGCCAGCGGGGGCGAGTATAACGCCATATCTGTTTGTATGGTGTATTTGAAGGGCGGCAAGCTGGAGGCCTACGGCGGGTCGAATGCCGGTATTGTCTGCTCCTATCTGTATACATATAGCGGTTCCCTCTACGCCACCGGCGATAAGTATGGCATCGAACTGAGAACCGTGTATGTGGGCAATGAAGGCGATTTGGCCATTCTGGCTTCCGACGAGAAGGGTGCATCGAGGGCGGAAATGGATGCCGGAGATATCCGCGATATTAAGAATAACGCCAAGAAGAAGACTTACTACATCGGCGAAGTCACCGGTCCCCTGTTTTCGGTGAAGACCCAGAAGGGTACACTCTATGAGGGCGTTGCCGACCAGAAGGCCACCTTTGCCATTTCCGCCAAGAATGTGAATACGGGCACCCTGAAAGCCCAGTGGGTGGGAGACCACACCGGCCTGACGGAGAGCCTCTCCACCGACGGCAAGACTTTGACGGTGACAACGGATGCAACCGTGAAGCAGGGCACTTACAGCCTGACCGTTACTGTCACCGGCACGGACGGAAAGACAGTCACCAAGACCGTTACGGTCACTGTCTCCGGCTCCCCCATCACCATCAGCACCCAGCCCCAGGATGTCTCCGCCAGCTGCAAGGGTGGGGATTTGGATGCCTGGCAGGGCGACAAGGGAATCCGGGTGACTGCCACACTGGCCACCGGCCAGACCGGGGACATTTCCTACCAGTGGAAGCTGGAGGACGGCACCGAGCTGGAAGGCTTTACCCGGTCGCCCCTCTCTCTGAAGGAACTTTATAATGCGGGCAAGCTGTCCCCAGTGGCCGACAAGCGCTGGCTGTCTTCCGCCAAGGTCTACTGCACCCTGACCTATGGCAGCTGCAGCGTCAATACCAACACCGTCACCCTGACGGTCAACACCTGCCCCCATGAAAAATACGCCAACGACGGCAAATGCCAACAGTGCGGCGAACCGTGCAGCAAGGATGTGCTCTTTATTCGCAACGGTATCCCCTATACGTTTGAAGGCGATAACCCTGAGGTTGGGTTCATTCTGTTCTCCGGCGGAACCGCTTATTTTGTGCGGGATACTGACGCAACCTTGAAAGCGGGGAACGGCGATACGGCGGACAAAAGGGACGTTACGCTGGACCTGCAGGGCCACAGGGTCAAGGCGCTGGATCTGCAAAATTTCCCGTACAACAGCGTTACCATCAAAAACGGCACGATAGATGGCATTGACACCGAAGACCCCGCAGTATTGATATTAGACAGCGTTACAACAAACCAAAAGGTCTTTTCTGACGAGTTTACCCTGACGGTAAAGGGCGACTGCGTGTTTAAGAGTCAGGTGAATTTCCTCGGGGAAACCCAGCTCCAGGGCGGCACCTTCCAAAACGGCATCTGGGTGGAGACCGGCGCGCTGGCACTGGCTCTGCTGGCGGAGGGATATGCCTTTGCAGACGCTGACAGCAATGAAATTTTGAATGCTTCCAATGTAAGCATCCAGGGTGAAAACGTCAAGGTGGTCAAGCATACCTGCCAATATCATAACGGTAAATGTGTCTGCGGCAGAAGCTGCGACCATGCGGGCAAGGTGGACAGCTCCGGTTACTGCACCTTCTGCAAAGCGCTGGTGGAGGCATTTGAAACCGGCGGCAAGCGATACACCAGTCTGGAAAACGCGCTGACTGCCGCGCAGGACGGTGACACTATCACGCTGCGGGGGCCTTTGGACATCGAGAACGCAGAGCCTATCGAAATCAGCAAAAATATTATACTGAACTTGAATGGACACACCCTGAGTAAATCCGCTGAGAATGCGCTTCTACGCATCCTCGGCTCCAATGTAGCCATCATGAACGGCAAGGTGCTAAGCACCTGCATCAGCAAGCCCGCTACCGCGGTGGAAGTTGGAAAATTTGACCACACAGGCGCAAAGCTGACGCTGGACAATGTCACCCTGGAGGGCAGCGTAGACGGCGGAATTGGCGTCCGTGGACGTGGGCTTTTCATTCTTACCGGGAACGAAGCCGTGGTAACGAGCGGCACGTTCACCGGCGGCATCTACACGGAGGGAACGCTGACCATGTCCGGCGGCAGCGCGGATCAGCTGGAATTGGGACTTCTTGACAATATTCCAGTGACCCTGTCCGGCGGATCCTTTGACAGCATCAAAATCAAGAATGGCGCAGATTATCAGTCCCTGCTGGCAGAGGGATATGCTTATCGGAAGAAAGACGGCGCATTGCTCAAGCTGTCGGAGATGAAGGAGAATACTGCCGTAACTGTTGTGAAGTGCAGCCACCCGGATGACTCTTCCGGCGGGAATGTTTGCCCCTACTGCGGCTATGCCGCTGAGGTGACAAAGGCGGACGGCAGCATTTCCTACCATCGGACGGCAGGCGAGGCCATCGCCGCAGCCGACGGCGGTACGGTGAAGCTGCTGGCAAATGCAGGAGAAATCACCATCGGCAGCCCGCTCAAGCTGAATCTGAACGGTAAGACGGCGGCAAAGCTGACCGTCACCGGAGATGTCACGCTGGCATCCCTGCTGCCGGAGGGCTACACGTTTAAGAGCGGCAGCACCTGGATCAGCGACCTTAGCAGTACGGAGCTGACCAATGTTTCTATGGCCAAGATCCCCATCAAGAACATGAACTATCCGACCGAGATGAGCATGACTTATGGCGGTGCGGGGACGCTTCTTGTCAAGGTAGAGAAGGAAACCGGCACAGGCGCTGTAAGCTTTCAGTGGTACAAAGTGGAGGACGGTAAAGCCACAGCAGTTGGCAGCGCGACAGCAAAGAATCAATTTGATCTTTCTGCGCAAAAGCTGTCCGCAGGCCGGCACACCTTCCGATTTTCCGCCACTTGCAACGGTTACGAGAAGATGAGCAAGGATATTGCTGTGACGGTACAAACGGCCAACATCAGCGCAAACCTCATCACGCCTCCCACAGCGCAGGAAAACCTGACCTATACCGGCCAGGAGCAGGCGCTCATTACTGCGGGCAGCGTGACGGACTATGGCACCATGCAATACAGCCTGACCGAGAACGGTACATACAGCCAGGACATCCCTGTCGGCACCGATGCCGGAACGTATACCGTGTGGTATCGGGTGATTGGCGATGAAAACCACAACAATACCACACCCGCCAGCGTGGCGGTCAGCATTGGGAAGAAGCCGCTGACGATCACCGGGGTAACGGCTGCGTCCAAGCCCTATGATGGCACGACAAACGCGGGCATTACCAGCGTAACCTTCGACAACGTGACCTTGAACCGAGGCACAGACTACACCGTGACCGCCAGCTTTGACGAGGCCAGTGTGGGCAACGGCAAGAACATCACTGCCACAGTGACCCTGATGGGGCAGACCGCGAAGAATTACGCCCTGGAGCAGAGCAGCTTCCCTACTACCGGCAGCATCATCAAGGCCGCTGCGCCTGACTTCACCAAGGAAACTGCGCTTACCATTGTAAATGACTGCGAAAAGACCTACACTGTGACGCTCCCCGCCCTGCCCACGCTGAAAACTCCCAAAGAGTACGGTGCACTCACCTATGAGATCGGCGAAATCAAACTAAATGACGGCTACTACACCAGCGGCGCGAAGGTGGAAAACGGCAAGCTGACCCTGCCCATTCAGAAAAATGATGTGGCAACCACCGGCTCTGTGGGTACTGCGACCGTAGTAATCAAGAGCACAAACTATGAGGACATCACGCTGACCGTCAACATCAGCGCAAAGAATAAGCGCATCCCCACCGTGACTGCACCTACGGTCAACACACTGACCTACAACGGTGCAGAACAGGCTCTGGTTGCGGCGGGCAAGACCACTGGCGGCACGATGCTCTACCGGCTTGACGATTCTGAGTGGAGTGAGCAGCTCTCCACAGCGAAAAATGCCGGAGAATACACCGTTTGGTACAAGGTTCAGGGAAATGCAGAGTACGCAAATGTGGCAGAACAGAACGTGACTGTGACCGTAGCAAAAAAGTCAGTTACCGTTACGGCACTTGATAAGAGCGCCTACACTGGCAGTACCGCGCCCGATCTGAGCAGCCCTAAAGCAGATAAGGATTACAAGGTGGAAGGTCTGGTTGGTGCAGACACCCTGAGCGGCACTGTAACATTGACTTACGAGCAGACACCGGATATGAGCAAAGCCGGAGAAATCGCAATCAACATCACTGATACGCTGTCAAATGACAACTATGAGATCACCTATGTTTCTGGAACGTTGACCGTTTCCAGGCAATCTTCCAGCGACAGCGGTTTCTCCTCTGGTGGTTCGGGCGGCGGTGGAGGCTCATCCTCCGGCGGTTCCGGCAACAATGATAACACCAACCAGCCGAAGGAAAAGCCTCAAGCCCCTGTCACCGGTGAAACCAAACCCATACAGCCGGATAAAAACGGCAATGCGGCAGTGGATAATAGCTCTGTCCAGTCCGCCATCGACAAGGCCAAACAGGATGCGAAAAAGAACGGCACCACAGAGAACGGGATTGCCGTTACCGTTCCCATCACCTCGGCGGCAGGCCAGACCTCTTTTAACGTGACCATCAAGGCGCAGACATTGGATCTGCTGGTTAAAGAAAACGTCCGGCAATTTACCGTAGCAATAGACCATCTGGTTTCGGTTAATATCGGGCTGGATACTCTGAAGCAGCTGGATGCCGCCTCCGCTGGAGGGGACATCATTCTCCGGGCAAATAAGGTGGATGCGCTGCGTTCTACCGAGGCCAAAGTCGCCATAGAAACAAGACCGGCCTATGACCTGTCGCTGGTGTACCTCTCCGGCGGCAAAGAGACGCCGATTACCAGCCTGAATGGACATACCATCTCGGTGCGTTTGTCCTACACACCGGCAAAGGGTGAGCAGACCGGTAATCTCTATGCAGTCTATGTAGACGACGTAGGCAAGGTGGAATGGATCACCAAATCCAGCTACGATGCCAGCCTGAAAGCGGTGGTTTTTGAAACCGGTCATTTCAGCGTTTACGGCGTGGGCTACAAGAACCCTGCCCCTGCCTTTACCGACATTCATAACCATTGGGCTGCGGACAATATCCTCTTTGCAGCCAGCCGGGGACTGCTCTCCGGCACCAGCGACACCACCTTCAGTCCCAACACCGGCATGACCAGAGGAATGTTTGTGACAGCTCTGGGGCGGTTGGCGGGCATCAACCCGGACAGTTACAAGACCGGGAAATTTACTGATGTGAAAGCTGACGCCTACTATGCCCCCTATGTGAACTGGGCGGCGCAGAACGGCATTGTGGAGGGCGTTACTGCCACCACCTTTGCGCCGGATACCAACATCAACCGGGAACAGATGGCGGTCATCATGGCAAATTACGCCAAAAAGCTGGGCTACGACCTTCCGAAAACCCTCCAGGCTGTAACTTTTGCGGACAACGCACAGATCAGCAGCTGGGCGAAGAATGCGGTCAGGACCATGCAGCAGGCGGGCATCCTGTCCGGGAAGAATGGAAATAAGTTTGACCCCAAGGGAACCGCTACCCGCGCCGAGGTTGCCACCGTACTGCGGCGGTTTGTGGAGATCGTCATTGACCCGCAGACCGCAAACGGCTGGCAGCAGAATGACAGCGGCCAGTGGAGCTATTACAGAAATGGGAAGCCAGTGAAGGGCCGGCTCTCCGACGACCAGAAGTGGTACTGGCTGGACAAGGCTACCGGAATGATGTTTGCCGGCGGCTGGAAGCAGATTGACGGAAAGTGGTACTACTTCTACACAGACGGGACGATGGCGGTGAATACCACCATTGACGGATATACCATCGGCTCGGATGGTGCAAGAAAGTAACCTACAATAAAAAACGATTTGCCCGTATATCAGCGGACAAAGATAAACGCGGTCGGGTATCAAGAAACCCCACCGCGTTTATTTTTTCTCTTGAAGTGATGAAAAAATAGGAAGCTGGCGTCAATTAAACTGCCAGCTTCCCAATGTGAAAAGGTGTATCCCTAAAGCTTATGTACTAAGCTTTAGGGATATGTTCTGCAATTTTTGTGCCCTTCACCGAATCTGTTCAATGGAAGATCCGCATCATTCCGAACACACGTCCGATCACCTGGCAGTCGTCTACGATGATCGGGTCCATCGTATCGTTTTCCGGCTGCAGACGGATGTGATCCTTTTCTTTATAGAAACGTTTTACTGTAGCAGAGTCATCAATCAGCGCAACCACGATCTGTCCGTTATAGGCTTCCTGACAACACTGCACAAAAATCTGGTCGCCATCCAGAATCCCGGCATTTATCATAGAATCGCCGCGGACATTCAGCACAAAGCACGGCTCACCGGTCGGCACGGATTCTGCCGGAATCGGAAGATAGCTTTCGATATTTTCTTCGGCAAGGATTGGTTGTCCGGCTGCAACATTGCCGACAACCGGAAGGCTCGTCATCTCTGTGCGAACAGCCTGAAAGCTGTCGTCTGTGATCTCAATCGCGCGCGGCTTAGTCGGGTCCCTGCGGATATATCCGTTCTTCTCCAGCGTCTCCAAATGAGAATGAACGGAAGACGTGGATTTTAAATGAACTGCCTCGCAGATCTCACGAACTGCCGGCGGATATCCCTTTTTTAAAATTTCTTCTTTTATATAATCAAGAATTTCCTGCTGTTTTGCAGTGATCTTTCTCTGTGCCATAGAAAAATTCCTTTCTGCATTTTAATGTAAATTCAGTATAACATACCCCTGATAAAAAAGCAAACATACATTCCGAAGAAGTGTTCGATTTTTACCGTTTCCTGTTGACATTCGAAAGTACGTTCGATATAATCCATGTATAGAAACATATGTTCGAAACCGTATGTTCGATTGTACTCAGGAGGGGATTTCTATGAACACAACATACAGCACCTATTTTCAGACCGCCAGAGCAGTAGCAGCATATCAGGAGCGTTCCTATCGCAACCACCTGCGCAGGACCAGACAACTGACCAAACGGATCTTTTTCAGCCTTGCAGCGACCCTTATCGCGGTCTTTATCGGTATTTTGACAACCGGATTTTTATCCAGAGCGCAGGCATCCTCCGAACCTGTCCATTATAAGTATTTCCGCAGCATTATGGTATATTCGGGAGATACGCTTTCCGCTATTTCCAGCCGCTATATGGATAATCATTATACATCTGTCCAGGATTATATCGACGAGGTCTGCGAAATGAATCACTTACAGGATGCAGACGATATCCACGCCGGAGATTATCTGATCATTCCATACTACAGCACGGATTTTCACTGAACGGTTCCGTCACATTTTTCGGAAATCATTCCGCTGATACCTGCTATTAGGGCACATATTTTCAAAACTTTAGATTTTTTTTCGTTTTTATGCCGCTTTTTTCTAAGCTCTTTTGCGTATCGTAAAGTTTGTCCGAAGGTTTGCTTTCCCGGGACGCGGATGCTATACTGATAGGACATATGTCAGGCAGGCGATCTGAACACTATTTTTACTATCAGGCGCCATACAAAAGAGGGGAGTTTAAAGCTGCAATGGATAAGAATCATATTCTGATCGTAGAAGATGACGCCGATATCCGTTCCGGAATCGAGATTTATTTAAAAAACCAGGGATATGACGTATCTCAGGCAGGCGATGGAATCGAGGGTCTGGCGGTCATTGAAAAAGAAGAAATTGATCTTGCAATCGTAGATATCATGATGCCACGCATGGACGGCATTACAATGATGATGAAGGTGCGGGAAAAGGGCTATGATTTCCCGGTGATTATGCTTTCCGCCAAATCAGAAGAGGTCGATAAGATCATGGGCTTAAATATGGGTGCTGACGACTACATCACAAAGCCGTTTACGCCCTTGGAGCTTTTGGCGCGTGTCAATTCCCACCTGCGACGCTATAACCGTTACCGGGAAGCGATCGCATCGGCTGAACCGGTCAAGGATACTTATCATGTGCTGGGTGGAATCGAATTGAACGAAGAGACTGTAGAAGTCTTTGTTGATGGTGCACCGGTGCGCCTGACGCCCATTGAGTTTAAAATTCTGTTGCTTTTGATGCGTAATCCCGGACGTGTTTTTTCCGCAGACGAAATTTACGAACGCATCTGGAATGAAAAAGCGGTCAATACTGACACGATTATGGTTCATGTCCGCAAAATCCGAGAAAAAATAGAAATCGATCCGAAGAATCCGAAATATTTAAAGGTGGTGTGGGGTGTTGGTTACAAAATGGAAAAACAGTAGTCCAAAGGCAAAAAGCGTTACAGTGATGCTTGTCATCCTCCTGTCTTTGACGCTCTGTCTGATGGCGTTTCTGCCGTTCTTTCAAACGCGTGCGGCCAGCGAATTTTCCACTCCGCTGACGGAAATGTCCTTTATCGAACAGCTTTATCAGAGTAACTATATTCAATATAAATACCTGAAAGAAAAGACCGATCAGAAAAACTGGTCTTATTCCGATCTGTATCTGACGATCGACTATCTGGGGAACCGTGAATCAGGTGATCCTGCATTTTCTGCCTCTTCAGCCACTTATCAGATCGCTGACAGAATCTCTTCCGACGCTTCGTCTGACACCCCCGTTTCTGACGGTGATCTGGAAGAAGCCCTGTATAATGTATTTCTGTCACAGATTGATGAAATGAAGGCGGGTGCAGAGAAACTGACGCAATATGTCGATTACTGTGCACAGGATACTGCTTCCGGTACGCAAATCGGAAACAGCAGTGTTTCTGAACTGACTGCGCTTTTAAACGGACAAACCTCGACAGAGCATCCGTCCTATATTTATTATGCAGTTATCGAATATGATGCCGCCGGACATGTCAGCAGCTGCCGCGCTTATTTTGGCGACGAGTCCGACAGTTTTTTAAAAAAGCTGGAAACTGCCGGAAGAGAACAGTATTTTCAGCAGTTTTCTGATGACTCCGACAGCCTTTTGTTAGATTTCGATTCAGACTCTGGCCAGACTTACCGTTACCGTGTTTCGCTTTCCGGTCCTTCGAATATGCGGATCATTTATGCCATCACCCAACAGCAGTATCAGAAGATTCTTTCTTCCCGGGATCTGTTCATGAGCGATACCAATTACGATAGCCTCCAGTATCAGAGCTATTGTGCCGCCGGGGTTCCCCACGTGCTGATCGGTTTTTTTGCTGCAGCATTCCTGTTCGGTGGTTTTATGGTTCTCTTGTTTGAAAAAAGAGGTTACTGTATCCGCAGCTTTTCCATCTGCCAGCTTCCGATCGAGATAGCAGCAGTGCTTCTCTGTCTGTTTTTTCAGGGACCCTATTTCCTGACTCATCTGATCTGCGGCGTTCAGCAAGGACAGCTCTTTCCGAACCTGACAAAGCATGTTCTTTCGCCGCTGCATTTGTCCGGGACGCTGTATCTGTTTTTGGCGATTGTTTTTTTCCTTTGCTTTTTCGTCGCCTTTCTTCTCGGCACGATTGCAGCAGGCTGCCTGCGCAGCAAACAGGAGTTTCGCGAGCACAGCCTGATAATCCGCTACTGGCGCAGGATTATGAATGCCTGGAACCGGTTCTATCAGGAGCTTGTCAGCTTCGATATCGGCACAGACGCCAAGAAAATGATTTCCAAATTAGTCATCGTCAATTTTATCATCCTGTTTGTCATTACGTTTTTCTGGGTATGGGGCTTTGTTCCACTGTTGATTTACTCCCTGATTATCTATTTCCTGCTCAAAAAATACGTCTATGACATACAAACCAAATATCAGAACCTCCTGCGCGCGACCAGCTCGATCGCAAGAGGGGATTTCGATACCGCTTTTTCAGAAGACTTCGGCGTTTTCGAAAGCTATAAAAAAGAGCTTTTACAAATTCAGACTGATTTCAAAAAAGCAGTAGACGAAGAGGTCAAGAGCCAACGGATGAAGTCCGAACTGATCACCAACGTATCTCATGATCTAAAGACGCCGCTGACTGCAATCATTACCTATATCAATCTCTTAAAGGAGCCGGGACTTACCCCAATACAGCAGCAGGAATATCTCGATACGCTGGACAAAAAGGCGCTCCGCTTAAAGGTACTGATCGAAGATCTGTTCGAAATCAGCAAGGCAACTACCAATAACGTTACCCTGCATTACGACAATGTCGATATCTGCAACCTGCTTCGGCAGTGCTATCTGGAATATGAAGACCGCATGCAGGAAAAGAATCTGACGTTCAAATTTCAGCTGCCGGAAGAAAAAGTAATTTTGCGGCTTGACCCGCAAAAGACGTTTCGTATTTTTGATAACCTTTATACCAACATCAGCAAATATGCCATGTCATCCACGCGCGTCTATGTTACCGTGACCGACAGCGCATCCGAAACGCAGATTGCGATTCGAAACATTTCCCAGATGGAGCTGACCGTCTCCGGAGAAGAGCTGACCGAACGTTTCGTCCGCGGAGACGGCTCCCGCAACACAGAGGGAAGCGGACTTGGTCTCGCCATCGCAAGAAGCTTTACTGAGCTGCAGCACGGCACAATGCAGATTCTTCTCGATGGCGATCTGTTCAAGGCAATTCTGACCTTCCGCAAGCTGGGCGCTGAACCGGTCGATAACCGATCGGAACACCTGGATACCGCACATTCTGCAAACGCCAATTTATCTGGCAATTTAAATTGCCCCGGCGCTGCAGACAATCCTGCAGAGGGTATCGAACCACCTCCGATTTATCGCCCAAGCCGATGGAGAAGCGATAAAAACCTTCGCAAGCACGGGCAGAAAAAGTAACAAGAGAACGAAAAAACGGTCACTCAGTCCAACACTGGAAGAGTGACCGTTTTCGATTCCGCACAATAGATTGCACGCGTTACAAGTCAACGAAAAATCATAACTCCCGTAATTTTACTGTTTTGGCAGCTTTCCGTTTATGATCGTCCTTCATCGCAGCGTAATGCTTCCGCGTGGTATTGACATCCTTATGTCCCAGAACGTCTGCAACGAGGTAAATATCCCCGGTTTCCTGATACAACGTCGTGCCGTAGGTGGAACGGAGCTTATGAGGCGTGATCTTTTTTGTCGTTGTGACGAGAGAAGCGTATTTTTTGACCAGATTTTCCACGCTGCGCACCGCCATGCGCCGGTTCTGCAGGGATAAAAATAATGCATCCTCGTGGCCACTCATCGGAATCATATGTTTGCGTTGATCCAGGTAGGAGAGAAGCGCTTCCTCCACCTCTTCCCCAAAATAGACGACGTCCTCGTATCCACCCTTGCGTCGCACCTTGATTGCGAGATTATCAAAATCTACGTCGCTGATATCCAGACCGACACACTCCGACACACGAATACCGGTTCCCAGCAAAAGTGTCAGAAGCGCAAGATCGCGCACCTTCGTCTTATCGTGGAACTTCATCTGACTTTTGGTCATTTTGGTGCCGTCCTCCACCTGGTCAAGCAGAATTGCGACCTCGTTGGGGTCCAGACGCACGATTTCCTTGTCATGGAGCTTCGGCATCGGCACTAAGGACGCAGGATTGCTTTTAATCTGTTCGTCCCGGAAAAAATAATTATAAAACGAGCGCAGGGAAGCGAGCTTGCGGCGTTTCCCGCGTTCATCGTTGGTATATTCCGTGCCGTCGTCTTTGACATAATACGAAAGATATTCCAGATATTCCTCGATATCCGCCTTTGTGATCTGATCCAGAACTGACAGCGGAAACTCCGTGATATCCATCTTCGAAAGCACGCTGTTATTTTTGTGCAGAAACTCAAAAAAGACACCGAGGTCATACGCATAGGCAAGCCGCGTGCGGGGCGCGGTCGTCTGCTCGATTCCACGGAAATACTGGCGACAGAAACGCGGCAGCTCTTCCTGCAGCTTTCGCAGCTGGAGGATATTTTCCTTTGCAGTTTCATCATGGTAATTGTTACTGTTTTTCATGTACCCTCCATTCCTCAAGACCACTCTGAACCGCAGTGAACATCCGATCCTTCACACCCGGATTTTCCAGGTTCAGCTGACGCAGCAGCTGCTTGACATATTCTCTGCGAGTATGTCCGTCTGCAGGGCAGGGACTTTTGACAACCGGAACATCATGCTTATGGACAAATCCGATCACATCCGCTTCCTTCATATAAACGAGCGGACGGATCACCGTCAGATTCATCCGATCCAGAAAAGTGACTGGGGCAAACGTATGGAAGCGCCCTTCATAAATCAAAGACAGCATCAGCGTCTCCACGACATCGTCCTTGTGGTGTGCATAGGCGATTTTGTTACAGCCTGCCCCACGGATCGCTTCATTTAATGCGCCTTTCCGCATTTTTGCGCACAGTGCGCAGGGATTTTTTTCTTTCCGTTGGTCAAATACGATCGAAGCGATCTGCGTCGGCACAATTGTATACGGGACATCCAGCTCTTTACAGAGTGCCTCTATTTTGCCCAAATTTAAGTTTTCAAAGCCAAGGTCGACAGTTACCGCATGCAGTTCAAAGGGATGCGGATAAAAGCGTCTGAGCGTGCTCAGCGCATAAAGAAGCGTCAGGGAATCCTTTCCACCGGAAATCCCGACTGCGATTTTGTCTCCGTCCTGAATCATTTCATAATCGTCGGCGGCTCGCCGCACCTGGCTCAATACCTGTTGTAACGTCATGCTGTTTCCTCGTTTCATAGTTACCGGCGTCTGCACGCCGGAATGGTTTTCTCATCCTGATTTTCCTTTTGACAGTATACTATTTTTTCTTTCTTTTTGCAAAGAGACCGCAGTGATTCCTACCGGATTTGGATCGATCCTAGGTTTCTATCGGGATTCGCCTTGAAAAAAAGTGCTCGACAGAGTAAACTAATAGAATATCCAATCATGATAAAGGAGCAGGTGCATGCAGGAAATCAAATGTCCCAAATGCGGCGAAGTCTTTCAGGTAGACGAATCCGGCTATGCGGCGATCGTCAGACAGGTCCGTGATAAAGAATTTGAGAAAGAGCTTTCCGAGCGTAAAGCGCAATATCTTTCTGAAAAAGAAAACGCTGTCCTTCTGGCGCAGACCCAGACGAGACAGGAGCTGGCGGAGGAAATTTCCCGGCTGCAGGCAAAGCTTGCGGCAGCAGAGAGCGCACGGCAGCTGGCAGAGGCAGACGCCCGTTCCCGGCAGGAAAAGCTTTTGTCTGAACAGGAAAAGGCTCTGTCCCAAAAGGACGCTCAGATCAGCCTTTTAAACTGTCTCTTATACACATCTCCGAGCCCACGAGACGGACTCCTATCTCGT
>ERZ1026923.685-NODE-685-length-13432-cov-5.611647_pt1 | contig 13432 bp, 10 predicted proteins | sample MGYA00519464_ERZ1026923 | MGnify/ENA primary metagenome ERZ1026923 (study PRJEB26926, sample SAMN06164762) | human gut metagenome | biome: ENVO:00009003; feature: ENVO:2100002; material: ENVO:00002003 | host: Homo sapiens | place: USA | collected 2012 ...
GGCTACTACACTGCATAACCAGTCAGGTGCCCAGATGGCCGATAAACGTAGTATCGTAGTGCCGGTAAACATGGAAAACCGTGCAGCATTTACCGCTGCAACGGAAGCTGCTACAGGTGTTATTATTGACGAGGAACAACAGGAAATGTTGTTGCCGTTACAATCGGCACTGGTCCTGGCGCGTGCCGGTGCACGTTTCATGACTGGTCTGCAAGGCAACATTTACTGGCCGTCATTCTCCGGTGCGAATGTATTTTGGGAAGATGAAAACGCAGAAGCTAAGGATGGCGCCGGGAAATTCTCTAAAGGTAATGTGTTCAAACCACTACGATTGACTGCTTATGTCGACATTTCCAAACAGTTACTTGTGCAGGAGAATGCTTCTGTAGAAGCATATATCCGTCAGGCTATCGCTGTAGCCATCGCGCAGAAGATAGAGCAGACAGCTTTCAGCAAGAATACCGGTGTGGATAATACGCCTGACGGTATGTTCCACACCCTTGATGCAAATATCAAAGGTGATATGACATGGGCACAGATCGTTGCGATGGAAACTAACGCGGATACTCGGAATGCATTGTTCGGTAGCTTGTCTTACATTCTGCACCCGTCACTTGTTGGTAAGGCAAAAACGAAAGTTAAAGATGCATCCGGTGCCGGAGGCTTTATCTTTACAGGTAATGGCGATGGCCAATTGAATGGTTACAAAGCGCTGCGGACAAACAACCTGCCGAAAGAGCTTGGTGAAGGTGCTGATGAATTCGGTATTGTTTTTGGCAACTGGGCAGACTATTTCTTGGGACAGTGGGGCGGCATTGAATTGCTTGTAGATCCGTATACCCAAGCTCTAAAAGGTACGGTAAGACTGATTACCAATTCTTACTGGAATATGGGATTCATCCGCAAGGAATCATTCTCTATCGCGTCTTTGAAGTAATATGGCATACGTCGACTTGGAGTTGGTAAAGAAGCACTTGAATTTAGAATCATCCTTTACGGAGGATGATTCTTACCTTGAGTCTTTGATAGAAGCAGGAGAAGAGAATGTTGCAAAGGATCTGTGCGTGACAATTGAAGAGCTTGAAACTATAGGTGGCGGCTCAAAAATCCCCGCACCTCTCCGGCACGCTATTCTGCTTACAATTGGCACTTATTATAGCAACAGGGAAAGCGTATCCAGTGTCAGACTTCAGGAACTTCCTCGGGGAGTTAAATATCTGACATCACTTTATCGAAACTTTAGCTTATGAGAGCCGGATCACTGAAAGAGACTTTGATTTTTGAGGCGTTGACAAAAGAGAAGACGCCATCAGGAGCTATTAGCAAGGAATACAAAGAAGTATTCAGGTGTAGGGCTTACCGAAAGAAACAGTCCATCGTAACCGGGGATGAGAATGCAAAGGAACAGTTTATCGGACAGATGGCCGTAATGTTGGTCCGTAAATATCCTCAGATAAATTATAATTGTCGCGTAAAGTGGGCTGAATGTACCTGGGAAATAAAAATGATTGAACCTCGTGATAACGAACTTACTTTAACCCTTAAAAAGTTGAATACATGATACAGGCTTCAGTTATTGACAAAGATAGCATACTGTACTTAGTCCGTAATCTTGAGAATTTTGAAAAGGACAAGGCCATCAAGAGCGGGCTTCGTTCTGCGGTCAATCTCTTTCGTGTAAAAGGCCGTAGCAACCTACGTGTTAGGTTATTGCATCACGGAAAACAAACCAACCATCTTATGAATTCTTTTACCAATCGGGTAAAACGGAATAAACTTGGTGCTTTGGCCGGTTTTGATCGTCCGGGAGGTAATCATTCTCATCTTGTGGATAGAGGTACAAAGCGACGCTATACTAAATCTGGTGCTAATCGTGGTGTTATGCCGGGTAACCAATTCTGGGCGGACACAGAAAAAACGGAAGGAAGCAGAGCTATGCAGGCCGTTTATGAGGGCACACAAAAGGCAGTTCAACGCATTAATTCCCGTAGATAATGGACATGTTCAAAATAACAACGGAGGTACGAACTATTTTATTGGATAATCCTAATATTGTTTCTCTGGTAGAAGACAAGATTTTCCCTGTCATAGCTCCGGATGGTACGGAGGGTGATTTTATTACTTACCAGCGCGATGGATACAAGCAGACGAGTACTAAGTACGGTGTAGCCGAGCAAATTCCTTATGTGAATGTTGCTGCGGTATCGGATGATTATAATTGCGGTCAAGAACTGGCTTCTTTGATTTATGACACTTTATCCGGTGATTTTCGGAATCCGGATATACACATACAGCTTGAAGACTCTACAGAGGACTTCATTGATGACAAATTTATTCAAGTATTACAATTTTCAATTCAACAGAAATAATTATGGCAGACAAAAAATTAGATTCAAGCGTAGACATCCACAGGGGTGAGCTTATGCTTTTTGTCGGGGAAGACCCGATAGCATTCGGATCGAGCGCAGGACTCGATGTTAGTACGGAAGAACTGGACATCTCAAACAAGATGATGGGCGACTGGGCCGGTTCTCTTGCCGGAAAGAAGAGTTTCACCATTTCCAGCGAATCTCTTTTAACACGTAAAGAGGGCGCATTGAGTTTTGATACTTTGCTTGCAAAACAGATTGCAGGTGATCCTCTTGAATTCTTCTTCGGAAGTGCGAAAGCCGCAGATCAGGATAACTTCGGTGGCGCCTTCACAAAGGATACCGCACAGACAAATTATACTGGTAAGGTGATTATCACTTCTTTGTCAATCAAATCGGATAACGGACAGATTGTGTCGGTAAGTGCTTCCTTCAAAGGTGTGGGAGCTTTAAAGCCTGTTGAACCGGTTACTGTGTGATACTGAGAATTCGTTAACAAATGCGTAAGGGCGGTCCTATGATGGCCGCCTTTTTTAATACGAAATAAATTATGATGAATGAAACTGTTTTGTATGTAACAATAGCCGTTCTGATTTATGGCATATATCTTATTGCTGTTTATAAGAATACGGGGCACAACGGTAAGCCAGAACCGTCTCATATTTCCGCTCCGTTTAAATCCAAGTCAACGTTAAGAGGGGAATTTCATCGCCTTACTATAAAGGCGATCATACGATGGGAACAGATGCGAGGAAAATCTTTCTCACAAATGGATTATACAGATAAAGAAGATATCGAATCTTTGCTTTATGTTATGTATATCACCAGTGATAAGTCCAGGTATACATTTGAAGTATTCCGGCAAGTGCTGACAGACGAAAGGTTTATGAATGCTATGTCTTCCGATTTAGGGAAGATTATGGAAGTAGTGGCCCAATTTCAAAGAAAGACAATCCCATCTGATGTCGGTAATTCCGAGGGTAGCCCTGAAAACATAGGTAAAATAGTTTCTACTTTGATAATGGCAGGACTGGACGCCCATTATGCATTGAACGAAATGGAATTATGCGATCTTCCTCTCTACTTGGAAGTATACGAACAAAAGAAAAAGGAGAAAATGGAAGAAAGCCGGATGTGGACCTATTTCACCATGTTACCTCACATCGATGCAAGGAAGATGAAAAACGGTGCCAGAGACCTAATTACTTTCCCATGGGAAGAAGAAGAGATGCGAAAAGAAGCCGAACGTGCCATCAAAGAAGATGCTGGCCGATTTGAAGAATTTATGAAAACTAAAAAAACAGACTATTATGGCAGGTAAATTATCATTCAGTATAGCGATCAATCTCTTAACTGAGCAATTCAAGAGAGGGGCAAATCAGGTAAAAGCCACATTCAAGGCATTGCAGATGCAGATATTGACATTTGTGGCCGCACTGGGCGCAGGTGGCATCGGTCTGAGTAATCTCGTCTCCCGCTTTGTGGATGTAGCGCGGGAAACCAACCGGGTTACTACAGCTTTGAAAAACGTATCAGGTGGACTTGCTAAATATGCGGACAATCAACGTTATTTGCTTGACATGGCAAAAAAGTACGGTTTGGAAATAAATGCTCTGACTGGGAATTTTGCAAAGTTCACTGCCGCCGCATCTGTTTCCGGCATGACAATGCAAGAACAGAAAAAGATTTTTGAGTCTGTATCTCGTGCTGTCACTGCATTCGGAATGAGTGCTGATGATAGTAATGGCGTGTTTCTGGCCTTGTCCCAGATGATGAGTAAGGGAAAAATCAGTTCTGAGGAATTACGCTTGCAGATGGGTGAAAGGCTTCCCATCGCTTTACAGGCCATGGCCAAGGCTGCCGGAACTTCCGTTGCCGGTCTTGACAAACTTTTGAAACAGGGCAAACTAATGAGTAAAGATGTACTTCCAAAGTTTGCAGAGGCTTTAAATGAGATGATCCCTAACATCGATCTGGATAACCTTGAAACCTCCATAAATCGGCTTAAGAACACCTTCACGGAAGTAGTAAACAGTACAGGGGTACAAAGTACTTATAAATCTCTGGTCGATTGGCTGGCTAAGACAATTGCTTCAGCGGCTGAGAATACGGTCAATATTGTTATCGGTGCTTTGGCACTGATTACAGGTGCCATTGCTAACCATGCCGTAAAATGGTGGACAAGTATATCCTCTACCACGTCCATGATAGAGGCGAATGTCGCTAAAACCAATACTTTATTAGTGCAGGCAACCCAGCAACGTATTGCCGCAGAGGTGGCATTAGAACAGGCTAAGACACAATCTGTCATGGCTGAGGCTAACGCTCGTGTAGCACTTGATAAGGCGCTTCAAAAGGAGAAGATGGCGTCGGATCAGGTTGCCTATGCAGAGCAAAAGGCAGCAGACGCAAAGAAGATAGTTGAAGCACAGACAACTGCAAGGGCTATGTTAAAAGTCACAAGAGAACGTGTAGCCGCAGAAATAACATTAGAAGCTACGAAAGCCGAGGTTATTGCCGCTCAGAATGCCAGCCTACAAGCACAGACGTATAACGATGCTATTGCAGCACGGGAAAGGCTGGCTATAGCACAAAAGAATTTTGCCAGTGCAGAGAAAACGCTTGCCCAAAAAACAGCTAAAGAGGTTGCTGCGGCGGAAGCTGCTAAAGTTGCAGCCGCAGAAGCTGCCGCAGTGAAATCACAATCGGCTTGGGGAAGATTTTGTAATGTAACCAAAGTTGCCGTGGGTAAGCTTGTGTTACAAATAAAAGCATTGTGGGCGGCATTTAAACCAATGATTATTGTTACTGCCATTACTGCGGTGATAGGAAAGCTTGTTGCAATGTACAAGGAGGCTAAACGTGTTCGGAATATATTCTCTGATTATAAGAAAAGTCTTCTCGCAACTGGGAACACTCAGGAGATAACGCGTATACAGGCTTTAGCCAAAATAATGAATGATCGAACAAAAAGTCATCGTGCCATAAATGCAGCACAGGCAGAATTGCAAAAAATGCTTGGGGTAGAGAATAAGTCTCAAGAGGAACTGAATAGACTGGTAAAAGATAGAGTTACTTTGCTCAAGGAAGCAGCTATTGCCGAACATGCCTTTAATACTGTTGGGGAATATACGGAACGGAATGCTAAGTTAGCTGCTGATGTAGGCTTGAATAGTAAGCAAATGGACCGTTTGACAAAGTTATATGCAGGAAGAAATACCTCTGAGAGAAATCGTTACGCATATCAGGGGGCGGTTAAAGAAGAGTTGGGAATAAATGGGAATCTAAATAAGGGAATTACTATATCTGATGTTAGTTCTGCTATAGAAAAATATATTCAAAACTTAAGTGTTATTAGTGATGCTACCCAAAGAGCTGGAGAACATTTAGGAAAAACAATAATTACTCCGACGGCACTTCTACCAGATGATGATAAGAAGACTCCTCTTCAAAAACAGCAAGAATCATATAGAAAGCAATATGAGGAATTAGGTGCAGAACTGGAAATAGGCAAAATCACCCAGGCAGAATATAATAAAGCCCTTGGGGAGCTTAACATAAAAATGTTTGCGCAGGCTAAAGGTACCGGAGATAAAGAGGTCTTGGAAAGTGAATACTTTAGAAATCTCAGAACTGCCGCCGAAAAAGCTATTGCCAATCAAGATAAGAATGCCGCTCTTGTTGAGTTTGAAAAGGTTCAGAAGGATTATAATACCAAAGTGCGGGAAGCTCAGCAACAGCAAGCCAAAGGTCTTGCTTCTCAAAAAAAATTAGACGAAAACATCATTTCCCTTTCGATTGAGGCCGCTAAAAGTGCCGCAGGAATCAAAGGTATCGGAAAGGAGGCAGATGTATTTATTGCTGTAATGAAACTTAATGCAAAGTTGCTTTCATCCCCAATAAAAATAAAGCCTCGTGACACAACGTTCGATTACAAGAAAACGTCTTCCGATATTGCTTCTGAGAATCTTGACAAAGCTAAGGAATACGCTGAAAAGCTAAAGGAACGTTACACAAGATTAGGACAGGAAATTTCTGACGAAATAGCTAATGGGATGGCCAATGTTCCCACACTGGAAGATGCTCTCAAATTGGCACAAGTAAGGGAGGACATAAAATCATTCAGCAAAGAATTAAATGAGTCTTTATATTCCGGGGTTAAGGATATTGCCAGTAGCTCTGACCGGATGGTCAGTGCATTTGAAAATCTGCGTGATATCATGAATGATGTCGATGCGTCCGGATGGGAACGTATCATGGCCGTTTGGAACGCAATGACAAATACCATTGATGGGATCATGAGTATCTGCAAAACCATCGAAACGTTAACGGAACTGACTAACAAACTTGCTAAAGCAAAGGAAAAGGAGGAAGAAATAGATAAGAGGAAAATCGTAATCGATAATCTTACAACGAATACAAAGATTACAAATGATGTCAAAGAGGTAGTATCTGATACCACTACAGCTGAGGCCAAAAAGAACAATTCTAAAGGCGTGATTGCCGCTAACACGACAGAGGCGGCAACAGGAGCGGCAAAAAGTGTTGCAGGTATTCCAATCGTAGGGCTTGCATTAGCAGCCGGTGCTGTTGCCGCCATAATCGGGTTATTCGCTTCATTACCAAAGTTTGCTCGTGGTGGTGTAATTACAGGCGGTCCAACATCAGGAGACAAGATTCTAGCCCGTGTTAATGCCGGGGAGATGATATTGAACGGAAGGCAACAATCCAACTTATTTGAAGCTATAAACTCCGGGAATATTGGTACCTCAAAAAGCCAATCAATAAACATTGGTTTCGATAAAGTGCGCGGCTCTGATATTTATCTCTCATTAAAAAACTACATGAAATCAACCGGAAAGAAATTATGAGTTACGGACTAATTTATACAGTGCCATTTGCCACTTTGGATAATATTCCTTGTGTGGTGGAAATTGAAAAAGATGGATATGAAGGTGTACCGACTGAATTAACTGCCGGTGACACTCCCTTTATCATAGACATAGACAGTGAGGAATTTCTTTATACGCCCACTCGGTTCTCAACGGCTAAGTTACAGGTTGTGGGTAGCGATTATTTTCAATCCCTCTTCTCGACTGCTTACAAGGAATTCCGGGTGACGCTAAAGAAAAACGGTGTGATAACCTGGTGCGGTTTTGTTAAGCCGGAACTATATACTCAGGACTACACCTCTAAAACCTTTATGCTGGAATTAGAATGTATTTCGGCGATGTCTGTTTTGGAATTTATCGACTACACAATAGAGGGAGACAGTAAAGTATTCGTTTCCATCTGGCACTTATTACAACGTTGTATTGCCATCGCTGCCGGACAATATACCTCCGTTTATATTCCTCATGTTTATGCTTCCGGAAAAGCGGAGTATTCCACTACAGAGAATGTTCTTTCGGATATGATACTGAGCGAACAGGACTTTTTTGATGAAGATGATAAGCCGATGAAGTTTAAAGAAGTTCTGGAAGAGGTTTGCAAGTTCCTTAACTGGACATGTGTCGACTGGAAAGGTGATCTTTACTTTGTTGACGTGGACCATACCGGAACATATCACAAGTATGATATAATATTGGAAGAGAAAACCGACAGCCGGCTCAATGAACTACGCATACAGGATATCGGTTTTGCCGGAGCCAATCATTCGCTGGATGTCCTTCCCGGATATAATAAAGTGACCGTGAAATGTAGCAATTATCCGGTAGAAAGCCTGATCCCGGATTTATTTGATTCTTCATTGCTGAATCCCTTGATTAAAGACAGCCCATTCTATCGAATGATAGAAGGTGACAAATATTCATATTTCGCCAAGTTCTACACAAATAAGAGATTCAACAACCTGTTTAGCGACAAAGATTCATTGCAGCAAATAAATGTAGATCTGGAACCGTTGGGAAGTAATGCGGATAATGCTATTATAGACAATATCGGGTCACTGATAAGCAAGCAGGCGAAATATAAATGGGCGGACGGAAAGCCCTCGACCTTGAGTTTTGATGACATCTTAATCATCGGCATGGGGTTAAGCAATAAAAATTATGCGTCTCTGGATGATTTGACGTTTTTTCTTCAGAAGGACATTCCAGTTCTACAGATAAATCCCGATTACCTTGTGGATACTGTCATCTCTCCGGGCGATGATGGTATCATTGGCTACCTGTTACTGAGTGGAGAGTATTTCCAGTCCGATTCATTGTATACGGATCCATCTAAAGCTGGAGATGGAAACTGGAATAATACCGCCGGAGATAATTGCTGCAAATTCAAATTAAAGATTGGTAACAAGTATTGGAATGGCAGGAAATGGATTGAAGAAGAGACAAGGTTTATCATAAGATGTGGCGGATATAACAAGTCTAAGATATGGTATGACTGGAACAGTTTTGAAAACAATGTAACCTATGAGATGAATATTGATTCGGAGGGTTATGCTATTCCTATCAAGAAGGAAGATCACCTGTTAGGTAAGATCGAACTGACTGTATTGCGACCGGCACCAAACAACTACGGAGAAGGTGGCCGGATCAAGAGATATCCCTACTATACTTTCATGCGTAATCTGAAACTTCAATTATTTAAAGGTACACCAGAGTTGGACGGGGAAGATAACGACTCTGACCGCACTTACGAAAACGTCCTGAACGAGAATTACATCAATGAGCTGGACGAGATAGAATTTAAAATATCGTCCTACAATGAAGATGGAGCATGTTACAGTAAAGTTATGTTAGGTGATGATTACTTGACGGATAACCTGTATAACTGCATTCTCGACGATGCCATCCGTCCGGAGGAAATGATGATTACCCGCTGCATTAATCACTATAGTGCCACCCGTATTAAGCTTACCCAGGAAATAAAAGAGCGTGCGGATTTAACACCGATAACGAGATTGTCCGACACTTTTTTGGTTGGTAAGAAATTCATCTGCACAGGAGGTTCAATAGACTGTAAGATGAACCGCTTTGAATGTATAATGATTGAAGTATAATGAAGAAAGTATCTATAGTATCATCTACTGCACCGGCAAAGCCCAGATCGGATAAATATCCGGTCGGCGCTTCCGTTACGCGTACATCTTCCGGTACTACGGTTGTTAATCAGGGCGGCGGAGAAAGTATTGATATTGTTAAAAAGGATGACATAAAGTCCTTTACAGACAAGAATGTACTTTCTTCTCTTCGATCAGTAGCTGAGTTTATCAGTAAGAAAGATGATAGCCAGATATCGGCAATCGTTGACTTTTTGAAGGGGTTGAAAATTGATGGCAATCTGATCAATCGCTTATTGCTGCAAAATACCGAGGTAGAGAACGTCGACGATACGGATGTAATGTCAGCATTGCGGGTATTGGCTGAGATTGCGGCCAATAATGAAGTACTGAAAAATATGTTCCTCCGTAAAGACAAAGTAGATAGTACAGATTATCTATTACGTCTTTTGGGAGGTGCTGTCGTCGAGAATGGCTTAATCGTCCGTCTTCCGAAGCAAGACACCCCGGCCGCTTTAATGTCTTGTTTGCTTGAAGAGAATGAGGACGCAATTGCTGAAGAGGACGAGGACGCTTTGATGGAAATCGCTCCGGCAGAAATTTCCGATTTATCATTCGGTGGTCTTAGTAACGTGAATTCCTCCGTAGATAGTGCTCCGGTAGGCTCTCTTCCAGTTAAGGGTGAAAATGAGTGGAGTTATGCCGCTCCGACATTATATGCTGGAGCTATTGATGCGGATAATATGCTGGTTCCTGTTTTTGACCGCAGGACACAGACTATGGTGTTTATTCCCATATCAGCTATCCGGGGAGGTGTAACCCCACCTCCAACCGGCTTCCCTTATACCTTCTCTTTTGCATTAAGATAATTCTAAAAAATAAGATAATATGGCAAATTTGAATATACCTTCCAAAAATACCGGTGATACTTTATCAGCGGACGAGTTTAATCAGGTTGTTTCCGCCGTAAATGGTAAGATTGATTTAGTTAACGGTAAAGGATTGTCTACAAATGATTATACTAACACAGATAAGCAGTCTTTATCCCGGTTATTGACACGTGTTGACAAGCTTGAAAACTCCGCAAGTGGAACTGGTGGCATCCTTATTTCTGACGTGGAAAGCAAAGTAGGCTCTTACAAATTCGGGATCACTGAACATGATATATATGCTTGTACGATTGAACTGGTAGACCCGCCTACGGTGGTTAACACAGAGAAGGAATACATGGCTAGCGATTCACCGCTGGGCAATAATATGTATTTGACTGTGAAAAACATTATAGTGAAGGATACTGACGGTAAGTTCTATCCCGGCTCGATTGAGATCAAACAAATATATGTGTCTGAAGGTTTTGAGACGAAATTATCAGTATTGTGTAAGTCTGCAATACCCGCCAGTTCAATTTTAATGCTGACATTGGAGTATGTCAAACTAGAAGGGGAAATAATTGAATTTAGCATTGATCTTCCTTCCGGTGTTAGTGCGGATGATGTGAACCTAAATTTTGCGCCTTTGAAATATGACAAGCATTTCGCATTTACATATACAGCGGATGATTCCGTGGAGGGAGCCTATGCACGTATCTGGCGAAGAATTAATCAAAAATGGATTGATGATACTGAGTTTTTCCATCTTGGCAACACACCGACGACCGGCTATATACCTGAATATCCACTCGTATATACTGACGGCTGCGGTAATGATCGCCGTTTTGGTTTTAGCATTGCATTATGGCCAACGTGGGGTAACGAATATAATCCGGATGGACTTATAAAGGACAGCAGTACTAACAGCATATATATAACCTGGAATGAGCTTGACTTGATAAAGGATTGGGGCGTTTCCATGCTCTACCACAATGTTGACGAAAGAGTATATGATAAGGATAATGCCGATGATATTGAAAAAGGCTTTGTGGCCGATTACAATAAGGTTCTGGAGAAAATAAACCGTCGCATGAAAATAATGGGACTCCCCGACGGTAATGCCGCCTACGTAACTGCGGCAGATAAATCCCCTTTAATTGATTTCTATCGCAGTTCATTACATCACCTGGAATTCATTTACCTGAAATCTACAGGTTCTTTATTCAAAAAAAGGACCTACGGCGGAACCAATTCTTCCGTTAATGATGTAAAGCTGGAAGAACTGGCTGAACAACATACAAGCGATAACCCCTACTGGGTAGGTATAACGACCCACCGCGTGGACCTTTCCCGGATAGAGCTATTGGAAACTATCTATTCATTATATGGAAAGGGTGGTGACGATAGCCTTTGGGTTGCTTCCTGGGATGAGGTCTACGAATATATACAGATGAGGTTGAATTCAATCGTCAAAAAAGTAGTAAGCGACAATACTGTCACATGGAAAATATTAGTTCCATTTTCTAAAAACTATTATTTTAAGGACTTGTCGTTCCTGATATCAGGAACTACTTCCGTGGACGCGTTCACGGTTTCCGACAAGATATTCGGATATAGCTATGCGGCTCATGGTCCAGGAATGCTTGTAAATGTGAATTTCAACGAGTTGCTCCTGGATTGTGCTGAGAAATATACGTCAAAATTTGAAAGTACGTTATCCGAGGATGATAAGACTGATGCATATTATTTTGTAAATCAATTAAAAGATACTTTAAAAGCTCCGTTTGTCGCACGGTTATCCGCAAATGAGACCGCTCCGGTTTTAAATTCGATATTAATCAATGATGGTGTAACGGTGACTTACGAACAGTTGGTATCTATCTCTCTTAACATGACTGGCGGACTTACTCATTATAAAGTTGGAGAGACTGCCGATTTAACCGATGTATCCTGGATTGCCGGTACATCGAAGATTTTTTCTTATGAGCTTTCAGCCGGTTATGCATCTAAAACGGTATATGTACAGGTTAAGAATGATTATGGAACGTCAGAAATCAAATCTTCCTCCATCTTGTATTCTGAACGTCCGGCCGTATCTTACACAGTAACAGGAAAGGCGAATAACGATGCGTACGGTACTGTGACACCAGCCGTTCAGGATGTTGCCGAGGGAGGCCAGGCAAGCGTTAACGCACAGGCTAATGATGGCTATGTTATTGGTAGTTGGAGTGGCGCAGATACGAGTACCGGTGTAGGGACTACGAGCGGAACGGCGACCGTCAATAATGTTCAAGGCAATAAAACGATAACTTGTAATTTCCAGGAAGAAGGTGGAAGTGGCACTGCCGGAAAAACAATCGTTTCATTTGCTCAGCTTGCCAATAATATATCTTATGATACGGTTAATGGTGAGATTATAAATTACATGTCAATTGTACAAGGAACTAACTATACAACCAATATTCTGAAAGATTCCGGCGGAAACGAAGTAGGTAATTACTTAAAGAGAAGAGATGATTATCCAGGTGAGATAAATGTGGACCGGTCTGCTATTAATACAGATGTACGCCAACCTGATGTGGACGATAGCGGTGTATATCCCGCCAAGTATATTAGTCGGTATAATTCCGGTAGCAGTACCAGCTCCGGTTTAAAGGTCATGCTTCGATTCCAAGCATTTGCCGCAGGTACTTATAAAGTAAGAATATTGCCTTCTTGTGACAGAGATCTTCCGTCAGACCAATTTCCGTCGGTATTCTATTCGGCTAACAATGTGGAGGTAAATATAGACTTTAGCCCGTTGAACAACATGACTCAGTTCGTTGAAATTGATAACGTAACAGTTGGTAGCGATGGCTTATTGGATGTGTATTTCTGGAACACTTTAGGCGTGAACTATGTGCCTGGAGTTAATTTGATTGAAATAATAAAACTATAGTTATGGCTATATTAAGTACAGCAAAGATTGTAGGTATGCTTGCTTCGGCAAAGAAAACTGGTAAGCAAATCTTGAATGCTGCCGGAGAATGGGTGACTGAAGTGGTCGAAGATTTCATGTCCGGGTTTGCGGGTTACGGATGGAAAATCTGGGAGTACGTGAAAGGTAAATGGATGCTTGAGATCGACTCCATCCGGGTGCGTGAACAGTTTATTGTGTTTGAGATGCTGGTGTCAAAGATGCGGGCGATAAT
>ERZ1026923.701-NODE-701-length-13119-cov-7.051669_pt1 | contig 13119 bp, 12 predicted proteins | sample MGYA00519464_ERZ1026923 | MGnify/ENA primary metagenome ERZ1026923 (study PRJEB26926, sample SAMN06164762) | human gut metagenome | biome: ENVO:00009003; feature: ENVO:2100002; material: ENVO:00002003 | host: Homo sapiens | place: USA | collected 2012 ...
TATAATGGAACACTTAATAGTAATAGCGACAAGGATTTTTGGAAAATTACAGCAACAAAGAAAGGATATATTAAATTAAGTTTTGGACATGACTATATAGATGATTATCATGGTTGGAATGTATATGTTTATCAGTATGTAAATGGTGAATATAAAGAATTGAGCAGTCAGACAATTTCGCTTAAGGATAACAAATTAATACAATTAAAAGGAATTTCAGCACAGTCGGGTGGGATATATTATGTAACAATAACAAATTATAACTGGAATGCAGTGGGGGTAAATTACACATTAAAAGCAGCATATTCCATAGGAAAGCCATATAATCTGCGTGGAACAATTTCTAAAAGAAAGATAACATTAAAATGGGATCGCGGAAATGCAGTAAATGGTTATGAAGTATATTGCAAAGTTGGAAACGGAAAATATAAAAAAATAGCAAATACATTAACAAACAGTTATACATATAAAAAACTTTCTAAAAAGAAAACGTGCTATTTTAAAGTAAGATCATATGTAATCAATAATGGGGTAAAGGAATACAGCGGTTTTACAGCTGTTGTAAAAGCCAGAGCCTGATGGTAATGCAATCAGAATTTCTTGACAAAGGAGAAAAATGAAAAGAAAAATAGGAACTGCGGTGCTGTTAATGGTATCCATATTAATTATCAATGTAGATGGGACTTATGCGAAAACTTCCAAAAACCTACTGAAAAATCCAGGATTCGAAAGTTCTGACTTTTCCATGTGGAAATATAAAGGAACCGGAATGGATAAGTTGGATTATTATACGGAAGATCCTGTTGGAATCTGGAATAAAAAAGATGATTGTCATTCCGGAAACTATACATTTCATTTTTGGTCGACATATAAACATCATTTTAAACTGGAACAGACAATTTCAAAAAAGAAACTTAACAAAAACAAGACATATAAAGCATCGGTATATATACAGGGAGATGAAGTGGGAGCAGATGCAGAGATATATTTATATGTTATAGCAGATGGAAAGAAGTATGTTTCTGGAATGGTAGAATTGGATGGATGGCAGGATTGGAAGAAACTCACCATTGATAATATCAGATGTAAAAAAGGAAATGTGAAAATAGGTATATATGTTGATCATGCAGCAGACGGCTGGGGAATGATTGATGATTTTTATTTTGGACAGGAATGAAAAAACAGGAGTCGGTGAAGTAAATTTGTAATGGAAATCTCATCTGTGAAAGCAGATGGGATTTTTTAGTTTCTTTCAGAATATAGAAAATTGAAATTGATAAATTCATAAAAACTGGATATAATTACATTGTAAGAAAAGTAAGGAATGTATTACCGCGAAAGGAGGTTTTTATATGGAACTGGCAAAAGTGACGTCAAAAGGGCAGGTGACAATACCTATTGAAATTCGAAAGAAACTCGGGATTAAGAATGGTGATAAAATCTTGTTTGTGGAAGAATCTGGAAGAATATATATGATGAATTCTTCTATGGATGCATTGCGTGAAGCTCAGAGAGCATTTGCAGGAGAAGCAGAAAGACTTGGACTCAAAGATGATGATGATGTAATGACAATGATTAAAGAACTTAGGGAAGAAAGTGTGGTGAAGTGAATGAGAATTATGCTTGATACCAATGTGTTGATATCAGCATTGCTATTTCCCGGTGTAAAGATGGATGCAATGATGAATTATATATTTACACACCATCAGCTTGTGTTGTCATCGTATGTTGTAGATGAATTGAAACGTGTAGTTAAACGAAAATTTCGGGGAAAGGAGATGGCAACGAACAAATTGCTTATGATGATGAGTTTCGAATATGTCTATACTCCAAGTAAGGTAGAAAGTGGACTCTTTGATATCAGAGATGCAAAAGACTATCCCGTACTCTACACTGCAATTATAGAAGATGTTGATGTTTTGGTAACCGGGGATAAAGATTTCTCGGATATAGATGTTGAGAAGCCGGAAATTTTATCTCCCTCACAATTTATGGAGAAATTTTTAACAGCAGATCAGGAACAATAGTTACAAAAACAGCAATGGAATTTGTCCCGGGCAGTTTCTTTGGAGGGATGGCAATAATGGCATTATACAACAAAGATATACTGCTCTGGACAATTTTTATTTTTCATCAATTTAACATCGCATCAATCTAAGAAAAATCAATATACAGATCATCATAAATATTCACTTTAATAGTAGCATCAAATGAGTATTGAATATTTAAAATATTTTGTTCAAAAAAATTCACAGTAATTGTCCGGCGGCGGGGATCAACGATCCAGTACTCACGTACACTCAGAGTTACAACCAGAGAAAAAACAAGTTATATGTTTTTATGCAGAAAATTCGAAATAGCATAAGAGAAAAGATGTTTCTGAGTATAATTTTTGAAAGTTATGGGACATATGAGAAAAAAATTTATTGAAATGTCCCATTTCCAAAGCCAAGGGGACATATAGACAAAAAGTTTATTGAAATGTCCCACCTTCGAAAGGTAACGGGACATATGAACAAAAAGTTCAGCGTTATGTCCTGTTTTTGAAAAGTAATGGGACATAGAAAACAAGAAAGATTGCATATGTCCCAGAGAGGGAAAAGTCAGGGACATAGAAGGAAAGAAAAATCATATATGTCCCAGAGAGGACAAAGAGAGGGATATAGAAAGCAAGAAAAATTGCATATGTCCCCCAAATGCCATCATAACTTTTATTGCATGACAAGCGATGAGAAAAATTATCGCCTTACCAGAGAAAATTTGACAAATACCCTATAGGGGTATAACATAAGTGCAAAAATGAAAATCTTTCAGATAATACAAAAGGAGCAGACATAATGATCAAAACAACCTTAAAAATTGACGGTATGATGTGCGGCATGTGTGAATCCCATATGAATGAAGTGATCCGCAAAAATTTTAAAGTGAAAAAAGTAAGTTCTTCCGCACGTGATGGAGAGACTGTAATCATCAGCGAAGATCCAATAGATATTCCGTGGGCAAAGAAAGCCATTCATGAGATCGGATATGAGATGACAGGAAGTTCCAGCGAGCCATATGAGAAGAAAGGACTGTTTCACTTCGGGAAAAAATAAGGAGGTTTTTTACCAATGAAAAGGCAAAGCAAATTCTTTGGAGAGTTCAAGAAGTTTATTCTGCGTGGAAATGTGATGGATATGGCAGTCGGTGTTATTGTCGGCGGCGCATTTACGTCCATTGTGACATCCCTGAATGCAGATATCCTGACTCCGATCCTGGGAATTTTCGGAGGCACGGACTTTTCTTACCTTACGGTTACGCTTGGAACAGGAGAAAATGCACCGGTTCTGCATTATGGCAATTTTATTACTGCAGTAATTAATTTTCTGATCACGGCACTTGTGATTTTTATTATATTGAAAGTTATCAACCGGATCACAGAAAAACTGAGCACGTTAGCAGGTATGGAGGAAGAAAAGCCGGAACCGACAACAAAGAAATGTCCATTCTGTTATTCGGAAATTGATATCAGGGCAACCAGATGTCCGCACTGTACATCCGTATTGGATGAACAGGAACAAAATAATAACACTATTGGAAGGGAGTGACAGAGCCATCATGGAGGTCACTTCCTTTTCAAAATCAGGCGAGCATGAAATTAGAAATAGAAAAGAGGAAAACAATATGGACGAAAACACAAAAAAGCGCTTAGACCAGCAGTTTGCTTTTATCCGGGAAATTGACAGGGAAAAATTTATTGGGAGACAAACCTATTTATCGGATGGCAGGCGAAAGGAAAATGATGCGGAGCATGCCTGGCATATGGCGATCATGACTATGTTGCTCAGTGAGTATGCGAATGAACCGATTGATGTGCTTCATACAATCGGCATGCTTTTAATCCATGATCTGGTGGAGATTGATGCCGGAGATACTTATGCTTATGATGAGGAGGGAAAGAAGACACAGGCTGACCGGGAGAAAAAAGCGGCCGACCGGATTTATGGTCTTCTTCCGGAAGAACAGGGAAAGATGCTGTATGATCTGTGGCTTGAATTTGAGGCACAGAAGACGCCAGAAGCAAAGTTCGCGCGTGTGATGGATAATCTACAGCCTATGATGTTAAACGCCGCTACAGACGGCAAAGCGTGGGTAGAACACGGGGTGCATCTGGCACAGATTATGAAGCGTAACGAGCATACAGCAGAATATTCTGAAACTTTAATGGAATATGCAAGGGAAATGTTTATACAGCCGAATCTTGACAACGGGCATATCATCGAGGATGAAAAGAAATAGTTCAGGGCTGTAATGCAGAACAAAAGCGTGTGAAAACCAGAAAATTTTCACACGCTTTTTGTCTGCGTTTTTTTATGAGATTGTCATGAAATAATTACGCATTTTTTGCATCGTTGTACTTCTTTACATAATTCTTGATACGATCGTATGGATTCAACAGATCGCTGATAGAAGAATCATGATTTAAAGTATCAATGATATATGCAATATATTTACTCATATCGCAGCTGATATAGTACTCACGGGAGAGAAGCTCCGGAGTCTGATAAATCAGGTTTGTGGTTACTACACGGTAAATCAGGCCTTCTTCGTATGCTTTATCGAAAGAAGCAAGTCCGTTTGTGAATAATCCGAACGTAGAAACAACGAAAATACGGTTTGCTTTACGCTTCTTTAATTCACGTGCAGTGTCAATCATGCTTTCGCCGGAGGAAATCATATCATCAATGATCAGTACATCTTTGCCTTCGACGTTGGAGCCTAAGAATTCATGGGCAACGATCGGGTTACGTCCGTCTACGACACGGCTGAAGTCACGTCTCTTGTAAAACATACCCATATCAATGCCAAGTACGTTTGCAAGGTAAATTGCACGGTTGGTGGCACCTTCGTCCGGGCTGATGATCATCAGATGCTCGGCATCAATGGTCAGATCCTTTACGTTCTTTAAGATACCTTTGATGAACTGATAGGAAGGCATTACATTCTCAAAGCCATTCAGAGGAATCGCATTCATAACACGAGGATCGTGAGCATCAAATGTGATGATGTTGTCGATTCCCATATTGTAAAGCTCCTGCAGTGCTAATGGGCAGTCAAGAGATTCACGGGCAGTTCTTCTGTGCTGACGGCTTTCGTACAGGAATGGAAGAATGACAGTGATACGGCGGGCTTTTCCGCCGACCGCAGCAATGACACGCTTTAAATCCGCAAAGTGATCATCTGGAGACATATGATTGGTATGTCCGCAGAGTGAATAGGTCATGCTGTAGTTCGTAACATCTACCATGATATAGAGGTCATAGCCCCGGACAGACTGATTGATAACACATTTCGCTTCTCCGGAACCAAATCGTGGAATATGAGGCTCGATGATGTAGCTCTCTTTGTGATATTCCTTGAAAGCAATATCGTTGTGATGCTCGTGTTCGCGATGCTCTCTCCAGGTGGACAGATAGCTGTCTACTTTTTTCCCTAATTCCATACAGCTTGCAGTCGGAATCAGTCCGAGAGTACCGGTTGGCATGGTTTCCAAAATTCTTTCGTCGTTTGGCATGATTTTCCTCCAGGTTTAAATTAATTGATAAACATATATGCATATAATAGACCCATAACTATGGGGTATTATCTGGAAATGATACGTGTGCGTTTCTGTTTGCGGATATCTTCTTCTGTGAACAGATTGATAAAAGTATAGGAATCTAAAATACGTGAAAATGTTCGTTCAGAATAGGACTCCTTGATCCGTTCCACACTCAGGTTGGTAGAAATAATGGTGGATTTTTGCCGGATCAGCCGTTCATTCACACACAAAAACAGCTGGGAAGAGGTAAAAGAGTTAATCAGTTCTGTTCCCAGGTCGTCGATGACTAACAAATCGCAGTCGAAAATATTCTGGTGTGTGGCAATTGCATCGGAATCTTTTTCAAACACACCTTTGCTTAATATATCAAATAATTGGAATGCTGTAAAGTAAATTACGGAGTAACCTGCATCTAAAAGCTCTTTTGCAATGCAATTAGATAAAAAAGTCTTTCCGACACCGGTATTACCGTAGAAAAATATATTTTTAGGTTTGTTTTCAAAATTGTCTATAAATTCATGACAGTTCGTCACTGCAAGCTTTGCTGTGGCAAGAGCAGACAGCCCTGTCGCAGGATTTTTCTGCTCATCTGAGTAATAATCGAATGAGAGCGTGGAAAAATTCTCTCTTGATAAAATTTCCCTGATATTGGACTGTGAATAAACGGTATTGATAATAGCCTGCTTGAAACAATGACATTTCTGACCATCTATATACCCGGTATCATGGCAATCTGGACAGGTGTAAATAGGGTCAAAATAATCAAGCGGATATCCGAGTGTGGATAGCAGTGCAGCACGCTCCTCCTTATAGTCCTCGATTGCAAGGCGTAAAGCGGCGAGAGCATTCTCATCACCATCCATAAGCCTGTACGCCTGCCTGACAGATGCGGATGCAATCTCTGAGTCAATTTCCCTGAGGCGGGGCGCCTTGCGATAGGCTTCCTCAATACGCTTGTCATGTATGTATTTGTTCTGAAGCTGGCGTTTGTCGTAGCCTCGCATTATCTCATCATATTGAGCATTGGTAAGTGCCATATATCCTCCTTGGGATGTGTAAATCTAACTTGAAAAATCATACCGTAGAATTCAGAAACAGCTTCTCCAGCTTGTCGTAATCATTGTTTCGCTGATTGAAGTTGTTAAATTTATTCTTGGAACTTGAATTATTGTTTTTTGGTTTTGAGGAACCGTTTGCAGCATTTGTGCCTTGTGATGAGCCTGTAGCAGAGGCTTTATTGGCCTTGGCAAAGTTGGCATCAAGCACTTCAACATCCTTTAATGTATGTACATCCTTTTTCTTCCAGTTCGCGAGTATCGAGTCTGTGTACTCGAAGCTTGGCTTCTGGATAGCTGAAATAGTTTTACTGCAGGCGGCTTTTACAAGCTCTATATCGAAACCGTATTCGCCGACCCATTTGTTGATGAGTGACACCTCAGAGTCAACCAGATTGCGGCCTGTGATGCCTAGAGCCTTCATTACAGAATAGTAAATCTGTGAGTGAGCGGCTGCATCGTCCTTTGCCTGGTCTACGGTCTTTATGCCGGCATCGGCCCAGCCGAGAGCAACCTTGTTCATGTAACGAAGACTTGAATGTCCCTTGGTAATGCAGTACTCCACGAGATACTCCACCAGGTCGGTAGAAAAATGAAGCTCGTCCAGCCAGTAGAGCACCATATTGGTGTCTGTGGATGAAAGCGTATGCTTCAAATATGTCTCTATAATAAAGAAAAGCTCTGAAATGTCAGGATTCTTTCTAAACTCCTTAATCTCATCAAGTGTGTATTCCTTCTGTGAAGGAGCAGGCTTGTCAGTAGCCTGGTTTTTAAGCTTTTCCACAACAGAATCCTGCATACGAATATTTGCGGTAGAAATATTCTGTGCAGCATTATTAACAACACCGTTTTGCAAATTATTCTGTGTAGCATTATTAACAACACCGTTTTGCAAATTATTCTGCGCGGCATTATCAGCCACAGCGCTTTGTATATTACTCTGAGCAGCCTGCATACCGGATACAGAAAGACTGCAGAGGTTGATTCCCATAATCTGCCCATCAGCGCCGGTTTGCACCTGCAAAATGCCCTCAGAGGCCCAGTAATTGAGGGCACGTATGATGTCGGCTTCAGTATTGCTGAAATGATCGGCAATCTCTGAAATAGTTGCTATGCCTGCCCCGGAGCCTGTCGCACGGAGTAGATAAAGGTATACCTTGACAAACTCACCGTTTGCCTTTGGCATGTATTGATCTATAAAAATATCTGACACAGTAGTGAATGATGTTGCTATGTCACTGCTAATGTTTATCGCTGTCATATAAAAAACTCTCTTTCGCTTAACCTGTGAGCAATTATAGCACAATATTTTAACCGTGTGAAGATGGTAAAAGTGCTACAAGCCTTGTAAACTCGGGCTTTCCGAGTCCACAAAAAAATGTGGATAACGTGGATAACTGTGTAAAATAATTGAAAAATCAATGTATCACAGGGTATATAAGCTGTTGAAAATTATTTAAAAAATCCACACACAAAATGAGAGTTGTTAACATTTTGTATGTGGATAACGTGGATAACTTATTTCTTAAGCAGGTCTTCGCCGATTTCTACTACATTTCCGGCACCCATTGTTATCAACAGGTCACCGTTTACACAATTTTCTGATAAAAATTTCTCGATTTCCTCAAATGATGGGAAATAGTGCGCATTCACACCTTTTTCGAGCAATAAATCCAGGATATCCTTAGATGAGATACCATATGTGTTCTGCTCACGCGCAGCATAGATATCAGCAAGCACCACAACATCTGCCATTGAAAGAACATCGGCAAAATCATTTAAGAATGCCTTGGTTCTGGAATAGGTGTGTGGCTGGAAACAAAGGACAAGCCTGTCATGTGGATATTTTTGTGCAGCTGTCAGTGTTGCGCGGATCTCGGTTGGATGGTGAGCGTAGTCATCAATGATTGTGACGCCGTTTACCTTGCCCTTGTACTGGAAACGTCTGTCAGCACCGCCAAATTTGTCAAGGCCTGTGAGGATAGACTCCTCATTAAGACCGAGTGTGGTGGATAAAGCTATGGCTGCGAGCGCATTGCTTACATTGTGAGCGCCCGGAACAGAGAGTTTTACGTCGAAAAGTGGACTACCCTGTCTCATAGCTGTAAAAGATGCACAAGCTTTATCGTCATAGGTTATATTTTCCGGATAGAAATCATATTTTGAATCAAAGCCATAGGTGATAATCTTCTGAGGAAGCCCTGCGACAATCTCCTCATAGCGGTCAATCTCACCATTGATGATGGTAGTGCCGCCTGCGAGAGTGTTTGATGCATACTCGTGGAAGGAATGTCTGATGTCGTTGATATCCTTGAAGAAATCTAGATGCTCAGCCTCAATATTTAAAATAATACTGTAGCGTGGCCTGAAATTCAAAAAGCTGTTTGTGTACTCACACGCCTCGGAGATAAAATACTCTGAATCGCCCACACGCAGATTGCCGTGGATAGATGACAAAATACCACCTACGGAAATGGTAGGATCTGTCTGGGCGGCGAGAAGAATCTCACTGATCATGGATGTGGTGGTAGTCTTGCCGTGTGTGCCGGCTACAGCGATAGAATAATCGTAATTGTCCATAATCTGTCCGAGAAGCTCGGCTCTGGTAAGCATTGGAATACCGGCTGCTTTTGCTGCGGCAAACTCAGGATTGCTTTCGTGGATAGCAGCAGTGTAAACTACCAGGTCGATACCGGATGTGATATTGTCTGCGCTCTGGCCATATATGACTTTTATGCCCTTGGCAGCAAGAGTCTTTGTGAGGTCTGATTCCTTTGAATCGGAGCCGGAAATGGTAAAGCCTTCCTCATGCAGAATCTCTGCGAGACCGCTCATGCTGATACCGCCGATGCCTATGAAATGGATGTGTATTGGTTTGCTGAAATCTATTTTATACATTAATTTTACCTGCCTGATTTATTATAATTTATATTTTAACTATTAAGAAACACTGAGAACAAAAAGCCGATGCGTCATGATTGCATGTAAGCAACAGATTTTCTTGTTCTGAATAGTTACTTTATATTAATTATACAACTAAATATAGTATTTGCAAAGGAAAAATAAGGTGAAAGCAGGCATGACTTTCAAATGATAAGAACCATAGCAGGTTAAACAGATATACGATAAATGGCACTTGTGCAAAATGTCGAAAAAAAAGAAAAATATTATTTGATTTTGTGAAAAATGTTGAAGTGGTAATGCGGCTGTGGTATAATTTTTTTATAAAAATAATTCATCCGGACCATATGAATTTTATGGGGTTAAAGTATATGGCAGTAACTGCAATTTATGCAGCAGCAACTATAATTTATATGGAAACAATTGTGATTTATTATGGAAGCATTACAGATACGGTTATTACAGAAACAAGTGGTGGGGACCGGATGGGCACAACAAAAATTAGGACAGACGAGGAGTGATAACGTGATTAAGAAAGAAATGATAGCCATGCTTTTAGCAGGTGGTCAAGGCAGCAGACTTGGTGTTCTGACAGCGAACGTAGCAAAACCGGCAGTTTCGTTTGGTGGAAAGTACAGAATCATAGATTTTCCGCTTAGCAACTGCATCAATTCAGGAATTGATACAGTGGGTGTACTTACACAGTATCAGCCACTCAGACTTAACCGCCACATCGGAATAGGTATTCCGTGGGACCTCGACAGGAATAATGGAGGAGTGGCAATACTGCCTCCTTATGAGAAGAGCGGCAACAGCGAGTGGTACACAGGTACAGCCAATGCAATCTACCAGAATATGAGGTATATAGACAGTTACAACCCGGACTATGTGTTGATACTGTCAGGAGACCATATTTACAAGATGGACTATGAGGTGATGCTTGATTTCCACAAGGAAAACAATGCCGATGTGACCATAGCAACCATGCCGGTGCCTATCGAGGAGGCCAGCCGATTTGGTATCGTCATAGCCGATGATGATAAGCGCATCAATGCATTTGAGGAAAAGCCGGTTCATCCGCGCAGTAATCTCGCATCAATGGGCATTTACATATTCTCATGGCCGGTGCTAAAGGAAGCATTACTTGCACTAAAGGATCAGGAAAACTGTGATTTTGGCAAGCATGTCATACCATACTGCTTTGAAAACGACAGACGTATGTTTGCATACGAGTTCAACGGATACTGGAAGGACGTAGGTACACTGGGCTCATACTGGGAGGCCAATATGGAGCTTGTGGACATCATTCCGGAGTTCAACCTGTACGAGGAGTATTGGAAGATTTACACAAAGAACGATGCAATCGAGCCACTTTATATAGCCAAAGGGGGTCATGTGGAGCGAAGCATCATGGGTGAGGGCTGTGAATGCTATGGTCATGTGGAACATTCTGTTATAGGTGCCAACGTCAAGATTGGAAGAGGCGCAGTAATACGTGATTCCATCATCATGCGTGACACGGAGATAGGCTCCAATGTCACGATAGACAAGTCCATCATTGCCGAAAATTGCAAGGTGGGCGACAATGTGACACTTGGCTTCGGACAGGAGAAGCCGAACGTATTAAATGAGAGCATATACTCATTTGGGCTTGTCACTATAGGAGAAGATTCTGTGATACCGGACGGGGTAAAGATAGGCAAAAATACAGCAATCTCCGGTGTTACATACGAAGAGGATTACAAAGATGGTGTGCTTGAGGGCGGAGAAGTTATTATCAAGGCAGGTGACGGAAAATGAAGGCAATAGGAATAATTTTGGCCGGCGGCAACAATAATAGGATGAAGGAACTGACAGCAAAACGAGCAGTACCGGCCCTGCCGGTAGCAGGCAGCTTCAGGGCTATAGATTTTTCACTCAGCAGCATGTCAAACTCACATATACAGACAGTTGCGATATTGACACAATATAATGCACGCTCACTGAATGAGCATTTAAGCTCATCAAAATGGTGGAATTTTGGCAGAAAGCAGGGAGGATTATTCCTCTTTACACCTACAGTCACAGCGGACAACAGTGACTGGTACAGGGGTACGGCAGATGCGATGTATCAGAATATTGATTTTCTCAAAAGACGCCATGAGCCATATGTCATCATCAGCAGCGGTGACTGTGTATACAAGCTGGATTTCAACAGAGTGCTTGATTTTCACATTGAGAAAAAATCAGACATTACAGTGGTATGCAAGGACATGATGTACAACGACGATGTCAGCCGTTTTGGTGTGGTACGCATGGATGAGGAGTCAAGAATCACAGAGTTTGATGAAAAGCCAATCGAGGCTTCATCCAATACCATTTCCACAGGTATCTATGTCATCAGAAGACGACAGCTCATAGAGCTTTTGGAGGCAGCAGCTGAGGAAAACAGATTCGATTTCGTAAATGATATCCTCGTGCGCTACAAAAATGTAAAGAAAATATATGGCTACAAGATAAATTCGTATTGGAACAATATCGCCGATATTGATGCATACTTCAAGACCAATATGGATTTCTTAAGACCTGACGTCAGAAGCTATTTCTTCAGGGAGGAGCCGACAATCTGTTCAAAGGTGGACGACCTGCCACCGGCCAAGTTTAATCCGGGATCAGACATTTCAAACAGCCTCGTATCAAGTGGCTGTATCATAAACGGCAGAGTGGAGGATTCGGTGCTTTTCAAGCAGGTATTTGTGGGCAAAAACACTACCGTGAAGAACTGCGTGCTGCTCAATGACGTCTATATAGGCGACAATGTGCACCTCGAAAATTGCATCGTAGAGAGCCGTGGAACCATCAATCCAAACACCTGCTATTGTGGTGAGGATGGAGTCATGATAGTAAAAGAAAAAAATGTAAGATATGTAATTTAAAAACAGACCAGGGGGACAAAAATATGCAGATTACAGACATCAGAATTCGTAAGGTAGAAAAAGAGGGCAAGATGAAGGCGGTTGTGTCAATCACAATCGATGATGAATTCGTGGTACATGACATCAAGGTAATCGAAGGAGAAAAGGGACTTTTCATCGCCATGCCAAGCCGTAAGGCAAACGATGGCGAGTACAGGGATATAGCCCATCCGATTAACTCTGCCACACGCGAGAATATCCAGAATATGATTCTTAAAAAGTATAAGACAGAGATTGAGAATGCATAAAACAGTCAAATGCTGTAGCAAATGTAAATAATAATTTTGGTATGTGTATATCAGACGAAATCGCGCAAGTGCATCGGAGGAGATTGGCTTGCGCGGTTTTTATGTAATAAGGGTTTGATTAGAGAATAAAAAGTAAGCATATATTCATTTTAGACCCTCGTCTTTTACCCTTGTCTTTTAGAGAGAAATTTGATGACAAACTGTCCTCTCTGTGTTACAATCAACTCAAAGCATTATATTTCTGTAAATACGACACCACAGCATATTTTATCGGTGCGTATCACTTTGAAGAGGGCAGACCACTTCGCATTTTTCGACAAAGACATGGAAATTTTCAATGCTTTATGTTACCAGTTAATAGCAGGAAAATTGAAATGTCA
>ERZ1026923.758-NODE-758-length-12336-cov-5.678446_pt1 | contig 12336 bp, 10 predicted proteins | sample MGYA00519464_ERZ1026923 | MGnify/ENA primary metagenome ERZ1026923 (study PRJEB26926, sample SAMN06164762) | human gut metagenome | biome: ENVO:00009003; feature: ENVO:2100002; material: ENVO:00002003 | host: Homo sapiens | place: USA | collected 2012 ...
GATTCCGTGCTTGCACGAAAATCTGAACTCAGAAGAGTACGAAGGGAGCGCCATTTTATGAGCAAAAATGAGCTGCGAAGCAGCGGAGAGCATCGAAGATGCGCTTTTGCGAATGGCGCGGGTGAACTGTAACAAATATTCTGCGCAGAATTACACTGCGGCAGAATCAGGCGTAGTTAAAACACGAACCGGCATCGGGCACTTTGTCTGCTGCCGGTTCGTGTTGTGACGGCGGGAAAACAGTGCATGGACGCATAGGACAAAAGCTGTGGCACAGAGCCGTTTTGGAAGAACAGGAAGATGGAGGCAGTATGACGCAGGAAAAGCAGGTTCCGGAAACAGAGGTTTGCTATGGAAAGATTTACCGTCCGGAAAGAGCGGTAAAGATTATCAAAAAGGACGGGAGCAGATGCAGAGGTGATTTTACACTGCGGCGACTATGAGACGGACGAAGAACTCTGATAGAAAAATAACCGACTGCAGGCGTACAGAAAAGGTGCGCAGGCGAGACAGCAGGAGAAGAATATGAAAAGAATTGCAGCATTTGAAAAGGTGAGCTTTGCACAGTACGAAAAGGATTTCGCGGACGCGTTCCCAGGCCATGAAACGGCGGAAATTCGTGCAATTTATGATGATATTACAAAACCCAAACGGGCGACAGCGGGAAGCGCAGGCTATGACTTTTCTGCGCCGGTGGCGTTTGTGTTAAAGCCGGGCGAGACGATTAAAATCCCGACCGGAATCCGTGCGCGGATGGACGAGGACTGGGTGCTGTGCCTGTTTCCCAGAAGCGGACAGGGCTTTAAGTACCGTTTGCAGCTGAATAATACCGTCGGAATTATCGACAGCGATTACTATAATTCCGACAATGAAGGACATATCATGGCGAAGCTGACGAACGACTCCAACGAGGGCAAGGTGCTAGAAATCCATCCGGGCGAGGGCTTTTTGCAAGGGATTTTCATGCCGTATGGCATCACGGAGGATGACGAGGCGGACGGAGTCCGCAATGGCGGATTTGGAAGCACGGACAGACGCTGAGAAACGGGGAACGTATGAAAAAGCGAATTTTATTGCTGACAACCGGCGGGACGATCGCCTCACAGGATGGCGGGAACGGTCTGGCACCGGTGCTGTCCTCCGACGATTTTTTGGATTATATGAAAGAATTTGAAGATGTCTGCGAGTTAGTTCCATACGAGGTCTGCAGCATTGATTCGACGAATATGGAAGCCTCGTGGTGGTTGAAGCTGGCGGGACTGATTCAGAAAAACTATACGTTATACGACGCGTTTCTGATCTGCCACGGGACGGATACGATGGCGTATACGGCTGCGGCGCTTTCCTATCTGATTCAGAATTCTGTCAAGCCGATTGTCCTGACCGGCGCGCAGAAATCGATTCTGCAGGAAATCACCGACGCGCGGAAAAATCTGCACGACAGCATCCGGTGCGCACTTGACGACCGAAGCCGGGACGTTATGCTGGTGTTTGACGGCAAAATTATTGCGGGAACGCGGGCGAAAAAAACGGCGACCTTCAGCTATAATGCATTTTCCAGCATCAATTTTCCGGTGCTTGGGCAGATTCACGACAACACGGTGGTCTATTATATCCAGAAGGATATCTGCGGTCCGGTGCGTTTCTTTAACCGGATGGATCGGAAGGTGTTTTTGTTAAAACTGACACCGGGGATGTCCACGGAGATCATTCCGCATATTTTGAGCGTGTATGACTGTATTATTATTGAAGGCTTCGGCGTCGGTGGATTGCCGGATCGTCTGCGTCAGGCGCTTTTGGAGGAAATGCAGCATTACAAGGCGCATGAAAAGATCCTGATCATGGCGACGCAGGTGACGTATGAGGGCAGCAGCATGGACACCTATGTGGTGGGGCGCGCAGCGCGGGAGCAGCTGCCGTTTTTGGAAACCTACGACATGACGCTGGAAGCGGTGCTTGCGAAGATCATGTGGATTCTGGGTCTGCACATGGAAGACCGAAAGGAAATCGAGCGTCTCTTTTACAAAAAGATCAATTACGATCTGTTTCGAAACGAGTAAACCGTTTGGATAAAACTGTATGCGGGATGGAGATTAAAATGGAGAAGAAGCGGACGAGGAGAATGAAAATGGCGATGCTCTGTTATGTGCTGGCGGCACTGTGTCTGGTATATTGTGTTGGCGTGGTTGCAACCAAGGCTGCCGGAACGAAATTTTACCTGATCTGGCTGGCAGGGACGGCACTGTTTGGTCTGTTCGGCTTTTTTATACAAAAAGGGCTCTGGATGCGTTTGCCAATCGGACTGCGGGCGGGAATCGGCGTGCTTGCAGGCGTGGGGATTGCCTGTCTGTGCGGTCTGTTGATCCTGATTGGCAGCACATTTTCTGCAAAAGGAGAGCAGCAGCTTTCCTATCTTATTGTGTTGGGTGCACAGATGAAGCCGAACGGTCCCAGTGTCGTTCTGGAAAAGCGGCTGCGTCGGGCATATACCTATCTGACGGAAAATCCGGAGACGCTCTGCGTACTGTCCGGCGGGCAGGGCAGCAACGAGCCGGTCAGCGAGGCACAGGGTATGTATGAGGATCTGGTAAAAAAAGGAATTGACCCCAAACGGCTGATTTTAGAAGACCAGTCCACCAACACTGTAGAAAATCTGCGCTTTTCCAGAAAGCTGATTCCGCAGGAGGTTCAGAAGGTCGGCATTGTGACAAGCAATTTTCATGTTTACAGAAGCCTGCGGCTGGCAAAACAGCAGGGCTTTTTAGATCCGGTCGGGATTTCTGCGGATTCCGGTGTTTATTTTCTGCCCAATAATGTGCTGCGGGAATGTTTTGGTATCGTGAAGGACAGACTATATGGCAACCTGAAATTTTTTTAAAAATTTTCAAACTATGTGAAACCGGACGGCAGCTGTCTGCGTGTATGTAGATAGCAGGGCACAAAAGAATCCTGCGGCAGGACGATTTCCTGTCGGAAGGGTTGAAAACTGTCGATTTTACAACACCATATAGGAAGGAATTTTCGGATATGAGAAAAAAACAGATGCTTGCACTTTTTATGAGCCTGAGCCTGCTGGCACAGGGAATGTTATTTAGCGGTTGCGGACAAAAGAGTATCGGGGAAGAGCCTGCACAGACCCGGACGGAAACGGAAGAAACACAGTCTATGGAGACAAGCGATTCAAAAAAACAGGATCAGACGTCTGAAACGGATGAAAAAAATCAGACGGCTGCAGATAAGACACAGGATCAGGATGTTGCGCGGGATGAGGAAAACGGCTTTGCACTGCGTTTTACGGAGGCTTTGCTGAAGCAGAAAAAAGAGGGAGAAAACCTGATCGCATCCCCGTATTCCGCATGGCTGCCCCTGGCGGCGCTGGTAAACGGCTGCAGCGGGGCAACACAGGAACAGCTGTTAAAAGTGATCGGCGAAGCCGGGATCGACGCTGAAACGTTAAATCAGACGGTAAAGGCGGTCAATGCCGGGCTTTCCCAGGAGGAACGCAGAAAAAGCTACGAAGAATATGGAGAAACGTTTGAAAGCCCACTGAAAATCGCAAATGCATTGTTTGTTCAAAAGGATGCAGCGGTAAATCAGACGTTTGAACAGCTGTTTTCGGATAATTACGATGGAAAACTCTTTTCTGTTGACTTTTCGGATTCCTCTGCAGCAAATGCCATCAACAGCTGGGCCTCAGAGAAGACCGATGGAAAGATTGTAGAGATTGTGGACTCCTTCGATGCGGATACGGTAGCGGCGATTGCGAATGCATTGTATTTTTCGGACAGCTGGAGCAGCCCGTTTTTGGAAGAAAATACGACGGAGGGCACGTTCCACGGCGCAAAGCAGGACGAGAATGCAGAGTTTATGAATCAGAAGCTAAGCGACGGCATTTATTATGAGGACGAGACGATGCAGGCTATCGTGCTCTGGACGATGAACGGAGGGCAGATGGTACTGTGCCTGCCCAAAGACGGCTATAGTGCGGAAGAGGTACTGCAGAGCCTGACGACAGAAAAGCTGCAGAAAATCAGCGGAGCGGATTACCGCTGCGTACAGCTTTCTTTGCCCAAGTTTAAGCTGGAAAGCAATGTCTTCTCGATCAAAGAGGCTCTGGAAGCCATGGGGATTCCGCTGATGCAGGCAACAGACGCTGCGCTGACAGAGGTTCTGGATAACGAGGCTCTCTATATTTCGAGTGCACTGCAGAGTGCAATGGTTGAGGTGGATGAAAACGGACTGACAGCTGCCGCAGTTACCGTGATGGGACTGGAAAAAATGGCGCTGATGCCCGAAACCGATCCGATAGAGCTTACCTTTGACAGACCGTTCGCGTTCGTTTTAACCGGAAACGGTGAGGACGCAGGCGATCAGATTCTCTTTACGGGTGTGGTGAACCACTTATAAGGCGTAGCAGAGGTTGAAACAAAGTACTGGCTGGTACAATAACATTTTTTCATCAGAATAAGAAATAAGAAAGCCCGGATTTTCCCGATGCTGTCATGGCAGGGAAAATCCGGGCTTTCGGCTGTATTGACTTTAACGGATGAAAATAATATAATGATAGCATCGAAAAATCCCGTTTGACAGGGTTCCATTTTACAGAAAAAGAAGAAAAAGAGGCATAGAAAAATGAAAAAACTGGAAGAATATGTAAGAAGTATCCCGGATTTCCCCCAAGAGGGTATTATTTTCAGAGATGTTACGAGCGTGCTGGAGGATGCTGACGGCATGCACCTCGCAGTCGATACCATGCAGGATCTGGTAAAGGATCTGGAGTTTGACGTAGTCGTAGGCGCAGAGTCCAGAGGCTTTATTTTCGGCGCACCCATCGCATACAACCTGCATAAACCCTTTGCACTGATCCGCAAAAAGGGCAAGCTGCCCTGTGAAACTGTGTCTCAGGAATATTCCCTGGAATACGGCACGGCAGTGATCGAAATGCACAAGACCTCCATTAAACCCGGACAGAAAGTGCTGATCGTAGACGACCTGATTGCAACCGGCGGCACGACTCAGGCGATGATCTCCCTGGTAGAGAGACTGGGCGGCGAAGTTGCAGGCGTTTTGGTTTTGATCGAGCTGGCAGGACTGAAGGGAAGAGAAGCAATCGCAGGATACCGTCTGGATTCCGCAATTGTATATGAAGGCAAATAATTATTTTCGAAAAAGAGTTACGCCGTAACTCTTTTTTGGCAGAAACTGATAAAACTGGACGATGGTAAGGTGTGCGGAAGATGGATAGAACGGAAGACAGATCAAAAGAACCGAAAACCAAGCTGGTGCTGGATGACGGACGAATTGAGAGCATTCAGGAATTTATAAGCCCGGAAGAACTATATCAGGACCTGATCGAGCGGGTGCGCAAGTATCATCCTTCGGATGATATTTCCATGATTGAAAAAGCGTATCGGCTGGCAGATAACGCCCATCAGGGGCAGGTGCGTAAATCCGGCGAGCCTTACATTATCCATCCGCTGTGCGTGGCGATTATCCTGGCGGATCTGGAGCTGGATAAGGAGACGATCGTGGCGGGACTTCTGCACGATGTGGTGGAAGATACCGTGATGACGGTCGAACAGGTCGGAGAACAGTTCGGAACGGACGTAGCCTTTTTGGTGGACGGCGTGACCAAGCTGCAGCATCTGCATCTTGCGGACAATTCCGGCAATAAGACAGAAGCACAGCTGGAGATGCAGGCGGAGAACCTGCGCAAGATGTTCATGGCGATGGCGAAGGATATCCGCGTAATCATGATCAAGCTGGCGGACCGCCTCCACAATATGCGCACCCTCAAGCATATGCCCCACGAAAAGCAGATCCGGATTGCGCGGGAGACGATGGACATCTATGCGCCCATTGCACAGCGTCTCGGTATTTCCAAGATCAAGGTAGAACTGGACGATCTTTCGTTAAAATATCTCGAACCGGACGTTTATTATGATCTGGTGGACAAGATCGCGATGCGCAAAAGCGAGCGCGAAAAATATATTCAGGGAATCGTGGACGAGGTTTCCGAGCACATCAAAAAGGCGGGAATCGAAGCTAAGATTGACGGTCGTATCAAGCATTTCTTCAGCATTTACAAAAAGATGAAGAATCAGCATAAGACCATCGACCAGATTTATGACCTGTTTGCTGTCCGGATTATCGTAGATACGGTTAAGGACTGTTATGCGGCGCTGGGCGTGATCCACGAGATGTACAAGCCGATTCCGGGGCGTTTCAAGGATTATATTGCGATGCCCAAGGCAAACATGTATCAGTCTCTGCACACGACGTTGATTGGAAGCTCCGGGCAGCCCTTCGAGATTCAGATCAGAACTTATGAAATGCATCGTGTGGCGGAATACGGTATCGCCGCCCACTGGAAATATAAAGAAGCCTCCGACGGCAAAAAGGTTGAGGCACAGGAAGAAGAAAAGCTGGCATGGCTGCGTCAGATTCTGGAATGGCAGCGCGAAATGTCGGATAACAAAGAATTCATGAACATGCTGAAAAGCGATCTGGATCTGTTTTCCGACAGCGTATACTGTTTTACGCCGACCGGCGATGTCAAGACCTTGCCTGCAGGCTCTACACCCATTGATTTTGCCTACAACGTCCATACTGCAGTCGGCAACAAGATGATCGGGGCGCGGGTCAACGGAAAGCTTGTGACGATCGATTACGAAATCCAAAACGGCGACCGCGTGGAAATTCTGACTTCGCAGAATTCCAAGGGACCGAGCCGTGACTGGCTTACGGTAGTCAAGAGTACGCAGGCGAAAAACAAGATCAACCAGTGGTTCAAAAACGAAGTCAAGGAAGAAAATATCACTAAGGGCAAGGATCAGTTCAACACCTACTGTAAGGCACGTTCGATCAACCTGGGCGAAATTATGAAGCCGGAATATCAGGCGGCTGTCATGAAGAAATACGGCTTTATGGACTGGGACAGCGTGCTGGCAGCGATCGGACATGGAGCGCTCAAGGAAGGTCAGATCGCCAATCGGATGCAGGAGCTTTATGAGAAAGACCATCCGAAGGTGATGACCAATGAAGAAGTGCTTGCCTCCATTGCAGAAAATAATGCCAATCAGGCGAAGCAGATGCACCCCCACAGTAAAAATGGCATCGTGGTCAAGGGGATTCATGATGTGGCAGTACGTTTTTCCAAATGCTGCTCTCCTGTGCCCGGGGATGAGATCGTCGGCTTTGTGACAAGAGGACGGGGGATTTCGATCCACCGGACGGACTGTATCAATGTATTAAACCTGCCGGAGATCGAACGTGCCAGACTCATTGAAGCGGAGTGGGAGCCCTCGGATACTGGAGCAGATGGTGAGAAATATATGGCGGAGATCAATATCTTTGCACATAACAGAAGCGGACTTTTAGCAGATATCAGTAAAGCGCTGACGGAGCGCAATATTGATATCCAGACGATGAATACGAGAACGAACAAGCAGGGAATTGCTACATTGTCTACTTCATTTGAGATCAGCAGCAGGGAAGAGTTAAATCAGATCGTAGCGAAGCTGCGCAACATCGAAAGCGTCATCGATATTGAGCGTACAACGGGCTGATGCGATGCCGGCGGCAGGTACGAGCAGGTATTGGGAAAGCCGATATGGAATTGGCGGCGTTTCAACGTTTGCAATGCTATCGGAAAATAGCGATTTGCCGCTTGGCTTCTGGGAAAGGAAAACGAATGTCTGAAATTAAAATTGGGCGAAAGACGATGGGTGTCTGCGCAACAAACTGTTATTTTTTATACCGGGAAGGCGGGACAAAGGCGGTCGTAGTCGATCCTGCGGAAAACGGAGCAGGGATTTTCAAATTGCTCTCCGAAAAGGACTTTACTGTGGAAGCGATTCTTCTGACACACGGTCATTTTGACCATATTGGCGGCGCAGCAGAATTAAAAAAAGCATCCGGCGCAAAGGTGTATGCATTGGCAGAAGAGAAGAAAGTCTGCCGGACGCCGGAGTTAAACCTGTCTGCCCAGATGCCCCCTGTTGTGACGATCGAAGCGGATGAATGGCTGACAGACGGACAGACAGTGGAAACCGCAGGGATTTCATTTCAGGTCATTGCAACGCCAGGGCATACTGTAGGCGGATGCTGCTATTACTGTAAAGAGGGAGGTTTCTTATTCTCCGGCGATACGCTGTTTGAGGAATCGGTCGGCAGAACAGATTTCCCGACCGGCAGCATGAGCAGTCTGGTACGCTCTGTGAAAGAAAAACTCTTTGTCCTTCCGGAAGATACAAAAGTTTATCCGGGACACGGAGATATTACTACAATTGGAAGGGAGAAGCAGTACAATCCCTACTGCCAGTAAAAAGATGATTATTGTAACGTTAAATGAAGACAGATATGCCTATGATATCCATTCTCTGGTAAAGGCCTTTTATCCGGAGCAGGAGATCAAAGTTTTTGTAAAAGGAACCAAAGAAGAACGAAGTGACGCCGGGCTGCCGGCGTTTTTCGTGGAATTTGATGAGACGTCCATCTGCGCAGGGATTGAAAATGGAGGGACTAAAACAGTCAATCTAAAGACGCCGGAGGACAGGGGGACGGTTAAAAACGATTTAAAACAGCTTTTGTACGTGCTCCTTTCCGAAGAAACAGGAAAGACGCTTCCCTGGGGAACCCTGACCGGTATTCGTCCGACGAAAATTGCGAAACAGCTTCTGGAACAGGGACAAACAGAACAGGAAGTCGCTGCCTATATGGAGCATACCTATCTGGCATCGAAAGAAAAAACGGAGCTGTCGATTGACATTGCCAAACGGGAAATGCAGATTTTATCCGGAATTCATTATGAGGAAGGATACAGCCTTTATATCGGGATTCCGTTCTGCCCAACGACCTGTCTGTATTGTTCCTTTACCTCTTTTCCGATCTGTGCATGGAAAAATCGCGTAAGCGACTATTTAAGCGCCGTGGAAAAGGAAATCGATTTCGTAAAAGAAGCCTGCGCAGACCGCGTTTTGGACAGCGTTTATATTGGCGGCGGCACGCCGACTACACTGGAACCAGAGGAATTGGAGCGGCTTTTTTTGAAGCTTCAAAATACGCTTGACTGGTCACATGTGCGGGAGTTTACGGTAGAAGCAGGGCGCGCGGACAGTATTACGGCAGAGAAACTGCGTGTGATGAAGCGTTATGGTGTGACGAGAATTTCGGTCAATCCACAGACGATGAAGCAGGAAACCCTTGATCTGATCGGTCGTCGGCATACTGTGGCGCAGACGGTTGAGGCATTTCGGCTGGCGCGGGAGGAAGGCTTTGATAATATCAATATGGACCTGATTCTCGGGCTGCCGGGAGAAACGAAGGAAGATGTCGAAGAGACAATCCACCGAGTGCAGGAGCTTGGACCCGACAGTCTGACGGTACATTCTCTTGCAATTAAGCGAGCTTCCAGGCTGAGCCAGTGGATTTTGGAGCACGGCATCAGCACGCTGCACAACACGGACGAAACGATGGCGATCGCTGCCCAGGGGGCAAAGCAGATGGGCATGGAACCGTATTATCTCTACCGTCAGAAAAATATGTCCGGCAATTTCGAAAATGTCGGCTACGCAAAACCGGGGAAGGCGGGTATTTATAATATTTTAATCATGGAGGAGGTCCAGACGATCATGGCACTCGGTGCAGGAACCATCTCCAAACGCGTCTATGGCGATGGCAGAATCGAACGCTGTGACAATGTCAAGGATGTCGGGCAGTATATCGAGAGAATCGATGAGATGATACAGCGCAAACAGCGGTTATTCTCAGAAGAATAGTTGGATTTTCAATAAAATATTGTAACGTGTTATGGAAAAATGAGTACAACAAAACCGTACAGGTGCAACAGTTTGTTACTCGTGACAGTAACATCGAAACCAAAGGACATTTCTAATTACTTAGGAATGTCCTTTTTGCGCATTTGTGAATGGTTTTAGGTGCAACAAACATATGAAAAATTCTACTATGAAAAATTAAATGAGGTGCGGTATCAAGATGCGTACCACAGGGCACTTTGCTATTGTCTTGGTATCAGTGATGATACAAGAAGAAATATCAATAGCATCTATGATTTTAAGACGGGATGTGTAAAAACAGAGTGTCTGCATGCAGTAGGGCTGATGAACGCTTGCAAGGCACAGGCAGAAGAAATCGTAAAATATGAGCTAATCTATGCTTGACGGTCAAGAGCCGGAGAAAAGACCCGGAAACGGGCTGCATGGAGTTTGAGATTACAAAAGGACGCTTCTCTTTCCGTCTGACCACCCCATACAGTGAGGAACGGCGCAAAGCCGCCAGCAAAGCGGCGAAAGCACATTCAAACAACCTACTACGCTCCATTCCAAAAGTGTGATATGATTTTTTTGAAAAATTTTTGGATTTGATGTAGTATTCGCCGTTGAAACCGTAGTATATAGGTGAAGCCGGAAAGGAGGCGGTGTGATGATAGAAGATGAAAAAATTATTGAGTTGTTTTTCGAGCATTCAGAGCAAGGCATACGGGAGCTGGATATAAAATACGGTAAAGTCTGTCACAAGCTATCGAACAATATCGTGAACAACAGGCAGGACGCAGAGGAATGTGTCAATGACGCTTATTTAGGAGCATGGAACGCAATTCCTCCGGCGCGCCCCAACCCGCTGCTGACTTATATCTGTAAAATCGTTCGGAACATTTCTTTGAAGATTTATTACAAAAAGGAAGCAGCAAAACGAAGCAGCCACTACACGATTGCTATGGAGGAAATCGAAGCCTGCATAGCAGACCCAAACACGGTAGAAGCCGAGATTGAAGCCAGAGAATTAGCCCGTATTATCGAAAGTTTTTTGGACACGCTGACTGTCGAAAATCGCGTTATCTTCATGCGCCGTTACTGGTTTTCTGATAGCTGTAAGGACATAGCCGGGTTTGTAGGGCTTTCGGAGAAAAATGTCTCCGTCCGGCTGACCCGTATCCGTCAGAAAATGAAAGACTATTTAATCGAAAGAGAGGTATTCGTATGAACTCAAAGAAATTTTCCGAAGCCATGAGCGAGCTTGACAGCAAGTATGTTGATGAAGCTATCCATTATAAGAAAAAGAAGAATAAAAATCCCTTTTGGATTAAATTGGGCGCGGTTGCGGCTTGTCTCGCAATCGTGATTGCCGTAGGCGGCATACTTGCCCCTTTTTCCGGCGGTATGATTGTATCGGCTTATGCTTATGGCACAAATGAAGAAATTACCGCAGCCGGCGCGGTAATGAATAGCGGTACAATCAGCGATAGCGGAGAGATGAAAGGACAGCCGTTGATGTTCTATCTTTCTGGCAAAGATATTGCTACAGTCCGTTTTTCTTGCAAAAACCAGCAAATCAATTTTTGGGACTGGACAGAAAAAAGAGATGAATATGGGAACGCCCAGAACTTTACCGTTGCCTATGGGGAGGACGAAAGCGAATATTATTATTTGACGATCAGCTGGGTGCCTAATGCTATCATTCGGGAACTGACTGACAATGAGGACAGTACGATTGCAGCTTTGCCGGAGGAAATGCGGAATGATATTATCGTCATGGAGATTACATTTGAAAACGGAAAAACTACAACAAAGGCAATTACAATCTCTCTGTTAGATGACGGTAGATTCTTTGCGTCCTTTGATGATTACCAAATCAGCGAAGAAGATACTTTTATAAATCGTCCCGATAGCGAAGCAATCGGTGCCGCACCTGTTATAGAGGATAATTACAAAGAAGCAGATCCGAATGAACCAGAGCAAATTGTCATTCCAAATAGTATTACTTTCACAGGAACAATCATTGACAATGTGATTGAAAGTTTAGTTCCCATTATTCTTGTTGATGTCGAGGAAAATTCAGGACTAAGCTATGATAAAGTGCTGTTTGAATTGACAGAGGAACAAAAAGATTGGAAATTAAAAACTGGTACGTGGGTACAAATAGTCTGCTCGGACTTTTTTCAAGAATCGACTCCCCCGATTGGCAATTTAATTTCTATTACAGAAGCAGCACCCAATGATGAGTTGAAAATAGCAGATGAAGCAGCCAGAGCCTATTATGAGAATACAGTCTTTGAAGTTGTTTCTTTGGAATTAAAGAGCCAGACAGAAAATAAAATTATTTTTTCTGTGTGTGCAAGCAAGGACGGAGTAATTCAAGGGCCTAATCGCACAATCACTTTACAACTGAATAATGAAACATGGGAAGTTGTGAACGAGGGATACTAAGAGATTGCACAGAGAGCCGACCAGCCGGAGCAGAGCCGCGCCAACCAAGCTCGTAAACACAATCATTGCTGTCTCTTATACACATCTCCGAGCCCACGAGACGGACTCC
>ERZ1026923.772-NODE-772-length-12198-cov-6.518241_pt1 | contig 12198 bp, 10 predicted proteins | sample MGYA00519464_ERZ1026923 | MGnify/ENA primary metagenome ERZ1026923 (study PRJEB26926, sample SAMN06164762) | human gut metagenome | biome: ENVO:00009003; feature: ENVO:2100002; material: ENVO:00002003 | host: Homo sapiens | place: USA | collected 2012 ...
GAACTGGAAGTTCTGCTCGCGGTTCCTTCGGCGCAAAGCGCCTGCGGAATGGAGGATAAAATGCCGATATTTCAAACAGTTGCTGCGGCATGCCGCGCCGCAGGAGAAAAATTGAGATCCTGGAAACAGAAAAAAAGAACAGACCGGCTTTGGAGAGTGGTTTTATGGGGAATTCTGTGGGCAATGCTATGTCCGACGCTAGGGGCCTGTGGGGCACAGCGGGAAGAGCTCTTTTTGTCGGAAAAGGAAAGCATAGCCTATGGGGATGGAAACCGCAAAGTAGAATCAAAGGTCGAAGACACGGACCAAAACCGCAAGGCTGAACCAAATGCCGGGAACACGGACCAAAACCGCGAGGTTGAGTCAAATGCCGGGGACACGGATCAAAACCGCAAGGCTGAGCCAAGTGCCGGAAGCACAGACTGGACAGAGCTCTCCGATGCTTCCTCAGAGGAAGCAAAAACCCTTGTGGTGCACATCTGCGGAGCAGTATCCGCTCCGGGGGTCTATGAGCTTCCGGCAGGCAGCAGAATTATAGACGCCGTGGAGGCAGGAGGCGGTTTTTTGCCGGAAGCGGATGAAGCATGCTGCAACCTGGCGGAAGAAATCGTGGACGGTTGTCAGATTTATATCATGACAAAATCGGAAAGCTGCGCCGACGGACAGACAGAAAAGAAAGCCGGAATCCAGACTTCGCCGGACAGCGATATGCAAACGACAGACAGAAATGTGCGAAGCAACAGCGCTCCGGCCTTGGAGAACGGTCTGGTCAACCTCAACACAGCGGACGTTGCTGCACTCATGACGCTGCCTGGAATCGGGGAAAGCCGGGCAAAGGCGATCATAAGCTATCGGGAGCAGCATGGAGCGTTTGCACAGATTGAGGATATTATGAAAATCAGCGGAATCAAGCAGGCTGCATTTTCAAAAATCAAAGATAAAATTACAGTTTAATCATAGACAGAAAGAATCCGGACAAACAGCGAGAAACGGATTGTCCGGTCGGGAAAAGGGAGAAACATGGCAAAGAAAGTTTTGGTTGTGGACGATGAAAAGCTGATTGTAAAAGGAATCCGGTTCAGCCTGGAGCAGGACGGAATGGAAGTGACCTGCGCATATGACGGAGAAGAGGCACTGCTGTGTGCGAAAGAGCAGAAATTTGATATGATTCTGCTCGACATTATGCTGCCAAAACTGAGCGGAACCGAAGTATGCCAGCAGATTCGGGAGTTTTCGGATGTTCCGATTGTAATGCTCACAGCCAAAAACGACGACATGGACAAAATCATGGGACTGGAATATGGTGCAGATGACTATATCACCAAGCCCTTTAACATCCTTGAGGTAAAGGCGCGCATCAAGGCGATCATGCGCCGTACCTCTGCGAGAGGACAGATCGCAAAGCCGGAAAGCATTCTGGAAAGCGGAGATATGCGCGTGGACTGCGAAAGCCGCCGCGTCAGCATTTCCGGCAGAGAGGTCAATCTCACTGCAAAAGAATTCGACCTGCTGGAGCTTCTGATCCGCAATCCGAGTAAAGTCTACAGCCGTGAAAAACTGCTGAACCTCGTCTGGGGCGCAGACTATCCCGGGGATGTCCGCACCGTAGATGTCCACATCCGCCGCCTCCGCGAAAAAATTGAAACCAACCCCAGCGAACCCCGCTACGTCCACACCAAATGGGGAGTGGGGTACTTCTTCCGCGTATAAGCAGAACCGGACCAGACGATGAAAAGCGGCAAAATCTCTGCTTGCAGAAGATTTTGCCGGTTATCAGCGGATGACCCGGTGAGCAACGCGAACCGGGCTTTTGCGAAGCAAAAGGTCCGGTTTCCCGTCGGCAGCCCCATCCTTTTACACCCCTTCCCCCGGAGGCATTCATGAACACAAGCAGCAAAACCCCCGGATTATTCCGGCGGCTCACTTATAAAATTCCGATCTTCCGCAGCCTGAAGGCCTACATTTTCCTCCTGATGCTGATCATCGGAATCGTGCCCAGCGACATCATGCGGCTGGGCATTCTGAATAATTACGAAGAACGTGCGGTTAATCTGCGCGGCTCGGACGTCGCGTCCCAGTACCGGATTATCGCAAACCACCTGGTCAATTACAACTACCTGCAAAATCCAAGCTCCGATGTCGTCAATGCCGAGCTGGAGCAGATGTCCAACCTGTATGACGGCCGTGTGCTGATTATCAACAGCAATTTCCGCATTGTGAAAGACACCTACGCCATGAGTGAGGGGAAAACGATGATTTCCGAGGAGGTGATCAAGTGCTTCCGCGGGGAAAGTACGACCCGCTACGACAAGACGAACGGCTATATCGAGATGACGGTTCCGATTACGGAGACGGTAGACGGGGAAAAAGGGCAGACGAGCATCGTACGCGGCGTGATTCTGGCCAGTGCATCGACAGACAGCATTGCGACGACGCTGGACATCCTGAGCCGGAAAGCCCTGATTCTGGAAATCGTGATGGGAATTATCATTATCGGCATCGTCTTTTTCTTCTCGCATATCCTGATTATGCCCTTTAAGCGCGTAACCCAGGCGATCAGTGAGGTCAAGGACGGTTTCACGGACGAGCCGATTTCCGTACCGGATTATCTGGAAACCGAGCATATCGTGGATGCCTTCAACCAGCTGCTGGGCAGAATGAAGGTCATCAACGATTCCAGGCAGGAATTCGTATCGAATGTCTCTCACGAGCTGAAAACGCCCATGACCTCGATCAAGGTGCTGGCGGATTCCCTGAATCAGCAGCCGGACGTGCCGGTAGAGCTGTATCAGGAGTTTATGCAGGACATTACGGAGGAAATCGAGCGGGAAAATAAAATCATCAACGATCTGCTTTCCCTTGTAAAAATGGACAAAACCGAAGGCTCAATGGACATTTCCGCAGTGGATATCAACGAGCTGTTGGAAACGACGCTAAAGCGCCTGCGTCCCATCGCCCGCAAACGGGACATCGAGGTGGTTCTGGAAAGCCTGCGCCCGGTTACGGCAGAGGTGGACGAGGTCAAAATATCTCAGATTTTCACGAACCTTGTGGAAAATGCGATTAAATACAATAAAGAACACGGCTGGGTCAAGGTACTTCTGGATGCGGATCATCAGTTTTTCACGGTAGAGGTTTCCGACTCCGGCATCGGTATCCCGGAGGAGGATTACGAGCATATTTATGAACGTTTTTACAGAGTAGATAAATCGCATTCCCGTGAAATCGGCGGTACCGGCCTTGGACTTGCCATCACCAGAAATGCGATCCTGCTGCACCGCGGTTCGATCAAAGTGAGCAGCGTGGAAGGACAGGGCACGACCTTTACGGTGAAAATCCCCTTGTCCTACATCAAGTGATTTCAGAAAATTTGGAGAAAACTATGTCAGGAATCAAAAAAATGCGGGCGGCTGTGCTGCTTTTGGGCTGCCTGCTGTTGACCGGAATATTTGCCGGGTGCGGGAAGAAAGAAGAGACGCCTGCAAATACGGTCAGCGTTTATTATATTAATAAAGAAGAAACGAAAATCACGGCAGTGGAAAAAGAGCCGGAGGGCGACACCCTTTCCAAACAGGCGGAATGGGGGATTTCCCAACTGAAGGAAAATCCGGTAGAGCTGTCTTTGCGTTCGCCGATCAGTGGTTTTGCGATCAATAGCTGGAATGTCAAAGACGATCAGCTGGTGCTGGACATGAGTGTGGAATATAAAAAGCTGTCTCCATCCTCAGAAGTGCTGGTTCGGGCTGCAATTGTGCGCACGATGACGCAGCTGGAGGGAATTTCCTATGTTTCGGTGACGGTCGGTGGAGAAGCACTGACGGACAGCCTCGGCAATGTGGTCGGCCCTATGACGGCAGATCTGTTTATTGACAACGCCGGAAATGAAATCAATGCATACGAAAAAACGCGTCTGCTTCTTTATTTTACCAATAAAAACGGCGAGCGCCTGATCGGTGTCCAGACAAAACCGGTTGTATACAGCAGCAACATTTCCATGGAAAAGCTGGTGGTAGAGCGGCTGATTGCCGGACCGGATGCAGAAAACGAAGAGCTTTACCCGGTCATCAACCCTGCGACAAAGGTTCTGGGCGTGACGGTAAAGGATGGGACATGTTATGTAAACCTGGATAACGGTTTCCTGACACAGACCTACAATGTTTCCGCAGAGGTTCAGATCTATTCCATTGTCAACTCTCTGGTAGAATTGTCGAACATCAACAAGGTGCAGATTGCGGTAAACGGGAATACAGATATGATTTTCCGGGAAAAAATTTCACTGTCTAACGTGTTTGACCGGAACCTTGATCTGGTTTACGAAACGGAGGAATTACAATCATAAAAAACTGCAGAAGACCGCTGTGCGCGGCAATCCTGATTTTCCTGACCCTCTATCTGGCAGCGCGTCTGCTGCCGGAGTGGGTGGGAACGGATGCTGGCGCAGGCACGTCAGAGAAAGCACACATTGGCGGGCGCACCTCGCTTACACAGCTTGACACCTGGCTGGAAGCCATGGATGGCGAAACCCTGTGCCTGACGGGCAAAGTCACAGACTGCTGGCAGCCTGTAGATGGAACCCGGGAAAACGCCAGCTTTTATTTAAAAGACCTTTCTATCGAGGCAGATGCCTCATCTTTTGTTTTTTCAGGGGATTCGGCGGAAACGACCGATAACCTGTCACAGATATCCGGTTCGGCAGATGCGGATCAGATGTCAGTTCTCATTTCTTCTCAGAAAACAATCTCACAAATCAATGAAATGCAGGAAATATTCGGGAAAAACGCGAGTGCGTTGTGCTATTTGGAGAAAGACACAGCGCTTCCAAGGGCAGGCAGCTATGTTCGGGTTTTCGGTGAAGTGTCGCCATTTTTGCATGCAACGAATCCTGGAGAATTCGACACAGCAGCCTATTATCGGAGAAAAGACTGCCTGTTTGCGCTGAGAAAAACAAAAATTACCGCTCAGACAAAAAACTATGGACGGCTGGAAGAATTTCTTTCACAGCTGCGCTATGAATCGGAGGTATTGTTCCGGAAACTGCTGGGGGAAAAGAACGGTGCGACCGCATCCGCCATGGTGCTCGGACGGAAAAAAGGAATGGACAGCGAAGTAAAAGCGCTATACCAGGGCGCAGGAATCAGCCATCTGCTGGCAATTTCAGGACTGCACCTGTCCCTGATCGGCGCAGGACTGTTCGGACTTTTGAAAAAAGTACGGCTTCCGGTTACTTTGAGCGCCGGAATTTCCACATGGATTCTGATTGTATACGTGCAGCTGACCGGAATGGGCATTTCTACCCGGCGCGCCCTTGTCATGTTTTTACTGTTTTTGGCGGCGGGACTGCTAAAGCGCACGCCCGATCTGCCAACCTCCCTTGCGGTTGCGGCGTTGCTTCTGCTTGTGCCCAAGCCACAGCGGATTCTGGATGCAGGTTTCCAGCTTTCTTTTTCGGCAGTGCTCGGGATTGCAGGGATGATTCCGGTTTTGCAGGATGGCTGGGAGGACGCAGCACCTTCGCTGCGAGTCACCGATGGAGTTGCCGGATGGAATATTGCCCGGGCTGTCATCGCCCGGGCCTGCCGTCTCATCCGCAAAAATATCCTTGCCGGTCTGGGCATTACCATGACGATGCTGCCGTTTCTGCTGATTCATTTTTATGAATGGAGTCCGTGGTCGGTGCTGCTGAATCTGGCAGTCATTCCGCTGATGGGAATCTTGCTGCCGTGCCTGATCGGACTGCAGTTGGTCGCCCGTTTGACTGCGCTTGCCCACTGCCTGGAGCTTCCACAGCACCTTCTTTGCACCGCCATCGAAGCGATTTTTTCCTGCTATGAGCAGCTGTGCCGGTTCACAACGGCGCTTCCGGGCAGTATCCTGCACACCGGATATCCGACCTGGCAGGCACTGACCGTGTATACAATCGGACTGATTGCTTTGGCTGTGTCAGGCAAAAAACTCCGTCCGCACCTCCGGCTTGCAGCAGCTGTGTGTCTGATGGGGATTTTCCTGATCCGCCTGCCGGGCGAGCTGAACGTCACGATGCTGGACGTCGGGCAGGGAGAGTGCGTTGGAATCGAAACCCGGGAGCATCATGTATATCTGGTGGATGCCGGAAGTACGTCGAAGAAAAAGACCGGACAGTACCAGATTATTCCATGGCTGAAATATATCGGGACGCGGAGCGTGGAAGGAATTTTCATCACGCACTGGGACGAAGACCACATCAGCGCGGTAGGGGAGCTGTTGGAGTGGTCGAAAAGCAGCCGGGTCAAAATCCGGCGCATTTTTCTGCCGGATGTGGCGTTGAAGGATGAAGTGCTGGAAACGCTGCTGCAGCAGATCGAAGAGGCGGAGGTCTCCGTGGAATACCTTTCTGCGGGAGAGCACATGACCGATGGCGCGCTGCAGATCTCCTGCCTGCACCCCTATGCGAAAAAAGTGCCGGAGGATCGCAACGATGCGTCGCTGGTGCTGCGCCTGTCACAGGGCGATTTTCAGATGCTGCTGACCGGAGATCTGGAAAAAAGCGGCGAAGACTGGCTGGTGGGGCAGGCGCGACCCGCCGTGGAGCAGCCCCAGCCTACTGCGCAGGAGCAGGCACTCCCGTGTGCACCGTCAACCCAGCCCGCTGCGCAGGGGCAGGCACTCCCGTGTGCGCCGTCAACCCAGCTCGCTGCGCAAAATCTCCTCCGCTGCACCATCCTCGACGCCGGGCACCACGGCGCATCCAACGCGACGGGAGAAGCACTGTTGGATTTGGCACAGCCGGAGCTGGTCCTGATTTCCTGCGGCAAAAACAACCGGTATGGGCATCCGGCGCCGGAAACGCTGAAACGCCTGGAAGAGCGGGGAATCCGCTGGTATTCCACGGCGGAGGTCGGCGCGATACAGGTGCATGTTGGAAAGAAAAAAGTGAAAATAGAAACTAGTACATCGTTTTCGAAATAACTATACCACTCACTTGCCTGTGAATCCGATTGCACAGGTATAAAAGCCTCAGCGTAGCCCGCTACGCCTGCGTTTTTATACCTGCACACTCGAATCCACATCCTACGCGATTGGTATAGTTATTTACGAAACGCTGTACTAGTCGGATTGGACAAAAACAAGTCATGCAGGACAAAAAAATACGAAAAAACGTCTGTACAATAAAATGAAAAAGACTGCAGAAAGAGCAAAATAAACTATAAAACAAACAAAAATACATATTTCAACGAACATTAGAAACAGAGAACAAGAATACACGATATAACAATATAAAAATGGTTAAATTTTGACCGGGGGGGGTAAAAGCCGGAAAATAGCGGGGATAACAGCGAATGTTCAGGCAAGCAGGATTCCTGGAAAAACATACCAATTGAAAAGGAAAGAACCCGAAATACGAGATACAAGAGGAGATTTTATATCAATTTTTAACACTTTTAATAGAAATCTTAAAAAAATGGCATAAATATTTGCCACGTTGCATGCTTGCAAAGAAGACGTTAGATGGTATAACAAAATAACTGGCAAGAAGTTTGTAATTTCGACAAAAAACATAATTGTCGGAGTAGAAATACGTTAGGATGAACAGAAAGAAACAGGTGGGGGACAAGATGAAGAGAAAGCAGGAGAAGCCGGCATATGACCGGATCGCTGCCGGAGAGCGGCTGCGCTGTCGGAGGCTTGAGCTCGGCTGGAGCAGAGAGCTGGTGGCAGAACGGCTCGGTGTCGTCAATAAATATTATGCGGATATCGAGCGGGGAACCTGCGGCGTGAGTGTGGAAACACTGATTAACCTGTCCCGCTTGTATGGAGTGAGTCTGGATACGCTGATTTATGGCGAGAAAGAGAAAAAATCTGCAGTCAGTCAGGAAGAACAGCTGATGCGCGGACTCAACGGGATGCCTCAGAGTGTACAGGATTACTGCCTGCGGATGCTGTGGCTGTTTGCCGACGGACTTCGGGCAGCACAGGCGGAGGCTGCAGCAAAATGTGAGACAGTACCGGAGAACGTAAAAAGCAGTTCGGACAGCAAAAAAAACTCCGGGAGTGAGGCCTGAGATGCCGGAGAAGAAAAATCAGTACATAGATATTCACTGTCATATTTTGCCGGAGGTGGATGACGGCGCGAGAAATCTGGAAGAGAGCCTGGCGATGCTGCGCCAGGAAGTAAAACAGGGCGTTGCAGCAGTTATCCTGACTCCGCATCAGAAACCGAACAGACGCAGCATTACTGCTGCTTCCGCATTGGAACGGATACAGAAGCTGCAGCAGGCTGCGAAGGAAAACGGAATCGACATCAGACTTTACAGCGGTGGTGAGATTTTTTGCTGCATGGATACCATCGAGCTGTTAAAACAGGGCAAGGCGGGAACCCTTGCCGGATCAGATTATATTCTGACAGAATTTTCACCGGACGAAGAATGGGCGTATATCCGGAACTGCCTGTATGACCTGCTCTGCGAGGGCTACCGCCCGATTGTCGCCCATACCGAGCGCTATCGGAACGTGGTAAAGGATTTCAACCGGGTCGAAGAATTAAAGGACATGGGCTGCCGGATCCAGATCAACGCAGGAGAACTGCCAGGACTGCTGGGCGGACAGCTAAAACGCAAAGCACGCAGTCTGATAAAAGAAGAGCTTGCAGATCTCATCGGAACGGACGCCCACAGAGTAGAGGGAGACCGGTCTGTATCGATGGCGGAAGGAGCCTTATGGCTGCAAAGACACTGCAGCCCGGAATATGCGGCACGTCTGCTCTATAAAAACGCAGCACACATTCTGGACAATACAGATATGGAAGACATCGAATAGAAAAAGGGGAACGAGACATGGAAAATCAAAACCAGAGAAGCAACGAGGAAACCGAAATCGATCTGGCAGAACTTTTTTGGGTACTCTGGAGAAAGCTTCCGCTGATGATCGCAGTGGGACTGTTTACAGCACTTCTGGCCTTTGGGGGAAGCAAATTTCTGATGACGTCCACGTATCAGTCTGTAACAAAGATCTATATTCTGAACAAACAGGACAACAGTAGTGCAAATGTAACCTACAATGACCTGCAAGCAGGCACGCAGTTGGTTAAGGACTATTCGGAGCTGATCAAAAGCCGTTTCGTACTGGAAGCGGTGATCGAGCAGCTGGATCTGCCCATTAGCTACGAACAGCTGAGCGGCAAGGTGGCTGTCAGCACACCGACGGACACCCGAGTAATCTCCATTACAGTGACGGACAGCAGCCCGGTTATGGCAATGAAGATCGCAAATGCGGTCCGGGAAGCAGCATCGATCCATATCCGCAATGTTATGGATATCGAAGCGGTGAATATCGTAGAAACTGCAAATATGCCGACTTATAAAGCAAGCCCCTCCGTCGGAAAGAACACGATGATGGGCGGAATGCTTGGTATTCTGATTGTAGCAGCCATCGTCATCCTTTCCCACCTGATGAACGATACGATTCAGACGGAAGAGGATGTGGAAAAATATCTTGGAATTTCCACCCTTGCGATGATTCCGCTGAATGAAGCTGATGGCAAGAAGAAAAAGAAAAAATATAAAAAACAGGCGACAAGCGGAAAGTGAGGTGACAGGGAAATATGCAGAACGTAGTAATTCGCTCCATTGAGCGTCTGGATTTCAGAACAAAAGAAGCCTATAAAACATTGCGTACCAATCTGAGCTTTGCAGGAAAAAATGTCAAAGTGATTTCCCTGACCAGCTGTACGCCAAATGAAGGAAAGACAAGCGTTTCCTTCCAGTTATGCCTGTCCCTTGCAGAAAGCGGCAAGAAGACGATACTGGTTGACGCAGACCTGCGAAAATCCGTACTGCGGGGCCGTTACAAAGCAAACCGGGAAAAATACGGACTGTCCCATTACCTGAGCGGACAGATGGAGCTGGACGATGTATGCTGCAGAACCAACGTCAACAATTTCGATATTATTTTTGCAGGACCGATACCGCCCAACCCCAGTGAGCTTCTGGGAGGCGATGCGTTCAAAAATATGCTGGAGGTGCTGCGGATGAAATACGATTATGTCATCGTAGATACCCCGCCCCTTGGCAGTGTCATCGACGGCGCGGTTGTAGGTGCGATCTGCGATGGAACGGTACTCGTTGTCGAAAGCGGAGCCATCAGCTACAAATTTGCCCAGAATGTAAAAGAACAGCTGGACAAGGTAGGCTGTCGGATTCTTGGATGCGTCCTGAACAAGGTCAACACCAAAAAGAATCCTTATTATGGAAAATATTATGGCTATTACTATGGCAGCTATTATGGCTACGGAAATGACAGCGCAGACGAAGCACAGGACGAGCTGATGCTGGATGCAGGCTCCAAAACCGACGCGACAGCTGCTGAGACAGAAACTGCCGCACTACAGCAGAGCACAGAAGAAAAGGGGGATGCGAAGTGAGTACAAAGGGTCTGACCATCGGATTTTTTATTGCAGATGCAGCTTTGATTGCGGTTTGCGCATTCTTCTACTTACAAATGGACCGGACAGCACCGGTCATCACACTGCCGGATACCGAGCAGACCTATACAATCGGCACAGATACCGATAAGCTGCTGGAAGGCGTAACCGCTTACGATTCCCATGACGGGGATGTGACAGCCTCCTTACTGATTGAAAAGGTGACAGAAACCGGAAATGGCGAAGTGATCGTAACCTATGCAGCTGTGGATTCTTCCAATAACGTGGCAGAACAGTCACGGATTTTGAAGACGGAGAAATAAACGGGGTTAAGCTGCAGGACGGATCTGGTACCTGTACCGGACAGAAGCAGGACTGTCGGTGATGACGCCAGTTGTTTATAGGTGTTTCTGGGCATGGAGGGCAACGGTGCGTAGGAGGCTTCCAAATAGGATCGGAAGCCTCTGTACCGGTAAAATGGTTTGAGGAACAAGGATAAGAACATGCTTCAGGGAGACGGTATCAAAAAAACTTACAGAGAAAAGACTGAACTTGACCGCAACATCGAATGCAAAGGCGCATACTCTGTTGCGGAATTTGTTTTGTGGAAAGAATTGGGTGGAGAAGATACAAATGAGTACAGTAAATTTGAAAAATAAGACAATTTTGGTCACTGGTGCAGCTGGCTTCATTGGCTCAAATCTGGTGAAAAGAATCTATGAGGAAGTTCCTTCAGCTGCAGTGATCGGTATTGATAACATGAATGCCTACTACGATGTAGCTCTGAAGGAGTTCCGTCTCAATGAGCTGGCCAAGTATCCCACATTTACTTTTGTAAAAGGCAACATCGCTGATAAGGCATTAATTACAGAACTGTTTGAAAAGTATAAACCGGCTGTAGTGGTGAACCTTGCGGCACAGGCTGGTGTGCGCTATTCCATCACTAACCCGGATGCCTATGTGGAATCCAACTTGGTCGGCTTTTTTAATATCCTCGAAGCCTGTCGCCATTCTTATGATGACGGACAGACAGGAGTGGAGCATCTGGTATATGCTTCTTCTTCCAGTGTTTATGGTTCAAACAAAAAGGTTCCGTACAGCACAGATGATAAGGTGGATAACCCGGTATCTTTGTATGCAGCCACTAAGAAATCTAACGAACTGATGGCTCATGCTTACTCCAAGCTGTACAATATTCCTTCCACTGGTCTGCGTTTCTTTACTGTCTATGGTCCTGCTGGCCGTCCGGATATGGCTTACTTCGGATTTACTAATAAGCTGGTGAAGGGCGAAACCATCAAGATCTTCAACTACGGCAACTGCAAGCGTGATTTTACTTATGTAGATGACATTGTCGAGGGTGTTGTCCGTGTCATGAAGAAGGCACCAGACAAGAAGAACGGTGAGGATGATCTGCCGATTCCGCCGTATGCCGTTTACAACATTGGCAATCAGAATCCGGAAAACTTGCTGGATTTCGTGCAGATTCTGAGTGAGGAACTGGTTCGTGCTAAGGTGCTACCGGAAGCTTATGACTTTGAGGCTCATAAAGAGCTGGTTCCGATGCAGCCTGGTGATGTGCCTGTGACCTATGCAGATACCAGCGCACTGGAACGGGACTTCGGCTACAAGCCGAGCACAAGTCTGCGGACTGGTCTGCGGAATTTCGCTGAGTGGTACGCTGAGTTTTATAAATAAGAGAATTAGAGGGACAGAGAAATGAGAGAGTTTAAAGATTTAAAGATTGCTGTTGCCGGAACGGGATATGTTGGCCTTTCCATTGCTACGCTGTTATCTCAGCA
>ERZ1026923.781-NODE-781-length-12133-cov-6.855440_pt1 | contig 12133 bp, 8 predicted proteins | sample MGYA00519464_ERZ1026923 | MGnify/ENA primary metagenome ERZ1026923 (study PRJEB26926, sample SAMN06164762) | human gut metagenome | biome: ENVO:00009003; feature: ENVO:2100002; material: ENVO:00002003 | host: Homo sapiens | place: USA | collected 2012 ...
ATAAGAGACAGCTTGCAAACAAAGCGACGCTGATTGTCAGCCGCGGACTGGGAGATTCCGGCAAATGGCCGAGAATCAACAACGTCCCGGAGCTTTCGGTGATTGATATCCACTGATCCTCCCAATGCCATAAAATTAGGATGGTGCAATGAAAGAAATTAAAGGAAAAGTAAAAAAAGCATTTCAGATACTGTGGGAAAACAAATATCGGATGGCATATTATATGCTGGTTTTGTGTATTTTGTTCGGAAGCATTCATTATGCGGAAAGCGGCATTTGGTCCAGCGCAAATATTTCATTTAATTATTCAGAGGCATCCCTGGGCTTAAGCCCGAATAAAACCCGTTTTAACGCCTATGAAATCGTTTCAGAGGAGGTTATGCAGCGTGCCATCGAAAAAGTCGGTCTGCAGGGAAGCATTTCCGCATCGGAGCTTGCCGGTCATGTCTCCATCACTCCGGAAGGAACGGGACATGTGGGCGGAAGTGATGACTACATCAGCACGTCCTATAATATCAGCCTCAATGCAGATGGACTGGAGTTAAAAAATCGGACAACCATCAGTCTACTGAAAAGTATCTGTGAAGCATACCGTGAGTTTTTTCAGGAAAACTACTGCGATAATCAGGACATGTTAAAGGAAAAACTCGAAGTTACAACAGATTGTGAGCCCTACCTGCGTCTGAATGAGCTGGAGCTGCGGGCAGAATGTATTATGCGGTATTTAAATGCGCGTCTGAGCGAAAACAAGAGCTATGTCGATACCGAAAATCCGGATTCGTCTGCCAATAACTTCACGACGCTGAGCAAGCAGATCAATAATATTGTGGATTATGATATTCCGAATGTGATGGCCTATGTGATCGAAGGAGGGATTGCAAAGGATGCTTCCCTGCTGACCAGCATCCTGGAGTACAAAAATAAAATCGACGATATTGCCGCACAGAAGGAAATGGCATATTATGACGCCAATAAAAACGGCATTTCTGTATATGAAAAGTCGATGACATCCGTCGTTATGATTCCTACGACAGATGATATGGAAGAATATTACATGTCCAGAACGAAGACGGCGATGGATACGATGGCGCGATCCGCGGACAGCTCCCTGCAGGCAGCGACGGATTATCAGTCGGAAATCGTGGATACCAGCTATGTGGTGGAAAGGATGCGGAGCGTTTCTGATGATGCAGGACGTCTGAAGGAAGCGCAGGATATGATCAACAAGCTGGAGAGCGGAATCAATGAGATTTCAGATCAGCTGTTTGTACTGGATAAGGCATATATCAGATACAAGTCACAGAACTATGTCTCTTTTGCTTATAATAATGCGTCCTTTACTCAACGAATTAACGTAAAAAAGACAGGAATGAAAGCTGCAGCAGTTCTGGCGTTTATGGTGGGCTTGAATTCTCTGAGGAAAGTCAGGAAGAACAGAAAGGGCATAAAGAAAAGTGAAAAAGTTTGAGATTTTGCGATATCTGAAACGTTTCAGTATGCTGATTTTTTTGCTGACGATGGCAGGGGCGGCAATGATTTACCTGTATGCGCAGGGAAAGCAGCAATATACAGCATCTGTTGTTTTGAAGTACACAAATGACGGCATAAAGGACGGCTATGCCCCGGACGGTTCTGATCTGGATGTGAATGAAATCTATTCCTCTACCGTAATTGCACAGGCGATGGATTCTCTTGGAGCATCCGGAAGACTGACGACAGTACGATCGAACTGCAGCGTTACACCGATTATTTCAGAGGAACAGGAGAAGATCAACGATGCACTGATCGAAAAGGGAGAAGAAGTCACCTATTTTCCGGATACTTATAAGGTGAGTTTGGTGGTGGATGGAAAGCTGGGCGGCAGCTATGCACGCAATATGCTGGATGCGATCATGCAGAGCTACTGTACCTATTATACGGAAAAGTATGTGGAGCAGAAGCTGTCCCTGAATCCGTCCAGGAATCTTCTGGATAACGGTTATGATTATTATGAATGTGTCCGTATCCTCGAAAACGATACCAACGATATGCATGATTTCCTGCTGGCAAAGCGGGAAAGCTACCCGAATTTCAGATCCTCCCAGACAGGCTATACGTACAAAGATCTCTGTGCGATTTATTCTGAACTGAAAAAATATGAGATCCCGAAGCTGTATGCATATGTTCTGGATGGACCGCAGATACGGGATGGTAAGATCCTGCAGGAATTTATTGCAAACAGCATTGCAGATTCCCAGAACAGTGAAGAGGTTGGAGCACAGCAGCGCAGCGAGATCGAAAGGCTGATCGCTTCCTATGTGGAAAAGAATGCCGGAATTCTGAAGAGCTATTTTACAGAGGGCGGAGACAATGTTTCGTCTAATTATATTCTGGGAACCATCGAGGATGCAGGAGCCGGTGAAAAGGCGATCACAACCTACGATAACCTGATCCTTGAGCTGGTCGGAATTGATAAGACCATCGCGGCAGACAAGATCGACCGTCAGTTTCTGGAAGAGACCCTGACGGCCTTTCAGAACGTGTCCTTTGGCGGAACAGAGGAAGAGCATACCCAAATGGAGCAAATGATCAATGATTATGAGAACGAGCTCCAGGAATATTACGAAATCGTCAATACCAGCAGTAAGGAATTGAATCTGTATATCAGTGCGGATTATCTGAAAATGGTCAGCTCTGTCCGCGTAGCGCCTTCGATCAATATCAAGCTCTATATTATGCTCGCGCTGGTATTGTTTTTCGTGATCGGCTGCTGCGGAGCAGTCCTTTTGGGACGACTGTCGGATATCGTGGACTATCTGTTGTATGTCGACAAGAAGACAGGGCTGCCGAACCGGGAAAAGTTAAATATTTATATTGGAGAAATGGCGGGAAAGGTTCTGCCGGAAGCTTTCACCTGCTTTACTTTGAATCTGGATAATCTGTCCGAACTGACAAAGCGGTTCGGATATACCGTAGGCGATGGCGTGTTAAAGGATTTCGCCGGACTGGTACAGCTGATGGGAGATACGGAAGGCATGAGAGGATATAATGGAATTGGCCGCTTTGTTGTATTTTTTGAAGAGTGCAGCAGCAAAAAGGCAGCAGCCATGATCCGGATCCTGGACAATCAGGTAGAGGAATATAACAGCTTAAATCCGGAATATCCGATCCGCTATACGGCGGCGTGGGCAACGACAGAAGAAACAGATACTTATGAAATCCGAGAGCTGCTGCGCCTTTCACAGAAAAAATGGAAGCAGATGGAGAAAGAAAAAAAGGATAAGACAGAGGAGGAAACGTGAAGGATAGACGTTTTCATTATGTTGATGCAGCCAGGGGTATTGCGGTGCTCCTGGTTATCTATGGTCATACCTTTCGGGAGAGTATGCGGGCAGCCTATGCGTGGTGCGATTTTTCCTATGCGCTGGTGTATCGGTTCCACGTTTCGCTGCTGTTTCTGCTCTCCGGTTTTGGGTACGCCCTGACGCTTGAAAAAAATAAAACCCTGACGGAGTGGCGTTATTTGGGAAAAAAAGCAAAAGCTCTTTTGTTGCCGTGGTTTTCCTATTCCGTCCTGATTTATGTGATATTTGTCACTGCGCAGCTTTTTGCACCGTGCAGGGCGCTTTTGGAAAATACTGCCTATCAGAAAATTCCCCCGGCAAAATACCTGGCTGCGATGCTGAAAAATGAAAATCCTTACAGCTTTCATCTTTGGTATCTGCAGACCCTGTTTTTATTTACAGCAGTCACTTTGTTGAAGGATAAGTTTCTTTCAGAGAAGTATGCCAGAAGGGCAGCAATACTTCTGATTCTGGCACTGCCGGCATTTTATATGTTGTTTTGCAGGGATTGGGTATGGATTTTCAAGGGATTTTTCCAGAAATATCTCTTTTTCCTGCTCGGGACGCTGCTTGTACGGGAAAAGGTGGAAAAGAAGGCTGGAATTCTGGCAGCAGTGGGAGCGTGCAGTTTCGTAGCGCTGGTGCTGGAAATTTGCTTTTTGCCGGTAGAGATTTATGACAATCCTTATATAGATCTAGGGATGTCCTATGTGGATAATGCGATTACGGTCGGCATCTGCCTGGGAATTTTGGCGGTATGTATTCTGTGGAACCGGTACCTGGGACGCCTTGCGCAGTTTGGCAGAAATACGATGCGGTACTATCTGTATCATCAGCCGTTTTGCTGTGCCCTGCTGGGGATGCTTCTGTATGAGAAGCTGCATTTTTCTGCTGTGGCAACGGTTGCAGCCTGTATGGTAAGTGCGATTGCACTGCCCTGGCTGTTCGGAAAGCTGATCAGGCTTTGTCGACTGGATGACATTTTCAAGAAAATCGGTCTTCCGGCGTAACAGACAGGAAAGTGGAAAGGAAAACGATGGGTGCGATGAGCGGAGCGGAAACAACGACAAGCAGTGAAAAAAATAAACGGGTAATCCTGAATATTATAACGGCAATTGGATATCAGGTTGTCATTGCGGTGTTTGGTCTGGTACTTCCCAGACTGTATCTGGTTAATTTTGGCTCAGAGGTAAATGGACTCAACAGCACCATAAAAAATATTTTTGCATATCTGTCCCTTCTGGAGGCGGGGGTTGGACTCTCGGCACAGTATTCCCTGTATGGACCTGTAGCAAAGGGCGATACCGGGAGCATCAATGGGATTTTGTCTGCAACACGCAGGTTTTACCTGAAGACGAGCGTGGCATATACTGCGATTACAGTTGGATTTGCGCTGTTATATCCGCTGATTATAAAAACGGAGCTGGATTATTTTACGGTCTGCTGCATCATCCTGCTGTATGGTGTGCCTGGAATTGTACTGTTTTCGCTGCGGGGAAAGTACAATGCATTTCTTGAGGTAGAGGGAAAGAAATATGTCGTGACATCCCTGGCGATGGTCACAATGGTCATTTCCAATCTGTTAAAGCTGATTTTTCTGATGATTTCTGATAATTTGCTTCTGATCCAGGCCACCTACTGTGTACCTTCGATCGTTCAGGTTGTTTTTATCATCTTTTATGTGCGGAAGCATTACCAGTGGATTGACTGGAAGGCAGAGCCGGATCACAGTGCTCTGGCCCAGAAAAACTCTGTTCTGATCCATCAGATTTCTTCCTGCTTATTTTCCAATACGGATACGGTTATTATTTCCTTTCTGTGCGGAATGAATTATGCCAGCGTATATGCGGTATTTTCGCTGTTTTTTGCAAATTTCCAACAGCTGATTACGGCATTTTCCAATGGAGTGACGTTCCGCTTCGGACAGCTTTATCACAGTGACCGGAAACAGTTTGAGAGGGCCTTTGAATGGTATGAATCCCTGTATTATATGTTTGTGTTCTGGGTCTATACGGTGATCACGGCATTTTTGATGCCCATCATCCGTCTGTATACCAGCGGAATAGCGGATGCGTCGATCTATGACAGCAAGAAGATGCTGCTTTTGTTTGCGGCATGGTCGATCCTGTCCTGTGTGGAAATGCCGCTGATCCAGCTGCAATCCATCGCCGGAAAATTTGATGACACGAAAGGACAGGCTGTCCGGGAAATGGTCATCAATATCCTGGTCTCATTGATCTTGACCTGGCGGATCGGAATTGCAGGCTGTCTGATAGGAACCCTGGCTGCACTTACCTATCGGACCATAGCGCTTTCCCGGTACATGTTCGGTAATGTCCGTCCGGGAAATGCAAAACGGAGCATAAAAAAGGTCGCAGTCAATGCGGCAGTTGCAGCAGTCGTGTTATGGATACTCGGGCTGGACGGCTGCAGGGCGGTCAATTACTTTTATGTTGCGGGAATTGCAGTATTAAATTCCCTGTGGATTGCGGCACTCTATCTCCTGGTGAATGTTTTAACAAACTTAGAGGAATATAAAGGTCTATGGAAAGAATTGTGCAGATGGCTGAAAATGCGTTCCATGAGATGACAGACTGATAAGGAGTTTGCGGTTGCGTACTTTATCTGAAATTATCGTAAAAAAAGACTACACAGTGAAACAAAAGCCACGCCCCTTTTTGGATCAGAACAATCCGGTTATCCAGAAAGGGCTGCGGCTCTGCTTTATTTTTCTGTTGACAGCCGCAGGTCTGGGAGAATGGAAAACGTTAAACAATATGCTTGGCGGTCTGCCGAAGGCGATCACAGCCGGTATCATTTGTATGACTATAGCATATGCGATCATTTTTCCGGATCTGAAACGCTTCAAACAGCTGAAAGGACCTACGCTGTTTTACATGTCCCTGATCACAGCTCTGCTTTTGTGGTCCATGGTGATCTGGATCTTGAATTTTATGAATCTCTCCTCCATGATCCGGGGCTGTTCCAAGGTGATCTTCCAGAGCATTGCGATTTTGACGGCACTTTCCGGTGTGTATTTGTTTGGTGCAGAAGCAGTGGATCTGTTTGCGGTCGCCATGTGCCTGGCAAACGGGGCGATCATGGTATTGGAGATTCCATCCTTTGGTATTGCAGCGAGTATACAGTCCCTGATCACCTGTCTGGTGACCTTCGGTGATGCAGAGGGCTATGCAAGAAATCTGGAAATTCATGACCTGACGTTTGTATTCGGACAGCTTGTGCTCTATTATGTGGTGTTTGCACCGAAAGATACACGCAGGGAAAGAAAAAAGCGCTGGCGGATGATCTTACTGTGTACCTTTTTCTTTCTGGTCGGAATGAAGCGGATCGCCATTCCGGCAGTCGTTCTTTTCGTTGTGCATTCGTTTTTTTTGAAAAATAAAAAGTTTTTAAAGCCCTTTCTGATCCTACAGGGTCTTTTGTGGGTTGCGTTCTTTTTCCTGTATGTTTACGGGGTTCGGACGGGAGAAGTGTCAAAGATTATGAATATGGTCGGAATCGACATGATGGGGCGTGATTATTTGTGGCAGCTTGTCGGAGAGCATTATGATTTTTCCATCGGCTATATGGGACACGGTTTTGAATATGTGGATTCGATCGTTGCAAACTGGTACAGCTCCGGTCTGATCAACCATCCCTATCCATTTCACAATGATATTTTGAAAGTATTTGTGGAAATGGGTTTCCCGGGCTTTATATTGTGGTCCGGCATCCAGTATGTGATAGGTCCGATTTTCTGGACGAAGTATGCGGATAACAACACGGCGCTTTTGTACATGGCGGATCTTGGATATATGACGATCACTTATCTGACGGATAATACGGCATTTTATTTCTGGAGCACGATGGCGCTTCGGATTATTGTGCTTTCTTATGCTGAAAAACGGCATCAGCCGCCCAAGAAGGAGATCTGGAAGCCCAAAAGCAGGGCGGAAATGCAGGAACAGATCCGAAGCATGATGCAGGAGGGATAAAGAGGAGGAGAAAACCAAATGAAGACACCAGGGATTTCCTTTGTGATTCCGGTTTACAATATGGAGCGTTATCTGCCCCGGGTCATCCAATGTCTGAAAGCGCAGACAATGCCCGGGTTCGAGGCGATTTTCGTCAATGACGGTTCCAGGGACAACAGCCTTGCGATCTGTAAGAGCGCTGCGTCAGAGGATCCGCGGTTTCGGATCATCGACCAGCCCAACAAAGGTGTGGCAAAGGCGCGGAATGCAGCGCTGGATGCAGCGCGGGGGGAATATATCTGTTTTCTGGACCCGGACGACTGGGTGGAGCCTGACATGGCAAAGGTGTTATATGAGGCTGCAAAAAAGGAAAACGCAGATATCGTGATGTTTGGAATTTACAATGATTATTACGATAAGAACGGCAACTGTGTGAAGACGTTGATCGATGTTCCGGCGCTTTGCGGCGTATATCGGGGAAAACCGTTTCAGGAGCATTTTGATGTGCTGGCATCCTACTATCTGGTTGCCACGAAAATGCTGCGCAGGGCGTGTATTGAAGCAGAACATCTGAGATTCCCGGAGCGGACACTCGGGGAGGATGGTCTGTTTTATGTAGCGTTTATGCGGCAGAATCCGTCCTGCCTGGTAGCGATCCAAAAGCCGCTGTATCATTACACGTTTGAGCGCAGCGCGTCACTTTCCAACTCCTGGCATCCGGAGCGGCTGCAGGACAATTTTTATTTAAGTGATGCGGTCTGGAGCGTGGTAGAGGACTGGGGGCTGCAGGACAGCGAAATGCATCGGAAGAAAGCCTGTTACTGTACGGTGCGGGATTTGCAGCTCGGCATTAAAAATGTCTGCAGCGGTCCTTTGTCTGCCAAAGAGCGGACAGATTGGCTGCAAAAAACGGTGAAGCTGCCGCGGGTGGAAAACGCAATAAAAAATACTGCAGTAAAGAGCTTTCACAGCAGAAATGACCGGATTAAGCTGCTTTTATTAAAGCTTCATCAGTATAGGGCGGTTATTTGGCTTTCCAGTCAGAGACACCGTTGATAGGCGAACCGGAAAAAGGATGAGAGGGAACATGAGAAAAGTTGTAAGAGCGCTGTGTTATCTGAAGGAACTATGCCTGATGGCCTTTTTTAAGCTGTTCGGTGCGGTCTGCAGGTGCTGCAGTGCAAAATATCGGGAGCTGTGGCTGGTATGTGAGCGCGGAAACGATGCGCGGGATAACGGTTACTGGTTTTACCGGTATTTAAAAGAAGAGCATCCGGAAATCAATGCGCGTTATGTGATCGAGACAGACAGTGCTGACCGGGCGAAAATCGAGGCGTTGGGAGGAATGGTTCCGAGAGGGAGCTTTTCTCATTATCTGGCGTATTATTGCGCGGATTTTCTGGTTGGCACGCATGTACAGCCCTGTGCGCCGGATCTGATTTTATTTTATCATCTTGCAGGAAAAGGAATCCGGGCGAGGGGAAAACAGGTTTTTTTGCAGCATGGCATCATCAAGGATGAAATGGAATGGCTGCACCGTAAAAATATGTATATGGATCTGTTTGTTTGCGGAGCGAAGCCGGAATATGAATACATCCGCGATACGTTCGGATATCCGGAACACGTGCCGCAGTATGTCGGGCTGGCGCGGTTTGATAATTTGATCCGGGCAGAGCGTAAAGAGAAGATGATTCTTGTTATGCCGACCTGGCGCGGCTCCTATTATCCGACAGGGGAGGCGTTTCGAAACACAGCGTATTATGAGCACTTCCAGTCTTTGCTCTGCTGTAAGGAACTGGAACAGCTTTTGGAACGGTACGATTATCGGCTCGTTTTTTATCCCCATGTCGAAATGCAGAAGGACAGCCGGAGATTTAAATCGGGCTCGAACCGGATCACAATCGTGTCGAAGGAGACCCATGATGTGCAGGAGCTTCTGATGGACTGTGCACTCCTGGTGACGGATTATTCCAGCGTCTTTTTTGATGTGGCGTTTTTGCGCAAGCCTGTTGTGTACTATCAGTTTGACGAAGAGGAGTTTCGTAAATATCATTATCAGAAGGGATATTTCGATTTCCGCCGGGACGGGTTTGGACCGGTATGTACGACACAGGAAGCACTGCTGGGGGCTCTGACGAAAAGCTTTGAAAACGGCATGGAGATGCAGACAGAATACGTGCAGCGTACAGAGCGGTTTTTCCCGCTGCATGACGGAAATAACTGCCGGCGGACGTTTGAAGCGATTGCAAGGCTGAAGGAAAGGAATAAAAAACATGCTGCGGAATCAGAGAGCTTATCAGTTCATTTATGACTGGACGAAAAACCGCTGCGCCGCTGCGGTCGGCGCGTGGGGCGGAAGAATGGTCGGACGGGCTGCCGTCGGTCTGCTTGGATGCTTAAAAAAAGAACAGATGAGCGAGAATGCGCTTTTGCAGGCGGCAGAGGCGGCGAAAAAATGCTATCTCAGACCGGCAGCAGATACAGATGGCTGGCAGGCGCTGCAGCCCTTTGGGCAGACAGAAGTCCTTGTTTCCGTCATCGTTCCGGTACATAACGGGGAGAAGGATTTAAGGCAGTGTCTGAACAGCATTCTGGCGCAGGAGTGCGGCAATACAGTGGAAATTATTGCAGTCAACGACAATTCTACAGACAGCAGCGGCGATATCCTGGAGGAATATGCAAACTGGGGAGAAGTCAGAAGGGTTGAGCTGACGAAAGAAACCGGTGGAAGCGCAGCGAAGGCACGCAATGCCGGGATTTTGCAGGCAAAAGGAGAATATCTTCTGTTTGTGGACTGTGACGATGTACTGTTGCCGGGAGCGATTTCGGCGCTTTTGCAGAAAGCGCAGCAGACCGGTGCGGATATCGTGCAGGGCGGCTGGCAGTATCTGGATGGAAACGGGAAATTTGGGGCAGCACAGCGGTTTGCAGAACATATTTATGAAAAACGCACGGCATATGACTGTCTGGATTTGCCGGGGACTCCGTGGGCGAAGCTTTATCGTCGGAGCCTGTTTGAAGAGATCCGGTTTCCGGCAGGATATACCTGCTTTGAGGATGCGGTCATCCATTTTCTGATTTTTCCGGCGGCAGAAAAGATCGCTTCCATTTCGCAGGTGGTCTATGCATGGCGAAGAAATGCAAACGGAATTACGTTTACTTCGCAGGGGACGAAAAAGGCGGTGCAGGCATACTGGATCGTGGAAGAGCTGTTGGAGCAGCACAGAAGAATCAAGCAGCCCTGCGACGAACTGTTTTATCGAAATCTGACGCTGCAGCTGTCGAATTACTGTTATGTGTGTGTGGCAGGGCTTACGGAAGAAGAAAAACAGGGCGTATTTGCCTGTTGCTGTCTGCTTTACCAAAAAAACGCGGGAGACTATGAAGCAAAACATGCGCCGTTTGCAGTCCGGACAGCGCACCGGGCGCTGATGACCTCGGAGTATGGACTGTGGAAGCTGCAGGGAAAGTGGTTTCCGTTGATTGCATAATAAGTAGGGACGGAAAGGACAGAAAAAGATTGAAAAATAAAATTTTTCAATCGCGAGATTTGTGTCTGCGCGCACTTGACACAAACTCGACATGCGCAAAAAAGCGTGCGCAGAAATGAGCGGAAAAAATGATCAGAATTTTGCAGTCTGTGAGCAATATGGATCGCGGTGGAATTGAGACGATGCTGATGAATTATTACCGGCATCTGGATCGGGATCAGTTTCAGTTTGACTTTCTGGTAAATAAAGAAAAACCGGGATTTTTTGATGATGAGGTGCGTTCTCTGGGCGGTCGTATTTTTATGGGACCGGGACTGAGCCCCTTAAAGTATCCGGAATATCTGCGCTATATGAAGACACTTCTTGACCGGGAAAAAGAAATTAAGGTGCTGCATGCCCATAACGAGGCGATGGAATTTTATGCGTTAAACGGAGCAAAAAAGGCGGGATTTCCGGTTCGAATTGCCCATGCGCATAATACGCATCTGCCGCATGGACTGAAACTGCCGGTCAAGTTGGTTTGTAAGGCGATGATTCCGGGAGCAGCGACAGACTATTTTGCATGCGGGAGAGAAGCCGGAATCTATTATTTCGGTGAAAAACGATGGAACGAGAGCGGTGTGCTTATCCATAATGCCATCGATCTGGAGCGGTTTGGCTACCGCAGCGAGGTACGCACCAGACTTCGCCGGGAATATCAGCTGGAGGATAAGCTGGTGGTCGGTTCTGTGGCGCGGTTTATGGTACAGAAAAATCATACCCGGATGCTGGAACAGTTTGCCTGTCTGAAAAAAATATATCCCAACAGCCATCTGCTGCTGGCAGGAGAAGGTGAGCTGCAGGCTGCCATGGAAGAAAAGGCAAAACGGCTAGGAATTTATGACAGCGTTTCGTTTCTCGGCGTGCAAAAGGATACCTCGATCTGGTATCAGGCGATGGATGTTTTCCTGATGCCGTCTTTATTTGAGGGACTGCCGGTTGTCGGAATTGAAGCGCAGGCATCCGGATTGCCGTGTGTGTTCTCGGATACGATTACGGATGAAATCATCCTTTCAGACAGGGCAGTTCGGCTGAGCCTGGAGCAGCCGGATGAGGTCTGGGCAAAGGAATTGATCAGGCTGGGAACGGCTGACAGGGACAGAGCAGAGGGACGCAGCGTTGTACGCAGCGCGGGCTACGATATTGTGGAAGAAACAAAGCGTCTGCAGGAAATTTATGTGAGCCTGATTGAGAAGTAGAGTGGGCATTCTATTGTCATGAATAAGGGCGAGTGAAAAGTTTCACTCGCCTTTTCGTTTGCGCGCCATGGGCGCGCTCTCGCAGGTGAAAGTCCTGAACATGCCCA
>ERZ1026923.790-NODE-790-length-11966-cov-5.660902_pt1 | contig 11966 bp, 7 predicted proteins | sample MGYA00519464_ERZ1026923 | MGnify/ENA primary metagenome ERZ1026923 (study PRJEB26926, sample SAMN06164762) | human gut metagenome | biome: ENVO:00009003; feature: ENVO:2100002; material: ENVO:00002003 | host: Homo sapiens | place: USA | collected 2012 ...
GAGATAGGAGTCCGTCTCGTGGGCTCGGAGATGTGTATAAGAGACAGGTATATTTCTCCATCAATGCGTTGGATATGATTAAACAATGCTCCTTTGGGTATGTATGAACTATCCACAACTAAAAGATATGAAGCCAATATAAAGCGTGGTAAATGGGTCGAATCATAATCTTCGAATGTATATTCCAAGAGCTGAGGAAAAGAATAATAACGATAGGTGAGATAAGATCTATATGTAGAAACCAAGGTGTGTTTCTTCCCATTTTTAGACACCCCTATATACCATATTTCATCATACACAGGACCGGTTGTTGTATCATTCGGATAATCCGTTATCTCAATCAATTTTTCTTTAGGCATATCAATTGACTCCATAGGATTCATTAAGCAGATATACCTATCCTTGTACTTTATCACTTTTTCCGGTCTTTCCAAACTCCATTCTACAAATGGAGAGTTAGCCGGTGTTATCTTATAGATAGAACCGATGTCGTTCGATGGTTCCTCATACATGATAATATACTTTGCAGGAAAAGAATCTTGATCAATCAACCGCTTAACTTCCCGTAAAGCAGTAGAACGAGCAGGAGATTCTTTGCCGGGTTGACAACCCGGCAAAGAAATAAGTAATAATATTAATAATACCTTTCGCATACAAACTATTTTTTAAGTCTATCTTGTATATACTTCTGCAAATCTTCGACCGTATTTATATGAATAGTTGTTATATTGCTTTTCTTAGAATTATAATCATGCAACGTTCGGTTCCTCTTTAAATAAACTGCATTATTTCTGCTATTAATATATTTCATATCAGAAGCAGAAGCTCCCTGACTTTCATCACCAGGATGAGAATGAATATCTATTTTTTTGTGACCATTCACAGCCGTCCTTTTTTTTGCATTATTTCCTCTTTCCACAGAGCCTTCTTTATGATCTGTAATAATAATAGCTGTTGGCCCATCATTTTCATTCTCATATACGTCCAATTTCCATTCAACAATACTATTATCCGCTGCAAACTTAAAGAGATTTGCAGCATCATGAATGTTACTGGTTTGTCCATAAGTAGAATATCCATCCAGAGGCTTTTGACTTTCAACCATACCAGGCATTAATTCATTATCCATTATGGTTATCGGTTTTCCGCTTACCTGCTTCGGTTTATGTTCTCCATCAAAATAATAAACTCGATCTCCCTTATCTTCATATTTTGTATTTTTCCAAAAAAACACATAACCATTCTTATTCACTACATAATCATCTTTCCCATCAATATCGATCCTGAGAATTGGATTATTTTTACAATACGTATATGGACTCACTCCACAATACTTCTCCGCCAGCGGATCCACCACATGCCATCTCCCCAGTGCCGGGTCATACATTCTCGCCCCATAATCATACCAGTTCAAACCTTTCTTTGTATCCAGTTCCTTACCGTTATACTTATAAGGCTGTACACTACCCGTACTTGCAAACACACCACCAAATGGATAGTAATGGTTTGTTTCCTTCACATTTCCATCTTTATCTACAACTACCCGATTGTTCCCCTGATGATCCTGCAAATAATAGTGATACTTCTTATCACTCAAAGAGATATATCCTTCTCCTGTCAACAGCAGTTTGGCAGTATTGTTTTCATAGATCACATTACCACAGTAATCAGTAGTGGTGGTGACACTTCCTATCTTATGAACCGTACGAAGTTTTGTACCATCCGCACTGTAAATATAAGTAATAGTACTGCCGTCACTGAATGTTACTGCATTGGGCAAATTTAAACAATTATACGTAATTCCTGTTATTCCCTTGTTTAAATCTTTAGTTAAATTACCGTTGGCATCGTAAGTATACTCGTTCGCCTGCTTCACGGCATCCTTAAAGTCCGTTTCATCATTACCTGCACCGATGGACACCAGGTCGTCCACGCGGGTCATCTGGTTGCCATTCAGCGTGTAGGTTAAGGCATCGCACATACCGTAGGAAGAATAACCGCTACGACCATAACGTTCCAGACCGGTGATGTTGCCGTTCTTGTCATAACCGGTCACATTTTCAGAATACCGGCCGGAATTGCTGTTGAGTTGCTCACCCTCTCCATAAGTAGCATTCAGCAGGCGATCCAGACCGTCGTAAGTGAACTTGTAACCTCTCACAGTGCTTTCATTACCCGCCTTCCACGTCATGCTGCTGATGCTACCGTTATACTTCGCTGTACCGACACCTGTATTGTAATACATATTCTGTGTAAAGCGAGCACCAGTGATCTCCGTCAGCCAACCGCGCAGATTATAAGTGTAAGTCAGCTTATTCGTGGTAGAGCCATGCAAAGATTTAGTCATTAAACGACCAAAATCATCATACAGAGCATCATACAAAGTAATTGTAGTTCCCCCAAACGTATGTTGCACCTTACTTATTCTATTCGCATGGTCATAGGTATAAGTATATGCCTCCGTCCATGTACTCTTTCCGTTTGCTGTATGCGTGTGCGTCACAGTAGCAGGTTTGTCAGTAAATGTATAAGTGGTAACTGTCACGTCATATCCACCCAGCAGGTTACTTTGTACGGTTTTCGTCTCACGTCCCTTTATATCGTAGTAATGTGCAACATAAATCTTCATATCGGTTCCAAATACTGTAATACTGCTTCCTGTCAGGAATCCCTTACCATGACCTGAAGTATCTTTGGTGAAAGAGGCTGTTGGGAAGCCGCTTCCTCCTGCAAAGCTGTAATCGTCGTAGTAATTCTGTATATATACCATTGAAGCGGAAGTCGGGATTTCACCATTAGGGCCTGGATGATCGGAAGTAGAAGAACGGTCGTCTGTACATTCTCCCTGACGGATCAAACGTCCCAATAGGTCGTATTCATAAAATGTCAGTTTCTTCCGGGAACGCTGTCTGGCGTCCTGCGAATAAATCAAACGATCAGCGTTATCGTAAATATATGCGATGTATTGGGCACCTGGAAACTTTTTATAGATGCAGCGGTTGCGACCATCGTATTTGTACTGAAAAGCATACAAATCAAGATTCGCTGAGTTCTGATACATAGGTTGTAACACAAAACACAGATTTCCCTTTTCATCATATACATAATAGGTGTCATGCGGTTCGCTACCTTGCATCTGCCGGGTCAATACCAAATGTCCCAGCTTATCGGTGAAACTATAGCTCACATTCATATCCTCATCCATAGTCTTTACTACTGAAAGTTGCCCGGCAGCATAGCTACTACTGCCACCGCTCAATGTATAAGAATCATTTACGGTATAATAACGGCAATTCAGCGGCAAAGTGGCAGTATTTGTCAAATACTCCGTCTTTACCGGTCGACCGGCATTGTACCATACAGCTCCGGGACCGTACTGTTGTAGTATGCGGTTCAAAGGCGAAGCTTCATAAAAAGGTTGGCTGTAAGGGCGACTGTCATTGCTATACTTCCCCGGGGCACTGCTCTTAAAAGCGGCAGGAGCCAAATAGACAGAAGAATTGATGGGTATTGGTAACCAGCTATTCCCCTCACGCCCTGTGGCATCATATTCTTGCAAGGTAGCGAGGTTTTTATTTGCAGGACTACCATTTTTCACAGCTTTCTTTACTGTTTGGAAAGGTCGGCCAAGTCCGTCATAATAAGCAATATCATCCAAATAAGAACTCCCCGTATCATTCAGCATCTTGCGCGTGCGGATGTAGTTCTCTGTGCTGACCTGCGCATTCATGACGCAGGCAGCTATTAATAACAATAAAAATATACTGAATCGTTTCATAATCATACTTTTTTCAAGTTCTTTCAAATCAAAAAAGATGTAGTGTTCACGGCTTGTAATGGTAGCCATATTCTCCGGTCGTCTTTCCATTATAGTCTTTCATTTTCACCAGACGGTTAAGGGAATCGTATTCATAACCGACAGTATTACCATTGGGAAACATCGTCTGAGAAACTCCGGCCGAAGATTTGTATTCGTATATCCGGACATGAGCATCCGGAAGCTTAGTGCGCAGGCTGCGTAGCAAATTCATATTAGGAATCGGCATACTCGACAAAATCTCAGGAGTAACAGAGCCAAGAGCCGCTTTCACGGTATCATAAGAAACATTGTCTATCTCTGCCACAGGATATTGCCCTTTATAGCTCCATAAATAAGTACTTTCCCGGTTATTAACAGATAAGTTGAGTACATGCCCGTATTTATCGTAATGATGATACACGATGTTATCTGCCGGATAGACTGTTTTATTACGCCCCGCTGACGAAAAAGTCACAGTAGAAGCGGCAAGTGGAGTTGTTATTTCCGAGTAATGCTGCACCGACGGAAGATACAATCCTTCAGATACTTGCAGATATTCCGTTAAAATACTTTCCATCAGCCGACCATTCTTAAACTTCTTCTCTTCGACTATAGGAGAAATGCAATGTTTCTGAGTCATTGTAGTGTAGATTCCCCAAGGGCAATCGTTAGGATAAGTATAAGTTATTTTCAGTGTACCGCCATCCGAAAGTCCTATCTGCTTTTCCTTCAATTGCTGTGTCTGCAAATTATAGTTATAAGTCTCGCGGATTTCTACTCCGTCCTTCCATATACGCTTCTCCTTCAACCGGATATTGTGAAAATTCAGGGGATGAACTACCATGGCAAGGCGATTGACACTACCCACATAGGTGTTCTCGAAACCATCTTGCCAGAACTCCATTTTTGCATAGAAAAGAGAGTTGTTACATTTTAGATAATACGATGGACCTTCACCTGTGTCACTCATTGCCATACATTGCCATCCCGACTGGTAGAACAGTTCCGGAAAAAGATTTATCCGGTCGTAAAAGTTCATTCCAAAATAATAATGATAAACAGGATCTTCATAAGTGAACTGCGTCTTTTGTACAAGTGTCTTGGCAGCATTATAGACCGCCGTTTCAAGCAAACTGCCATTCAGAGGACTATAAACCGGGATAGAATGTTCTTCCATCCGTGGTTCCTCATTATGATACTTGTACCAAGTATAGCCTTCTTGCCCGCCTTTGTGTTTTATCTCCTTGACATAGGTATAACCAACATTTGTTGATGACTGATAGGGTGAAGAAAAAAAGTTGCTACCCGACAATTCTAATTTATCTGACCGGCAAGCAATGGATTCTACTCCTTGAAAATTACATCCTGTACTGACGTACTTGCCAAGTTTATCATAGGTCCCCGGATAATAATTTATAAATTGAAGTTTGTTCAGCAGTAAACCGCTGCAAGTATTAGTTTCCGGATTGACATATTCATAGGATATCTGCTGCAAGCAGGTACTTTTAGATGGTGAGTCGTAGAAGTTGACTTCTTTGATGCGGACCCCAGCACCTTCCGATTCACGTTTTTCCTCCATCCCATTGTCGTATTTGACAAGCATATAAATTTTGGCATTCGTCCCGTTTCCTGTAGTCTGGTCGCCCAACTCATCTGGTAAATCCACCACAAAATACCCCGTACCTTTCTTCACGGTTAGTTTATAGGTTTTCGTCACAGTATAAGAAAGCGACTGATGATTTATCTCCTCTTTGATGTGTAGCGCTTCACATTCTTCCTTCAATGAAAGATCTTTCTGCGCCGGTTTACCATTTTCTATGTAATAAAGGTATGCACGATGCCCGACAACAGATTCCCAAGTGTTTTTGCCTCTAAAAAGACTAACGGTTATCGTCACTACTTTATCTTCCGTAAAAGAGTAACAATAATTCTTGGGAGAAGGATAAAAGTCACCATGCTCAGAAGAGAAAGAATTGTCATCATAAATCGTCAGACTTTCCGTAGGCAGATCTGTCCGAGTCTGCGATAAAGTAGGCACAAAATAGTCCACAAAGTGATGAGGTTCATACACTATCTCCGAATAGCCACCAGTAGGATATTGCACACCAGTAAGGATAGAAGCCTTACTATTTTCAAAATCGTAGGCACGCATGGCTTTGGATAGAGACTCCCAATTATCTTGTGGCAAATCTTGTATCTTCTGGTATTGAAGTGGGTCGTGCCACATCAGATAATAGACATCCGGAATAAATGAGGTATTGCTCAACTGGCCATTATAATATCCCCAATAGTCCACTGCATAAGAATCTTTTCGAGGCAATGTTTTGGCATTGTAGAAGAAACGGTATTTTTCTGTTTCCTGTCCGCCTGCTATAGCAAATACGGCATTCAACTTCAGTCGTTTCAGCATGTGTGCTTTCTGTCGATAAACGGAGAAGTTAGATACATGTTTACTCCAATAATTACCAGAGTCTTCACTGACAAAATAATCATAAGAAAAACGATAATCCCAACAACAGGTATCCGACAGTTGAACAGCTGCCAGCGACTTCACATAAATCCTATCCAACTTCTTCACTTCGGGCAAGTCATCACGCAGACTGGATACAAAATGAACCTCATAGTTGTCGGTTTTGATCTTAGTCAATCTAACCTCCCAGCCTGTACAATCTATAAAACTCCGGGAACTATGACTTCGCTCCACGCGATTGTCACCACACGCCTGGTTATCGTCTACCCTTACGCTTGAAGAAAGAATAACTGATTTTAGATTTTCTCCATAGTTGAATCCACGGTTAGCTGCCGTAGCGTCATAACTATAATCCACCTTCTGTCCGTTGGGATAAACTGTCTGCGAAAGAGCATAAAACTCGGACTGAGCTCCCATATAAACAGGAACGCTAGTATTCATCACACTCATAAGCGTGAAGTTATGCACCACTCCATTAGGGAAAGTCAACTTGAATCCTTTCAATCTACTGCCTAAGGCATCTACAACTTGACCTTTAGAAAACGACCGTTCTGTCATCATTTCTATCTTCACATCCTCTCGGCGATCCAACAGATAAATGCTGTCATTCCGGCTGTCTATAACAAAACGCCCCTTTCCATCGGGACATGAGTAACAGAATACATCAGGATTAAATCTACCCTCGTAATGGGCTTTACGCATAGAAGGCTCTGTCAAGAACCAGTCCATAGCCAGGCGCATATCAGAACTCCACGGGCCTTTGATATGAGTCGTATTACTCAGTTTTCCGGTTTGCTCATAGGCTGCCATTACATTTTTATAGTAAGGTTCCGGATTGTAACAATCTATTTCTCCGATAACCTTGCGGGTGATGCATCCACCGACATCCAGCATCCATCCCAATCCTACCCAGCTTGCTTCCTCATTCACTTTAATACCCGATGTGGCATATGACAAGCTGATAGGAAGGTCCACAGAACCGTCTTTCAACGTATACACCGGAATATTAACTTGTGCAGTTCCCGAATAGAGATCTACCGGGCTATCCATGTATTTATTGAAAGTAGCTGCATTGGGAGTAGCAATAGAATAGTTATTGGGGTTACGGTTCAACGAATAGTCATCAGACTTTTGTGCGATCTGTGCTTGCAGGCTTGTCGGAATTACACAAGCCATACATATCATTGCAATAGAGCGTTGTAACACTCTTTTTATAGTACAAAAGCATTGTAGTTTTTTCATTATTCATTAGTCTTTATTATTTATAATATCTATATTCTTTATCTAAATTCTACGGGGAAGGAAGTAAACTGTTTGTTTACCTCCTTCCTTAAATTGTTTTACAACCCTGCTGCTTTTACTCCAAGTATTCCGGCAACGGCCGTGGTTATGGTGACAATTACTTTCAGAATAGTCTTCCAAGTATCTTTACTTATTTTCATAATATTCAATATTTTAGTCGTTTATAAATCTTTGCTTACTTCGAAACACGGACATTCTTTCACCCATTCCTCCGGTTCCACCACCCCGTCACCGTTCCGATCCGGACTGAGATCACGATGCCCGCAAATACGGATATTGTTCCGAAAGCGTTTCAGAAGTTGATGCACAAGTAACCGGAGTGCCGAGCACTGCTCAGGCGTGCGGGTATCGGCAGGACACCCTTGGACATCCAGTCCGCCTTCGTAGCAGATACCTATCGAGTGAGCATTGTGCTTTATTATATATTTTAGGTATCATGTTATTATTTCAGCTATCTTTGCACTATGTAAATCAAAAAGCATTGATAATGAAAGCAATACTATTAGTCAGAGTATCTACAAAGACACAAGATTTTGACGAACAAGAAAGAGAAATCTATGAGATGGCTATTAAAGATGGCTATTCACCAGATGATATTATCCCTATCTGTGAAAAGGAATCCGGCATTAAGTTGTCAGAAGAAGAACGTGCAGGACTTAACAGAATGAAAGAACTGATAGAAACAGACACTGCAATAAACTGTGTCTATTGCTGGGAAGTATCACGTATTGCCAGAAGAAAGAAGATTAACTTTAGTGTACTGGACTATCTCACCAGTCACAACATACAATTGGTTATCAAAAATCCGTCTATACGTCTGTTTAAAGAAAATGGCGATATTGATGAAGGTGCAGAAATAATATTCACTCTATTCAGTCAGATGGCAGAAAGTGAAATGAGAACTAAGCTGGCTAGATGGAAAAGGACTAAAGACGCAAAAAGAAAAGAATCATATTATACTGGTGGCTGGTTATTATATGGTTACAAAGTGGATGAAGCAACAAAGAAGATTGTTCCAGATGAAAATTCTGCCGTAGTGGAACAGGTATTCAATATGTATCTTACTGGAAATTATAGCTATGGCAGTTTATCTAAAGAATTGATACAAACAGGTATATTCAATTATAAACTATCTACTGCCAGAAAAATGGTATCACTCATTTTAAATAATACTGCCTATGCTGGACTGCCTTCTAGTAACAACGGCTATAACAAACTAAAAACAGAGGGTAATGTTTATCCTGCTATTGTAACTTTAGAAATGATTGAGCGTTGCAAGGAAATAGCAGAGGGCAATGTAAATAAGCCAAAGAAACAATACACAAACTACTACTTTGGTAAAGGACTGTTAAGATGTCGTCAATGTGGCGGTACTATGGTCGCTAAAAAGAACAACAATACCTACCACTGCCAAAACTGTGACAAGGCGTTCTGGATTCAAATAAATTTAGTTGATAGTATATTGTGGCATACTGGTAGTATGATTTATTTAGGAAGAATGACTTCCAATAATGATGAAGCCAAGAAGCAATACCAACAGCAATTAGAAAACTATGACAATAAAATAACGACTTCTGAAAACACAATAGCCTCTTTACAAGACAGAATAGACAAGATAGAACATAGGACTTATGTGGACGGAACACTTTCTATCAGCAAGGCAGATTCATTCATTAAAGAACTAAATTCAAAGATAATATCTGAAAACAAGATACTTAACAAATGGAAGAATGAACAATCAGTAGCCAAACAAATGCTGATAGACATTGAATCAAAAGTTACTGGCGTGACACTTGAAACAATCAATAACATAAAGGATGATGAAACCAGATTCAAAATCATACATGAAGTGCTGGATTATGCTTTCATTGACAAACAGGGTGCATACCAATATAATATCTCCATTTATCCTACGCTTTCAGAGAAACCGCTACAATTCCTTTTAGATACCAAAAAGAATAAGGCTTATACTGACCTTAGAAATGTTAAAGGCATTAATAGGCTGCAAGAAATAAACTGTTATGAACAACGTTTCAAGCCAGTAAGGGACAAGCAGAAGAACAGAGAATATAATGTAAAGTATTGCCAAGAACATAAAGAAGAAAATGCCAGAAGGCAAAGGGAATGGCAAGCTAAACAAAAGGCACTTAAAAAAGATAAGAAATGAAAAGGCTTGTAAATTGCATACTTTTCTTTTACTTTGTGATACACTATAAAAAATAACAACTATGATAAAAGAATTAGAGCAAACGAATAATATAGATTGGTATGGTTTGGAGTATCAAGATGAGAAACAGTTTGAGTATTTAGTACAAATAGCTAATGAGTTTTGTCCTCAAATAGAACCAGATAGCTACTTAGATGAGGTAACAGGAGACTGGAAAAACAGATTAGTAAAAGACCTATCTCTAGCTCCTAACCAGTTTGCATATAGATATTTACAAGGTGAGATAGATGTTGCTTTTAAAGATAAATATTTAGAATCAAAAGAAGTAATAGAAACATTAACTGCATTTGAAATAGATGTCAGCAAATTCTGGTATTTGTCACTTTTTATAAAAGACTTGGTGATAGATAAATGCGTTAATGCTATACCATCTACTCAAACTCCTAGAGAGCAAATGCAGGAACTGATAGATAGGATTCAGGAAATGGGCTGGCACAAAGATTACTCTAGTGAAAAAGAAGCCGTACTAACTCTCAAAGTGGAGGGGAAGCAAAATTTTAAAATAACTGATGGTAAAGTCATATTAAGCATAGGGATTGCTTTGTCTGAATATGTAAAAACGATTGAATATGGCAGTAAACTAGCTTCAGTAGCACTTGATTTGGATAGTATATTAAATTCAAGAGTTACTATAGACAAAACTCCTATGTTTGCTTTGTTTACTAAAATGATGAAATCTTTTTTAGACCCTTACAAAGCAAAGCCACCTTATTCAAAATCCTTAGATAAAATGCTGCTTATTTCTAGGATGATATATATATTGGGCTTGTCAGATGATAAGAGATACTATGATGAATATGAAACAGATGAAGATGGCAAGATAATATTAGATGAAGAGAACGGCTATAAAAAGAAAAACTTTCTGAAGAATACCATAAGGAGATATGAGGACTACAAATATACCACTATAGGGAATGTCTATATGTGTTAGAAATCATACTATTTTTAACCCACCAAGATTAGTGTGTTGAAAAACGCCTACTTTTAACACATGTATAACTATTTAATATTCAACTGATTAGCCATTGCTTATTCTAAAATACTGCTTATCTTTGCATCGTCAACGTTGATCTCTTAATAATAATGACGGTGTGCCAGATACCATAAATAAAATCCGTAGGGCAACGGTAATAGTTATATGTTTAAAAAAATGATTGGAATTGAAGGGCTGACCGAAGGAATGGCAGAAATGCTAGTACGAAATTTAAAAGAAGAAGCCCCAAAATTGCGAACAGGCAAGGGAATAATAAATAATGTCTATCTCACCAGCTGTAATCTGTTTCCTTTGACAGTCGAACTGGTACAGCAAGTCTGTGATAGGATATGTGAAAACGGTCTGTTCGTGGACGAACTAAAACGCTTGACTGGAGGCAAAGCACTTGATCCACAAATATTTTGTTCCCTCACTGGGGACAGGATAGATTTTAATTTGCTTTACCATTCATAAGTCGGTAAGCTATCCATAAAAGCCAGTTGGAAAATTTTCTGACTGGCTTTTTGCTTCATATTACTCGATACATATTTTCTACTTCAAAACGGGTTCACAAAGGCAGCAGGACAACTGGCTGCCTTTTTTATTGCGGTTTCCTTTCATATACAACCGTCCATCTATTTCCGAACGCCCTCTACCCGTAATGGCTGATAATGTGAATTGGAATCAAAAAGAGAGCATAAAGCGGCTATCCTTATCCGTTGGTTCATGGACGTATCGAAATAACGGCAATATGATGACACTGGTACAGTAACTACAGAAAGTGTATCTTTAGTTAGGGTCACTGCCGTAAGGTGAGTATAATCGTATAAAGATAATCAGATTAAGAATTACCACGAGCAGAGGCAGGAATAAGACCGTCTACGGTAATTCAAACACTATAGATTCCATAGTATAGAATGAAACTAACACAAAAACAATCAATTATGAAGTATTACACCTTTGAAGAACTGAAAGAGATAGCTTTCAACAATGGCATTATCGGCAATAAGGTAACTATTGGTATCTGGGCAAGAATGAACGGCTATCTTAAAAAGAAGAAATAGATTAACAAACTCCGTATTACATTGTATTTCAATATGAATGAATATAATACCACTAAATAGTGAAGTCTGCTATCTGTTATGATCTGTCTCTTATACACATCTCCGAGCCCACGAGACGGACTCCTATCTCG
>ERZ1026923.806-NODE-806-length-11840-cov-5.691981_pt1 | contig 11840 bp, 13 predicted proteins | sample MGYA00519464_ERZ1026923 | MGnify/ENA primary metagenome ERZ1026923 (study PRJEB26926, sample SAMN06164762) | human gut metagenome | biome: ENVO:00009003; feature: ENVO:2100002; material: ENVO:00002003 | host: Homo sapiens | place: USA | collected 2012 ...
GATACGATCGGCCGCTACAACGTGATCCTGATGCACGGGGCGGAAGCCGAGATCCATGCGAGTAACTATGCCGTGGTGTTCGTAAAGAACGCTGGCGGTAAGGTAATAACTCATAAAGACCATACAGCACGTGTATTATGACAATAGATGGAAAAGACCTATATACTGAATGGGGATGTAAATTATTGGAAGGTTCTTTTGATGATCTTCTGAAATACCCCAAACGTAAGGCAGTCAAATATAACAACTGGGCGGAAGCCGACGGAATCGATCCCGATCTCTCGGTTGTGGAGTTCGAACCTAAGACCGTCAAGTTGAAATTCCTCATGAAGGCAGAAACGCTTGAGCAGTTCTGGTCTGGGTATAGAAAGTTTGTTGCTGATCTGTCCGCACCGGGCTATCGGGAATTCAATCTTATTGCCGGTATGACCAACCGCTTACGATTCAATGTCGGCTCTTCTCACGAACAGCCTGTGCCATTTAATGCAGGGGAGAACGTATCTGTGTTTGAACTTTCTTTTGTCGAGGACAATCATGCCATTTATCCGGCAACTCCGGCCGGCGGTATCGGGCTTCGCGGGCAGTATGCGATTAATGGGATAGACTTTGCAGACTTCGGTATAGGATCGGACGATAACCAGGAGGACATCTTGAAATATCCTGCGGTTAAGGCGCCGTTCACCGATGGCCGTACGGTAGACCTTTCGACAATCAAAACCCTGCATCGGGAAATAAAACTGTCCCTTTGGATGTTGGCCGGCAGTGTGGAAGAGTTTCTGAATAACTATCGGGCATTCTTTAGCCAGATATCCGGTGTAGGAAATCAGGAATTATATATTAAGACGTTGGATGGTATCATTCGGGTGTACTATACGGATTGCCCGTCCTTTTCTGTGGAAGTCTGGCAGGAGAACCGGATAGGGGCAAGATTCACTATTTCTGTTGTTGCTCCCGTAGTGAGTTGGATAGATGCCGGCGGTGATGTTCGTTACTGTGTGCTGAAAGATCCGGATTTGGGGTTATTGGCAGATGAGCAAGGTAGAATAATAGTTTTCAATTGATATGGCAGAAGAATTTGAAATAATCAGGGCTAATTTGCTTCCGGCAGCCGGAACAATAACCGATAATGATATGATCCTGATCATTCAGGGTGGGAGACCTAAGCGTGCTTTGCCCTCTGCAATGAAAGGTAAACAGGGCGATCCCGGCCTTAGTGCGTTTTTAGGGATAAACGATAAATACATCCTTTGGAAACAAGGAGCTAATGGTGCTTGGCAGAATCTGTTGGAAATTGAGAAAATTCGTGGGCCGAAAGGAGAGAAGCCGGTTTTTCGAAAGTTGAACGGTACGCTTCAAATGAAATACGAAGGTGAGCCGGATAGTGCATACGTGGATATTTTCGACCGTGAAGAATTGAAAATGAAGTTTTCCGATCTAACACCAGCAGAAGTGGATCAATTGAAACTGCATTTTTCTGATCTGACAGAGACTGATAAGGCCGAACTTATGAAGCCGGCAACGGATGCGGCAAAAGAGGTTCGTGAACAGATGTCCCAAATTAAGGAGGAAGCTAATACTGCTATATCGAATGTAAACACCGCAAAAGTGAGCGCAGAGGCGGCAACCAAGGCTGCAAATGATGCCGCAGCTTTAGCAAATGCCGCAGCTGGTCAAGCAACTCAATCTGCCGGAGATGCTGATGCAGCGACCAAATTGGCTGTTGCTGCCGCTGCATTGGCGGAGGAAAAAGCCGGTATAGCCAATACCGCAGCCGAGAATGCCGATACCGCAGCAGCTTCAGCCAATATGGCAAAGGAAGAAGCAGATAAAGCAACTGTTGAAGCCAATATAGCCGCAGGAAAGGCCAATGATGCCGCAGGAAAGGCTGACACGGCAACATTAAATGCCAATACCGCAACGGATAAAGCGAATGAAGCAGCATCCTCGGCTACAACTGCCGCCGAAAATGCTAATGCGGCTGTAGAGCGTGCGGATGATACCATAGCTTCTGCCGAGACTGCTACAAAATCGGCGACGGATGCAGCTTTGGCCGCAAACACGGCAAAAGAAAATGCAGACAAGGCGGCAAATACAGCCAATGTTACCGCTACTCTGGCCAATGAAAAGGCAGGACTGGCGGATACGGCTGCTTTGGCTGCTAATACAGCAAAGGAAGATGCCATAGTCGCAACCGGCAAGGCCAACACAGCCGCCGACCGCGCCAATCGTGCAGCCGAAGCCGCCGAAGGAGTCATCAGTGGACTACAACCCGACTGGAACGTTACCGATCCTGTCAATAAGAACTACATCAAGAACAAACCGGAGATCCCGACGTTGGAGGCTATCCCGGACGAAAATACATTGAGCTATGTCAATACCGACGGTACAACCATCAATTTTCGTATCGGTGATGATGTGCGTGTAGCGGAAGATGGCGAATATGTATTCTACCGGCTTTATGATCTTGCCGGGGGAAAAGCCTCGTGGCAGGAATCCGGCAGCGGTACAGCCTTGCCCGGTAATGTTTATCTGACAGGAGCCAATTATTACAATGAATCAGTACGAACGATAAAACAAGGATATTTAAGCAATGAGTAAGAAAGGTGCATTTATTTATCAACAGATCGAACTGACGACGGCTGAATGGGCCGATAACGCAACCGTCTACCCTGCATCAGTCTGGTTATTTGAACGTTTGGAAAACGGTAAATTCAACATGAAGCTGGCTGATGGCGTTCATACGTTTGCCCAGCTGCCGGCCGTCATGCAGGAGGTGAAGGTCACAGTTAAAACGAATGATGCCACGACCTATATCCTGACGATCACGACGGCTGAAGGTAAGTTTGACACCCCGAACCTTCGGGGAAACAATGCTCCGGTTCCTTCGATCGATCCGGAAACCAAGCATTGGAAAATAGGCGAAGAGGATACGGGTGTGGTAGCCGAAGGACAGGACGGGGAAAGCTACGACGACACGGAAATCAGGAACGCGCTGACAGCCTTGCAGCAGCAAGTCAACACGCTCGTTTCGGGTGACGCATCGAGTGCCATCGAATCGTTCAACGAGATCATTGCCTTCCTTGCCAGCGTGGAGGACACACAGACGTTGCAAGGGATTATCGCCGGGCTGAATCAGAGCATCGCGAATGTTCAGAACAGCATCCCGACCAAGCTCTCCCAGCTTCAGAATGACGACCATACGGTCAAGGACGCTGCTTATGTCCATACCGACAATAATTACAGCAATGAAGAGAAAACGAAGGTATCGGACTCTTTGAGGTTGAAAGAGTATGTCGATGTCGAGTCTCTGGCGGCTCTTCCTTCATCACCGTATAACTTGCGTTTTACCTATTCGAGTACATCTGTGCAGGCGATCAACTTTGCGAATATAGGAAGCGTACCGGAGATGCAGGAGTTTTATCTGTCCATTAAGAACAACACCGGATCAACGATTAACCAACCGATCCCAAACGGTTCGGGCTGGCAATCGGAGGAAACAAGCGTTGAACTGCCAGCTGGTAAAGCCACAGGGGTATCGCTGAAAAAAGAACATGGGATAATTGTCGTGAGAGTATAATGAAAGGAGGTGAAAGATGAAGAGACGGGTGATGACGGGAAAAGATACCGAATCCGATTTTTCCAATCAGTGGAATGCTAAGTATTACTTTCCATTGAACGGTGATTCGTATGAATGTGTCAATGGGGTATTAGGCGAGCTGAAAAACAATGTACAATGGAAAGACGATAGCATTTTTACAGGAAATAAATCTGCGTATTTTATAAACGATTCTGGAATTAGGATACCGACAACGGGATATGTAAAGAAAAACGCATATAGTATTTCCCTGTGGGCTAAAAAGTATAACGAATCAGTAGACCGATACGGAGGAATTATAGTAAGCCGAATAAAAGACGGAGAAGGATATGGACTTGAAATGAGGTATAAAAACATTCAAAATATTAATGATGGAATTAATATTACAACCAATAAATTCAATGTTTGGTGTCATTATGTGGTAACTTACGATAATAACACGATGAGTGTTTACGAAAATGCTACACTTGTTAAGACAATAAATGATCCATTCTACGAAGGTTCTCACTTCTACATAGGTCTGGATGATATATTTTTCACATCAGTAACCGAACGATCATATAATGGACTTATATGTGAAGTCTCCATATTTGAACGCATATTATCCAGAAGTGAGATAAATCAATTATACAATGGCGGTAAAGGATTAAAATTAAATTGATTATGCTATACATCCAAAAAGAAATCCAATTCTGGGAGACCGACGCTCCCCTTCCTGACTCCTACAAGGTAGGCACAATGGAAGAAGAATATAACGACGGCGCATATCTCTTGTTAGACGCCGAACAGGAACAGTTCCACACCGACCATCCGGAGGCAAGTTCGCTGGAATGTTGGCGGAAGGAACTCACTCCGGAACCCGAACCGGCACCGGAAGAAAAGCTCTGGCGTGCCCGTGATGCCAAACGGCAGGAAATCTACGACAAAGACATCCATCATTATTATATTGATAAACAGGACGCATATGTCTCGAACACCCTGCAAGTGAAGGATAAGTGTGGCCGGCAGGAAGAAGTCGAAGTAGGCGGTCATCTGTACGCCTCGAATATCTTAACGGTTGCTCTTGACGAAATAGCGGACTATTCGGAGCAGTGCGCCAAGGTGACAGACGGCTTGCTATCCCGTATCGATGCCGCCCAAACAGCCGAGGAGGTCGAAGCTATCGTGGTGAAAGGCTATCCTGAAATGATCCATACAACAACGGCAGCCTTGCAAACTAAAGCAGATAAGGCAATCGCTAAATCCCCGGAAGCGCAGGCAGTGACCTTTGCCCGTGCGATGATGAACAGCGTGTCTCTCACAGCCAGCCAAGCGTTGGAGATGCAGGTCTTATTCCCCATTTGGGGTGAGAAAGATGCGGAGTTTGGCAAGGAAGTTGAAATAGGCTTCCGGCTTCGAGTAGTGGAAGGAGAAAGCGACACTTTGTTTGAAGTGATACAAAAGCACAAGCTGCAAGCCGATTGGAAACCGGGCATAGAAACTGCTTCACTGTATAAGATCGTTGAAGCTGAGCACGCAGGCACGCTTGATGATCCTATTCCATACGTGCAGGGTATGGCATTCGAGAAAGACAAATATTATGAACAATACGGTGTGATCTATCTCTGCATTCTGACAACCGTTACAGGTTATCCGAACGACTTGAAAGACTTGCCCACAATTGTACAGGAGGTAAAGCAATGAAACAGGTTATGTTATTAAAAGTTAAACTGGGGGGGGGTAAATACTCTCTAAATAAAGAAGTTACGACCTTTTATCGTAAGAAAGGAGGGCGTAGATGAGACGGTCGATGATGGGACGGAAGAAGTTGCAGTTGTTCACCAAGAGGTTCTATCCTGCCGGGAATTATACCTGGATCGTACCTAAAGGATGTAGGGAGGTTGATGTGTTTCTTGTTGGAGCCGGTGGAGGATGTTCACATAATTCAGGATTAGGAGTTCCTGGAGGCGGTGGAGGTGGCTATACTAAAACATATAAGAAGGATACCGCTGGATATAGAGATGGCAACGCGATAACTGTTACACCAGGACAAACTATTGAAATTATAGTTGGTGCAGGAGTTCGTGGCGCAAATGGGGGATATTCACAGTTTATGAGTTCGCTTTACCGGGCTGAAGGAGGCCATCTGTCTCAATGGAATGGAGACGGAAATGGTGGTTCGGGAGGTGTAGGGGTAGGTAGATCTACTCATTCGGTCGGAGGCTCAGATGGTACAGGCAGTGGTGGAACATCGGGGCAAGGACATACGACGCGTGATTTTGGGGAATCTAATGGTAAAAGGAATGCAGCAGGTGGGGCAAGCTCCTATAATAAATCAGGCGGGGAGACGTCTCAGCCGGGAACATCAGATTATACAGAAGGGAGTGGCGAAGGCAGTAATGAAAGTAGTTCTTTGGCTTCTGGCTGGAGTGCCGGACTTGGTGGTGGCGGCTACGGTGGTGGAGCTGGGGGAAATGCATCGGGAAAATCGACGAAAGGTGGCGATGGCACTGTCCTGATCCGCTATTGGGCTTACGAAGAATGATCTGCCGTTGAAAAAGATGAAACAGGATATTAACGACTAAAAAATAGGAGATAAAGTCATGAGAAATAATTGTTTACAAATGTTAATGGGGGGGGGTAAACACCTCTTAACTCAAGTATCTGACCGACTTTCGGTGGAAAGGAGGTTGGTATGATAAGATCGATGATGGGACGGAAGAAAGTAGACAAGAATACTTTGCTGTTGCTACATTTTGATGGATCATTGAAAGATGAAGTCTCAGGCAAGCCTTATGTTGGTAGTAATATGTCCTATGTAGTGGGAAAATTCAAGAATTGCGTTTCGTTTTCAGGAAACGGGTATGTAAAGATAAGTGGAACGAATGCCATAAACGAGTCCCTATATCCAAACTATACCGTCGATTTTTGGATTAAACTGAAAAGTGGTGTGAAAAACGGTATAATGTCAAAAGGCGTTGCTTATGGAAGTTACAGCTTTGATATAATGGAGGAATCTGACGGACGCATTTTCTTTGGATTGCAGTATGGTGGAACCCGAGGGGATGCAATATGCTATTTTACGATGCCACGGGATCAGTGGGTTCATCTTGCGATCGTCAGGTCACAATCTCGATATTGGAAAGTGTATGTAAATGGAGTGTATGCGTCTGGTTTCACATCAACGATGGTTTCAGGGTACTATAGTTCTTTAATGATCGGAAAATATCGAGATTATGGATTGTATCTGAACGGTATGATTGACGAGTTTCGCATCAGTAATATTGCCCGTTGGACATCAAACTTCACTCCGCCTGCAAGGCCGTATTAATAAATTAGTGACACTGTCTTTGGGCTGTCACAGCAGAAAGACAGCAAATGTATATTCAGAAAAAATTATTGATAATCGCCAACCCCAGGTTGGGTATTTTCTTTTAAAACAAATGGAGATATAAAATGTTCGGTGGCGAAAGAATAATAAAACAGCCTCCAGGCTATCACAGATTGGAGGCTGTAAAAAAAAGAAAATTAGGGGACCTACGGTCTCCGGAAACAAAGTTAAACAATAAAGTTTGAAAATCATGTTATTATTAATTATTTCTTTTTTGGTTATCGCAGTTTATACGGCAGCAGTTTGTATAAAGGCAAAAGGTGTACCGTACTCAATTAGTGCGACGTATTATACTCTTGATCATAAATTGATCTTTGGAGCAAGCATGGCACTGACGGCTATGTTCCTATTCCCGGTCATTTGGGAAATGAGTACAACCTTTACTATGCGGTTGCTGGCGATCGCAGCCTGTATCGGTTTGATTGGTGTCGGTTTGGCTCCTGATTTCAAAGACACTTGGATAAACCGCATTCATTGTGGATCGGCGGCATTGACGTTGCTTTCTTCTCAGCTATGGGTTGGCTGCACGTCTTTCTGGTGGGTTCTTATTCCGGTGTGGCTGGCTTTTATCGTTTACACGGTAATAGGCATGAGTAAACGGCTGAGTGGTAATATATGGCAGGACTTTGTATCAACGAAGCCGATGTTCTGGTGTGAGATTGCAGCGTTGTCTACGACTTTTGGCGCGTGTGGACTTGCGCTTTAGAAATCTACCATAAACAGAACATCTGCCTTATATATTAAAACACGACAACCGGTAAAATGTCATATATCCGGTTGCCGTGTTTTTTATTGCCTAAAAATAAGTAGGTTATTTAGCAGTATGGAAATAAAGCGCGGAAATACGGTAGTCTGTGATGTCTATCTGAAAGATAACAGTTATACGGTCGAAGAGATCATGGGAGAGGACACTCTTATCCTGAATTTTCTTTCCCGTAATGTGGTAGAGCTTCAGATCAATGACTATATAGACTTTGAAGGGACAAAATACAAGGTCCGGCATAACGAGAAGGTGACGAAAAGGGAGACATCTCTTGGTTGGGAATATACCGTTCAGTTCTATTCAAGTCGGTACGACCTTTTGGATGCAGAGTTTTTCCTTCATGGTACACCGGAGCGGAAAAAGAACTTCGACTATTACACCGGTACCACCCGTGACTGGCTAACCCTATTTGTCAAAAACATGAACCGTACAGGATCTGGTTGGGTGGCCGGATCCTGTATCGAATCCCGGATGATTACCCTTTCTTTCAAAGATAAGAAAGTCGGGACGGTACTTGACGAACTCATTAAAGAATTGGATACGGAATACTGGATATCCGGCCAGACAATAAATATCGGCAGGAGGGAGTATTCAAGCAGCGGCCTTGTCTTGGCACAGGGCGAAGGAATGGGTTTTACCGAACTGGAAGTGTCCGCTGTTGATGATACGCCACCAGTAACGGTTCTTTATCCATACGGTTCAGATAAGAATCTCGGTCCCGATTATGGCGCGGATTATCTTCTTCTGCCTGATGGTCTGCTTTCTATCGAAAAGAATGTAGAGAAGTACGGCCGGATAGAAAAGTCCATGCAATTCGACCATATCTTTCCGAAAGGAGAGTTTGCCGTAACAGAAAAGATCGACGATTACACTCTGAGAGCTGCCGGTATGGATTTCAATCTTACCGATTGCCTGTTGGACGGGGTGGAAGTGATCGTTACATTCCAGGATGGCGGCTTGGCTGGCTATGACCTTGCAATCGTTGAAGATAGTTGGGACAATGACTTGAAACAGTTCAAACTAAAGCAGAATGACCAGGAAAACGCCTTGAAAGTCCCCGGTGACATTAATTTTTCTGTCGGTGACAAGTTTATCCTTACCGGCCTGAAAATGCCGCAAAGCTACAGGGATAACGCTTCATTACAGCTACAGGAAGAGGCGCAAACATGGTTGGATGGCAAGTGCGAGAAACGCATCCAGTTACGAGGAAAATGTGATGAAATTGTTTTTCGTTTGCAAAACATCTTTATCGCCTGTGGCCAGATGGTTGGCGTATATTCTGAACAGTTGGATATCGATCGAGAGATTCGTGTTACCAAAATAAAAAGGTATATCGAGAAAGACGGTACACCTTCATACCGGTATGAACTTACCTTGTCCGATTTCCTTGAATCGAATGGTTTTAAGGATCTGGTGGATGATGTGAATAAAGTGCCGGAAGAGATTGAGGATGCGGTTAAGCCGGTTCGGGAACATACGAAACGTTCATGGCGGGACGTGATGGAAACTTTGGGCATGATGTTTGACCCGGAAGGGGATTATTTTACCGAACTTATCAAGCCGTTGGCCGTGCATACGGCGCAACTTATCGTCGGTACCAATTCCCAGCAGATGGAGCTTATAGGAATGAAGTTTATTCCGAATGCGGACAATGATGCCAACTATTTCAAGAATACGACAGGAAAGTTAGTACACTTTACCGTTAGCGAGGAAATCCGCGAATGGGCTATTCCGGCGGCTTCTTTCCGGCTGAATAATTCGCTTGCCTATTATGTTTATGCCAAATGTCCAAAAGAAGGAACAAATGGCTCGATATATGTCAGTGAACGGCAGATAAAGTTAGAGGATGAAACAGGGTTCTATCATTTCTGGGTAGGGGTGCTCAATACTCCGGAGGATGGCGTACGCTCTTGGCTTCCGAATTATGGATACACTGAGATTGCCGGCCAGACGATCACGACAGGATTGATAAAGGACAAGTTAGCCCGATTGGTGATTGATCTGGTGAATGGGACTATAACCGGACCTGTGATATTCAAATCCGGAACATCCGGTTATAATAACATTACTGACCGTCCTAACCTTCAACCGTTGTATGATGGGGTAAATGATGCCCTGACGGATGCAGAGAATGCGTCGAATGCAGCCAACAACGCCCAATTGACTGCAAATAACAAGGCAAGGGTATTTTATCAAACGACGGCTCCAACATCGGGTATGCGAACGAATGACTTATGGGTGGATGGGGAGAATATCTATAGATATAGCGGTTCTAAATGGGTTCTTGCCTCAAAGTATGACAATACAATAACAGAGATCAATGGCGGACTCATAACTACGGGTGCGATCGCTTTTGGAAGCACAGGTGGAATGTCGGCGTCTGGTACAATCCGTATTTGGTCGGGAGGAACAGCCGGGGTGAAAGGGCAACCACCCACAGATCCGACATTTAGCGTTGATAGCTCAGGTAACGTGATTTCAAATGGGACTATTACAGCAAATGATGCCATTTTATTAAGAAATGGACAAGCTGGGATTACAGGATATGGCACATCTAATAGTTCTATAAGATTTTGGGCTGGAGGTTTAGTTCCAGAAAGTGCAGATTTTAGAGTTGACCAAAGTGGAGATGTTAATGTTAGAATGTTAAATGCTATAAGTCTCAATGGAGGCACATCTAATTTTTCAAGCATTTATTTAACCGACAAATCGTGGAATAATAACTATGTTAATCTGTTTGCAGCAAGAGAAGCTCAAGGTATGGAAATTCAAAGAACTTATCAAGGTATTTTAGGTAATATCGGAAAATTTATTGTAATGAAATACAATCCTGATGCAACGGCTTATCGGGAAATAAGTTTTTTTGTCAGACATTTTAAATCTGATGCCTCATGGGTATTTAGGACTTGTGTAAAAGCAAGTTTCTTACCAACGTTAACCCAGATTAATGATTTAGATACATCTGGAACAAAATATAATGTAAAATGGGATAGTGCAACAGGTTTATTATATATAGAATAAGAAGATGAATTTAACATTGAAAGACAGAGTATTAATACTCAACACCGTGTTACCACAGTTTGACACGAGAAAAAACATGGAACTGAAAGTATCGATAGACAGTAAGATAGCAATCTCGGAGGTTGATCAGAAGCGTATCGTTATCAAAGATATGGGAAGCGGGCAAATCAATATAGGGTTTACCGATGCAGCGGCCATAACGGAAACAACAGATATCGTTTTGACAGACGAAGAACTTCAATACCTCAAACAACGTGTTGACTTCATAGATCGCAACGGCATGTTCTCTGAGTTCACGATGCCGACGTATGTCAAAATTTTGGATGAACCGCTAAAAGAGGAGTAACCGGGCGAATAATATAAAAATCCGCCTCCCATCTATCACAGGCCGGAGGCGGAGAAATAACAAACACTGCCTTATGGCAATGAAAAAACTCGTAACAAAGATGATCAAATAAAACAGAAGGAGGTGTAAAGTGAATGTAGAATTAACTGACATCCTGACAATCATCGGAACATTGGGAGGATTCGAGGCGATAAAATGGGGGATTAGCTTCTATACGAACCGGAAAACGAATGCGCGTATCGAGGATGCCCATGCCGATGTAGAGGAGTTCAAGGCTTTACGTGAGTATAACGAGTTCCTGCAAAAACAGCTATCAGAAAAAGAAGAACGCTTTGTAGAACAAACCGGAAGGCTTCGACAGGTACAGGATGAGCTTTTTACTTTGAAAGAGAGCTATTCGGATGTCAAGCTTGAACTTGCTATGAAAAGGTGTGAGAGAAAGAAGTGCGGTGATCGTGAACCGCAGAATGGGTATTAATATAGGAGGATAAAAATGAAAAAGATAGATTCAATCATTATCCATTGTTCGGCTACACGTGCCGGGCAGGATATCAAAGCTAAGGATATTGATCGTATGCACCGTGCACGCGGTTTCAGCCAAATTGGTTATAACTATGTAATCGATTTGGACGGAACCATAGAGGCCGGTCGGCCACTCACGATAGCTGGGGCTCATTGTGTCGGTTACAATGATCATAGCGTCGGGATTTGCTATATCTGTCTCTTATACACATCTGACGCTGCC
>ERZ1026923.814-NODE-814-length-11728-cov-4.633685_pt1 | contig 11728 bp, 10 predicted proteins | sample MGYA00519464_ERZ1026923 | MGnify/ENA primary metagenome ERZ1026923 (study PRJEB26926, sample SAMN06164762) | human gut metagenome | biome: ENVO:00009003; feature: ENVO:2100002; material: ENVO:00002003 | host: Homo sapiens | place: USA | collected 2012 ...
CGACTAGTCGTCGGCAGCGTCAGATGTGTATAAGAGACAGATAATGGACAGCCCTGTCTGACTCTCTATTTCCTTCAATACAGTTTTCAATGTTTGTTCCTTAAAAACTTTGCTGACTGTCTGGGCATTTACAGATAATGAACCCAAACTGAGCAAGAACAAAAGGAATAAGCATAGAATTGATTTTCGGTTGTTCATAGCTTTTCTTGATTTAATTAGTTGTTACAAAATTGATTTTATTCTCTGATATATATATCCTTTCCTCTGCGTTCGACGGTTATCGGGATGATCTCCTGCAAAGCAGCCATCACCTCTCCTATCGTCTCACGGTTTCTTAATGAAATGCGGAAGCGTTTGGCACCTACCTGTTCCGATTCCAGACTGATATTGACGTCATACTGGCGGGATAGCTTCGCTACCAGTTCTTTCAACGTAATATCCTCAAATTCAATTCGATTCTCCGACCAGGCTTTCCATTGCTTCACATCATTACGGGTACGTGTGATTTTTCCGGTGGCCATATCCAACTTCACGAATTCACCGGGTGTCATCTCTATCCGCTGTTCCCCGCGATGGATTTCTACAATTCCTTCCATCAGTGCCGTAGTGACAACTGAGTCTTCAGGATAGGCGGAAACATCGAATTTCGTTCCTTTCACTACTACATCATATCCACAGGTTTGCACCGTGAATTTGGCTTTTTCCTTCTTCGTGACTTCAAAATAAGCCTCACCGCTAAGTATTACTTTACGATTCCGCTCGTTGAACTTATCCGAATACTTCAGTACGGAACCGGCATTCAGCCATACCACCGTACCATCTGCCAAAGTCATCTTGCTCTTTTCTCCGTAGGGAGCTTCGAATACGAAATAATCTTCGGTAGAAGATAAGGAAGCAATGTTCCAGATGCCCAACGTAGCCCCGGCAGTAAGCACCACAATAGCGGCTACGGCAGCCACTCTGCGCCAGAAGCTGAAATAACGACGGGGCAACATCGGCATAATAGCCTCTTGCGTGCGAAGGCGGCGTTGCAGACGTTGCCATTCATGCATGGTCTGTTCGTCCCCTTCATTAGTAAGTTTCCATTCTTTTTCCCACTGGCGAAACCGCAGGCGGTTTTCTTCCGCTTGCTCAATGTAACTGAACAAGAGTTTCTCTTCCGCCTTTGAAATGTGTCCTTCAAAGTAGCGGATCGCCAATTCGTGAATGTTTGTTTCTGTTTTCATAAATTCTCTTTCTATAGGATGTAACAACTAATTTTAATTCTACCCAACCCCGGAAAAAGAAAAAAGCAGAAAATTTTTAGTTCTCTGCTTTTTCTCCTCCTGGTTATTCTGTTTATTCGTTCATAATCACCCAAGCTAAAACCATTATATAGATGTCTACCGGATACTTATCCTTGAAGTGACGTTCAAAAAGGGCAAGGGCTTTAGAAATGTGTTTCTCCACGGCTGTAGTGGATATTTGTAATTTATCGGCTATCTCCCTGTTCTTGAGATGTGTGAACCGACTCAACAGGAAGACTTCGCGGCAACGGTCAGGCAGCTGACCGATGACGAGTTTGATTTGCTCCTGCAATTCGTCATAGAGGAGTTTATTGTCTGCATCAAAGGTGAAGTCGGTATAGTAAAGCCGTTCTTCCCCGTCAATGGATGCCAGGTATTCAATCCGGTGCTTCTCTACAATGGATACGTGTTTCAGGTAGTTCAGGCATCCGTTGCGCACCATTGCAAACAGCAAAGAAGTTATGGAGACCGATGAAAGTAAATCCCTCTTCTCCCAGAACTTCAGAAAACATTCCTGAATAATATCCCGAACGATTTCTTCATCTTCAATAAAGCGAATAGCATATCCACGCAAACGCGGAAAGTAATTTTTAAACAGATAAACGAAGGCTTCTTCGTTTCCCCGTTTTATCTCCTCCAATAAATAGCTATCATCTGAAAAATCAGCCAAATTCTTTTCCATGCTTATATTTTAAGGAACAAAGATTGTTAGAAGTTAATAATTAGGTTTTGCAAACCTATTAAAATTTTGTTCCAATACAAAATGAAAAAGGGATTGTTTTTTTATTCGCTTACTGATTTTGAAGAATTCCCAATGATTCAGCATTACCTATTTATGCCTCTCTCAACTCCCAATGTCCTGATTTGTTAGAGCCGACACGTCTGATTAGCCCTTTCTCCTTTAATGCTGCCATAATACGTTCACCTTGCCGTAAGGAAACCGAAAGCGATTCTGCAATCTCCTTTGCAGTGCTTCGGTTATTTATCCGGATAAGTTCTAATACACGTTGTTCGTTTATACCGACATTTATACCGACATTTATACCGACATCGACACGAGGTTCTAAACCTTCATCCTCTATTGATGCCTGATAATTACGAATCGTCTGCTCTAAATTGCGGATATGTTCATCGAACATAAAGTTGTGAAATGGTTCTATATCATCGTTTTCACGAGTAGCTATAAGAGATTCAATATATTCCGCTTTATGGTCTTTGTTAATATTGGTAGGAATGATTCCAAACTCAAACTGCAACTGATTCATCAGCAAACGAGACATCCTGCCATTGCCATCAGCCCACGGATGAATTGTTACTAAATGGAAGTGAGCGTCGAAACTCAACTTATAACATTCAATAACATTCGTTTTTGAAAGAGCCTTTCGTCGCTGATTTATACTTTCGCAAAGTTCTGCCAACTTTGTAGGTACCTTTGAGTAATTCATATAAGAGCGTCCTCCAGTTCCGGCTGTAACGTTCAGTAATCGTAAATCTCCATTCGCTGACGAAAATTCACCTAATGCAGTTTGATATATTGTTCCAGTATTCTTCAGAACGATAGAAGATAGTTGCTTAAGCATATCAACAGAAATATCACTATGACTCTTTGCAAAAGCAATAGATTGTTCGTATGCTGCTTTCAGGTCTAAGTTCATTAGTTGCTCAGTCATAGAACGACCTTTCGCACTGATACCCTCATCAAACAAAAGTTGATTCTCAATTTCAGTGACAGTAGAACCTTCAATAGCTGTTGAATGGGTAATAAGAGAATACAAATAGAATTTATCGTAATCTATCTGTTTGTCAATACCCAGCTCTTTAAACTGGGCTAACAAGGATAATATCTTCTGTTCTCTTGTCATAAAAATGTTTTTTTGATGCTGCCTTTATATGGCATAGAGGCATGCAATGTTTTTTGCAAAGTTAGCAAAAAGGCGGATTACTCCGCCTTTTCTCCCTTATTCTTCCGGCAACTCTCCCGCCCGTATCCACTTTACATACGATACCTGATCTGCTTAATCAAACTTTTTTTTATCGACACCGACCAACATCTCTTCAATGAGAGCATACTCGTGAGCACTGGCTATTTTCAGTACATCGCGTAATTTTTCAATCACCGCCTTCTCTCTCTTACATAAGAACGATGTCCATAAATTATAATCACCACAAAACAAATAAAAGGAAGTACAAATGAAACATTCACAGCAGGCATACCGAACAAGGTTTGCATATCAATAATACTCGCCTGAAGCGGTGGCAATACCGAACCGCCCAGAATCGCCATTATCAAACCCGCAGCACCGAACTTTGCGTCATCACCCAATCCCTGTAAAGCTATTCCGTAAATCGTAGGAAACATTAATGACATACAGGCAGATACACCCACCAGACAATACATTCCTCCGATATTCTGAATAAAGATAACCCCAATTGTAAATCCACAAGCCGCAATAGCCAGAACCTTCAACAACAGCCCCGGACTGAGATAGCGCAAGATGAAAGTACATATAAACCTACTTGCACAAAAGATAATCATCGCCACAATGTTATACTGCTGCGACAACACTTCCGCCGCCTTTTCTCCCATCCCCTGAGACATGAATAAACGTGTGCCATATTGTATGACAAACGTCCAGCACATAATCTGCGCACCGACATAAAAGAACTGAGCGATCACCCCTTCCCTGTAATAACTGATAGAAAAGATACGTTTCAATGTCGGAAAGAAGTTGATGTCATGAGACTGGTCGGCATTCTTCGGCATTTTCACCATACGAATCAATATCAACATTACCAGAATCACAATACCGATAATCAGATAGGGAGCAATCAATACACCTAAATCAGAATCACGAACCGCCTCGAAATCAGTAGCAGAAAGCTGACTGCGTTCCATCGTATCCATCGGGGTCAAACGATTCTGTATAAAATTCATCGCCACATACATTCCCAGCAATGATACCATCGGATTGAACGACGGAGCCAGATTCAAACGACGGGTAGCCGTTTCCTCCGTTCCCATCGAGAGGATATAAGGATTGCTGCTGGTTTCAAGAAACGAAAGTCCGCACGTCAGGATGAAGTAGGCTATCAGAAACGGATAATAGCTTCCCGAAAGCATGGCCGGAAAAAACAGAAACGCCCCGAAAGCATACATACCCAATCCTAAAAGTACTCCCGCCTTATAAGAAAATTTGCGTATGAACATAGCTGCCGGAAAGGCCATGGCGAAATATCCGCCATAGAAAGCAACCTGTACCAAAGCACCATCCGTAACGCTCATACGGAATATTTTAGAGAAAGCTTTCACCATCGGATTAGTGATATCATTGGCGAATCCCCACAAGGCAAAGCAACTCGTGATTAATATAAACGGAATCAGATAGCTCACACCATCCTTACTTATTATTGAAGTCTTCTTTGTGTTATTCATAAGATAAAAGGGTTCTTACTCACAGTTTATTACAATGCTTTTCTGTATAGTTCAAGAATGATCTCCTTAGAAACTTCACGCGGATTGCCCGGTGTGCATACATCTGCAAAGGCTGCTTCCGATAGACGTTCCAAATCTTCTTCCTCAATTCCCAACTCAGATAAATGTTGCGGAATACCTACACGTATGGCAAGCGATTTTACAGCTTCCACAGCTGCATGTGCTGCTTCTTCCCGACTCATGCCGGAAGTATATACATTCATGGCTTTGGCAATATCCACGTATTTATCGAGTGCAGCAGGTGCATTGAACTCCATGATAACAGGCAGCAGCAAAGCATTAGCCACCCCGTGAGGAATATCAAAGATAGCTCCCAGCGGATGAGCCATTCCATGCACCACTCCCAAACCGACATTAGAGAATGCCATTCCGGCAATGTACTGTGCCACAGCCATACCATTGCGTGCCTCGGCATTTGTAGGTTCGTTGACTGCTGTTTCCAGATAGCGAGCTATCATTTCAATGGCTTTGATCTCGAACATATCGCTCATTTCCCAAGCACCTTTGGTGATCAGCCCTTCGATGGCATGTGTCAAAGCATCCAATCCGGTGGAAGCGGTCAGGCTTTTAGGCAAGGTGTACATCAACTCTGCATCCACAATAGCTATAGCCGGAATATCATTCGGATCGACACATACCATTTTCTTTTCGTTAACCTCATCCGTAATCACGTAATTGATTGTCACTTCGGCAGCAGTTGCGGCAGTAGTAGGCAGGGCAATGATGGGAACGGATTTCTTTTTTGTATCCGCCACACCTTCCAACGAAACAACATCGCTGAATTCCGGATTATTGGTAATAATTCCGATAGCTTTTGCGGTGTCTATTGAAGAGCCGCCACCGATAGCCAGGATAAAGTCTGCTCCCGACTCAGCAAAGGCTTTCACACCTGTTTTTACATTGAACACTGTAGGATTCTGCTTGATCTCACTAAATACCTCATAAGGTATTCCGGCAGATTTAAGCACACTCAGTACTTTATCCGCCACTCCGTATTTGATAAGATCTTTATCAGTTGCCACAAAGGCTTTATGCAATCCCAAACGGGTTATTTCTTTTGGAAGCACTTCACGCGCTCCCGGTCCGAAGTATGATACTTCGTTCAATATAAATCGATTAATCATGATTTTCAATGTTATATTATTACCTATAAAAAACTATTTTCTGAAAGCTGCCAATTTATTCCTATAGTATGTTTCCACATCTTTCCAATGATAGTAAGGAGCAAGTGTACTCTCTACCGGAAGTTTCATTTCCTGTTCATTCAGCAGAACTTTCACCAGAATATCATCGCTCCCTTTTTTACGATAAAAAACGAACTGAATGTTGCAAGCCATCGGGAAAATCTTGTAATTGCGCCAGACCTCGGCAAGACTGTTCAAGTCAGTAGTCTGATAAGCGCAATCCCCCAACTCCAACAGGCATGCGAGAGGAAGTACACAAGACTCATGGCCGAATCGTAATGTAACGTTATTCTCTTTTTTAACGATACAGGTATCCGCAGTATTCAGTATGTTTTCCAACAGATTGGCTTCCAGATAAGGCATTTTCCCTTTTGTAAGTGGAGACGGACCGTAATCGATGTACCAATTCGCATTATTCAGCAACCACATGTCGTAACATTCTTCTTTTGTGAAAAGGGAATAGAGTTCGATATCCGTATCGTGATTTTGCATAATGACTGCAAGTTCAAATAAGTAACTCATCAGCTTATCCGCATCCACTTTCCACTTCACATAGTCCTGACTGTTGAAAAGAGACTTCATCAAGCGTTCAGGATGAAGATGTTCCTTTCGGAAAGCCTGTTTGGCAGCAAGCACCTCATCTGTTTTACGCTGTTTTCTGAAATAATCATCTTCATTATTCATATAGTACATATCATAATAGCTGGCATCATTCTTAATCTGCAATTTGGGGTTCATAGATTGCAGTTGCAGACATTCAGCCATCATAGAGAGGATGCAGCGAATAACAACGGTGGAGCGTGCATCCACTGCTGTCAGTCCTTGAAACACTTCGGGGAAGTTCTCATACATTCTTTTAGCAATTCCCCGATGTTGGCGTGCTCCCAACGGTGTCAGTTCACCATAACGGTCTTCTGCCATTCGGGCAAGACTATCAATCAGGTTTAAGGTCTTCTTTCCCAATTCAGTCAGTGCCCCATCCTTTTCTGCTTCGCACAAAATTCTCAATGGTTCTTTATAGTCATTGGGATTAACCCGATAACGGGAACCATGCCGTGCATAATGACTCAGATAAAATGGCTTATATCCTGACGGCGGCGGAGTTTTCTTAAAGTCAGGATCGGGATAGGCATAATGGTTTGCTGCTGAAAGATGAATATTCTCAAATATTTCTTCTTTAGCGGTCTGCGCACTTATGCCAAGTGTCAGACAACAGAGAAAGATCAGTAGGATAAAACGTCTCATGTTTTTTATTTAGGAGTAAAAAACTTGCCTAAGTTTATGAAAGTAAATATCATAAACTTAGGCAAGTTTTAGATATTTGAAATTATTCGCTAACGTATGGACCAAACTTTTTCACAATTGTCATATTCGACTTTCTGGAATCCAGTACATATACATCATATTTACCATCGGGATATACCCTTATCACGATATGGCCTTCTTTAGCCTTAACGCCACGAGAAAACCAAGGTCCTATACCAATCCCTGTTTCTTCATGATAATACGTCATAAAGATTTCTCTTTTCTGAGTACCGACATTCCCCGATAGCAGCCTCTGCCCTACCTCAGGCCCTGGATGATCGGGACTCCACGACTGAGCTACGACAACTTTAGGATCAAGTACATCCAGAAAGTTCCTGTTTGTAGCATCCCGGTTACTATGATGGTTAAGAGACATGGCGGATACCTTCCCTACCAACGGAGCCATTGGGGTTTCAATATCATACCATTCCGCATGATCCTGATCTACTAAACCGGAATTATCCCCTCCTGCATAATACTTGAATTTACCATATTTTACTACAAGAGCCGTCGACATCTGATTATCATTGAATTTACCATTCTTTGCCAACAACTCTTCTTTAGTAAATAAAGGAGTGGTATTCTTGCCTTTTCCAGTCCACAAAAGATTGTTCGACTTAATATTTCGGATCTCAAAACCAGGATAAGATTTAGGCTCTTTCTTCAAGACAAACTGTTTATTCGATCCAATATCAAATTTTTCAACCTTCATTCCATTATTTGTTTTCTGGAACTCCAGGAACTTTAACAGATTCTGAAAAGTTGCAGGTTCCACACCTCCGTTACCAGATGCGTTAGTTCGCAGATCAACCGGAAAATTATAATCAGGATAATCTCTGTCTACATATGTTTTGATAGGAATTACATCACCCACTTCAGTCAATCCGGTAAGCCGATAACCATTTTCGGATGTTCCGGAAGCAGTGCGTACACTACCGTAATGATCAGAATGAAAATGCGTCAGCAAAAAATAATCAATCGACAGTTTATCTCTACCTAATACATTCGTTAGATAGTTGATTATAGATGAACCTGCTGTATAACTACTGTTAGGGAATACTTGCGGTGCAAACATAGGAGCATACTTTGCATCAAAAGCCTCATTATCAAAATCTCCGGCATCAATCATCATATTTGTTCCGTCCGGTAGAATAAGGAAAGCACAGCTTCCCCGCCCGGTATTAATGTGATGAATATCCAAATAACCTTTTTCCCATTTGGGAAGTTGCTCTTGTGCTGCCATGAAAGCAGCACACACGATTGCAAATAGAAATAAGATACTTTTTCTCATGGTTTATTAAATTAAGTTTTTCATATTATTTACTCATTATAGCTTTAGTTGAACAATTAACTTTTCCATCCGTTGAACGTATAGATATCACATAGAATTGATTAGCATGCAGTGCATTATTGAATTGGCTGATTGTTATAACATTATTGCTTCCATCCACTTGCCTTCTACCTTCATATACTTGCTTTCCCGACAAATCCAGAATTCGTACAATAAGTTCTGTAGGAGATTTAAATGGATAATCCAATAAAATTATATCATTCTTACAATCTACCATGACTTCAGGCTTATCAAAATCAGTTGCTATTTCTGTCTGCTCTAAGTCAAAAGACCGGGTAGATGCATTGGATGATTGTTTTTCAAAAGCCCACAATTTATTTTTTTCTCCGGTATTATATTGTACAATAGGAGCTCCATCAGCAGTAGAAGCGTTTTTCACTACTGCATATAATTCTGAAAGCTGATTCCTCAAAGTATAAACAACACGCTTGGTTCCCGAATCCATATAAGCCTCTTTACTGATCGTCCAATAACTATTAGGAGTGCTGGCACTGTGTTGAATAAGAACTTCACCAACTTCTAAACTTGCATTTTTAACAACAAGATATTTTCGACTTTTTTTATTTCTTAATTGTACAAAACCAAATGTAGCAGGTACAATTTCCCATTCTGAATTCTCCCCTCCTGTACCATTCTGAACGATTTCAGCACCTTCTAATTCTGATGCACCTTTCACAACCATCAACTTGAAGCTATTTTCATTTCGTATTTTATAAGTGCCAGCCGTCAATGGGGGATCGGAATAATAAACTCGTTCCAGCATCCATATTTCATTATCCTCTGAACCCGATCGGTATTGAATTATATGAGCCTTAGCTAAAGTTGAAGCATCTTTAACAACTGCATAATAATAACTCATTGAATTTCGTATACGATATTCATTTGGTACTCCAGTTGACAACAACTGCCAATCTGATTCTCCAAATAAGCGGTTAGCTCCTAAAAGTATATCACCTCCCTCAGGATCAGCCGAGTAACCAGTCATATAATATTTCGAGATTGGACTCATTATAGTATATGCATCTCTACCATCTGCAGACGGTTTTATATACCATGTCTCAAAACTAACATCAACATCTAAATTAGATCTGACATCTTGAATAAGTGGAGCTGAAACATCATAACTCTTATTTTGGACTGACAAATAGAGTCCACTCTTTTTATTTTTTAAACGGTACAGACCAGAGTCTAACTTTGTCCTTTCATTCGGTAGCGATTTCGAAAAAGACCAATAGATACTACTTTCAGTCTTTTCTGCTTGAATTAACAAAAAATAATCCTGCATTGAATTCAGAAAAACACCTAAATATTTTCCACTACTTTTATTTCTTAATCTAAAGTATTTAGTATCAACGACCGGATATTCTAAAATCCAAAACTCATTATCAGTACCCTTTTCATCATACTGAATTATTTCAAGCCCAGTACCAATAGACGCATTTTTAACCACCAAAAGTTTACCAGAATGAAGATTCTTAATTTTACATTCATTAAGCCCGGTAAATATTAACTTCCATTCATCATTACCTATCCCTGTAGAGAGTTGTATTATAAATGCTCCATTATCTAAAGAAGCCTCATTAACCACGGCATATTTTCCTGAGTTTTTATTCCGTATTTTCACATAGGCACCTTTAGGATATTCCGCAATATGCAAAAACTCTATCTGATCATCTGTAAGTTCCGCATTATAGACTTTGAAATCATCCATAGCTGAGTTTGCCGGAAAATGTTCACCATATCCCCCCAAATACAAATATTTGTTGGTAGGAAAGCCTTGATCTCCCATCCAAATATAAGAATATGCTTTTGTTAAATCAGGCTTATACATAACCAACCTCGTATAGTACATGCCATGTACAACAAAAATATGATACCACCCACGCTGATCAAATTGAGCTGGTTTATAAGCCCATAGATACCAAGGAACAATTGTTCCATCGGGTTTCGGAATATATCTATTAAACCCTACAGTTGCTTTTTTACGTCCTAATCCTTTCAATATACGATTCTCCCTATCAGTCCAATTATAAAACTCCATTTGAGTATCTGTGGGTTTGAAAGGTATGGCACCGGAAGGAATCTCAGAAGGATCAGTAATACATGCCCAAAAAGAAACAGTATGCACTACATTTATATTATAATTCGACAAACGCAGGCTTGAACCTTGTCGAAAAAATTTCACAGCCCTATCACTGTTACCAAATCGATCTTCCCTGCCTTCGACATCCCTCTGTAAATCCGCTTTTCTTTTCTCGACAAACTCATATTCCACATTTTCAATATCTAAATGCAAATCAATACTGGGATTGGGTACATTTATTTGCGAATGAATATTACCAAGACAGACAAACAACAAACAAATAGTAAATATTATCATATTACTATTCCTACTCCTATTACAATTAGTTCTCATAGCATTACTAGTCTAATGAACGTTTTCCTATAGTTTTCAAATAATCAAAAAGAATTTCCAGACGATCAGAAATGACCACATCAGGTGCATGAGCCACCTTTAATAACCAATCCCAATCACACCGACGGTCGGTCCCTTTCAAATTAATAATACTATAATTAAATTTTCTAGGTACCCAACACCCTTTTTCTGTTTCCGGCCACATTGGGAATTGAATGACACGTGTGTTTTTGACCTTCAACCAATTTAATATATTGTCATACGGAGTACCCTCAACTGTAACCGGCCTAGTTATCATTGGATCTGAATCTTGAAAATAGATCATTTCAAAGCCTTCACATCCTGCTTCTATAAATGCTTTCATTTTATTAATGAGATCCGGATCTTTATCTAACAACTCAGAATAAACAGTAGGAGTAAACATCTTCACTAATTGTTCTTTATCTTCTTCACTAGTTACTAAATCTTTAATAGATTTTGGCGTTGGGAAAAATTGTATCTTAGTCTTAAATGTAACTTGATTCACCATTCCAAGCTCTTTTACTAAATAATACATTTGAGGAATAATATTTTCAGCCTTGTCGATGCTTACCAAGACTTTATCTTTGCATTTCAAAAGGGCCTCACGTAAAGTTGCCAACTTATATCTGTCTCTTATACACATCTCCGAGCCCACGAGACGGACTCCTATCT
>ERZ1026923.821-NODE-821-length-11684-cov-6.152894_pt1 | contig 11684 bp, 10 predicted proteins | sample MGYA00519464_ERZ1026923 | MGnify/ENA primary metagenome ERZ1026923 (study PRJEB26926, sample SAMN06164762) | human gut metagenome | biome: ENVO:00009003; feature: ENVO:2100002; material: ENVO:00002003 | host: Homo sapiens | place: USA | collected 2012 ...
AAGGCTCCTCCCACCACCTAAAGGTAGTGGGTTTCCGCCTATGGCAAACGAAAGGGTTTTATTTATGAATACAGAAAACGTATGGAAGTCCGGTTTGCAGGCGGCGAAGCTTTTGAGCGGCAGCCGCCTGCAGATCGTATTTTTATTAAAAAAAGAGCCGATGTCCGAAAAACAGTTAGCGGGGTGTATGGACGAAGACGAGCAGGGCGTGGGGACAGAGCTTTGTGTGCTGCAGGCTGTCGGGCTGGTGTCCGCAGAAAAAGAGGGCACGGCGGCAATCGTTGTGTCCGCAGACGGAAAGCCGGGAGGAATGGAAGACCTGTCGGATACCGATGTATTCGGGATGCTTCAGGAGAGAGCCCATCGGACAGACAATGTTCGTTTCCATTTGACAGAGCTTGGCGAGGAGCTGCTGCCGCTGTGCAGGGAACTGGAACGTTTTGGACGTTTGTATGAGGCTGCGAAAGACCTGGTCCCGGAGCTTATGGGTGGGAACGATATCCCCTGGGCAGAATCTGACGGGACTGCAGCAGGCAGCACAGATGCAGGTTCCCCACAAAATACGGAAGACGATTTTAACAATCTGCCTGCAAAAAAAGCTTCTGCAAAGGACAGGCACGGTTTTTATCAGGCGGACAATGCGTTTGTTTTTTTCAATCCGCACTGTGAATTTGAGGACTGGTATTTTTATGGCGAAACCGCAGGGGAGATGACAGAGCTGTACCTGATTACGGATCCGGAATATCAGCTGTTTTTGGCGGCATTGAAAAACGCCGGTTCTGCGCCAAAAGATCAGGCGATGTTAAAGATCCACTTTTCACAAAAAACAGCTGATTTAAACTGGGAAGAGGAGATTGCCTATCAGTTGGCGGAGGACACGCTGATCGGGATTGCAGTTCCGATGGAGTGAAGGGAAAGAGACGGCAGTTCATGCTCTGGAAGCGGAGAAGGTTTCATGCGGAGTTGACGTGCCATGTCAAATTGTCCAGAAGAATGTTAAGAGAACTGGAAAGATGCTGAATTTTGATTGAATTTATTGTGCAAAGTATCAATTATGCTTCCTCGAAAAATGCATTATAATGTCAAAAGAGAATATGAGAGGAGGGAACGAAAATGGCACCGCATATATTGGCAGTTCTGATTTTCGTAGTGATGTTTGTCCTGATTGTCATGGACAAAATCGAGCGGCAGTATGTGTCCCTTGGCTGTGGACTTTTGATGATCGTACTGGTGTTTGGACTGGGCATGCACAGTAAGGATGCGATTGTGGAAACGCTGAATGTGAAAAGCATCTTTCAGGCAAGCTTCTGGTACACGGCAGCAGAAGGAGAGGCATCTTCATCCGGAATTAACTGGTCTACCATCATTTTCATTTTAGGCATGATGATCATGGTAGAGGGAATGGGAAAGGCAGGATTTTTCCGCTGGCTCTGTCTGGAGATCGCAAAGCTGGTAAAATATCGCACGATTCCGGTATTTATCACGTTTATGCTGATGTCTTTTGTACTGGCGATGTTCATCGACAGTATTACGGTCATCCTGTTTTTGGCGGCAGTTACGCTGGAGCTGGCGCAGACGCTCAAGTGCAATCCGGTTCCGATTATTCTGTCGGAAATTTTCTGCGCGAACCTTGGCGGTTCGGCAACGATGTGTGGAGACCCGCCCAACATTATCATCGGCACATCCCTGGGATATACCTTCGGTGAATTTATTTCCAACACCGGCTTTATCGCTCTGATATCGCTTATTGTCATCGTGATTTATTTTTACTTATGCTTCCATAAGGAACTGGCCGGACAGGGTGCAGCGGTTCAGATTACTTCTTATCCCGATCCGAAGGAAGCGATTACAGATAAAGGTGAGTTTGCAAAGAGCTGTGTCATTTTCCTGCTGGCAGTTGTCCTTTTGGTAACCCATGCGCAGACGGGGCTGACCGTTGCGTTTATCGGTACGTTTATTGCGATTTTGACACTTGTGACACAGTATAAGGATGCAAAAGAGCTGCTTTCCAAAGTAGACTATAAGACGCTTTTATTCTTTATTGGTCTGTTTGTTGTAGTCGGCGGATTGGAGCAGACGGGCGTACTGGAAGAAATCGCCGGTCTGATCAGTAAATTGAGCGGCTCCAACGGCATGCTGATGTGCGCGATTATTCTCTGGATATCCGCAATTGCAAGTGCATTTGTTGACAATATTCCGTTTGCTGCGACGATGATTCCGGTCATCCAGACGCTGTCTGCGCTGCAGGGCATAGATTTGAGTACGCTGGCGTGGACACTTTCCATGGGAACCGATATCGGCGGCAGCGCAACACCGATTGGCGCATCTGCAAACGTTGTTGGAATTTCCGTCGCGACCAAGCAAGGCTATCCGATTGGATGGGGATATTACTGTAAATATGCGGCACCTGCGACGATCATTGTCATTTCGATTTCGATGGTTTGCATTTTCCTGAGATATTTCTAAAAGCAGAATCCTGTTTTGCCGGAGGGAGTTTTTTGCCTGCGGCAAAACTGAATTCTCCGAAACAAAAATATAAGGGGTAACGGAGGGGTATGTGTATGAAGAAACAGCTGATTATTTCTGTAGGACGGGAATTTGGAAGCGGCGGTCATGTGATTGCGGAGACTCTGGCAAAAAGGTTTGATCTGCCTTTGTATGACAGCAATATTCTGGAATCTATTGCGCAGGAGAGAAACGTAGACGCCAAAACGCTGCACCGTTATGATGAAGTGCCCAGAAACATCCTGTTTTCCAGAAGGGTAAGGGAGTATTCGACCTCTGCAGAAGAAAATATCGCGCAGATGCAGTTCGAGTATCTGAAGAAAAAAGCAGATGAAGGAGAATCCTTTGTCGTTGTAGGACGCTGTTCGGAGACAAAACTTGCAGGAACCCCAGGATTGATCACGATTTTCGTGCTGGGTGATATTCCGGTCAAGACTGCGCGTATTATGAAGCTTCACAACCTGACGGAGAAAGAAGCGAAGAATATGATCGAAAAGCAGGATCGCCAGCGTAAGATGTACCACAACTATTACGTAAAGGGAAAATGGGGAGATTCCCGTAATTATGATCTGAGCATCAACAGCAGCCGGATGGGGATTGAAAAGACGGCTGATTTCCTGGAAAGTTATATTAGAGAGCGGATCGCAGAATCCGTTCAAGAAGCCTGAGACGATCTGAAAAACGTCCGGTAGAATGCAGATGGGAAAATTCCCAAGGCATTTTGCCGGACGTTTTTAGTCGTGACAATAGAAGATCCGCGAAATGTGCATTTTATTGTTTTGTTTTTTTTCGAGTCTTTTGCTTTGCCGCATCCTTTAGGGTAACAGCGTTTCCACGGACGGAAATATTGCCCATGCTGCGTAAGAAACTGGACAGGCGGCTGTAGCCGTAATCCTTTAGGTCAAAGTCCGGATGCTTCTTTTTCAGGCAGTCGTAGATGACAGAGAGATTATCTACACTGCCGCCGCTTTTCTCAATGAGATCCGTTACTTCCTTCTGCATTTCGGAAACATTGTTTATTTCGCGGACTTTCACATAATAAGAGGAATTTTCTTTCACCAGCTCGAGCTTGGCACATTTGTCCTGAATAAATGTTAAGAGCTTGGTATATCCGTAGTTGCGGACATCGAAATCGGTGAATTTGCTGTTTAAACGGCTGCCGATTTCTCCCATATAGGTGAGTTTCCCCTTGTTTTCATTATCGTTGATGACAGAAATGATGGCTTCTTCGATATCGGCGATCGGGGTGACTGCATTCGCTTTGACGCTGCGGTCGGAGGAAAAGTCTTCATGCAGTTCGGCGGTCTGACTTTCGGAAAGGGTAACACTTGCTTCAAAAATCAGATTCAGATGGATGAATTTGTTGCACGCTTTTGTGAGGGCGGCAGGGGTTTTGGATTCTCCCATACCAATCACGTACATATTGGCTTCTCGCAGGCGCATGGCGAGCCGGGTAAAATCGCTGTCGCTGGTGACGAGACAGAAACCGTCTACATTGCCGGAATAGAGGATGTCCATCGCGTCGATGACCATCGTCATGTCGGAAGAATTTTTGCCCGAGGTATAGTTAAACTGTTGAATCGGCGTAATGGAATTCTCCAGAAGAATATTTTCACTCCAGCCGTTATTTTTTGTCCAGTTACCGTAGATGCGGCGATAAGTGGCAAAGCCGTAGGTTTCGATTTCATTAAAAATGATAGATGCATATCTGGAACTGACGTTTTCTGAATCGATCAGTACTGCAATCTGCATTTTGGATTCATTCTGGTCCATGTATGACACTCCCGTTTTTCTTTCAGTATAACTCGTCCGGAGGTGTTTTGCAAAGGAGTTTTCTGTGTCCTTTTTAAAACGATAGATTTTGCTGTTTTCCTGCAAATTTCCGATTTTGAAATGCAAGTTATCCCTTTTCAGATAAGAGCAAATCAGGTATAATAAGCATAAGCTGTAAAACGGAAAAGGAATACAAAAGAGCAGCGAAAGGGAGATTTTGATATGGAGACATCACTTTTTCAGATCAGGCAGAGAGAGAGTTTTGGGTTTTCCGCAGAGAATCCAACAGGAACCAGAGAAGGCGGCACGCATGCAAAGGACTGCGAAAAATTGCGTCCCTGTATCGATATTGAGCCGGGAGAAACGGTTGTTTTATGCGATACCGACGGACCGGGTATGATTACGCATATCTGGTTTACCGGCTATGTGGGACATTCCTTTGTGATGAGAATCTATTGGGATAATGAGGAGTTCCCTTCGGTAGAAGCACCGATTTCCGCATTTTTCGGATGTGCTTATGATGAGAATTTCAAGGACAGGGATGGAAAGTATGTTGTATTGAACGCTGCGACGATGCTGACTGCACCGGGACGCGGCTATAACAGCTACTGGGAGATGCCTTTTTACAAGCATTGTAAAATTACAATGGAAAACAGAGGAGAGCAGAAGCAGACGCTGTTTTATATGATTTCCGGCTGGCACGGGGAAATTCCGGAGAACAGCGGATATTTCCATGCAGTTTACAGACAGGAGCATCCGGTGCAGAAAGGACGTTCCTATACTGTGCTGGACAACGTTGAGGGTCCCGGAATGTTTGCCGGTGTATGTTTTTCCTCCGGCATGAATGGCAACAACACCTGCTGGGTAGAAGGCGAGATCAAGATGTATATTGATGGAGCGAAATACCCTTCCATGAATTATACCGGTACGGAGGATTATTTCTGCGGATCTTACGGGTTCGGAAATGATATTATTTTGAACAAATATCAGACCTTCTCCGGATTGTATACCGGATTATATGCGATCCTTGGCGATAACGAAGAGTTTTACAACCAGCAGCAGCGCTTTTTGCTTTACCGCTTCCATGTAAAAGATCCGGTTTATTTTTCGAAGAGTTTTAAGATGACAATGGACAACCTTGGCTGGACAGGACCGAGATACGATGATTATACCTCTGTGGCGTTCTGGTATCAGCAAAAGCCCGGAAAACTGCCGTTTGAGCTTCCTGCAGATGCAGAGATGGTGATGAAGTAAACTCTGACTGATTTTGGAACGTAGTGGACAGCAAACAATAGAATGCACGCCTGCGAGCATTCTATTGTCATGAACAAAAAAGAGCGAACCATTCTGCACCTTGCAGTGGTTCGCTCTTTTCTTGTACACTTTTATAAATAAGACTCGCGCTTGTTGTATTTTTCCAGAATTGTGCGGATCTTCTCGGTAGGAGTCAGGACGTTGGACATGGAAACATCGTGGTTCATGAAGTCGATGATTGATGCCAGGAACTTGCTCATGTCCGCTTCGATGTAGTAAGGGCGGGAGAGCAGCTCGGGAATCTGGTAGGTGAGGTTGGTGGTGATTACCTTGTCGAACCATCCCTTTTCATAGGCTTCATCGAATGCAGCCATGCCGTCTGTGAACAGACCGAAGGTCGTACAGATGAATACACGTCTTGCATTCATTTCCTTTAACTGACGGGCGGTATCAAGCATACTTCCGCCGGAGGAAATCATATCATCGACGATCACAATATCCTTGCCGTCAATATTATCTCCTAAGAATTCATGTGCAACGATGGGATTTTTGCCATTTACGATCACGGAGTAATCGCGGCGCTTATAGAACATACCGATGTTGACGCCGAGCACATTTGCAAAATAAGTGGTACGGTCGAGTGCACCTTCATCCGGGCTGATAACCATCATATGATCCTTGTCGATGATGAGATCCGGCACGTTGTCGAGCAGGGCACGCATGAACTGATACGGAGGGGTAAAGTTATCGAAGCCGCACAGAGGGGTTGCGTTCTGTACTCTGGGGTCGTGCGCATCGAAGGTGATAAAGTTGGTAACGCCCATTTCAGCGAGCTCTGTCAGTGCATAGGCGCAGTCCAAAGATTCACGGCCACTTCTTTTGTGCTGACGGCCTTCATACAGGAAGGGCATAATGACATTGATTCTCTTTGCCTTACCTTCTACGGCGGCAATCATTCTTTTTAAGTCCTGATAATGGTCATCGGGAGACATATGGTTGGTATAGCCGTTTAAAGAATAGGTCAGGCTATGGTTGCAGACATCGACCAGAAGATAGAGGTCGGTACCGCGGACGGATTCGTGTAGTTCACCCTTGCCTTCCCCACTGCCGAAACGTGGGCAGCTGGCGTCAACCAGATAGTTGTTTTCGATATAGCCGCGGAATGCAGGATCGTCATGTACGGTCTTGCGCATATTTCTGCGGAATGTTACGAGATAATCATTGACATTTCTGCCGAGCTTCTCTGCGGAGTTTAACGCAATGATTTTCAGAGGGCCAACGGGAAGTGCATTTTCCAGTTCGCGTAAATTAGGCATTTGATTTTCCTCCATTATATCCTGATGGAATTCATCAGACAGTACATTTACCTTTCATTTATATCATCCGCCTGTTGGCGCGTCAAGAAATTTCTCGTGACAGAGCGGGATTTTTCTAGTAAAATAGGAAGGTACAGGAATTAGATTCAAAAAAAGAAGAATTTCCGATCAGAAAGCATGCAGGAGTAAGATAGTTCATGAAGAAGCAAAAAGGGCATTTGATTAAAACTGTAAAACCGGACAGCATCGCAGAGGAGATGGGGATAGAACCCGGAGATCGCCTGCTGGAGATCAATGGTGAAACGGTAGAAGATATTTTTGATTATCAATATATGATCGAGGAAGAGTATGTGGAGGTGCTGATCGCCAAGCCGTCCGGGGAAGAATGGCTGTTGGAGATCGATAAGGATTACGCGGAGGATCTGGGGGTCGAGTTTGAAAACGGACTGATGGACGATTACCGTTCCTGCAGCAACAAATGTATTTTCTGTTTCATCGACCAGATGCCGAAGGGAATGCGGGAAACACTGTATTTTAAAGACGACGATTCGCGTCTTTCCTTTTTGCAGGGCAACTATGTGACGCTGACAAACATGTCTGACAAGGATGTGGAACGTGTGATCAAATATCATATGTCTCCGATCAATATTTCCTTTCAGACCACAAATCCGGAGCTTCGCTGCATGATGCTGCACAACCGTTTTGCAGGCGACGCGCTCAAAAAGGTCGATCGCTTTTACGAGGCGGGCATCGAGATGAACGGCCAGATCGTTTTATGTAAGGGAGTCAACGACGGTGCAGAGCTGGAACGCAGTATTTCCGACATGTCGAAATATTTGCCGCATCTGCGTAGCGTTTCGGTTGTGCCGGTTGGACTGTCGAAATACCGGGAGGGGCTGTATCCTCTGGAGCCCTTTACAAAAGAAGAAGCGCAGCAGGTGCTTGCGACGATCCACAAATGGCAGGAAAAGCTTTTTCCCGAGTACGGTCTGCATTTTATCCATGCCAGCGACGAATGGTATATCCTGGCGGAAGAGGAGATTCCGGACGAGGATAACTACGACGGGTATCTGCAGCTGGAAAACGGTGTCGGCATGATACGGCTTTTGCTGGAAGAATTTGAAGATTCCCTGCGGCAGCTTCGAAAAAGCGGCGCGATGGAGCGCTGGAATCACAGAAAGCGGGAAATTTCTACAGTAACCGGCAGAATTGTCGCACCCTATATCGAACGGATGGCGAGACGGATGGAGAAAGAATTTCCGGGGCTCTGTGTCCATGTGCATCCGATCCGCAACGACTTTTTTGGGGAACGGATTACGGTAACAGGACTTTTAACCGGACAGGATATCATGGCGCAGTTAAAGGACGAGCATCTGGGCGAAGAGCTGCTGTTGCCGATCAACGTCCTTCGAAGCGGCGAAAGGGTGCTGTTGGACGACTATACGGTTGAGGATATTTCCAGCGCTTTACAAGTACCCGTGAATATTGTAAAATCAAGCGGATATGATTTTACGGAAAGTTTGCTGGGCAAATTTTAACCCCAGTCCGGAAATTGCAGCTGTGCAGTTTAGAAAAATCAGCGCATTGTCAAAGGACAGGCGGGAGAAATGTTGTCCGTTATAAGGAAAGGAGCATATATGGCAAGAAAAAGAAAGCCAATCGTTGCAGTAGTTGGCAGACCCAATGTCGGAAAATCGACACTGTTCAACGCACTGGCGGGAGAAATGATCTCCATCGTAAAGGATACACCGGGCATTACAAGAGACCGTATTTATGCGGACATTGCGTGGTTGGATAAAAATTTTACCCTGATTGATACCGGCGGTATCGAGCCGGATTCCGGGGACATCATTTTGTCCCAGATGCGGGAGCAGGCACAGATCGCCATCGACACGGCGGACGTGATTCTGTTTATGGTAGATGTCAAGCAGGGATTGGTGGATGCAGATTCCAAGGTAGCGGATATGCTGCGCCGTTCCCACAAGCCGGTGGTTTTGGTAGTCAACAAAGTAGACAGCTTCCAGAAATACATGGCGGATGTCTATGAGTTTTATAATTTGGGAATCGGTGATCCGTGGCCGATCTCTGCGGCAAACCGGATGGGGATCGGTGATATGCTGGACGAAGTTGTACGTCATTTCCCTGAAGATGCAGAGATGGAAGAGGAGGATGATCGTCCGAAAATTGCGATTGTCGGAAAACCGAATGTCGGCAAATCATCTATTATTAACCGCTTGATCGGTGAAAACCGGGTGATCGTTTCCAATATTGCAGGTACAACGCGGGATGCGGTGGATACCGAGGTAGTGCATAACGGAAAAGAGTACATCTTCATTGATACGGCAGGTCTTCGACGCAAAAATAAAATTAAAGAAGAGCTGGAGCGTTATATGATCGTTCGCACCGTCAGCGCGGTAGAGCGCGCCGATGTCGTCGTGCTTGTCATCGATGCGGAAGAGGGCGTGACCGAGCAGGATGCCAAGATTGCAGGAATTGCTCATGAGCGGGGCAAGGGCATGATCATTGCGGTCAACAAGTGGGACGCCATCGAGAAAAATGATAAGACGATTTATCGTTTCCAGGAAAAGATCCGAAACACCCTTTCCTTTATGCCGTATGCAGAGATTATTTTCATTTCTGCACTGACCGGGCAGCGTCTGCCCAAGCTGTTTGAGACGATCGATGCAGTCATTGAGAACCATGCGCTGAGGGTTGCAACGGGCGTATTGAATGAAATTATGGCGGAAGCGGTTGCATTGCAGCAGCCTCCGACGGACAAGGGAAAGCGCCTGCGGCTGTATTACATTACGCAGGTATCGGTAAAGCCTCCGACATTTGTTATTTTCGTCAACGATAAAGAGCTGATGCACTTCTCGTATACGAGATATATAGAAAATAAAATCCGCGAGGCGTTTGGGTTCCGCGGAACACCTCTGAAATTTATTATCAGAGAGAGGAAGGAGAATAACGAATGATGGAACGTCTGGTCTGTGTAGCCATCGGCTATCTGTTCGGTCTGTTTCAGACTGCCTATATTTATGGAAAGCTGCATGGAATCGATATCCGCAATTACGGAAGCGGCAATGCGGGAACGACAAATACGCTGCGCGTGCTCGGTACAAAGGCAGGATTAATCGTACTGGCAGGAGATATTTTAAAATGTATCCTGGCAATCGCAGCAGTGCGCTTGTTGTTTGCTGGCGGTGTGCATGAGGATATGTATTATCTGCTTGCGATGTATGCGGCACTCGGTGCGATTCTGGGACACGACTATCCGTTCTATTTAGGCTTTAAGGGCGGCAAGGGCATTGCTGCGACAGCAGGCCTGATCCTGGCGATCCATCCGGCATTTATCCCAATGGGTGTGATCCTGTTTTTCGGTACCTTCCTGCTGACGCATTATGTTTCCCTCGGTTCCCTGTTGGTTTATGCAGGATTCCTGATCGAAATGGTGATTATGGGACAGATGGATCTGTTTTCCATGCCGGTCGGACACCGGGCTGAGATGTATGTGATCGCGGCGTTTCTGACGGCAATGGCGTATTGGAAGCACCGGGAGAATATCAAACGTCTGCTTTCCGGTACAGAACGCAAGACCTATCTTTTTAAGAAAAATAAAGAAGCGCTGAACTAAGAAACAAAGCAGATATAAATTAGAGTAGGATGGTAAAATAACTATGGCAAAAATCGGTATGATCGGTGCCGGCAGCTGGGGCACTGCGTTGACCTGGCTTTTGACAAATAACGGACATCAGGTAACGGTCTGGAGCGCACTTGCAGATGAGATTACGATGCTGCAGGAAAAGCATGAACAGACCTCCAAGCTGCCGGGAGTCATTCTGGATGACAGTGTGGTATTCACGACAGATTTAAAGGCTGCTGTGGAGGGTATGGATCTGCTCGTTTTGGCAGTTCCGTCCCCGTTTACCAGAAGCACGGCGCATCAGTTAAAGGATGTGGCAGCACAGGGACAGATCATCGTAAACGTTGCAAAGGGCGTGGAAGAAAACACGCTGATGACGCTTTCTCAGATCATTGAAGAAGAGGTTCCGCAGGCGGAGGTTGCAGTGCTTTCCGGTCCGTCCCATGCGGAAGAGGTGGGCAAGGGAATCCCTACGACGATCGTTGTCGGTTCTAAGAAAAAAGAAATTGCGGAAAAAATCCAGGGCATTTTTATGAACCCGGTATTCCGCGTGTATACAAGCCCGGATGTGCTTGGTATCGAGCTGGGTGCAGCGCTTAAAAATGTCGTTGCGCTGGCAGCGGGCGTTGCAGACGGCTTAGGATACGGCGATAACACCAAGGCTGCACTGATTACGCGAGGTATCACGGAAATTGCACGATTGGGCACTGCAATGGGCGGACGCCGTGAGACGTTCTTTGGACTGAGCGGAATCGGCGACCTGATTGTAACCTGTGCCAGCATGCATTCGAGAAACCGGCGCGCAGGCATCCTGATCGGAAAAGGATACACGATGGAAGAGGCCATGAACGAAGTCAAGATGGTCGTTGAGGGCGTGTATTCTGCAAAGGCAGCCCTGGGTTTGGCACACAAGTACGAAACATCGATGCCGATCATCGAGCAGGTCAATCTGGTGCTGTTCGGCGGAAAGCCCGCAAAGGAAGCAGTGGCAGATTTGATGCTGCGAGATAAAAAAGTAGAAATCTCCGATACAGAGTGGGAATGAAGCAAAAAAAGAGAGCCGAGAGGCTCTCTTTTTTTGCGCTACTTTCGAATTTCCGCAGGAAATTTGAAAGGTTCTATCTAAAAGAGAGCCGGGAGGCTCTCTTTTTTTGCGCTACTTCTGAATTTCCGAAAGGAAATTTAGAAGGTTC
>ERZ1026923.894-NODE-894-length-10914-cov-7.677595_pt1 | contig 10914 bp, 10 predicted proteins | sample MGYA00519464_ERZ1026923 | MGnify/ENA primary metagenome ERZ1026923 (study PRJEB26926, sample SAMN06164762) | human gut metagenome | biome: ENVO:00009003; feature: ENVO:2100002; material: ENVO:00002003 | host: Homo sapiens | place: USA | collected 2012 ...
GTGTATAAGAGACAGATATTTGATATAATATTTAAATATAGGGGATTGGTCAAATGGTATGACAGAAGTCTCCAAAACTTTTAGCGGGAGTTCGATTCTCTCATCCCCTGTTCTTAGACCTTGAAGCAAGATAGTTGTTTCAAGGTTTTTTTATGTTTAAAAATGAAAATAGATGTATTATAATGGGCATAAAGTATTTATTTTAAATGATATTAATTTTGTATTTCAAAATGGATTACAAATGTAAGGAGGATTTTTAAATGAAGGAAAAGCTTAAGATTAATGTGACGAAGCCACAATATGTGCAGGTGTCTGATATTACATATGCGCAGGTGGATTCGTGGTATGATCACTGTCGCAGGGATTTAAAACTCGATTTAATATATCCGGAAGATATGTCTGACAAGCGTTATCCTTGTATAGTATGGATATGCGGTGGTGGATGGATGAGGATGGATAAGTCAGCACATCTATCATATCTTAGCACGCTTGCTCATCAGGGGTTTGTTGTTTGCAGTGTGGAATACCGCACATCAAATGAGGGTTGCTATCCTATGCAGATAGAGGATGTGAAGGCTGCAATCAGGTATTTGAAGGCACATGCAGATAGATACAGAATTGACAAGGAACATTTTGGTGCGATGGGAGAATCAGCCGGAGGATTTTTGACATGTATGGCGGCATTGGATCATGATAAAGCTCGTGATGTTGGAGAATATCTTGAAGAGTCAAGCAGTATTCAGGCAGCATGTCCATGGTATCCACCTACTAACCTTAGCACATTTAAGTATAAAGATGCCGAAGAATGCGCAGCATCTATGGAGTCACTTTTACTCGGATATAATATTATGAGAAATATCAAGGAAGCATATAACAGTTCTCCGGTGTCTAAGGTGACAAAAGATGCTCCTCCATTTTTGATTATTCACGGTATAAATGATCAGACAGTTCCGTTTGAGCAGAGTGAAGAGCTTTATGACAAGCTTATTGAAAATGGCTGTGATGCAGATTTGATTGCATTGGAAGGCGCTGACCATGCAGATCTGCAGTTTTTCCAGGATGAACTGTGGGATAGGATAATCGAGTTTTTTAAGACTAAATTGGGATAAAATCATGTCATACAGTAGCTCTTAAGAAAATTTTTTTAGTCGGAATAAAGTCTGTTTATAAAGGCTACGATATTTTTTGCAACTGAATAGTTACGATAATTATTAAAAAATAAAAACCATAGTATCTTAATGCATTTAAGATATCTATGGTTTTTGTGTTTATGAACCATAACAATATTTTTCCAAAAATTTTTACTTGATTCACCCGAACATATGTTGTATAATGCAAACAGATGTTCGAAATAATATAAGGAGGCCTTATGTTAACGTCAATCAGTGCTGATATTATGGAAAAACTTAAGATTCTGTCTGATGCGGCAAAGTTTGATGTTGCATGCACTTCCAGTGGTGCATCCCGTTCGGGTAATGGAACTGATATGGGGAGTGCATTTGCCAGTGGAATATGTCATTCATTTACAGCTGATGGCAGGTGTATATCGCTTCTCAAGATACTTTTTACAAATGAATGTATTTATGATTGTAAATACTGTATCAACAGATGCACTAATGATGTTGAAAGAGTGACATTTACGCCTGAGGAGGTATGTAAGCTTACTGTTGAGTTTTACAGACGCAATTATATAGAGGGACTTTTCTTAAGCTCCGGTATCATAGAATCGCCCGAGCATACCATGCAGCTTTTATATACCACGCTTTTTCTTTTGAGAAACAAATATCATTTCAATGGGTATATACACATCAAGGGTATACCGGGAGCCTCTTCTGAGGTACTTGAGATGATTGGATATCTTTGTGATAGGATGAGTGTTAATCTGGAGTTGCCCACAGCGGAAGGGCTTAGGGCAGTTGCTCCGAATAAGGCGCGTAAAAACATTCTTACACCTATGAGATTTATTCAAAATGGTATAAAGGACAGCCGAATGTATCATGGCAATAGCAGTATGAAAAACCGTATGTATATAGATGAGCAGGCATATTATGAGCAGATGGCCGAAATAAAAGATAGTACTGCAAGATTATCAGAGTATCACAGAAGCCTTAGGGTTGCTACAGATTGCGGGAAGGCTGATAAGCTTGCACAAAAAAGCTGGGAATCAGGCTTAAGTATCAAAAGACCGGACAGATATTATGTGCCGGCGGGGCAGAGTACACAGATGATTGTGGGAGCAACCGGAGAGAGTGATTATCAGATTATATCTGTAGCAGAAGCAATGTACAACAGGTTTGATATGAAGAGAGTATTTTACTCGGCTTTTGTGAATGTTAATATGGATGAGTCATTACCGGGTATCGGGCAGCCGCCACCGTTAAAGAGAGAGCACAGGCTTTATCAGGCAGATTTTCTTATGAGATTTTATGGCTTTAAGGCAGGAGAGCTTTTGTCGGAGGATAATCAGAACTTTAATGATTATATTGATCCAAAGTGTCAGTGGGCTGTAGGTCATCTGGAGTGTTTTCCGGTTGAGATTATGACGGCGGATTATTATACACTTCTCAGGGTCCCGGGAATAGGCACTAACAGTGTCAGGCGTATTATAAAAGCCAGAAAGCATGCAAAGCTTTCGTTTACAGATTTAAAGAAAATGGGTGTCGTGCTCAAAAGAGCACTGTACTTTATCACCTGTGATGGTCGTATGATGTACAATACAAAGCTTGATGAAAGCTATATTACAAGGCATCTCATATATAACGAAAGGCCGGATACTATGCTTTTAGCTGATAATAAATCATGTACTTATGAGCAGATGAGTATATTTGATTTTATATCTGAATAGACAATATTTTGTAAAGCTGCAGGGAGAAGTATGCATGGATAATATAATACTTAGATGTGATAATAATATAAATGGGATTTTTACCGCTATATATGATGCTTTTGTATACAAAAATCAAATGCAAAAAGAAAATCACGAAGTATACCGGGACAATATTTCTATTGAGATAGGCATTGGAGGAAACTATTCACTTTTTTCAAAGATGATAGATATTGAAACAGATGAGATAAAGGTCCAAAAGACAATTTTGACAATTCAAAAGAAGCTTGGTTTTAAGATATATGAGACTGTATTTGATGCTTTGTGCCATTATTCTGGTAATAGAGCAACAATAGTGCTTGGATTTCTTGTCAGAGCATTTAAGGTGGGGCAAAGGATTATGGAGCATATGACCGATAAATATGTTATGGAGGTATTTGAACTTTCAAGAAAGGTAAATAAAGAGGCTGACAAGATAAGAGGGTTTATTCGTTTTAGTGATAATGGAAACTATCTGCTGGCGCACTTTGAACCAAAATGCGATATGATACCGGTTGTTATGTGGCATTTTGTGGACAGGTATCCCGGGGAAAATTTTGTAATCTATGATGATAGAAGAAGGTATGCAGTGGTCCACCCGAGGCTTAAGGAGTGCTTTTATATCAATGAAAGTGAATTTAAGCAGCTTGAGATAAGTGTGCCGGTGAAGACAGACAGTTTTGAGCAGTTATGGAAGGTGTATTTTGAGCACACTGATATAAGGGAGCGGTTCAATCCACAATGTCAGCGCAATCTTTCTCCAAAGTGGTATAGGAAGAATATGGTGGAATTTACCTGATTTTTGAAAGAAATCAATTGTTGCGGTTACACTGTGGTGTGTGAACAGTAATATAGTGACAGAAATACCAATAAATGATACAATTTATACATGTATACTTAAACATAACGATACTATATCAGGGTGATGCTATGCAGATATCAAATTTGGTAAGTCAATACAACAATTCAGTGGCAAATGGTGAGCCTATGACAGGAGCAAAGGGCGTTGAAAAGCTGGTATCTTCTTTAAATGAAATGTCAAAAGGGATGATATTTGAGGGAACAGTAAGCAGTGTCCGTGGCAATCAGGTTAAGCTTGCCTTGTCAAATGGTCAGCAGATTTTGGCAAGGCTGGCAGGAAAGTTTTCATTTGAACAGGGACAGTCTGTGTTTTTTCAGGTGAAAAATAATGATGGAGGCACTATAGAAATAAAACCATATACAGTTGATGGCGAGGGAGCCAACCTCACACTTATGGATGCGCTAAAGGCTGCAGGTCTGTCGGTAGATGGCATAAATTTGTCGATGGTGAACAAGATGATGGAAGAGCATATGCCAATTGATAAGACAAGCCTTAATCAGATGTATCAGCTTGTGCAGGATAATAAGGATATTAATGTGACTACACTTGTTGAGTTAAAGAGGCTTGGAATTGAAATTAATCAGGTAAATGCGGCTCAGTTTGAAAATTATGCTAATGACAAACAGGCTATTACAATTGCTATGGATAGTTTGATAGATGAACTGCCGAATGCTCTTTCAGCCGAAGATTTATCAATGTATAAGCTTGTAACCCAGGCGAGGGATATTTTAAATATTGTTACAGAAGGGCTGCCGGAAGAGGCATTTATATCAAGTGAATCTTCTGATATGTCACAGTATGAGGCAATAATGCGTGATAATCAATCGGCACCTGTAGTAAAAAAACACTTTAATATTGCTGAATTATTTGAATCATTAAACAGTGTTTCCGGTGAATCACAGGACATTCACACAACGCAGAAAATAAATGATGCTCCGGCAATAGATACCATCCTTTTACAGGAGAATGAAACAAAATCAAATACTATTGGATTTCTTTTATCGGATAAGCAGATAGAAGAGCTTAATGAACAGGTCAGGATGCTGCTTCCGAATTTACAGGAAAACAATATTTCTTTGTATTCAGAGGATAGCAGTGTCGTAGGAATACTTAACGATATAAAAAGTATGTTGGAAAATACACCGGCAAATGCCGATACACTGAGACATTTGTTTTCAGGAGAAGCCTTTAAGCTTATGTTGAAGGAGGCTTTAGAACAGCAATGGATGATTAAACCGGGAGATTTAGAGAAGAATCCTAAGAAGCTTGATGGCTTGTACGACAAAATTGAAAAACAGATAACAAATATGGAAATTATTTTGAAAACATCAGGAGTGGTGAATCCTAAAGCAGAGGCACTGGCAGATAATATCCGTGGAAATATTGAATTTATGAATCAGATAAACGAGGCATATACATATGTGCAGGTTCCATTGAAGATGAATGAAAAAAACGCCAGCGGACAGTTGTATGTGTATACAAATAAGAAAAGTATGTCCAATCCGGACAAAGAATTATCAGCATTTTTACATTTGGATTTAGAGCATCTCGGTGGGACGGATGTGTCAATTAAAATGCTTCATAGGAAGGTTACAACTAATTTCTATTTGGATAGTGATGAGTCATATGCACTGGTAAAGCAATTTCTGCCGGTGTTGGAAAAGAGATTACAGGATAAGGGCTATAATTGTGAATTGAATGTAAATAGTGGTTCGAAACAGATGAATTTTGTCGCTGGATTTCTGAAAAAGGATTTGCCACCTACCAGTCAGGTGCATAGATATTCCTTTGACATTAGGGCGTAGCAGTGTATAAGATAATTTACGAATAGTCACAGATGATTAAAACTTACTTCAGAAGGACAGGTGAGTTGTATGCATGGCGAAAATGATAATCGCAACAATAATGGAATAGACATAGGCAAAACAGCCGTAGCTATAGAGTATGTGCCGGGAGAAGCAGCACCTAAAATACTAGCTACAGGCAAGGGCGTTATTGCTGACAAAATTATTGAGAGGGCTAAGGAAAGCAATGTGCCTACATATAAGGACGATAAGCTTGCTGATACACTGTCTAGGCTTAAAATAGGTGATATGATTCCAACGGAGTTGTATGAGGTTGTTGCAGAGATACTTGTTTTTGTTAATGATCTGGATAAGCTTAAGGCAAAAATTGACCAAAGATAGTGTGTAGGTTATATGATATGTGAGGCAGTTATGAATAAAAGAAGTGTTGGAAGTATATATGAGCAGCTTGCAGCTGAGCAGTTAATAAATATGGGATATAGTGTACTTGCCTGCAATTACAGAAACCGTTTTGGAGAGATAGATATAATAGCAAAGGATGGAGATACAATATGTTTTTGTGAGGTGAAATATCGTAGAGATAACGGCTGCGGCAGGGCTCTTGAAGCAGTTGGTTATAGCAAGCAGAAAAAAATCATATCAGTTGCAAGGTATTATCTTATGAAACATGGTTTGGATGAGTGGACACCATGCAGATTTGATGTGATAGCAGTGGATGATGATGAGGTTACTGTGTTGAAGAATGCATTTGAGGGCAGTCAATAACTATTGGCTTGGCAGTTACGGACAGGTATTACACAACTGCATATTTCTGTACTTAATAGTTACGAAGTAACTATAAATATCAATTATAAACAGCAATAGTTGGCGGTAATATATAGTTTCATAGATATAAATATGAAGACAGACATTGATAAGAATATAAAGATTGATGAGAATATAAAGAAGGAAAAGAATATAAAGATGGATAAGAATATGCAGGCTGAAAACATACACAAAAATGTTGATGAAATTAATATAAATGATTTTGTTACAAAGAATGATAAAGATGTTCTGGAATTAAAAAAGCACGTCCTTTCAAGCGGAAGTGTTGTTCCTTTGTTACATTTTAAGAAGTTAAATGAGCTTTCTATGATAGAGCATTGCTTTACAACGCGTCTTGGTGGCCTCAGTGAAGGGATGTTTGAAAGCTTAAATCTAAGCTTTACGCGTGGTGATGACGAGAAAAAGGTCTTAGAAAATTATAAAAGGGTGGCAGAGGCAATCGGAGCGGATGCAGGGCAGATTGTTACGACAGACCAGACACATACTACCAATGTTTTGAGAGTTGGAAAAAAGCAGTGTGGCATCGGGGTGACAAGAAAGAGACCATATACAGATGTGGACGGACTTATCACGAATGAGCCAAATGTTGTGCTTGCCACATTTTATGCTGATTGTGTACCGCTTTATTTTGTTGATCCGGTACATAGGGCAATAGGGCTTAGCCATTCGGGCTGGAGAGGTACTGTAAATCGCATGGGAAAACAGACACTTATTGCTATGAACAGGGAGTTTGGTACCGAGGCACATGATGTTATAGCTGCGATAGGACCTTCAATATGTCAGGACTGCTATGAGATAAGTCAGGATGTTGCAGAGCATTTTGTGGATGAGTTTGCGACAACAGACGATCCTCATGCGAGTGATATTCTGCTCTATAAGGGAGACGGCAAATATCAGCTTAATCTTTGGGAATGTAACAGGAGAGTGCTTGTGGAGGCAGGAGTACAGGAAGACAATATTGCCATAAGCAATATATGCACTTGTTGTAATCCCTCTCTTTTATTTTCGCATAGAGCAAGTCATGGAAAGCGTGGAAATCTTGGAGCTTTTATGTTTCTTAAGTAATTTTCGCACAATCTATTAAGGAAATAATAAGAAATGCCTAAAGCTATATGTGTTAAAATAGGTGTATCACGTTGGATAGTACACTGTGCGGGAACTGATGCTGCCAGACAGTTTTTGGTTCTTTGAGTTAATATAAAAGTCACAGCGGTACTGGCGTATATGAACAGGGGAGAACGATATGCAGTTAAATTATCGAGATTCAAAGCCTATTTATGAACAAATTAAGGAAGGCATCAGACGAATGATTGTTATGAATGTTATTAAGCAGGACGAAAAGCTACCGTCTGTACGTGTGCTTGCCTGCAAGTATGCAATCAATCCTAACACTATCGCAAAAGCATACAGGGAACTTGAGGAGGAAGGCTATCTTTATACTAAAAGTGGTAAAGGAACCTTTGTTGCTGATGCTAAGACAGCCAGGCAGAGTATGACAAGGAATTTGAAAATACTATTTGACCAGGTGGTGACAGAGTTATTTGTGCTTGAAACACCTGTTGAGGAATTGAGAACAAGAATGGATGATGCGAAAGAACAGCTGAGCATGGAAGATGACTTAGTCAGATTTGTAACACAAGATATGCAGACAGAAGATGTTGTGACAGAGGGTAATGATGATACAGATAAATAATTTAGTGAAAAAATTTGACGATTTTACGGCACTTGATGGTGTGAATATGAACGTGGAAAAAGGAGCTGTCTATGGGCTTGTAGGCCCAAACGGAGCCGGCAAATCTACACTTATCAGACCATATTACAGGCGTAATGAGACAGGATGCAGGGGAAGTGTTTATTGATGGTGAGCCTGTATATGAAAATGCAAGGATTAAAGGACATATGGCTTACATTCCGGATGATATGTTTTATTTTTTGCAATCTGATACAATTAATATGATGCATTATTATAAGGGAATGTATCCAAATTTTGATGAGAAGCAGTTTTACAGGATGCAGGAGTTTTTCCCATCTATAGATGTTAAAAGAAATATCAGAAAGCTTTCAAAGGGGATGCAGAAGCAGGTTGCCTTCTGGCTTGCGCTGTGCTGTAAACCAAAGCTTATTGTACTCGATGAGCCTGTTGATGGGCTTGATCCTGTCATGAGAAGACAGATATGGTCTATCATGCTTGATGATGTGGCTGCAAATAATACTACAGTGGTTGTATCGTCTCATAACCTGCGCGAGCTGGAGGATGTGTGTGATCATGTAGGTATTCTCAATAAGGGAAAGATTATGATAGAGCGCTCTCTTACAGAGCTGCAGGGTAATATTTCAAAGATTCAGATTGCATGTCCATATGGCATGCCTAAGATACCGCAGGATTTTAAAGTACTTCATATGTCAAATATAGGAAGAGTATACACAGTTATTGTGCGTGGAGAGCCTGAGGCTGTTGTAAAGGCTATTACAGATGGCAAGGACAGTCCGCAGGTAGTGGATGTACTGCCTCTTACTCTGGAGGAAATATTTATCTATGAGATGGGAGGAGAGGACTATGAAGTCAAAGACATCATTTATTAATAAAACAATGCTGCAAAAGAATGTAAAGCTTTACTGGCCAATCTGGACACTGTATACAATAGTGCTATTACTTAACGGCCCGTTTTCCATGTGGAGCAGATTTAAGAGTGCAGAATTTATTTATGGCACAAATTGGCATAAGTATATGCTTGATATAATGTCCCCGGCTATCAGCATGGAGGCAGATATGATATTTATTTTTGTTATGGCATTGGTTACAGGCATGGCAATGTTCAGTTACCTGTATAATTCGAGAGCATGTAATATGATTCACGCTATGCCTGTGACAAGACGTCAGCTTTTTTCGACTAATGTGTTGACAGGTCTGCTGTTTATGTGGATTCCGCAGATAGTTAAGTACATTATGTCGTTTGTTATATGTATATCATATGGAAATACTAAGGTGGTACATATTGGAATCAATCTGCTTGCTACAATGGGAATATCTTTTTTTATGTACAGCCTGGTGTGTCTGTGCGCAATGATTACAGGACAGCTGGTTTCTGTAGCAGTGATGTATGCGGTTGTCAATCTGCTGTATGGTGGAGCGGTTATTGCTATTGCCAATGTGCTCACATATGTATCATACGGGCTTTCATATATGGAATTTGTAAGGAAAATAAGTGCTACGTGGTTTGCACCCATGCTACAGCTTCTCAATCGGGTAGGCTTTCATCCGACCATGAAGAATGCAGGGGATGATTATTACTGCATTAAATATACTTTCAGAGGCACAAATACTATCGTAGTCTATGTCATCGCGGCTGCAGTTATATACTTTATTTCTTATAAGATTTATAAGCATAGAGATTTGGAAAATGCAGGAAGTTTTATAGCTATTCCAAAGCTTAAGCCGGTTTTCAGATGGGGGCTTGGCAGTTTGGGAGGATTGATTTTATCTATTGTTGCAGCGTCGCTTTTGCTTGGACTTAGAATCAGCATTGGTGTTCCTGCAATTATGATGCTGGCAGTGGTGTTTGGAATCATAGCCTTCTTACTTTTAGAGATGATTATAAGGAAGAATTTTAAAATTTTTTCTAAAGCACTATTTAAGGAAATCATTGCTTTTGGTGCTTTTGTTGTAGTTGTATTTGGAGGTATAACAGTTTACGGAAATGTGCAGGAAAATTATATACCGAAGCTTGCGGATATTGATTCTGCCCGTATAGCCATAGATTTTGATATCAACCTGGAGGGAAAGGATGTTGAAAAGATTTTAGAGACTCAAAAGATACTTATGGCGCAGAAAAAGGATTATTTTAAAAAGAGATATGATGATTCCGGGTATATTACAATCTCATATACATTAAAAAATGGAGAAAAGGTCAACCGTGTATATCATACAACGGATGATTTTAATCCACATAAGCAGTGTAAGGCGATTATGGCGGAGGAAAATAAACCACAGAATATTATTAATGCTATAATGCAGTGTGATACGACAGATATTACCTTTATCAATGGCTCGGCAGAGCAGTATAATGATAAATATGTAGATGTGCTGAATGAGCGCTTTAACGGAAAAGTTGCTGCGGATATTTTTGATGCTGTAAAGAAGGATGTTGAGGCCGGTGTGATGCAGGAATATAATTTGCAGAGAATGCTTGACGGAGTGGATAAGGATACCAGCTATATGTACGATCTTATGCTGAATTTTACAGTGCCAAAGGGCAACAGGGTTGGAAAAAGCTGGAATGTCTATGGCTTCACATGGTATGAGGAGCTGTTGGATATACTGGGTGTGACAAAGGAGTATTCTGATTTTGGGGATGCCCGTTCCGATGGTATTGAAACGTATTCGGTCAACATTAGTTTTGGCGAAAACTGTACTAATCTGATAGCTGTTCTTAAAGAAAATGGATTAATTTCATCAAAAGAACCACTTTTGACATATGAATAGTTGTCTCTGTAAATGGTATTGTGATATAACTGTCTCTTATACACATCTCCGAGCCCACGAGACGGACTCCTATCTC
>ERZ1026923.920-NODE-920-length-10673-cov-7.279714_pt1 | contig 10673 bp, 10 predicted proteins | sample MGYA00519464_ERZ1026923 | MGnify/ENA primary metagenome ERZ1026923 (study PRJEB26926, sample SAMN06164762) | human gut metagenome | biome: ENVO:00009003; feature: ENVO:2100002; material: ENVO:00002003 | host: Homo sapiens | place: USA | collected 2012 ...
GGGGTAGATGGTTGCCGAAGCAACCGCGCCTCGGCGCGAGAATGTGCCAAGGCACTTTCTTTTTTATCAGGAAACAAATCCTGCAGCGCAGGATTTTATGAAGAGGAGGATACATCATGGACCTGACAGGACGTCATTTTTTGAAATTACTGGATTATACGCCGGAGGAAATCAATTATTTAATCGACCTTGCAGCGGAGCTGAAACGCCTCAAAAAAGCAGGCATTCCGGTCGATACCTTACGGGGCAAAAATGTTGCACTGATTTTTGAAAAGACCAGCACGAGAACCCGCAGCTCCTTTGAGGTTGCTGCACACGATCTTGGCATGGGATGTACTTACCTTGATCCGTCCAGCTCCCAGATTGGCAAAAAAGAGAGCATCCGCGACACCGCACGCGTTCTGGGACGGATGTTTGAAGGAATTGAATACCGCGGTTACGGACAGGAAATCGTAGAAGAGCTTGCAAAATATGCAGGCGTTCCGGTATGGAACGGTCTGACCAATGAGTTCCATCCGACCCAGATGCTGGCGGACCTTTTGACGATTCGCGAGCATCTTGGAAAGCTGAAAGGCGTGAATCTGGTTTATATGGGAGACGCCCGCTACAACATGGGCAATTCCTACATGGTCGTATGCGCGAAGATGGGCATGCACTTTACCGCCTGCGCTCCGTCCCGTTATTTCCCGGACAAGGCTCTGGTTGAGCAGTGTCAGGAAATTGCAAAGCAGACCGGCGGCAGCATTACGCTGACCGAAGACGTAGAGAATGGAACAAAGAATGCGGACGTTATCTGCACCGACGTATGGGTTTCGATGGGCGAGCCGGATGCGGTATGGATGGAGCGTATCGAAGACCTGATGCCTTATCAGGTAAACCGCAAAGTGATGCAGAATGCCGGGAATGCGATTTTCATGCACTGCCTGCCTGCATACCATGACCGCAACACCCAGATCGGCAGAGAAATCGGAGAGCGCTTCGGTATCTATGAGATGGAAGTAACGGATGAAGTCTTTGAATCCGACGCGTCGGTTGTATTCGACGAGGCAGAAAACCGCATGCACACCATCAAAGCAGTGATGGCGGCAACACTGGGCTGGAAAAATCCGACAGAGGCATAACGGAAGGACAGCAGCATTTGCTTCGGTGTATGGCAATAGCACAGACGCAAAGTGTTTTGTTGCTGAAAAGGAGAAGAGTTCATGTTGGATCAAAAGAAGCTGGACAGCCTCCTTACAGGCTGTAGGTTTTGGGAAAAGGTTCAGTGCTTTGAAACGGTGGATTCAACGAATCTGATTGTCAAAGACTGGGCACGGCAGGGCGCAGAAGAAGGAAGGTGCGCAGTTGCGGAGGCACAGACGGCAGGACGCGGCAGAAGGGGAAGAAGCTGGATTTCCCCGCCCGGAGAAAATCTGTATTTCAGCATTTTGCTGCGCCCACAGGCGGAAGCGTCTCATGTGGCGATGATTACACTGCTGATGGCGATCGCCGTAACGCAGGGCGTACGGGAGCTTCATCTGGATGCGAAGATCAAATGGCCGAACGACGTGGTAATAAACGGAAAGAAAATCTGTGGAATTTTGACGGAGATGTATCAGTCTGCAGCCGGCAGCTTTTTCCTTGTGATCGGGACGGGAATCAACGTCAATCAGAAGGAATTTCCGGAAGAGGTAAAAAAGACAGCTGGTTCTCTGGCACTGGAATTGGGAGCCGATGTGGACCGGGAAGTGCTTCTTGCATCCGTGCTGAGACATTTTTCGGATTGCTACGACAGCTTTCTGGAAACAATGGATTTGAGCGGACAAAAAGAGCTTTACGAGAGCTTTCTCGTCAATAAAGGACGCGTTGTGGAGGTACTGGATCCCAAAGGCGAATGGCAGGGAACGGCGATCGGCATCGAGAAGACCGGAGAGCTGCTCGTCCAGAGAGAGGACGGTTCCGTTGAAGCGGTCTATGCCGGAGAAGTATCAGTGAGAGGAATATATGGATATGTCTGAAACAGGAAAATTGGGAGAAAAAATCGTGCTCTGCGGGGCGAACGCCTACGAGCAGAAATATTATTTTAATCCCAGATTCAGCAAAATCCCACAGTCCGTCCAGGATGAGCTGCACATTATCTGCGTGCTGTTTACCCGGGAAGTGGGAGGAATTTTTACGATCGTATTTGAAGAGGACGGAACGCTCGCGTTTGAAACCAATGCGGCAGACGATGATTTATTATATGATGAAATTTCGAGCGGACTTCTGATTGCGGAAATCAAAAGAAATCGTCAGGAGCTTTTGGAATCTCTGACTTTGTATTATCGGGTTTTTATTCTCGGTGAGGATGTGTCCGCACTTCTGGAGGAAGAAGATTGAAAAATAAGTTCCTGTTCACCCGCGGCATGCGCAAATAGCGTGCGCAGAAATGAGAGGAAAGAATGATTTTAGTAATTGATGTAGGAAATACAAATATTACATTTGGTGTATACGAGTCCAAAAAACTGGTTACGACGTTTCGGATGACATCCCGGACGATGCGTACTTCGGACGAATACGGCACGGAGATTCTGGCGATGCTGCAGAACAATCAGATCGACCGCCGGAAGGTCGGGGGCGCAATCATTGCGAGCGTTGTGCCGAAGGTCATGCATGCGCTGATCGGCGCGGTTGTGCGCTATCTGCATACCGAACCGTTGATCGTTGGCAGTGGAATCAAAACCGGCATCAAGATCACCTCCGAGAATCCAAAGGAAATCGGACCGGACAGAATTGTGGACGTAGTCGCCGCTTATGAAAAGTACGGCGGTCCTGTGCTGGTTCTGGATTTTGGAACGGCGACGACCTACGACCTCGTTACAGAGGACGGAAGATTTGGTGTCGGCATCACCGCACCCGGCATTCGAATTTCTGCAAAGGCGCTGTGGGAGGATACGGCGCGCCTGCCGGAGGTTGAAATTAAAAAGCCAGATTCCATTCTGGCGCGGGAAACGATTTCCAGTATGCAGGCAGGTCTGGTTTACGGACAGATCGGTCAGACCGAATATATCATCAATCAGGTCAAAAAAGAGACCGGTATCACAGATCTGAAGGTCGTTGCGACCGGCGGACTGGGACGGATTATTGCCGATGAAACAGATACGATCGACATTTACGACAGCGCCCTGACGCTGGATGGACTGCGGATTCTGTACGAGAAAAACTGCAGCGGAAAATAAGTTCCGGGCAGCAGAAGGGTGTGTTCTGCTGTCGGAAAACGCAGGAAGTAAAAATGCTTCCGAAAAAGGAGGAGTATGAAACAGCTTACGATCGGAAACGTGAGCCTTGCAAATCCTGTGATTTTAGCGCCAATGGCAGGTGTCAGCGACCTGCCATTTCGTTTGCTCTGCCATGAGCAGGGGGCAGGAATGGTCTGTTCGGAAATGATCAGCGCAAAGGCGATTCTTTATCATAACAAAAATACCGAAGAACTGATGCAGATTCATCCGGACGAGGGACCGGTTTCCCTGCAGCTGTTCGGTTCTGATCCGGATATCGTCAGCGAGATGGCAAAGCGAATTGAAGAACGTCCGTTTGCAGTGATGGATCTGAACATGGGCTGTCCGGTGCCGAAGGTGGTCAACAACGGCGAGGGCAGTGCCCTGATGAAAAATCCCCTGTTGGCGGGAAAAATTATAGAAAAAACGGCAAAAGCGATTCAAAAGCCCCTGACGGTAAAAATTCGCAAGGGCTTCGATGATGCGCACGTCAATGCGGTTGAAATGGCAAAAATCGCGCAGGAATCCGGCGCTGCGGCTGTTGCGGTGCACGGCAGGACGCGGGAGCAGTATTATTCCGGAACGGCGGATTGGGACATCATCACACAGGTAAAGCAGGCGGTAAAAATTCCTGTTATCGGCAACGGGGATGTCGTGGACGCGGCAAGCGCGCTGCGGCTGTTTGAGCAGACCGGCTGCGACGGCATTATGGTCGGACGCGGCGCACAGGGCAACCCGTGGATTTTCCGGGAAATTCTGGCAGCGCTGGAAGATCGCGAAATTCCGGCACGCCCGAACCGCCGGGAGCTGTACGAGATGATTATTCGGCATGCACAGCTGTCCTGCACCTACAAAGGCGAATATATCACTGTGCGCGAAATGCGCAAGCATCTGGCATGGTACACGACCGGCCTTCCCCACGCGGCCGGGCTGCGCAGGCAGATCAATAGCATGGAAACGATGGAAGAGCTGATGGAGGGAATGAAACTGCTGCTGGAAGCATAAACTGGCGTATGAGAGAAATCGCTTATTTTATGCTGGAGCCGCGTGCCAGGGAAGCGCCGTCAATCTGTTTGGGCAGCCGCGCACTCCGCTGGGAAACGCCTCGACTGGAACGTTTTTTGTGGCACGGCTATCGGGTCAGCCTGTATCTGTTTCCCTGCCGCCTCGAGGGCACGAAGCGACTGCGCTGGTGGATGGAGCGGATTGGCAGCGCCTTGGAAGAGCAGGGGACTGCGCTTTGGCTTGCGCCGGAGCTGGAAGCTGCCTGGGAGGATTGGCAGCCGCCGTTGCCGGATGCAGCGCTGGCGGCAGAAATTCTGCGTGGTCAGCCATTTCGGGAAAATTTGGTACTGCTTGCGGATGCAGAGGAAACGGCGGGACAATGGAGCCGTGGACGCGAAAACGGTATCCGTCCCGTGTCTCGTCTCTGGCAGGAGGACTTTTTACGACTGGTGTCAGCGGATTTAAACGGCTTGTATCTGGTGGGGCAGAAGGAAGCGGCGTGGGAGCATTTTTCAGACTGGCTATATGAGGAGAGCGGTCTGCCAGTCTGTTTTGTGAATAGAATACCAGAAACGGATGGGCGAAAAACCGTTCTTGTGGAGCTTCGGGCAAATGCCCGGATTTTGAAGGAACATCCGGAATTTGGAAGCCTGTATGTGGATTTGACGTCCGATGTCGAAAAAAGGCGGCAAATCAGGGAAAAAAGAGCCGATATCTCCTATATCTCCGCCCGAAATTACCTTGACACTGCCCTGAAAGCACGGTATAATGCGATTTGATTAAAAGAAACGAAAGGGCGCGGGAAAATATCCCTGCGCCCGAGATTTTTCATGAGGTAAAAGGAAAAGCAAAATGGAAGAAAAAAAGAATATCCTTACCTATCAGGGACTTCGTAAATATGAAGATGAGCTGCATGACCTGAAGGTTGTCAAACGTCAGGAAGTAGCACAGAAGATTAAAGAAGCAAGAGAACAGGGCGACCTTTCTGAGAACGCGGAATATGATGCAGCAAAGGACGAACAGCGTGATATCGAAGCAAGGATTGAAGAGCTGGAAAAGATCCTGAAGAATGCAGAGGTCGTTGTAGAAGATGAGGTTGACTTAGACCGCATCAACATCGGCTGTCAGGTTAAGATCCTGGATCTGGAATACGATGAAGAGCTGGATTACAAAATCGTCGGCTCTACAGAAGCAAACAGCTTAAAGGGTAAAATTTCCAACGAATCTCCGGTTGGCAAAGCGCTGATTGGTGCAAAGATCGGAGATATTGTAGAGGTAGAAACCCAGGCAGGTGTGATTAAGTACAAAGTGCTGGAGATTGAACGTTCCAACTAAGGACAGGTCCGATCTGACCAGCTGGAAAAGGAGTAAGTAAGGTGGCAGACGCACAGAATAATCAGAAAAATCAGCAGCAGGATCTGAACCAGATCCTGAAGGTAAGAAGAGAGAAGCTTGCTGCACTGCAGGAAGCCGGAAAGGATCCGTTCCGTCATGTAAAATATGACGTGACTGCACACAGCAAGGACGTTGTGGAAGGCTTTGAAGAGCTGGAAGGCAAGACCGTCAGCATCGCAGGCAGAATCATGTTCAAGCGTGTGATGGGCAAGGCGTCCTTCTGCAATATTCAGGATTTAAAGGGAAGCATCCAGGTATATGTAGCCCGCGACAGCATCGGGGAAGAGCCCTATGCAGATTTTAAAAAATATGACGTAGGCGATATCATCGGCGTAAAGGGCGAAGTGTTCAAAACCAAAACCGGTGAAATTTCTGTACATGCTTCCGAAGTGGAGCTGCTGACCAAGAGCCTGCAGGTACTTCCTGAGAAGTTCCACGGTCTGACCAATACCGACCAGCGTTATCGTCAGCGTTATGTCGACCTGATTATGAATCAGGACGTTAAGGATACTTTTGTAAAACGTTCCAGAATCATCAGCGCCATCCGCCGTTATCTGGACGGACAGGGCTTTATGGAAGTGGAGACTCCCATGCTGGTTGCAAATGCCGGCGGCGCTGCTGCAAGACCCTTCGAGACGCATTACAATGCGCTGGATGAGGATGTTAAGCTGCGTATTTCCCTGGAGCTGTATTTAAAGAGACTGATCGTAGGCGGTCTGGAGCGCGTTTACGAAATCGGCCGTGTATTCCGTAATGAAGGTGTTGATACCAGACATAATCCGGAATTTACTCTGATGGAGCTGTATCAGGCATTTACCGATTATCACGGTATGATGGATCTGGCAGAGAACCTGTACCGTTTTGTAGCGCAGGAGGTTCTGGGCACAACACAGATTCCTTACGGCGAGTATGTTCTGGATCTGGGCAAGCCCTTTGAACGCATCACCATGCTGGATGCTGTTAAGAAATATGCAGGTGTGGATTTCAACGAAATCCATTCCGATGAAGAGGCAAAAGCGGTTGCGAGAGAACATCACATTGAATTCGAAGAGCGCCATAAGAAGGGCGATATCCTGAGCCTGTTCTTCGAAGAATATGCAGAAGCTCATCTGATTCAGCCTACTTTCGTTATGGATCATCCGGTAGAAATTTCTCCTCTGACCAAGAGAAAGCCGGAGAATCCGGATTATGTAGAGCGTTTCGAACTGTTTATGAACGGCTGGGAAATGGCAAACGCTTATTCCGAATTAAACGACCCTATCGACCAGAGAGCACGTTTCAAGGCACAGGAAGAACTGCTTTCCCAGGGCGATGAAGAAGCAAATACAACGGACGAAGACTTTATGAACGCACTGGAGATCGGTATGCCTCCTACGGGCGGTATCGGTTTTGGTATCGACAGAATGGTAATGCTGCTGACCAACTCTCCTGCGATCAGAGACGTATTACTGTTCCCGACCATGAAGAGTCAGGGCGCAGCGAAAAATGCCGCAAACAACGCAGCACAGGCTGCACCGGCAAAGGCTGCTGCAGCCGATCTGGCGGAGAAGGTTGATTTCTCCAACGTGAAGATCGAGCCGATCTTTGAAGAAATGGTAGATTTTGATACCTTTGCAAAATCAGATTTTCGTGCAGTAAAGATCCTGGCTTGTGAAGCAGTTCCGAAATCCAAGAAGCTTCTGAAGTTCACATTGGATGACGGAGAACGCAAGGATCGCGTGATCTTAAGCGGTATTCACGAGTATTACGAGCCGGAAGAACTGGTTGGCAAGACAGCAATCGCTATCGTGAACCTGCCGCCGAGAAAGATGATGGGAATCGATTCCGAGGGTATGCTGATCTCAGCAGTACACGAGGAAGACGGTCATGAGGGACTGAACCTTCTGATGGTAAATGACAGAATCCCGGCAGGTGCAAAGCTGTACTAAGATGAGAAACAAAGCCTTGCGGCGGTGTGCGCTTGCAAGCACCGGCATAAGGCGAAAAATGAATGGAGACGGCAAAGCCGTTGGATTTTGGAGAAAAATGAGTGGGCAATTCCAATCGGAATTGCCCATTTTGTTATAAATAGTCAATCAAAAAGAGCCAGAGACAAAGAACTCTTGGTGAGCTGTTCTTCTTCCTTGTTGATGAAAGGGCAGACATTATTTTCAGCAGATCACTTGGCATTCAAAGGGCTGATCCTTTTAATATGCCGTTTTTCAGATATCTAAAAGCAAATTATTCTGTACAAAAGACGAAAATAGAGTAAAATTATTTTAAGCAATCAAATTTCTGGTTCAGGGAGGAGGACCGGTAATCATTGAACTTTACATGAACCTGAACAATCGTTGATATTAAAAGAAAGGGCAGAACTTTTGCAGGGTAAACTTATGAAAACACAGGCAAGGGATATGACAGAAGGCAGTATTGCCAAAAATATCATTCTGTTTTATATTCCACTGGCAATTGGCGGTCTGTTTCAGCAGCTGTACAGCTTTGTGGATAGCGTCGTTGTCGGACGGGGAATCGGAGCGCAGGCGCTGGCAGCAGTCGGCGCGACATCCATTGTAGTCTGGCTGACGCTTGGATTTGCAATGGGGATTACAAAAGGATTTTGCATCCATATTTCACAGGCCTACGGGAAAAAGGATTATCATCTGGTAAACCGTGGATTTTTTGTTGCATCCGTTTTGTCGCTGATTGTGGGAACGATGATCTCAATTGTCGGATCTCTGGCGATCAGAGATTTCTTGATTCTGATGCATACGCCCGGAGAAATTCTGGAGCAGTCGCTGGATTACATTAAAGTGATCCTGCTGGGGTTTGTGATTACAGTTTTGAACAACCTGTTTATGAGCGTTTTGCAGTCTCTGGGGGATTCGTCTACGCCATTTTGGGCGCTGCTCGTTTCCTCTGTGACAAATATTGGTCTGGACTGCGTATTTGTACTCACACTGAAGTGGGGCGTGCAGGGAGCGGCTGCGGCAACGGTGTTGTCTCAGGTGTTCTCCCTTGCGATCTGTGGCGCAGGTTTGAAAAGATTGAAATTTGTCAGTATTTTAGACGGCAGTAAGAGCAAAAATGCACGGCTGACAGTCAGAATGTTAAAAACCGGGCTGCCAGTCGGAATTATGAGTATGGTAACGGCAGTCGGTGGAATGATCCTGCAGTTTTTTGTAAACGATCTCGGTGCGTCTGCAGTGGCGGCTTATGCGGCGTCCACCAAAATTCGCAGCGTGATCGGAGAATTCAGCAATGCGCTGGGAATGACATTTATGACGTTTGTCGGTCAGAATTACGGTGCGCAGAAATATGACAGAATTAAAGACGGTGTTCGGACGGGAGTGCTTCTTTCTATCCTGATTCATATTCCACTGTCCGCTGTTGAGATTTTCGGCGGGAAAAGGATCGCGTCGCTGATGGTGACAGATCCACCGGTACTTGAGCTGTGTGGACAATATCTGTTGATTGTGGGGATTTTTGTCTTTTTCCTGGGATTTCTGATGGTATTTCGAAACTGCATTCAGGGAATGGGCAATACATGGATTCCGATGCTTTCCGGTGGACTGGAAGTCTTCAGCAGACTGATTTTTGGATATTGGCTTGGCAGGCACAGCTTTATGGGGATTGCTGCTGCAGAAGCCTCTGCATGGATCAGCGTCAGCATTATGCTTGGAAGCTCATTTTTTATTTTGTTTCGGAAAGTTCTCCGGACACAGATGCCGGAAAACACAACAGATACAAAGAACATAAGAACGGTTTCATAAAACAGGAGGGGACAAAATGAACACATTTCATGTCAGGAAAACAGGAGACGTCATTTTGCTTCATCTGGGAAAAGGCGATGATATGCTACAGTGCCTGAATCAGGCCATTACCGAACACAAGATCAAAAACGGAGCAGTCGTATCTATGATTGGAACGTTGGATAAGGCGCGATATCACATGATCCAGACGACCGAGGATGATCCGACCAACGGCTTTTATACCGTGGAAGGACCGATTGAAGTTGCAGCAGGGCAGGGACTAATCATAGACGGGGAGCCGCATATCCACATCTGCATGGCAACACCGGAGGCTTCGTATCTGGGACATCTGGAGGAAGGCTGCAGAGTGCTGTATCTTGCAGAGATCGCAATTGAAAAATACAGCGAGGAAGAATTGACGAGAAAAAAGGATAACTTTGGAATTGCAGCGCTGAGCTGGAAGGAAAGGGACAAAACTGAATAAGGAAATACCGGTACCGTTCAATTGTCAAAAGATGATTGGACGGTATTTTTGCTTGTAGCATATGAATACGATGCGATTTTACCAGTAAACCATATAGAAATAAATGATGATACAACATATTGACAAACGTACTAAGTAGAAGTAATATATATTCATAACAAATTGCATAAAAATACAGCTAAAAAGGGGACGATATGAGTATAATTTTACAGGACAAGTTTTTCGGCTGTATCTGTGGCTGTCATATCGGTTCGGCGATGGGAGCTCCTGTTGAGGGAATGACTTATGAAGAAATTGACAGGAAGTATGGCTATGTAGACGGGTATCTTCCGTACCAGCATTACGGAAATGGCTGGGACAGAGAACCCGGAACGACAGAGGACGGCGTGGAACGGCAGAAGTTGATGATTTCTGCGATTATGGAAAAAGAGGGAAGGGTCACAGCGGAGGATGTCAGGACTGCTTGGAATAAATATGCAAATCCGAATGCAGGAGGCTGGGTATCCGAACCGTTTGAAGGGGTTCTTCTGAAAATGGCAAAAACCGGAATACCGGCAACTGATCTTGGCAGATATTGCGATTACGCCGGACTCAACAGCTTTGCAAGGGCGTGTCATCCGATCGGACTGATCAACGCAGGCAATGTAGAAGGCGCAAAAGAGGATATCCTTCAGGTCGGACAGCTGTATCAGACAACGAACAGCCGCGGGCTGAAATGGGCATGTGTCACTGGCGTAGCAATAGCGGAGGGAACGAAGCCCGGCGCAACCGTGGATCTGTCTCTTATACACATCTCCGAGCCCACGAGACGGACTCCTATCTCGT
>ERZ1026923.936-NODE-936-length-10486-cov-8.861662_pt1 | contig 10486 bp, 8 predicted proteins | sample MGYA00519464_ERZ1026923 | MGnify/ENA primary metagenome ERZ1026923 (study PRJEB26926, sample SAMN06164762) | human gut metagenome | biome: ENVO:00009003; feature: ENVO:2100002; material: ENVO:00002003 | host: Homo sapiens | place: USA | collected 2012 ...
TTTCTTTTAACAATTCATCCCACCGCTTTAGAAGCGGGGGACTTCTTGTCTACTGATGTTAAAAATGCCCCTATAGATTTCTTCTTTTGTTCAAGGGCACATACACTGTTAAGTATATCATAAAATCCGACAAAAAAAAGCAAAAAATTTGGTTTTGGCAAATTTCTCACTTTTTTCGTAAATCACCTGTGGACTTCGTAAAAAAATATCTTCTGCAGCGCTTCTCCGAGGAAAATTCCAAGGGCAATTGCGCCTGCCGCGGTCGCTGTCTCTAAAAGATACGTTCCAACCATGTTTTCCGGTCCCATAACGATCGAGTAGACGATGCGGTACATACCGGCTCCCGGCACCATCGGGAGAATGCCCGGGATCACGAAAAGGATCACCGGCGCTTTGAAATGGCGCGCCATTGCCTGGGAAACCAGGGCGACGGCAACGGCGGCAAGAAAGTTTTTCATCAGAATGCCGTCGTTGAATACTTCCACGATCAGATAGACCGCCCAGCCGATCATACCGACACCGGCCGTGTAGCATTCCAGCTTTTTTGGTGCGTTCAACAGTCTTGAAAATCCCCAGATTGCAACCCAGGCTCCAAGGGATTTCAGGATGATTTCACCTGCTATTCTCATATTTTTGCTTTAACCTCATCTTTTTTCTGTATCGGTTTTCTCTACCGCACCAGCGGACGGAGCAGCAGCATGCCAAGTCCCACGCCGATTGCGATGGCCGCAGCGGTTACAAACGCCTCAAGCATCCGTGCCGCACCGGAAATGTAGTCGCCGTGCAGGGTATCATACACCGCATTCGTGATCGCCACACCCGGTACGAGGGGCATGATTGATGCAATGATAATGACGTTCAGATCCATGGTTCCCGGCAGGTAATGAACACAGAGAATAGATGTGACCGCCAGCAAAAATGACCCGATACAGTTCACAAGAAACGACTGCATCCCGGCTTTTTTTCCTCCGTAAACACCGATTCCTGATATAAAACCTGCAAGTGCAGATGCCAGCACTTCGTAGAACCCGGCTCCGAACATGATTGCAAAGCCTGCGGTCGTCGCCATCATCGCGAGCAGATTTTTTTTAATTTCCGACTTGGCACGATAGATATCCCGCACCCGGTGGAACAGCGCATCCAGGTCGATATTTCCTTCGCAGAAATCGCGGGAAAGCTGATTGACCGCATGGATCCGGTTCAGATCCGTTGCACGGCTCTCTACGCTGCGCATAACAGTCATGGAATCCATCGACGGGTCGTCGAGTGTTACCACAAAGCCGGTCGTCAGCGCCAGTACATCCGCTGTTTTCAGGCCGGACATGCGCAGCATCCGCAGCATGGTATCCTCCACCCGCCACGTCTCCGCCCCGCTCTCCAGCAGGATTTCTCCCGCCATGACCGCGGTGTCCAGCAGCAGTTTATAGTCCATAGTTTTTGTCCTCTCAAATGTAACTCATATTTCACACATGCCAAACGATTGTACCATGAAGCAGTGTTCACTTTCAAGTTAATTCTATGCAAATTCGGCGATATCCGGGCGTTGGGATGTTCCGATGCTCACCCGCGCCATTCACAAATCTTTTCAAAGTTTCTTCAAACTCCATTCACACTTTCCTCACATATGACAACTATACTAAACGTATCAAAACAAAGGGACAACAAATCATCTTCCTCTATCTTTCAACCGTTGTCCCAACCTAATATTCTTTCCAATTTATATAGATTTTTCTTTTTCATAATGCCGGTGTTTCTGCCAGAAGAAATACCGGCCCTCCTTTTTTATCCCCAAAAAAGAAGTGCCGACATCCCGTCTATGTACTATTCTTCAAATTTTACAACCAATGTCTTATCCCCGACCGTCTCGGACAGCATTCCGGTAATCAGTGTTTTCGCCTGTTCCTGTGCCATCGTTTCCAGGTCATCCATTTCTTTCGTCTGCTGCTCTACATCCTCCTTCGCACTCGCGATTGCATCCATCGCATCTTCCTTCCGCTCCCAGTTCAGAAGCGCTGCCTTCTCATCGTAATACTGGATGGAATCATTGTCGATGGAAATATCAAAAATCTCCACTGCCGGAAGTGTAACTGTTACTTCCGAATCCGTCACCTCCGTATTCGCCTTCGAGAGATCCACGCCCGCACGTACCTCTGCACGGTATGTCATATTAAACGCCTTCTGCGTCAGAAACGGAATCGACCCGTCCGAGTAATGAATCAGCCCGTTATAAATCATCTTCGCCGATGTCAGCTCCCCCGCCGCCTCCAGCTTGCTGTCAATAAACGTCCCCGTAATCTCCGGCTCCCGGTCCCGCCGCAGCGACTGCGTCAGATAAACAACCATTCCAGCAAGGATTACTACGATCAGAAGATAAATGACAGCTTTTACCGTGCCGCGGCTTCCATTTTTTTCTCTGCTCATCACATATCTGCTCCCTTCTCATTTTTTGTTTCGTTTTTCATTAGTTTTTATAAGATTGCTGTTTCCATTGTAACGTATTTAGGCAATAAAAAACAGCCCTGATTTACAAAAAACTCTTAAAATTCTGTAAACCAGCGCTGTTATTCTCTCTTAAATGTTTCTATTCTTCGATTCTCTAGTAGATATGGGGATTACTCCCCATATCCCTACACAAAACCGTACGTGCGCTATTAACGCATACGGCTTTTCACTTTATATTCATACTACCTGTAGAACAGGCTTACTTTGATTCTTGGCTCTAATAGTGGGAATGTCCTAAGCAGCCCATTGTTGAATGTTTCCCATGTATAACTTCTTCTCTGGCTTCTACGATTTAGCCATTTAAACAGCAGTTTCTTTGTTATACACAGGAATGATTTAACTTCTCTTGTATTATCAGTTACACCATAGTATTGATAATATCCTCGCAGTTTTGCATTGATAATCTTGAATATCCATTCCAGCGGCAGTGTCCTGTGATTCATTATCCATTCTTTCATTGCTTTTATTTTACTGCGCAACTTCTTCTTACTCGTTTTCACTCTACAACGGAAAAACTGCTTTTTTCCGTCCATTCCGCAATAAAATGTGAATCCTAGAAAGTCAAAGGTATCTGGTTTTCCCTGTCCTCTTCTTTCTCTATTCTGCCTGGCAAACCTTCCGAACTCCAACACTTTGGTCTTTTCTTCCGCTAGTTCGAGTCCATACTTTGCAAAACGTTCTTCTAGTTTCTCTCGAAATACTTTTGCTTCGTATCCACTCTGAAAGCAACAGACAAAATCATCTGCATAACGTATTAAGTAACATTCTCCGCTGCACTGCCTCTTTACAATCACATCAAACCAGTTATCCAGTACGTAGTGCAGATAAATATTTGCAAGTATCGGACTGGCTCCGTTTCCCTGTGGTGTTCCACGTTCACTGTCAAGATACTTTCCGTTTTCCATGATACCCGCTTTCAGAAATTTCTCTATAACCTCAAGAAATCTCTTGTCTGCTATATCGTGTCTTAGCATCTTCATCAGCCACTCATGGTCTACGTTATCAAAGAATCCTCTGATATCCGCTTCCACCACATAATTCGTTTTGCGATGCTGAACCATTTCTATGATTTCCCTAACTGCCTGATGACAGTTTCTGTTTGGTCTGAATCCAAAACTCTCATTATAAAACTTCGGTTCATAGATCTGCTCCAGTATCTGTGCGATTGCGCTCTCCACCAGTTTATCCTCATAACTGGATATTCCAAGTGGTCTCATTTTGCCTTTTGTTTCCTTGGGAATATAAACTCTTCTTGTAGGATTGGGGCGATAACTGCCAATTCTCATTCTTTTCACAAGATTCTCAAGGTTTTCCTCCAGGTTCTGTTCGTATTTCTCTTTTGTCACTTTATCAATTCCACTTGCCTTATTTTTATCCATAGTCTTATGGATTGCCCTAAGGCTGTTTATATTGATATAGGACGCAAGGTTTTGAACTTTCCTGTCAGTTACATTTGCTTTCGCAATGTTGTATTGTATTCCAAGCAACTCATTTACCATGATATCAGCTCTCCTTGTCTGCATGATTCTGATTTACTTGAAGCTATAAAGTGTACGCCCCTTCCCTCCACTGTGGTTAGCAGCTTCTTCGGTGTCGGGTAAGTGACAAACCTTACGGTTATTCCCTCCCCAAAGAACGGAACGTGCGACTTTCACCGCATTCCGCTCACGTATCTATAACGCATAATATCCCATTTGCGCGGCTCGATTGGAATTCATAGCTCTTTTTCGGTTCAGACGGTACCTTTTTGCTCGGCATTCAAAGTATTCCCTGTCAAGAAATGGATTCTTGTTTAAAGATATTTGCCCTTTTCGCACAATTGGCATATCCATCATCAGAAATAGGATGTTTTTGTCCGACATAAATGTCCACTTTCTGCCTTTATGCTCTTTCCAGTATTTGTTAACTATCCAGTGCTTGTTTTTGTTTGGGTGTCTGCGTTTGGACCATCTCCACAACATTTCCCATATGCGATGATCCAACGTATGAAAGCACTTCTTAGCACATGATGAGTGATGATAATTTGCCCATCCTACTGTCACCTCATTTATTTTCTTTATGAGTATTTCCTGTGTGGCTGTCTGGTTTTCTTTTATTATTTCACTGATTTTTCTCGTAATTTTCTTCATAGATTTATGTGACGGCTTGATAATCAGTTTTCCTTTAAATTTACGAAAGTTCCAACCCAGAAAGTCGAATCCATCATTAATGTGAGTAATGACCGTTTTCTCTTCTGACAGTCTCAGTCCTCTTTCTTCAAGAAATCTTTCTATCATTGGTTTGATTTCTTTCAGTGTTTCTTTGTCAGATGCTGTAACGATAAAATCGTCAGCAAATCTCACCACATGTACTTTATGCGCATTGTACTTCACACTAAATGTCCTTTTAACTTTGCTTCTCCAGTATACATCCAGTATCATGGGTTCTAATCCATCAAGTACCATGTTTGCATAAGTTGGCGAGATAACTCCTCCCTGTGGAGAGCCTTCTATAGTCGGATATAACTTTCCCTTTTCTACATATCCACAACGCATGAACTCTTTCATAATTCTTTTGTTTCCGGGAATGTTATCCATCATCCACCGATGGCTGATTTTATCAAAGCAGCTTTTTATATCCCCTTCCAGAATCCATTGTGGAGAATCCTTTCTGCTAAGTACACTAAACGCATACTCACGTGCATCTTCAGGACTTCTGTATTTCCGAAATCCAAAGGAGATCCTGTCGGCAGTTGTTTCTGCCACTGGTTCCAGCGCAAGAAGTTGTAATGCCTGCATAGCCCGGTCTCTCATAGTAGGTATTCCCAAAGGACGCTTTTCTTTCTTGCCAAACTTTTCGATATATACCCTTTTCAATGGTTTTGCATGATATGTCTGGCAGTCCAGGCTCCTTACTGCGTTTACTTTTTCTTTATCAGATTTCCAAATTTCTCCATCTATACCTGGCGTTTTCTTTCCTCTGTTGCTAACCACTCGTTTAACAGCCAGAGCCTTCGCGTAAAATGAATTAGTTATTAAATACTGTAATCTCTTAACCAATCTCAGCTTTTGTTCTAATGTTGCCTTTACAATTCGAATCTGTAGCCTGTTAACTTGTTCTTCTGCTTTCTTCCAATCTATCTGGTTCCATTGAAGTTTCATGTCTGTATTGTCCTCACAAATGTGCCATTGAACTTGATACATTCACAGTTTCCAGTTTCTTCATGTAATTGATACGCGTTGGAAGTCTGCTTCCTTTCGGACAGGGCAAATCTTGAACCCTTATTTCATGCATTACACATGAACTTTCGCTTTTTCCAACATCCTCTGCCTTCTGTGCATTGTGCTTTTCTTACGATTAGCCTACCTTTTCCCAGGAGCACATAAGGTTTACCTTGTTTCGTCATTTAAATAATCTTGATATGTTTAGGTTCTGCCTATAGACCGGGAGTTCTCTGTCCGTTTGGCATGATACCATAGTAATTATCATGTCCCTGACTCCGTACTATTTTAGTCAAGGTGTATCAACCACTTTCACCTTTTACACGAGTGACGACCCTTACGACAGTTCACATACGTTAACCTTGCATATCTTTTCCTTGCAATAGGACAGATGTGGTTTCTGTCTTTCTCACGTTGTCCCGCTGCTCCGCACCTTTCATTACTTACTGGGCACTATGCGGTAGAAATACTACAAACGGATGTAGTAGTGAATTTATCACAATTTAAATGACGACTTGCAAGTCGCACACTATGAGCGTATCGGACTTCCTGTTATCCGTTTGAATTTCTATCGCATTTCTTTGGTTCGATTTTCATACCTCTTTTCGGGGAGATAACAGGACCTCAACTGTTCTGTATTGTATACTATAAATGAGCAAATCCTAAATTTTGCACAAACTAAAGACACCCTCTGCTGAATGATGTATAATTGAAGTGCGACCATCAACCTACTCACGCAAACAAGGGGGTGCCTGTCGCAAACATTATACATCATTCCAATAAAATTTACAATTACCTAAAAGCTTTAAAAATTCATCATTTTTTGTCGGATATTTATCTCCAACATTTAATGACTATTATTGTTTCTGTCTTTCTACGCGGATATCGTGGTAAAACGGTTGATTTTTCTATCACCAGCCAGCATCACAGGACAACCGTTGCTTATTTCCTGAATCATGGAAAATGGAACGATTCTGCCTTACAAAAAGCTCTGAAAAGCAGTATTGTTGAACTGATTTATCAGGAGGCCCGTTCTTCCGGTCAGCCAATCTTCTGCATTGTGGACGATACGATTGCTTCCCATATCAAGCCTTCGTCACAGGATTTGCATCCAATCGAAGCGGCGTATTTTCATCAATCGCACCTCAAAGGACGACAGGATTATGGACACCAGGTTGTTTCTGTTATGCTTTCCTGCAATGGAATCACGCTGAACTATGCGGTCATACTGTATGATAAGACAAAATCAAAAATTAAAATCGTACAGGATATCGCCACGGAACTGCCGGAAGCCCCTGTGATTTCCTACTTTCTCTGTGACAGCTGGTATACGTCAGCCGGTATCATGAAAAGCTTTCTGGAAAAAGGATTTTATACGATTGGTGCATTAAAAACCAACCGAATCCTTTATCCGATGGGCATCCGTCAGAAAGCCAGCGAACTTGCACTTCGTATACGGAAAAGCGATCCAAATGTCAGCCTTGTGACCGTTGATAAAAGGAGATTTTACGTTTACCGTTACGAAGGAAATCTCAATAAGATTTCAAATGCAGTTGTTCTTCTGAGTTATCCAGAGGAATGCTTTGGGAATCCAAAGGCACTGAGGGTATTTATTTCCACTAACGTGTCCCTGTCTACGCAGGAGATTCTTGATTCGTATGCCAAACGCTGGTCTATTGAATTGTTCTTCCGGCAGAGTAAACAGAAACTGGGACTGGACAAATATCAGATCCGTTCCAGCCAGGGAATCCAAAGGTACTGGTTGATCATGTCATTCACCCATTACCTGTGCTGTATGTGCAAAGGAAACCACTGCACATTTGAAGAAGGTTATTTTTACCTTCAAAAACAGTTAAAGGAAGAACGGATTACAGCTATTTATCGGCTGATCCAGCATGGAGCTTCGCTTGAGGAAGTTTTAACGATTGCAGGGTGATTTTGTGCAATTTTCGTTATTTGCTCATTTATAGTTTCTAACTATAAATGAGCAAATTCTAAATTTTGCATAAAATAAAGACACCCTCCGCTGAATGATGTATAATTGAAGTGCGAACATCAACCTACTCACGCAAACAAGTGGGTTCCTGTTGCAAATATTATACATCATTCCAATAAAATTTACAATTACCTAAAAGCTTTAAAACTCCATCATTTTTTGTCGGATATTTATCTCCAACATTTAATGACCATTATTATTTCTGTCTTTCTCCGTGGATACCGCGGTAAGACCGTTGACTTTTCTATTGTCAGCCAGCATCACAGAACAACGGTAGCTTATTTTCTGAATCATGGAAAATGGAACGATTCTGCATTGCAAAAAGCTCTGAAAAGCAGCATTGTCGAACTGATTTATCAGTAGGCCCGTTCTTCTGGCCAGCCTGTTTTCTGCATTGTAGATGATACAATTGCTTCTCATGTCAAGCCCTCGTCACAGGCCCTGCATCCCATCGAAGCTGCGTATTTTCATCAATCGCACCTGAAAGGCCGGCAGGATTATGGACACCAGGTTGTTTCCGTCATGCTTTCCTGCAATGGAATCACATTGAACTATGCGGTCATCCTATACGATAAGACAAAATCAAAAATTAAAATCGTACAGGATATCGCCGCGGAACTGCCGGAAGCCCCGGTGGTTTCCTACTTTCTCTGTGACAGCTGGTATACGTCCGTGGACCTCATGAAAAGCTTCCTGAAAAAAGGATTTTATACGATTGGTGCATTAAAAACCAACCGTATCCTTTATCCCATGGGCATCCGTCAGAAAGCCAGCGAACTTGCACTTCGTATACGGAAAAGCGATCCAAATGTCAGCCTTGTGACCGTTGATAAAAGGAGATTTTACGTTTACCGTTACGAAGGAAATCTCAATAAGATTTCAAATGCAGTTGTTCTTCTGAGTTACCCTGAGGAATGCTTTGGGAATCCAAAGGCGCTGAGGGTATTTATTTCCACTGACGTGTCCCTGTCTACGCAGGAGATTCTTGATTCGTATGCCAAACGCTGGTCGATCGAATTGTTTTTCCGGCAGAGTAAACAGAAGCTGGGGCTGGACAAATATCAGATCCGATCCAGCCAGGGAATCCAGCGTTACTGGTTGATCATGTCATTAACCCATTATCTGTGCTGCATGTTCAAAGGTAAATACTGCACATTTGAAGAAGGTTATTTTTACACCATCAAGTTAAAGAAAGAACGGATTACGGCCATTTATCGGTTGATCCAGCATGGAGCTTCGCTGAAGGATGTTTTAATGATTGCAGGGTAATTTTGGGAATGTCTAAAAAAGTGTGTAAGTAAATTGTCTGACAATTTTCCCTTTGCCTGCTTGACTACCTTGCTTTAAATGCCGGAATGCCAGTCAAGGTAAGGGTTCCAGCCTTGACTGACAATTCTGGCATTTGATAAAATCTTGAGAGCAGATTAGAAGAACTTACACAGTTTCTATTACATTCTCGTTCCGAAAGCAGATACACTGTTTCTGCAGATACTATCTATACTGACTTTGGAATCTACATATTCTATCCGGCTTTTGTATCAGCATTTTTATCTGGAATAACAAAGAAATCACTGAATGTATTTTATTATGCATGTTCTTATGCAAAGATTGATTATTCCAGATTTGTGAATAACATTGCCCGGATTGTTTTGAAACTGATACTTGATTCCTTGCAGATGCAGTTGGTATTTTTACGTATCGATGATACAATGGTATCCAAATTTAGTATAAAATTTAAAAATGTTTCAAAACTGTTTGACCATGCTGCACACAATGGCTCCAACTAACTGAATGGATACTACTTTGTGAGTGTTATGCTCTGCGTACCTGTCTGGAATAATGATAAGGTGTCTTACCTTTCCGTTTCACTTAGTCATCGTATATGGCAGAAAAATAATCCAAACTGGAACTGGCAGCATCCATAATCTGGCACGTTATGCCGGAATATCACAGCAAAGATCATGTCATCATCCTTTGTGACAGCTGGCATTGCACCTACGCATACCGGTCGGCTGGGACGTCCTGCCAAACATGGAAAACATCTTTCTATTGAGAACGATTTTATGTTTTCCGGTGAAAAGATCGGTGATTATTATACCGGCATCCGCCGGGGTCTTACTAAGATCTTCGGCAACAGGGAAGTCCTTGCCTATAGCAATCCTCTTAAATAATGCAATCTCTTTACAGGGGTGATAAAATATAGTGTAGGAGATGTGCGCCAGTTCGGTGCCGAATATATAACTGGTGGGAATCCAGTCTGGTAAGACCTAGCAAGTCGCCAGTACCGAGTCCTTGGAGCATCGAAGGCTAACAATGATGTTTAAGCGTAGGACAGGGAACAGGAACGCCGTAATGCGAAAGCGTGAAGTGATTGAGCTTCGTTAGAATTATCGATTGTGTTGGGTGGTCTGCTACCGCCCTGGGTCACCAATAAGGAATAATCGCTAAGCGAGATTATGAAAACACACCGGAGTCCCAGAGCACGGCATACCTGATATAGTTATATTCGACATATCTGGGAGACCTGGACAGTTCTGGACATGAGCCAGTAGGGAGCTTCTTGTATAATTCAAATATAGTGCGAGCTGAGAAATCAGCTAAGCTGATTTCCTCTGGCGAGCGGAGAAAACTCTGCTTGCTTTTGTAAGCTGATTGTATATAACAGGAAAATCCTGTCGGGTAGGGTCTAGCCAACCGCCTGTACCGAGTCCTTGGAGTCGAAACGGTAACGTCAGATTTAAGCGTAGGACAGGGAGCAACAGAGCCGAAACGAAAGTGAAGTGATTGA
>ERZ1026923.948-NODE-948-length-10404-cov-8.679679_pt1 | contig 10404 bp, 7 predicted proteins | sample MGYA00519464_ERZ1026923 | MGnify/ENA primary metagenome ERZ1026923 (study PRJEB26926, sample SAMN06164762) | human gut metagenome | biome: ENVO:00009003; feature: ENVO:2100002; material: ENVO:00002003 | host: Homo sapiens | place: USA | collected 2012 ...
ACGAGATAGGAGTCCGTCTCGTGGGCTCGGAGATGTGTATAAGAGACAGGACATAAATGATCGAGAAGATCCAGCAAGTAGAGGACAATTGGCAAAAGCCCTGGATCACCATTGCGGCGAATACACGCAATTTCTTTCCGCAGAACCTCACAGGACGCAGGTACACCGGAGGCAACGCCTTTTTACTCCTTTTCCTTTGCGAGAAATTCCAGTACCAGACACCCGTATTTATGACATTCAACCAGGCGAAAGAGGCCGGGATCTCCGTGCTGAAAGGATCGAAATCGTTTCCGGTCTATTACTTCCTTTTCTACGTGTACCACAAGGAAACACGCAAGAAAATAACCTTTGAGGAATACAAGGCGTTAAGCCGGGAGCAGCAACAGGAATACAACGTTATACCGACCTATAAATATTACTCGGTCTTTAACTTGGATCAGACCAATTTTTCGGACGTGAGGCCGGAAGAATGGGAAGCGTTAAGGGAGAAGTTCAGAGGGGGACAGGCAGAGCAGCCCGAAATAGACGCCATGCTGGAGGCGAAAAGCTGGTTTTGCCCGATACGGGAGCAGCAAGGCGACAGGGCTTTCTATTCTCCTTTAGCCGATTATATCGTAGTGCCGCTTCGCTCGCAGTTCGTCGATATGCAGAGCTTTTACGAAACGCTTCTGCATGAAATGGGACATTCCACGGGACACCCCACCCGATTGAACCGGGATCTTGCGCACCCGTTCGGATCAGAGGAATACGGCAAGGAGGAATTAACGGCCGAGTTCGCCGCAGCCCTGGCAGGAATGTTTTTCGGGATAGCCGAACATATACGCACTGAAAACGCAGCTTATCTGAAAAGCTGGATATACGTCGGCTGTTCGCAAAACCACCCGTACTGTGGAGAATGGCTGCCAAACCAAGTTTTCCGAAAGCGGGGCCTGCGGCCTATACGTGGTGCGGGGCACTCAAACAGTCTATTCCAACGTGAAACTGACAGCCGAGAGGGATGCCGACACGGGCGGTCTCGTATGGAAAACTGAAAGTCCGACACCGCTCGCAGGCGGGCTGTTGGACGAACACTATTATTTCTACTATCCCTATCAGGCACGAGCCTCAATACTGGGGCAGGGCGGCTGTTCGCCTTCATCATTACGGTGAACGAGTTAACCGTGCCCGGCTTGTCGGTGCGGAGCGAAACATACACCATCTCCGACAATAAGGCCTGCCATATCCTGGAGTCTGTCTGCCCGTGATGTTATCCTCTCATCGAATTCCTGTACTCACTCGGGCTCATTCCATAGTACTTCCTGAACACCTCCCTGAAATATCTGACATCGGAGAACCCCGAGTCATCCGAGATTTCCGTTATCGAACAGTCTTTTTCCCTGAGCAGTTGTGCCGCATATTGCAGCCGCATGGAGCGGATATAGTCAGCCGGGGCATGGCCGGTGAGCGCCTTCAACTTGTTGAAAAATCCGGTGCGGCTCATGTTCTGCATGCCACAGAGCATGTCCACACAGAAACCGGGGTTGTCGATATTCTTCATGACGCATTCCCTTACGGAGGCCATGAATTTCCAGTCCCGGGTATTGTGGCAGTCCGGCGGAACCTGTCCGACTCCGTCCTCAAGACCGGCGTATGCCCGTCTGAGCAGTGCCCGGTTTGCCAGTATGTTCCTGATATTCGCCCTGAGCACGTTTATGCTAAACGGTTTGGTGATATAGGCGTCAGCTCCGTTTTCCAGCCCCTCCAGCATGTCCTTCTCATCTCCCAAGGCGGTCAGCAGCATGACCGGGATATGGGATGTCTCAATATCGGATTTGACGGACGCGCAAAGTTCGTCCCCTCCCATTTCAGGCATCATAACGTCCGAAAGTATCAGGTCCGGATTGTATTCTCTCGCCACAAGCAGCGCGTCCCGTCCGTTGGAACAGGTTTGGACCAGGTATTCCTCTTTCAGCAGCCCCTCAAGGTAGGTCCGCAAATCGTCATTGTCCTCCACAATAAGAATACGCTGCCGGTCCCCGCCGGTCATTGTTGGAAGGATCTCACGCATGGGGCCGCAATCCGGTCCCATGCGGGTTTCCCCGGTATCCTGTTTCCTGGGCGAAGCAACGGGGCATGCCTTGTCAAGGCGTCTGCTCCTCAGGGGAAAAATAACACATACCATGGTCCCCTTCCCCTCGGTACTGGTAACGCGGACCCTGCCTCCGTGCAGCCTTACCAGCCTATGTACCATCATCAGTCCGACACCGTTTCCCGCCACTTGCAGATTGACGGCATTACTGCCCCTGAAATGGTTCCTGAACAGTTTCTTCCGTTCCTCAGGTGGAATGCCAATCCCCGTGTCTTCCACTTCCACACCCCATACATGCCGGTCCACGAAGGCACGGACCTGGATACTCCCGCCCCGTGGAGTGTACTTCAGTGCGTTGGACAGTATATTCTTCAATATAGAGTCCATTTTGTCCTTGTCAAACCGGACATTCAGGTAAGGGAAGCCGCTCTCACGGGTGATATCGATGTCCCTGATGGAGGCATATGTGCGGAATGCCTCACAGGTCGTCTCCAGATAACTGTTGAGCTCATATTCCGAGACATGAAGTCTCAAGGTGTAGTTGTCCGTACTCTCGAAATCTATCAGGCTGGTGACCAATCCCAGAAGTCCGTCCACGCTTTTCAGGGCCATCCGTACATTGTCCATCCCCTCCGCCTTCACCATGTCTTTCTCCACCACCTCTTCCAGCGGAGCCTTGATCAGCGTAAGCGGAGTACGGACATCATGGGCAGTATGTATGAAGAAGCACGTCTTTTCGTCTGATATCCTTTTCTGCCTGCGCAACATGGCAACGCGAAAAGACACCACCCCAGCCAACACACACAATGACGCATATCCGGCAATGGCCCATGTACCCGCCCACAGCGGCCGGGCGACACTCAGACCGAGGCTTCTTTCCTCATACACCTTGTATTTCTCCTCATTGGAGACGGCACGGATACGCAGGGTGTAGTTGCCTGGGGGCAGGCTCGTGAACTGTATCCGCCCGCTCTGGACCGGATGGCTCCAGCCCTCGTAGAGCCCCTCCAATTTCCATGAATATAGGATGTTCGAGGGATAGTCGTAGTTGATGGAGACAGCTTCCAGGGAGAAGGTATTCTGGTCATATGCAAGTTCCAGCCTGACGGTATTGTCAATATCCTCCCTCAAGGGGGATCCCTTGTCCCCGGGATAGACGGGGCGGTAGGAGATCATGAAATCCCGCAGGAGCATCCGAGAAAAATGCGGGGCGGGTATCCTCATGTCGGAGGGGAACATGACGGCTCCGGTGTTACTCCCGAACACGAAGCTTTCCCCGTGCCGGAAAGTGGATACCCCGGCATTGAGGCATACGCTTGCCAGCCCTTGTTCTGCCGTCCAGTTTCTGAAAGTGCCGCTCTCACGCCGGAACAGGGCCACGCTGTTTTCGGTCCCCAGTAGCAGGGTGCCGTCCGCACGGGGGACAATGGTATGGATGTTATTGGATATCAGGGCGCAGTTCTCGGTCTGGTATTGGCGGACGAACCTGTCCTCCACGCTGTCATAGACGAGAAGTCCCGCCCCGCCGGTGCCGATATACAGGAGCCCGTCCGGTGCCTGGTACAGTGCATAGACATGAACCGCCTCGACTGGAAAGGCGATATGTCTGCAGGTCCCCCCGTGCCCGTCAAGCAGGTACAACCCCATGCCGGTACCGATCCACATCCATTCCGGAGCCTTCTCCAGTATGGCGGTGATGGGGCCCGGGACCGGGTACAGGCGTACTGTGCCGTCATGGGGATCGAAACGTTTGAGATTGTGGCAGCCCCCTGTCCATATACATCCTCCGGAATCTTTTCCGATGTCATTGATATACTGGTCTGGACGCCCCTCTGCTGCAAAGGAGGGGGGAAAGTATTCCACCCTCCCGGTTTTCTTTTCGATCCTGTACAGGCCCGAAGCGTACCCGCCGGCGCAGATGACACCCGGCGAGACCTCGCAGAGCGTCAGGAAGATATGGTTCCCGCCATCCTGTATCCCATCGGACCGGCTGAGAAAGGAGCGCCACCGTCCTACCGCAGGCTGCAGCAGGCTGATCCCGTTGCTGGTGGCGAACCACAAGTCGCCTTCGCTGTCTTCGATGACATCATGCACCTGATCGTTAACCAGCGACCGGCTGTTGCCCGGTGAGTGCCGGAACCATTCATAGCTCTGGTAGCGGTTATTCCGGATTGTGACTCCGGCGGGGTAGTTGGCAAGCCAGATACGGTCCCCGCCATCCACATAAATGTCATTGATATTGTCTCCGTTCATGCCGTTGTGGCTGGCGTAGTCGGCGGTTATATAGGGTTTGGGCACTAGCGAGTCCATATCCATCCTGTATACCCCCCCTTCCGCCCGTGGCTATCAGCAGCTCCCGGTCATTGAGAGGGGTGATCCGGTTGACGGCCACATTCCGCAGCGTACTGCCTGCGGACACTCCGTATACAAGTATGCCCTTCCTGAAGGTTCCCACGAACAGTTTCTTCGAACCGGGGTGGTAGTAGAGTTCGCTGACCGGCGTCCGGATGCTGTCCGTGTCCGCAAGCGCCTCAAGGACACCGTCCCTTTCCCGTACCGGAAAAAGTCCGTTCACGGTACCGATGAAAAGGTTTGTACCGTCCGTCTCGCTGATAGCGGTTATATCACCTCTTAAACGGGAGACCAGCCGCTGCGCAATGCCTGTGCGGGTGTCATAGCGGATGATATGGTCACCCTGACAGAGCCATATGCGGTCCCCACGGTCCATATAGGCGTAACAGAGCATGCCCGTGGCGAAGTCATCCTGAAGACCGGGTATCCTGTATACCATCCGGAAACGGTCATGGAGGGTGTCGTAATGGAAAATACGGCCTTTCCTTCCCACAACCCACAGCGTGTTCTCCGTGTCGGTGTAGAGCCAGTTCAGATTGACTTGCGGGGCCACCTTCAGATTGCCGTCAAGAACAGTGTAATGCCTGATCCGCTTGCCGTCATAACGGTCCATCCCCTCCTGGGTGAGGAACCACATGTATCCCCTCCCGTCTTTTTGGATACGGTAAATCCTCCGGTTACTCAATCCGTCCTCTATTCCCAAGTATTTATATATCTGGGCTCCGCACATGGAGGAAATTCCCAGCATGAGGAATGCGGACAGTATTCTTCCCATATTCCGAACACGTGTCATTCTGATGTAAATTAGACAACAACTGTTGCAAATATATAAAAATATAAATTAATATACAAATTTAAACATAACCTCGGATGTCGGCATCAGGCGGTATGTCCTCAATGTCATGTACCCCGGAAAATAGCTGCATACGGGACCGGCCCATGATATGAACATATTCCGAGAGGCGGTTGTTCAATTGACCCGACGGAATTATGGCTTGCCGGGCTCGGGACTGTCCGCAAGGGTACGTTGGTCCGGTGTGCGGAATACCATCCATACCTCCGGTCCGAATTTATATCCGCGGGTGGTACAGGTGCCGGTCGAGGTTTGGCAGCCCCCAATAAAGCGGGCCGAATTGTTTGTAAGCACTCTTACCCTCATGCCCGATTTATAGATAATCTTCCAACAGTAAGAAGTTATAATTCGCATTTAAGAACAATGGCGGGCATTTCTTGTTAATATTATAATCATATAAAAGAGGCGCATCCGTTAGTGCCAGATTTGTTCACCACTTTCATCGTTGCGTATCGTATTGCGAGTTGTCCGTATCAGATGTTTATCCCCTCTTTCTTAAGACTTCCTGAGAACTGCCTGGGAAAGGACGGCTTTCCGCATTGCGACTTCATCCACAGCCCTTGGCGGTATAGCCATGCCTTTCACGGGGACTACGGTTGATTCATGCGACACAGCAGATTCCGGTGCTATAACAGGGTTGCCTACATACTTGTGCCTCTTTTCAGCTTGCTGTCCAGGTCCGAGTTGCGCACTTTACCCGCAGGTTGGACGGTTGTACATAACAATATTGATCTTTTGGGGGGCTAAAAGTCGAATATCCCCTTAAAAACAAGGAGCTGACGCATGTGTACAGCCCCTTATTTTTTTGTATAGCCCGGCCTCCTCTGGCATATTGCCGTTGCTTCCATCTGTAACAAGCAAAATCAGAATCTATATGCGGAACTTTTTGTTCCCGTAGCTGAGAAATTCCTTCGTGGCGTATTTCACACTGAATGGTCCGTAGTCACCGAGAGCCGAATGCGCAATTTGCTTGTCCGGTTCTGTCACATGCTCGACAGGTTCTCCCGTAGTATCAGTATCCTTGTATGACATAGGCTGCATGTTGGCGATGGCTGACCCGGTAGCCGCCGCACGCAATTTCCTGAACGCATAGGAGAGGATTCCGTCCATCATTGACCAGTACAAGGCGAAGAACGAGGTGCAGGAAAAGGAGGTCCCACAGTTGTAGGAGATAGCCGGGAAGGTATGGAAGAAGGAGGACGAACTGAAACAGTTGAAGTCCGAACTTGCAGCACTCGACCGAAAGATACAGTTGGAGCTTGAGCCGCCTACGCCCGAAGTCGCCGAAAAGGAGAATGACGGACAGGAGGTCAAACCGGATGCGGAAGGTGTACGAAACGTAGCTCCACAACACACCGAAGATGTGCCGCAGATACGCAGCCCGGTGAATGAACGCAGTCCGTCTGGCAATTTTATTGCCGACCATATCATCATCGGGCGGCCGGGATTCAACGTCCGTGACGAGTGCAAACCGAAAGGTATAAAAATGTGAACGAGTGTGCGGATATATATGGCAGGATTGGGAACATACCATTCCTTTTCCTGCCTTTTTCCATCAATATGACATAATGGCAAGGATACCATACAACAAGCCCTCGATTATATCAAAATAGGGTGTTGAAAGTAAATCGTCATGGCAAATCCGCCATATATTCAGTATTTTCGCTAATTTTGCATTCAAAATAGTTAGGCATAATAAAATGGAACCATCTATATACAGTTATTCACTTTGTATTGCGCTACCGTTGATGTTGTTCTTCGGCTTTTATTTTTTGTTGGCTCCAACCCCGGAAAAAGCCATTTTCAATAATTATCTGCGTTCCCGGCGAATTATGGGGGTAGCCATACTGTTACTTGCCGCCAACTATTCGGTACATTTCTTTTTTGGAATCAGGTTCAAGAATACCGATGCCGCCATCCTGATGAACCTGTCCACCTATTTTTTGTGCTACTGGTTGTTCAGTTCGGCCCTCACCACTCTGCTTGACCGCTTTTATATCACCAAATGTCGGTTACGGACGCATATCTGTCTATGGATACTGTTTTCCATCCTTTCCGGCATCGTTCTGCTGTTGTTACCAAAAGGTGGTTTACAGACAACGGTGATGTTTGCCTTGGCCGCATGGTTGGTTATCTATGGGCTGTTCCTGACCCGTAGGCTTCTCCGGGCCTATCACAGGGTCATCCGCATTTTCGATGACACCCGTGCGGACGACATCGGTGCCTATATCAAATGGCTTTCCATTTTCACCTACTGGGCTGTCACATTCGGGGTGGGATGCGGACTGCTGACATTCCTGCCTGATGAATACGTCTATATCTGGATTCTGTCATCGGTACCGTTTTACATTTATCTCTTCCTTTGCTATCTGAACTATCTGCTGTTTTACGAACAGGTGGAAAACGCGATGGAAGATGGCATGACTTCTGAAGAGGAAGACCTGTGTGACACCACAAACCGGGAACAGGCACAGAGGCAGGATACTCCTTTTTTCCATGCCGAAATGGCGAAAAAAATCAAAGGTTGGATCGATGCGGACGGTTATATCCGGCCCGGCCTTACCATAAAGGAGCTTTCAGATGTGCTTCATACCAACCGTACCTACCTGTCCGGGTACATCAAAACTACGTATGACATGTCGTTCCGCGATTGGATTATCGGACTTCGTATAGAATATGCGAAACGTCTCCTTGCGCGATATCCGAGGTTGACGATAGCCGACATCTCCGAGAAATCCGGTTTTTTGTCACCAAGCCATTTTATAAGGCTGTTCAAGGAAAATGCAGGCTGTACCCCTGTCAAATGGAGGAAAACAGAGGCGGAATAATACGGTGTGTGTGGATGGGGAAAATAGACCAAACGACAAAAAAATAGTCTGAACGACAAAACCAAAATGTTCTAAATCACAAAGATGTGCGATTCTGACAATTGAGACATTTTTTATAGGCAAGAATCGGGCTGAATTTAAATCTTTTCGCTTATTTTGTATGTTAAGTCTGGATTGGAAATTTAAAAAGCATATAAAAAATGAGCAAAAGAATCCTATTCTTCATTTTGTTTTCGTGGCTGGCATCGGCAGCTTTTCCGGCTTTTGCGCAGCAGAAAGCAGACACGACCTACACCTTCCGCTTCGTTCCGCAGAAGGACATGTTCTACGTGCCTTGGAATGGCAATGACACGGAACTTGCCCGCCTGTTGGAATGTATCGAAAACAACAAAGCAACAATTCTTGACGGCAAACTGCCGCTATTGGTTGACGGATATTGCAATTCGCAGAGCAGTGAAGTCAAGAACCTTGCAACAGCGAAGATTCGTGCCAACCGTGTGAAATCAGAACTGATTACACGAGCGAAAATCAAGGAAGAAAACTTCATTACCCGCAATCATGTGACAGAGGGTGATTTTGTCACCGTGCGCCTGACGGTACCGGTAAAGGAAACAGCCGTGACGGATGCGGAAGCAGAAGCACGACGCAAGGCGGAAGCCGAACGCTTAGAAACCGAGAAGCGTGCCGAGCAGGAACGGCTTGCCGAAGAGCAGCGCAAGGCGGAAGAAGCCCGACTTGCCGCTGAAAAGGCAGAAGCCGAGAAAACCGCTCAACAAAATACACTTGCCGACACGCTGTCGGAAACCAAAATCACAACTGATTATCATCTCTCCCTGCGTGCCAACCTGCTGCGCTGGGCTACCTTGACACCAGATTTAGGACTTGAATGGCGCATCTGTCCATCGTGGGGCATTGCCGTAAACGGCTCGTGGACTTCTTGGAGCTGGAGTGACAAAGACCGCCGCTATGCACTCTGGGAAGTGGCTCCGGAAGTGCGTTACTATATGGGTGAGAAGAAAGCCTGGTATCTGGGCGCGCTGTTCAAGGCCGGACAGTTCAACTACAAGCTCTCCGAAACAGGCAAGCAGGGCGACCTGATGGGTGGCGGCATCACCGCCGGCTATCAGCTGCGGCTGAACAAGGCACTGGCTCTTGATTTCAACCTCGGTTTGGGCTACCTGAATGCCGATTTCGAAAAATATGAAGTCATCGATGGTGTGCGCGTGCGCTGTGGCAACGAGACAAAAAATTGGTGTGGCCCCATCAACGCCGGTGTGACATTGGTATGGAAGTTATTCTAATACGGAGGAATAGAGTATGAAAGCAAGACAATATATAAATATGGTAGGAATGGCAGCCGCCGTGCTGCTCTCTTCCTGCGTGAAGGACACGCTTTATGACACGCCGCATCCCGACTATGGGAAGATTGCGGTGACAGCCGACTGGTCGGCACGCGGTGAGGGTATCGACATACCTACCACATGGACGGTTACCATGGGTGACTATACGGGTACGGAGACTTCCGCCACCCATGCCCCCAACCATCTGTTTGCTCCGGGCAGCTACACCCTTGCGGTGTGGAACCCTGCTGAAGGAATCATGGTAAATGGTACCACCGCCACCATTGCCGCAGCCACGGGAAACCGGGCAGGCACGGATGCCTTTGTGAACAATGCCCCGGGATGGTTCTTCACCTATACGAAACAGGTGAGCATCGAGAAAGACAAGGACTATCCGCTGACCGCCGCAATGAAGCAGCAGGTACGCGAACTGACGCTTATCATCAAACCGACGGGGGATGCCGCCGGACGCATCACGGAGATTGTTGCCCATCTGACGGGTGCAGCCAGAACTCTCGATTTCGCTACCGATACCTACGGAGCCGCTTCAAACGTCGTGCTGCCCTTCACCAAGATAACCGAAGGTGACGATGCCGGCAAGTGGAAAGCCACGGTGCGGTTGCTGGGTGTGACCGGCACGGAACAACTGCTGACGGGTGAAATCCGCTATGCGGACGGCAACCCGACCCCCACGACGCTGAAAAGCGACATCACGGAAGCCCTCAAGGGGTTCAACACCGGAAAGGGCGAATCGCTGACCCTCGGCGGAACGCTGGTTGAGACTCCCGAAGGCATGGAAGTGGACGGAGCCGAAATCAACGGCTGGGAAGAAGTGAAAGGTGATGATGTAAATGCCGATTTGTAAATAATTAGCAAACCGAACGCAGAAGCAAAGCTTGCTTTGATTTTGCTAAGGTGCAGCAATTATTGAAATGGAATTTAACTAATATAATAACAGAATAT
>ERZ1026923.992-NODE-992-length-10018-cov-3.599317_pt1 | contig 10018 bp, 9 predicted proteins | sample MGYA00519464_ERZ1026923 | MGnify/ENA primary metagenome ERZ1026923 (study PRJEB26926, sample SAMN06164762) | human gut metagenome | biome: ENVO:00009003; feature: ENVO:2100002; material: ENVO:00002003 | host: Homo sapiens | place: USA | collected 2012 ...
GATAATGCTGATATACGCAAAAGCCTGCATTCGTTCGTGTGCAATGATCGCCGCATTGTACGGAACGCTGATCAGGTTCACCATGAACGTCAGTATGGAACACTGAAGCACCCAGTTGGCAGCGCCGATACGACTCTCCGGCAGGTTCATTTTTTCATTCAGGAACCATACGCCCCCTATTTCGGCCAATACGAAGATCAGGAGCGCCAGCCCGATCTGGATTGTTACCGACGATGAAAATACGGATTTTAATTTTGCGGTATTGCCCTGTCCCAGCTCGAATGTTATGTACCTGCTTATCGCTGCGGATAATCCGCCGGAAATGACGGAGAACATGGCGACGACTCCGCCGATGACATTATATATACCGAAATCTTCAACTCCCAGCGTATTCAGGACGACTCGGCTTGTGTAAAGACTTACAGCCATCATGAATATCATCCGAAAATAGAGCAGAAGAGTATTTTTCGCTATTCGTTTGTTATTTCCCGATGATGTCTGGACTGTCATTCTGTTTACCTTTGTTTGCCGGATTTTTTGTTTGGTAGGCTTACCTGTCCTTATACATGCTCTGATAGTACTCTTGGTATTCGCCAGAAGTTATGTCGTCCATCCATTTTTGGTTTTGGAGGTACCATTGGACAGTTTTTTCGATTCCCTGTTCGAACTGCAGGCTGGGCTCCCAGCCCAGTTCGCGCTTGAGCTTGCGCGAGTCGATGGCGTACCTCATATCGTGTCCGGCACGGTCGGTGACATGGGTAATCAGTTTTTCGGATGTCCCCTCGGGATTCCCCAGCAGCCTGTCCACCGTCCTGACGATCACCCGTATCAGGTCGATGTTCTTCCATTCGTTGAAGCCCCCGATGTTATACGTATCGGCGACCTTACCCCTGTGGAAGATCACGTCGATGGCCCGCGCATGGTCTTCGACATACAGCCAGTCGCGCACGTTCTCGCCACGGCCGTACACGGGCAGCGGCTTTCGGTGGCGGATGTTGTTGATGAACAGCGGAATGAGCTTCTCCGGAAACTGGTAGGGCCCGTAGTTGTTCGAGCAGTTGGTCACCAGCGTCGGCATCCCGTACGTGTCGTGGTAGGCTCGCACGAAGTGGTCGGACGAGGCTTTCGAGGCCGAGTAGGGGCTGTGCGGCGCGTACTTCGTCTCTTCGGTGAAGAACTCCTCGCCGAAGGGCCCGCCGCCGCTCTCCCCGCCCGCAGCATCTCCCTCGGAACGTGTCAGCTCCAGCGCCCCGTACACCTCGTCGGTGGAGATGTGGTAGAACAATTTGCCCTCCCACTTGCCGTCCCAGTATTCCCGTGCCGCCTCGAGCAGCGAGAGCGTGCCCAGGACGTTCGTCCGCGCGAAGGTGAACGGATCCCTGATCGAGCGGTCGACATGGCTTTCGGCCGCAAGGTGGATGACCCCGTCGATGTCATACTGCCCGAACAGCGCCCGCAGCATATCCAGGTCGCAGATGTCACCCTTCTCGAACACGTAGTTCGGGGAATCCTCGATGTCCCGCAGGTTGGCAAGGTTCCCCGCATAGGTCAGTTTGTCCAGGTTCACGATCCGGTAATCCGGGTATTTCGTCACGAACAGGCGTACTACGTGCGAGCCGATAAAGCCCGCGCCGCCCGTAATCAGGATGGTGCGTTTTGGTGCCATTATCTCGTATCTTATATTTGATTTTCTCGTTCGGAATAAGTTTCCACCATTTCAGCAAACCGGGAAGACCAGGCCGGCCAGCTCAATTTTTCTTTATATAATCTCCTTGCATTTTCAGACAATCCGGAAAATTCCTGCTTGCATATGCACTCCTTTATCTTGTTGGCAAAATCGGCTCCCGTACCTGTCAGGGGAAGCCTGTATCCGTTCACGCCGTTCACGACATAATTAGCTATTCCGCCGGTATCGGTCGTGAAAACGGGGATTCCGTAAGCCGCAGCCTCGCAATACACGATGGCAGAGCATTCCGCGCGTGTCGGCAACAACAGAATATCGGCTTGCTGCCAAAGTTGCACATACTGGTGATATTGTTCGGGAATATTCTTATTCAAAAAGCCGATGTTTTTAACATGCGGATTATCCCGGTGTTTTTGAGGCAGGTCTTTAATACCTGCGACATACAGCGTCGCACGGATACCGGCGGCATTAAGCTGCATGACCGTATCTACAGCAATCTCGCCGCCTTTCCGCTCCCAGTCGACCCCGGAAAACAGTATGCGGAGCAAATACCCCCCCCCTGCAAACTCCTGTTTAACAGGAGTTTGTATCTTATTTTCATCGATATTGGCACCAAACTCTATCACATTCAGTTTAGACGCCGGAATGTGGTAATAATCCCGGGCCGAGTTACTCGCCCATTCAGAAGAATGAATAATTACCGAAGCCTTATCCAAAGCCCGCTGTTCGATGGAGTTTCCATATCTGACGCTGCATGCGGCGAGGTTCGGCCAATAATAGTCGACCATCAGTTCAAAGGTGGCATCGCTGAGGTAGAATACCGGTTTATCCGTTTCGATCCGGGACAGCACCTGGGAGCCTCCGCTGAAAAACAGCATGTCGCATCCTGCAATCAGTTTTTTATCGATGCTGTGCGCTTCCATCCGGGCAATCAGCGGGATGTGGGAGTAGACGATATTCTTTCCCGTAAGTTTTGCATACAAATGGTACAGTCCCAGGATAAACTTGGAAAAAAACGGGGTGGTATAGGGGATCCATCGCACCGTATATCCGGCCTGTTCGATCGACTCCCGGATCTTGAAAATTGTGCCGCTCCATGCCTTCCGGTCGATGAAGGGGTTTGCCTTACTGACATAGCCAAAAGTTATTTTCGCCATATCTATTGTCGTTGAAGTCGTTTCATGCAGTAGATCAAAGCCTCCCTCCAGTGCGGGATATCCATCTGGAAGGTCTCCTTGAAGCGGGTCTTGTCCAGCACCGAGTAGGCCGGGCGGGTGGCCTTCGTGGGGTATTCCGACGTGTGGCAGGGGATGATACGGCACGTGTCATGGCCCGCGGCCGCGGCGATCTCCACCGCGAAGTCGTACCACGAGCACACGCCCTCGTCGGTGAAGTGGTACACCCCCTCGTTGCCCGTGTAGCGCCCCGCCTCGATCAGGGAGAAGATCGCAAGCGCCAGGTCTCCGGCGTAGGTCGGAGTGCCCACCTGGTCGAAGACCACGCGCAGCGTCTCACGCTCCGAGGTCAGCCGCAGCATCGTCTTCAGAAAGTTGTTCCCGTACTCCGAATAGAGCCACGCCGTGCGCAGGATCAGGTAGCGGCACCCCGAGGCCTTCACGGCCTCCTCGCCCGCCAGCTTCGTACGCCCGTAGGCCCCCAGCGGCGAGGTCGCCATATCCTCCGTGTAGGGCCTGTGCCCCGTGCCGTCGAAGACGTAGTCCGTCGAGACGTGGATCAGCGTCGCACCCGTCTCCTTGGCCGCTGCCGCGAGGTATGCCGCGGCCTTGTGGTTGAGCAGGTCGGCTGTCGGTTCATCCTCCTCGGCACGCTCCACGTTCGTGTAGGCCGCACAGTTGACGATCACGTCGATACGCTGTTCCTTGACCGTTTGAAGCACCGCCCCGGCGTCGGTGATGTCCAGCTCCGCGACGTCGGTGGCCAGGTAGTTGTTGGGCGACACGCTCCCAAGCTGCCGCAGCGAGCTCCCCAACTGTCCGTTGGCGCCCGTAATCAGGATATTAAGCATAGTAGTCCGTATTATAGTCGAACAGTTCCGCGGCCTCTTCCAGCCGCGGGTGGCAACTGTCCTTGGGCGAGAGGACGACATCCCCCGGTGCCAGGTGCCAGTCGATACCCAGCGCGGGGTCGTCCCACGCGATGGCGCCCTCCGATTCGGGGGCATAGAGGTTGTCGCACTTGTATTGGAATACAGCCTCGTCGCTCAGCACCGAGAAGCCGTGTGCGAAGCCGCGAGGTATGAAGAACTGGCGTTTGTTATCCCCCGAGAGCTCCACAGAGACGTGTCGTCCGAACGTGGGCGAGCCCCGGCGGATGTCCACAGCGACGTCCAGCACGCGGCCCCGGACAACGCGCACCAGCTTCGACTGTGCATGCGCCCCCCGCTGGAAGTGAAGCCCGCGAAGTACGCCGTACTTCGACATCGACTCGTTGTCCTGCACGAACCGCACGGGGCGTACGAGCCTGCCGAAGGACTGCTCAGAATAGCTCTCGAAAAAATAGCCCCGCTCGTCCCCGAAGAGATCGGGTTCGAGGAGGACGACACCTTCTATTTCGGTAGGGATGACTTTCATGGTATCAGTGTCGGGTTTCGTCGGTGAGTTTCAATAGGTACTGCCCGTACTGGTTCCTGAGCATCGGCTGCGCCAACTCCCGGAGCTTCGCGGCCGTGATCCAGCCGTTATGGTAGGCGATGCCCTCCAGGCAGGCGATCTTGAGGCCCTGACGTTTCTCGATGACCTCCACGAAGATCGAGGCCTCGGCCAGCGAGTCGTGCGTGCCCGTGTCCAGCCACGCGAAGCCGCGCTGAAGCGTCTGCACCTTCAGCTCGCCGCGCTGCAGGAAACACTGGTTCACGCTCGTGATCTCAAGCTCCCCGCGCGCCGAGGGCCGGATACCCTTGGCCACATCCACGACCTTGTTCGGGTAGAAGTACAGGCCCACGACCGCGTAGTTCGATTTCGGGTGTTCCGGTTTCTCCTCGATCGACAGGCAGTTGCCCGCCGCATCGAACTCCGCCACGCCGTAACGCTGGGGGTCGTCGACCCGGTAGCCGAAGACCGTGGCCTTGCCATCCTCCTCGGCCGTGCGGACTGCCTCGCGAAGAAGGCCCGTGAAGCCCGAGCCGTGGAAGATGTTGTCGCCCAGAACCAGACACACGGAGTCATTGCCGATGAAGTCCGCGCCGATCAGGAAAGCCTGGGCAAGACCGTCCGGGGACGGCTGCTCGGCATACGTGATACGAACCCCATAGTCGGAGCCGTTGCCCAGTAAACGACGGAAACCGCCCAGATCCTCTGGCGTAGAGATCAGGAGAATGTCGCGGATGCCAGCCAGCAGCAAGGCCGATAAGGGGTAGTAGACCATCGGCTTGTCGTAAACAGGCAACAGCTGCTTGCTGACCCCCTTCGTGATCGGGTACAACCGTGTACCGCTGCCTCCCGCCAAGATTATGCCTTTCATTACAATAAGTTAAATCTATATTTTATAAATAATGTGTCCCGGACATACAGGGTCGCGAATAAAAAAATCAAACCTTATCCATGACCTGCTGCAACCAGAAAAAAATTCCGGTACGGCTGATATGGGTCTTGTACCCCAGCCGGCGGATAATGCCCATGAATTTCGTGTCGCGGCGGATATGCCATTGCATGAAATGATACAGCCCGAACGTGGCCAGAAGGCTCATGCCGACGACCGCATACAGTTGAACGGCGATTGAAAAACCGGCCGCTTCGAACGCCCACCAGCATAATACGACCGCCGTATTCAATCCCAAGATAGCCAATGTCGTCGCAACATGGGAACAACCCATGTCAATGAACATATGGTGCAGGTGCGTCTTGTCGGGACGGAATGGCGACGAGCCCTTCAGCATACGCGTCGACATCACGCGCAGCGTATCGAACACGGGAACCGACAACACCGCCAGCGTGAACGGTACAAGCCCGACATTGGGGTCGACAAAGGCTGCGACCCGCGAGCCGGATTGCAGGATGGCGATCACGAAGACGGACATGACGGTGCCCATGACCAACGTCCCGCCGTCGCCTATGAACATCTTTGAGGTTTTACCGAAAACATTGTGCAGGAAGAAGGGAATCAAGGCCCCGACCGAAACTACCGCCAGGATCGTCATCGCCTCGTTGCCGGCGAGATGGAAAAGTGCCCCGAAGATGGTGCAGGCCATGATGCAATAACCCGAAGAGAGACCGTTCACGCCGTCCACCAGGTTGATGGCGTTGATTATACCCACGGTGGCAAAAACAGTCAGGGGCACGGCATACCACGAAGAGATCGGCCCGATGCCCCACAAACCGTGGAAGTCGTTTATGCAATAGCCGCCGACAAAAATCAGCAGCAGCACGACGACGATCTCGATCAGGAGCCGCAGGGAAGGAGAGAGGTTCAGGATGTCGTCCATCGTGCCGGTATAGAGCATGGCCATCATGGCCATGATTACGACGGGCAGTCCGGAGCAGTCCACGACGGCGCTCATGCACCCGATGGCGATCACGACCCCGAAGAAAACGGCGACGCCGCCCAAGACCGGGACAGGCGTACGCTGGAGTTTACGGGCATCCGGATTATCGACAATGTTTTTCAACAGCGCGATTTTCACCAGTTTAGGGTGGATCCAGCCGACTAAGAAAAGGGCTATAAAGAAAGGAATGATGACTGTGTAGCAAAGAGGCGTTGTCATACTGATTCATTTTATTATCCGGAAAAGGAAGAGGTTTTACATCGACAGCAATCAAATGGAAAATTCAACAGGCTTTATCATTTATGCGATATGCCGTTCCATTTCAGCCTCCAGTCGCGCCCCGATACTTTCGGCAATACAATGTATGACATAAGAAGTGCAATAATACCATGCGTCGCCGCGCACGGGCAGCGTCAGGCTGTAATCGTACATGAACCGGGCGATCCGCCACGCTGCGGGTTTATCGACAGGGAGGGCATTGCCCTGCAATGCGACCTCGTACATCCGCCCCAGCGTACAGAGGTACCCCTCGTCGAAATTCAGGGGGTCGGCAGGGACGCATACGCACCTGCGGTAATACCCCGCCGCCCGCCTTGTCGCGGTATCGTTCCCCAAGTCGGGAAACATCCAGGCAACCCGGTTCATCACCCCGATACGTTCCAATGCGACCTCGGACGACACCCCCGGCCAGCAGCCGTCAGCATCCAGGGCGGATGTCCAGCCGGCCAACTGCCGTTTCAGGAACAGCAGGTATTCGTCATCGGCAGCCGGCGCGGGATAGAGCAGGTCGGCCGCGCACATGCAGACGCCCGTCTGCTGAAACAGACCGTTTTCCGGTCGGGCACCGACGACACCCATAAAATCCCGTACAAGAGCGTCCGCAGCCCGGTAACAACAGTTCTTCTTCCGCAGATCGGCGGGAAATACCGTTTTGCAGGCAAGCGAATACATGGCATGTACCATCCGGCTACGGATCGCTGTATCGGGCTCGTGTTCAGAGCGTTCAGACAGCACCCAGAACAAGCTATCAATTCTGTTGCGGAAGGTTTCCTCCGTACCGAATTCCCCGGCAGGCGCCACGGACGACACCAATTCATAGCCCGCGACAAAAGCCCTTGCCAACGACACCAGGCGCACGTTCGTCGCTTGGGCGGGATCGGCATCCAGCAGCAACGGCAGCATTTTTTTCAGGTAATTCGGTGTCATGTCAGTAATTTATCGGAACCGGAACAGTTCTTTTTGCAGGCTTATAGTGCCAAGGATCATATTTTTTCGACCAACGCGGACGGAATGGAAGCGGTAGCGACCGCCGTGATGCCGTCGATCTTGACGACGACACGTCTGTCCCGGGTGTTTTTCACCCGCATGAACGTGCCTTCGACACCCATGAATACGCCGTCCTTAATCCTCACCTTGTCGCCTTTCGACAATGCGACCTCTTCGGGCGAAAGGAAAATCACCGGTTCGTCGATATTGGCGGCCACGGCAATAAAATTGCGCATCTGGGACTCGGGCACGGTCATAATCTGGTTCTCGCCGTTTTGCTGATGCATCACATAGCGCAGAATCGGCAGCCTGAATGTCTTCAGGTCGTCGATAACTTCACGCGTGGAACGGACGAAAATATAGTTGTGCACCGCAACTTCCCGTACCCGGGAAAACCGGCCCTTGGAATCCCGGCGGCGTACGACCCTTACCGGCACGAAATTCTCGATATCCAGTTTGTCGAGATACTCCTTGGTAGAGAGTTCGCGCTGATAGGTAACCCGAAGCACATACCATTTGGTATCTGTATCCTGACAGTCCATTATTGCGATCCGTTAAGTCGGTATTCGGCACCCGAAAAGGGCGTATAGTTGAGAAAAAAAAGCGTTCCATGGGGACATCGAAAACCTCGTAAAACCAAGATTTTCAATCAATTGCGCGCCTCCCATAAGAACACTTCCGTATTTTAAAGTGCGGTCTCTATATAAGAGACCTTCATAACTTTTGCAAAAGTACTAAAAATAAAGCATATGCCCAAATTTTTTAAATCATATTTTTGTTCCCGGCATCGCTTGTCGATGCGAAAATAAGTTGATTATCAAAAACTTACCATCTTTGACCCGATTGTCTGCACGAATTGTTCGCCAAGTGGATGAATTCAGTGCTCTTTTAATCCGACTTTGGGTATTTGCAGACAATAATCGAACAAGGTCGGTAAAAATAACTTTTATTATATGTTATATAATTGATTATCAGATAGTAATCAAGACAAACCTATCTCTTATATAGAGACCTTACACGTATAAGGATGCTATCAGGCTCCGGTTCGCCTGGTCGATAACGGAGTTTTCGAGCGAGGCCAGGTAAATCTGCGTGGTTTTTTCCGAAGCATGTCCCATTCCCGCACTGATGACCGACAACGGAATGTTATGGTTCCGGGCTGCGGTCGCCCACGTATGCCGCGAGGTATAGGAGGAGAGCGGGACTTCGAGCCCCAGCAAACCGGACAGCTTTTTCAACCGACGATTATAATAGTCAAGGGCCGTACGGTATTGGGAAAACGCCCTGACCGGATCGTCCGAACTGAGCAGCGGAAAAACATAGCCGGATATGCGCCCTGCACCGGCATAGCGCCCGATAAGCTTCGCGATGCAGGGCTCGATACGGATAACGAGGCGCTGCCCGGTCTTGCGGCGAACATAACGGATCGTATCCCCGACGATATCCTGATTCCTCAGGAAGGCAATGTCCACGAACGCCATCCCGCGCGTGCAATAACTGAAAATAAAAATATCCCGGGCCAATGCCAGGGACGGGGAGTGTGTCAGATCCAGCTGCCGGAGCCGCACGACGACATCCTCGCCGACGGCACGCTTGCAGGTCTGGTCGACACCGGTGTACACATGCCGGAAAGGATCGGCCTGTGGCACGACATCCTCCTTCACGGCCCTATTATAAACCGCACGCAATATCCGCATATAAAACGAGACGGTATTGCGGACAACGCCCCGGCGCCGGAGCCAGTCGTCATACTGCCCCACAAGCCGTTCATCGACGAGCGAAAAGGGAATATCCCGTCCGCCCAGGAAATCGGAGAAACTCCCGAGTGTCCGCCGGTAGTTGCGCGCCGTCCCCAACTTTCCGTTCGCCTCGAGCCTTGCGGCCTGCGTTTCGACATAGGCGAGCACGGTGCTCCGCCGGGACTTGCGGAACCGATCGACCACATCGCTGAGCGAGTATCCTTCCCGCCGGAATTCAAGATCCCGGATGATCGTATGCAACAGACACAAATCACGGTCGATCCGCTGCTGCACGGACAGCAACGCATGGGCTTCGCCCGAAAGGGGCGTGATGACACACCCGCGCCTTGCATCCCACTGCCGGGGCTGGAGACGCATGGAGGTAGTTATCTGCTGCGATTTGCGCCGATGGCAAAGCTGGTAATATATTACTCCCGCTTTCCCGCCGACCGACGATTCCCTGAGCTTGACTTTTACTGTTGCCATACATTTTAGTTGTTTATGGTTAGAATTGGAATTTTCCACGCCGCCGGAGGTGCACGGATGCATGTCCCGGCGGGATCATGGCAGCAAAACTAACCATCGGACAATTTAAAAAGGCTGAAAAATATGTTATTCGGCCATAACGGCATTGCGTCCAAGGTATTCCGGACAAGAAAATCCCTCGCAGCACAAGGCACCGGCGGACGGGACACGACAGACGTGTAGGCCGCAAACCGGACAGGCAGGACAGAGCAGGCCACAGACAAACGGAGCCGGCAGGACACGGCGGACAGGACAGCGCTGTCTCTTATACACATCTCCGAGCCCACGAGACGGACTCCTATC
>ERZ1026923.1006-NODE-1006-length-9898-cov-3.907853_pt1 | contig 9898 bp, 9 predicted proteins | sample MGYA00519464_ERZ1026923 | MGnify/ENA primary metagenome ERZ1026923 (study PRJEB26926, sample SAMN06164762) | human gut metagenome | biome: ENVO:00009003; feature: ENVO:2100002; material: ENVO:00002003 | host: Homo sapiens | place: USA | collected 2012 ...
GCCTAGACTCGTCCAGATTGCACAGGAACAAATTCTGCTTGAGCACCGGCACGTCATCCAGACCCCACTCGGCAAACTCGGCATCCGGGCCGCACCACTGCATAAAGCGGCGCAGGCCCTGCACGATGGGCTCGCCCCGGTCCAAGTCGGCCTGGGTCAGGCCCGTCACCTTGGCGATGTGGTGCTGCAGGGTGCGGAAAATGCGGGGCCGCAGGTGGATGGAGAAGGTATCCAGCACGTTGGCATCCTCGTCGATCTTCACCGCGCCGATCTCGATGATCTCGCCCCGGAAGGTCTGCTGCACGCCATGATAATTAAAGGGATACGGCTTATAGCCGATGTTCCATTCCAGATCAAATAAAACCAGATTGCGTGGCATTGTTGTTTGTGTTCCTCTCAGTTCAGGATAAATTTTTCGATGGCCTCGGCCACGCCGTCGTGGTTGTTGTCGGCGGCGGTGACGTAATCGGCCACAGCCTTGACGGCATCCTCGGCATTCTGCATGGCAACGCCCACCCCGGCATAGGAGATCATGGAGCGGTCGTTCAGGCCATCGCCGCAGGCCATCAGGTTCTCCCGGGTCAAGCCCATCCGCTCCAGCAGGGCGGCAAGGCTCCTGTCCTTTGCCACGCCCAGCGGCACGGCCTCGATGAAGAAGGGGCTGGAGGGGTACAGGTCGATCCGGCCCGCAAACTGCTCCTTTCCGGCGGCGCAGACAGCATCCCGCCGGGCAGGGTCAAGGGTGATGAGCATTTTGCAGATCGGATAGTCCACATAGGAGGCCAGATCATCCACATGGATCATCGGCAGCTTTGTGGTAAAGCACTCCTTGTTTGCCCACACGTCCTGATCCCGCTCACACACGATGCCCTCGCTGTTATAGGTCAGGATGGCCACATCCTGCCGGGCTGCAAATTCGCAGAGCTCCGGGACGAACTCCGCTCCCAGCTGCACCTGATACAGGGCCTCGCCGGTCACGCAGTCCACGATCTTGCCGCCGTTGTAGGCCAGCACACAGCCGCCCTTTTTGTCCAGCCCCAGCTCCTTTGCCAGCGGCAGAATGCCCGCTGTGGGGCGGCCGGAGGCCAGCACGATGGTCACACCCTGTGCGGCGGCGGCATCCAGCGCCGTGCGGGTGCGGGGGGTAACGATCTTTTCGTCATTGGTCAGGGTACCGTCCAAGTCCAGAGCCAGCACCCGGATATTCGATCTTGCCATGATTTTTATTCCTCGTTCTCAGGCAGGGGCTTCCCGCCGGATATTTTATTACTCACCCATCTATTTTACAATGCTTTCCCTTTTCTGTAAAGCAGGAAACCTGTTCCCCGCCCAGGGACAAGCAAAAAAGCCGCCCGGCGAGCAAAACCGGACGGCTGAGAAGGAAGAAAACGCTGTGTTACAGGATGTCGATGTATTCCCCGGCCAGCGCCTTGTTCATGCTGCGGACGGCGCAGAACTTGCCGCACATGGAGCAGGTGTCGCTGTGGTCATCCTCAGGCAGACGGGCATCCCGGATGGCCTTGGCGGTCTCGGGGTCGAGAGCGCAGGCGAACTGGGCATCCCAGTCCAGCACGCGGCGGGCATCGCCCATCTTGTCGTCGATATCCCGGGCATGGGGGATGCCCTTGGCGATATCGGCCGCATGGGCGGCGATCTTGGAGGCCACGATGCCCTGCTTCACATCGTCCACGTTGGGCAGAGCCAGATGCTCGGCGGGGGTGACATAGCACAGGAAGGCCGCACCGCTCATGGCGGCAACGGCGCCGCCGATGGCAGCCGTGATGTGGTCATAACCGGGGGCAATGTCGGTAACGAGGGGTCCCAGCACATAGAAGGGAGCGCCCATGCAGATGCTCTTCTGCACCTCCATGTTGGCGGCCACCTGATTCAGGGGCACATGGCCCGGGCCCTCCACCATGACCTGCACGTTGTGTGCCCAGGCGCGCTTGGTCAGCTCGCCCAGACGCACCAGCTCTTCGATCTGGCAGACATCGGTGGCATCGGCCAGGCAGCCGGGGCGGCAGGCATCGCCCAGCGAGATGGTCACGTCGTGCTCGGCGCAGATCTCGCAGATCTCGTCAAAGTGCTCGTAGAAGGGGTTCTCGTTGCCGGTCATGCTCATCCAGGCGAACACCAGAGAGCCGCCGCGGCTGACAATGTTCATCTTCCGCTTGTGGGTGCGGATCTGGTCGATGGTCTTGCGGGTGATGCCGCAATGCAGGGTGACAAAGTCCACGCCGTCCTCAGCGTGCAGGCGCACCACGTCGATGAAGTCCTGCGCGGTCAGGGTGGCAAGGTCGCGCTGATAGTGGATGACGGAATCGTACACGGGCACAGTGCCGATCATCACGGGGCACTCGTGGGTCAGCTTCTGGCGGAAGGGCTGGGTGTTGCCGTGGCTGGACAGGTCCATGATGGCTTCCGCGCCCATATTGACGGCGCTCATCACCTTTTCCATCTCCACGTTGTAATCCTTGCAGTCGCGGGAAACGCCCAGGTTCACGTTGATCTTGGTGCGCAGCATGGAGCCGATGCCCTCGGGGTTCAGGCAGGTGTGGTGCTTGTTGGCGGGAATTGCCACCTTGCCCTCAGCCACCAGCTGACGGATCTCCTCCGTGGTGCGGTATTCCTTTTTGGCCACGATCTCCATTTCCGGCGTGACGATGCCCTTGCGGGCAGCGTCCATCTGTGTGGTGTAGTTCTGCATGGTACTTTCCTCCAAATGTTTCTTTTATCTTGAACAGCGCTTTGCGCGCTGAACGTACCGGAAATAGGTTTTTGCGCAGCCTTTCCTCTGTGCGCAATTGGCTCCCCCTTTGGGGGAGCTGGCATCGCGCCAGCGATGACTGAGAGGGCGAGCCGCCTTACAGCTGCTCCGCCAGTGCCTTCAGCTCCCTGCACTCGGCCTCGATGTCCTCCGCGCCGAAGATCGCACTGACAAGGGCCACACCGTTCACGCCGGTGCCCTTGAGCCGGAGCAGGTTCTCCTTGTGGATGCCGCCGATGGCCACAACGGGGATGTCCACGGCATCGCAGATGGCTTTCATCATGCCCTCGGGCAGAACGTCCACGTCTGCCTTGGTGTGGGTAGAAAAGGCTGCACCCACGCCCAGACAGTCGGCACCGTGCCGGACGGCCTCCAGGGCCTCCTCCACGCTGTGGACGGATACGCCGATCATCATCTCATCGCCCACGCGCTGGCGCACCTGAGCAGCGGCCATATCCTCCTGCCCCACATGGATGCCCTCGGCGTGGCAGCGGATGGCAATGTCCACGTTATCGTTGATGAAAAAAGGCACATTGTATTTTTTGCACAGGTCGTGGAGCTCAAACGCCTCCTTCAGGAAGGCTTCCTCGTCCAGCTCCTTTTCCCGCAGCTGAACGCAGGTCACGCCGCCCTTCAGGGCGCTCTCCACCTGCTGATAGAGGGTCTGACCGCCCACCCAGGCACGGTCGGTGACGGCGTAGAGCCGCATATATTCTTCAGCGCACTTCATACTTGGCACCCTCTTCCAGCTGAGCCGGAGTCATATGATAAATGGCATCAATGATGTAATTGCGGTAGGTGGCGTTGCCGTCCAGCGGGGTCAGCCGTGCATGGGCGATCTCGCCCGCAAGGCCCATGGCGCAGACGGCGGCAGCCGCAGCCTCCAGCGGCTGGCCGGGGGTGGCGGTGATAAAGGCCGCCGTCAGGGCAGAGAGCTGGCAGCCCGTGCCGGTGATGGCGCTCATCATCGGGTGGCCGTTGCGGATGCAGTAGGCTTTTGCCCCATCGGCCACGATGTCAATGGCACCGGTAATGGCCACAACGGCACCGGTCTTTGCGGCAAATGCCTTGGCAAAGGCCACCGCGCCGTCCAGATTTTCCTCGGTGACCTTGTCGGCCACATCGGCATCCACGCCCTTGGTGGTGCCCGCGCCGGAAGCCAGCGTCTTTACCTCGGAGATATTGCCCCGGATGACCGTGAACCGCACCTCGTCCAGCAGGCGGTAGGCCGTCTCGGTGCGCAGGGCGGAAGCGCCCGCGCCCACAGGGTCCAGCACCACGGGGTGGCCCAGTGCATTGGCCTTTTTGCCTGCCTTGAGCATGGATTCAATGGTGCGGCTGTTCAGGGTGCCGATGTTGATGTTCAGCCCGCCGCAGATGGTAGTGATGTCCTCCACCTCGGCGGCATCGTCGGCCATAATGGGCGAAGCACCGCAGGCCAGCACCATATTGGCGCAGTCGTTCACGGTGACGTAGTTGGTGATATTATGAATCAGAGGGCTTTTGGTGCGGACATTGGCAAACTGCTCTGCAAACATGACGCACCCCCGTCAGGAAAGGCTGCTCTGCATGGAGCGCAGGGCACCGGAGTGCTGCAGGCTGTACACCAGCACACCCGCAATGACCGCACCCACAGCGGTGGAGATGAGGAAGGGCACGATGTAGGCGTAGAACGCGATGTCACCGGCGCTCTTGCCCATCAGGCAGATGGCCACCGGGTAAGCGCACAGGCCGCCCAGAATGCTGGTGCCGAACACCTCGCCCACCAGGGTGGCGATCAGGTTTTTGGTCTTTGCGTAGACCAGGCCGCAGAGCAGGGCACCGAACATGCTGCCCGGGAAGGCCATCAGGCTGCCCAGACCCAGGATATTGCGGAGCAGCGAGGCCACAAAGGCCACGCCCACGCCCCACCAGGGACCCAGCAGCACGGCGCAGAGCACATTGACCATGTGCTGCACGGGGGCGCACTTGCTGCCGAACATCGGGAAGCTGAACACACTGCCCACCACGCACAGGGCGCAGAACATTCCAGCGAGAGCCAGCTTTTTCACAGAGAATTTTTTCATTGGAAACTCCTCTTTCTCAAAAAGCGGTCGAGGCTTGCTGGCCTCCTCTCACGCCGGAACACGGCTTCCCATCGCAGTTATTTCAAGGCTCAGGGCGCTCCCCCTCAGCCCGGAGCCGCCCGTTGCGGCGGCTTGCGGCAACAAAAAACAGGAGACACCACAGCGGTGCCTCCTGCAAAAAATCATTTTCCTATGACTTCCTACGGCGGCATTATCCGCATCAGGTCAAGGGTCGAAGTTTGGTCACTTCCTCTCAGCCCGCCTCACGAGCTCCCCTGTGTTTTGTTTTTCGTAGGGTATTGTACACCCGCCGGGGCAAAAAAGCAAGAATAAGTTTTTCTTTCGCCTTTTTGCCAAATCGCTTTTACAATTTCCCGGATTATGTTATACTTGTCCCAAATTTCGCAGCGCCCGGGGGAGCCATTCCCCGCTTTGGGGCACTGCCCGGCACAAAAGGAGATTGAAGTTATGGGTCTCATCAAAGCAGCCATGGGCGCGGCATCCGGCGTGATGGGCGACCAGTGGAAGGAATATTTTTATTGTGACGCTCTGCCTGCGGAGGTGCTGGCCGTCAAGGGCCAGAAACGGACCAACGGCCGCTCCGCCAACCGGCACGGCAGCGAAAACGTCATCTCGGACGGTTCTGTGATCGCCGTGGCCGACGGCCAGTGCGTGCTGATCGTGGAGCAGGGCAAGGTGGTGGACCTCTGCGCCGAACCCGGCGAGTACACCTACAGCACCGGCACCCAGCCCTCCCTGCTCAGCGGCGGGCTGAAGAACATCGACAGCGTGTTTGCCGAGCTGGGCAAGCGATTCAGCTTTGGCGGGCAGGTCGGTTCCGACCAGCGCATCTACTATATCAATACCCGGGAGCTCACCGGCAACAAGTACGGCACCCCCAACCCGGTGCCCTTCCGGGTGGTGGACCAGCGCGCCGGTATCGACATCGACATCGGCATCCGGTGCTTCGGCGAATACAGCTACCGGGTGGTCAACCCCATCCTGTTTTACACCAACGTCTGCGGCAATGTGGAAAACGCCTACACCCGCGACGCGCTGGACAGCCAGCTCAAGACCGAGCTGATGACCGCCCTGCAGCCCGCCTTTGCCCGGATCAGCGAGCAGGGCATCCGCTACTCTGCCCTGCCCGGCCACACCGCCGAGCTGGCCGAAGCCCTGAATCAGGAGCTGAGCGCCAAGTGGAGCAGGCTGCGCGGCATCGAGATCGTCTCTCTGGGTGTTTCCGGTGTCAAGGCCAGCGAAGAGGACGAGCAGATGATCAAGGAGCTGCAGCGCAGTGCGGCCTTTATGGACCCCACCCGCGCCGCCGCGCATCTGGTGGGCGCACAGGCCTCCGCCATGCAGGCTGCCGCCTCCAACACCGCTGCCGGCCCCGCCATGGCCTTTATGGGGATGAACCAGGCCGCTGCAGCGGGCGGTGTCAACGCCCGGGATCTCTACCAGATGGGCGGCCAGCAGACCGCCGCGCAGCCTCAGGCCGCACCGGCCGCTGGCTGGACCTGCAGCTGCGGCCACACCGGCAACACGGGCAAGTTCTGTGCCGAATGCGGCAAGCCCCGGCCCGAAGCCCCGACTGTCTGGGTGTGCAGCTGCGGTGCAAAGAACAGCGGCAAATTCTGCTCGGAGTGCGGCAGACCCCGGCCCGCCGTCAAGTGCGCCAACTGCGGCTTTGTGCCTGCCGACCCGGCCAACCCGCCCAAGTTCTGCCCCGAGTGCGGCAAGCCCTTTGGGGCCTGAGAGGGGTCTGACGCATGGCTGAAAAGACAACGAATTATCAGTGCCCGGCCTGTACCGGCCCCCTGCACTACGATGGTGCCAGCGGCAAGCTGGTCTGCGATTACGGCGGCTCGGCCTACGACGTAAAGGACATCGAGGCCCGCTACGCCAAAAAGCAGGCCGCTGCCGACACTGCCGCCGAGAGCGATGCCAAAAAAGCCGCCCGCCTGCCCCGGCAGGACAGTCCGGTGTGGAGCGAGGCCGAGGCGGAGGGCCTGAACAGCTACTCCTGCCCCACCTGCGGGGCCGAGCTGGTCTGTGACGAGACCACCGCCGCCACCACCTGCCCCTACTGCGGCAACCCCACAGTGCTGGGCGGCAAGCTCTCCGGCAAGCTGAAGCCGGAATACATCCTGCCCTTCAAGCTGGACAAAAAGGCCGCCATCGCCCAGCTGACCAGATATTACAAGGGCAAGGCCTTCCTGCCCAAGGCGTTCAAGAGCCAGAACCACATCGCAGAGATCCAGGGCGTATATGTCCCCTTCTGGCTCTACGATGCCAAGGCCGACGCGCGCGGCCGGTACGAGGGCCAGAACTCCGAGAGCCACCGCGAGGGCGATTACATGGTGACCACCACCCAGCACTACGATGTGCGCCGCGAGGGCTCGGCCGACTTTGCCAAGGTGCCGGTGGATGGCTCCAGCAAGATGCCCAACACCCACATGGATGCCATTGAGCCCTTTGATTACGGCGACCTGAAGCCCTTCTCCACGGCCTACCTGCCCGGCTATCTGGCCGACCGGTATGACGAGGATGCCGATGCCTGCGCCGAGCGCGCCTACCGCCGGATGTACAACTCCACGGCCGATGCGCTCCACGCCACCACCGGCGGCTACAGCGAGATCCACCCCATTTCCGAGAACATCAACGTGGATATGACCCACGCCCACTACGCCCTGCTGCCGGTCTGGATGCTCCACACCCGGTGGAAGGACAAGGACTTCCTGTTCGCCATGAACGGGCAGACCGGGCGGCTCATCGGCGACCTGCCGGTGGACAAGAGCCGGGTGGCCGCGTGGTTTGCGGGCATCAGCCTGCCCCTGATGGCAGTGCTGGCGTTCCTGCTGTTGTTATAAGGGGGTGGCAGAATGAAACACACTGCAAAACACTTTGCCGCCCTGCTGGCCGCTCTGGTGCTGGCGCTCTGCCTGAGCATCCCCGCCTTTGCCGCCGCACCGCTGGTGCGGGACGAGATGGGCCTGTTCGATGCGGATACTTACAGCCAGCTGGAAGCTTCCGCCGAAGCCGCCAGCGACGGCCACAACTGCGACGTATATTTTCTGGTGGTGGACAGCATCGGCGATGCCGACCAGCGCCAGTACGCCAAAGATTACTACCTTGCCAACGGTCTGGGCAGCGGCTCTGAACAGAGCGGCATCCTTTTCCTGCTGGCAGTCGGCTCCCGCAAGTATGTCACCATCACCTACGGCGGCGGCGTGACAGCCTTTACCGATTACCGCATCGAGCAGATCGAAGATGCCGTTGTCCCCTATCTCTCGGACAACGACTGGGCCGAGGCCGCCTCCGAGTACCTCTCCATGTGCGCCGACACACTGGATTTCTACGCCGAGCACGGCGAACCGCTGGATGTTGACAACGACACCAGCGGCTGGCCCATCCTGCTCCTCATCGTCATCGGCGTGCCCATGATCATTGCCGGTATCGTCTGTGGCGTGCTGTACAGCCAGATGAAAACAGCCCGGCTCAAGACCGAGGCCAACGATTACATCGGCGCAGGCTTAAAGCTGCGGGTGCAGGTGGACAACTACACCCACACCGACCGTGTGCAGGTCTACGACCCGCCCCACGAGGAGAGCAGCAGCTCCGGCGGCTCCTCCGTGGACAGCGACGGCTTTGGCGGCTCCTCCGGCGGCTCGTTCTGAGCGCCCTTTTCTCCAGCAATAAACCACCGGTTCTGCCGGTGGTTTTCGCTTGTTTTTATTTCCGTATAACATGCAAAAGAAAGGAAACGCAACAAATGTCAAAGAAGATCACCGCCCTGATTCCCGGAGCCGCGCTGGCACTGGGCATCGCCTGCATCGCCAAGTGGCTGGAAACGCTGGAAAGCAGCGCCGGGCTCCACCTCATTGGCGCATCGGTCATCGCCCTGTTTATCGGCATGGCCATCAATGCGTTTTTCCAGCCCAACAAAACAACCGCGCCGGGCATCAAATTCACCTCTAAGAAGGTCCTGAAATTCGCCATTGTCCTTCTGGGTGCCAGCCTGAACATCCGCACCGTGCTGACCGTGGGCCGTTTTTCGCTGACGGTCATGCTCTTCACCCTGGCCACCTGCTTTGGACTGGGCGCGCTGATCGGCAGAGCGCTCGGGCTCAACTGGAAAACCAGCAGCCTGATCAACGCCGGAACCGGCATCTGCGGCGGCTCTGCCATTGCCGCTATTGCACCGGTGATCGAGGCCGATGACATGGATATCGCCTACGGTATGTCCGCCACCTTCCTGTTCGATACGGTGATGATCGTTGTGTTCCCGCTCCTTGGCCGGTGGCTTGGGCTTTCTGATGCCGCATTCGGTCTCTGGGCCGGTACGGCGGTCAATGATACCTCCAGCGTTGTAGCCACCGGCTACGCTTTCAGTGAAGCAGCCGGCGACTTTGCAACGATGGTCAAGCTGACCCGCACGCTGGCGATCATTCCGGCTGTTCTGGTCTTTGCCGCCATCAACCTGCACCTGAAAAAGAAAGAGAGCGCTCAGGCCAACGGTGTCAAGGTGAGCATCCGTTCCATTTTCCCCTGGTTCATCCTTGCGTTCCTTGCCATGTCCCTGCTGACCAGTCTGGGCCTTCTGCCCGCCGGGCTGGTTTCCGGCCTGAAGACCATCAGCAAGTTTCTGATGGTCGCGGCTCTGGCGGCCATTGGTCTGAACACGAACTTTAAATCGCTCTGCCGTTCCGGCGCAAAACCCATGCTGCACGGCTTCATCATCTCCACATTGGTCGTTCTGGTCGCCATTGGTGTTGAGTACATGATCGGCATTGCACCCTACGGCACACTGTAACGTTCCTGCCAGCTGAATTTTCCCACAAAGAAAGAGCAGTGCTCTCCAATGGGTCCACCCACCGGAAGCACTGCTCTTTTATTGTTCCGCTTTGCTCCACAAACGCGAACTTGTCGGGGCAAAGCCCCTCCATCTTGCTACGCAAGACCGTTCTGTCGCTTAAAAGCCCCACTGGGGCTTTCATTGCTGCGCTACGCTTCGCAAACGCGAACTTTTGAAAACACGTCACTTTCGGCAGTGTGCAAGAAA
>ERZ1026923.1008-NODE-1008-length-9885-cov-4.679145_pt1 | contig 9885 bp, 6 predicted proteins | sample MGYA00519464_ERZ1026923 | MGnify/ENA primary metagenome ERZ1026923 (study PRJEB26926, sample SAMN06164762) | human gut metagenome | biome: ENVO:00009003; feature: ENVO:2100002; material: ENVO:00002003 | host: Homo sapiens | place: USA | collected 2012 ...
GGAGCCATAAACGATATGTCCTTGTGCAGCCAACTGTGTAGCAATGACTCTTCCAAAACCGGAAGAAGCGCCGGTGACGAGGATTATTTGAGGGTGTTTCATATTTGAGGTTTTTAATTTAAGTTTCGCATATAGCCTGAAGGGCTTTCATTATATAGCGTAGGACTTTCAGCCTGATAGACTACAGGTAAAACTTGTTTTTTTATTCTATGTAATTATTTTCCCTTCTTCGCTAATGAGCAGAATCGTCAGTTCTCCTTCAGGTAGCAACGGGTCACAATATTGATGGCACAGTTCGAGCAAACGGGAGCAAAAGGCTTGCAAATCTTCGGCAGAGAGCAATGTCCATAACTCACGGGCTAAAGTTATCTTTTCGATAACTGCAAGTGTTTCCCCTCCGCATCCGGCAGAAAGGGCCACTTCACGTAGGAAATCCTTATTCATCGTCACCTGTTTGCTGTGCGTATCCAGATTTCCTTCTGCCAATTTCACGGCTTTTCCTATCATGATACCCAAAGTCACCGCTTTGATTTCCAAATCTGCGGCAATCTTTATCGTATCTCCAATGAAGTTTCCGTAATGAATGAATGCCTGTGCAGGCAGTTCGGGATAGTACCCCCGGACATACTTTTCACTCTTTGCACCGGAATTAAGGACGATGCGCGGACTTCCTGTTGCCCGACCTACTTCCATGGATTTGCGGATGGAATCTACAAATGCTTCGGAAGAGAAAGGCTTCACGATACCCGAAGTTCCGATGATAGAAATACCGCCTTCTATACCCAGACGGGGATTAAAAGTCCGCCGGGCTATCTCCTCGCCACCCGGCACGGAAATAGTGACGGCAAAAGGATTGGGCTGTTTGGAAATGCCAAGTCGTTGAAGGCATGCCTTTACATTGTTTTCAATCATTTTACGGGGAGTAACGTTGATGGCAGGTCCTCCCACTTCCAGTCCTAAACCCGATAGGGTAACAATGCCTACGCCTTCGCCTCCACAGACGATAACGGTATAATCATCAGCACCAAGTTCTGCGGGTGTTGGATCGTCAAAGCGGAAAGGCACGGCAACATTGGCCTTGATCTGCATGCCATTAGTTACATCGGGGTCATCACCTGCATCTTTGATGACAGTGGCATCTGCTTCCAGCATCCAGTCATCGTTCACACAGCTGGGATGCGGGTAAAGTTCTTGCTCTTCGACGGGAACATAAATGGTCTCTCCGTTAGGGAGAATAATAGGGAATTCTGCGGGTCGGGGCTGGCGTTGAACGTTGAAAATATCCCAGGTTGCAGCTACAGCGGCTGCGGCTGCACAAGTACCCGTAGTCAGACCACTACGCAAAGGATAAAAATCTGGAAAATGTTTTTCAATCATCCGGCGCAAACCATGCTCACCGTTCACTATCATAAAACTTCCGGGCATTGGCGGACGACGGATTGCAAAAATGCGGATACCTTCTTGAAGGGCAGCTTCCACTTTTTCATTGAATCCTCCGGAAAGTCCGCTTTCCTTTATCAATATGGCTTCGGGGTGAAGTTGCTGTAACAGGATGCGTTCGTCTTCGCCTGCATGGTAGTAATGCAGATATTTTTCGGGAAAACCTTCACGTTCGGCCAGGCGGCGGGAGCTCTCACGGTTAAGGATACGGAAGTAGCAACAGGTACTTTCCTGCCAGAGGGGCTTTAGCTTGGCAATGCTTTGTACGCCTGTCAGTGCCAGGAGGGTGAAGATATCTTCTTTCCTGATTTGCCGGATGGCATCTTCAAAATCATCGCACCAGGTGATGTGTTCTTCATCGCGTGGCGGGTAAATACGTTCGAATCGGATGACAAGCAGGTTCAGGGTATGGGCTACTTTCTCTACGGTCTGGTGCAGTTGTATGGCAAAGGGGTGGGCGGCGTCTACCAGTAATTGAATGTTATGTTCCCGGCAACAGTGTTCCAGGTCCAGTTCGTCCATGGCGCCTTGCAGGCGGATACCGTGGTGCATGGTTACTTCCTGCTCGTCTCCTTTGGTAGAGTAGTAGAATGGTTTTCCAGCTTCTTCAAGGGTACGGGCAGCGATACGTCCTTCGGTGGTTCCGCCTAATATTAATATCATTGTTTTTTAGTTGTTAATTGAACAAAATGTGATATCACTCCCTTTTTATCTGCGGAAGAGATGTTTGAACTCATGGGCGTAGAGCCGGGAAAGGCCTTCGCGATTGTCGATGGCTTCACCTACGACAATCATAGTGGTGAGCGTCAGGTTGTTCTCTTTCACAATCTTGGCAAGGTCCTTCAACTCTCCGCGATAGATGCGTTCGTCTTTCCAGGTAAGGTGGTAGCAAACGGCAACGGGAGTGGTTTCGGGATATTCCTGTAAGAGCTCTTCCTGCACCTGTTCGGCAATGCCGGCGCTGAGGAAGATACACATGGTGCTTTGTGAGCGTGCCAGCAGGTGGAGTTGTTCGCGTTCCGGCATGGGGGTACGTCCTTCACCGCGGGTAAGGATGATGCTCTGCACTTTCTCAGGAATGGTAAACTGAGACTTCAACGCAGCGGCAGCAGCTTGGAAGGAAGAAATGCCCGGTGTGATGTGATAACTCATGTGATGCTGGTCGAAATAGTTCATCTGTTCCTGAATGGCACCGTAGATGCAGGGATCGCCCGTATGCAGGCGGACGATGAATTTGCCTTCATCATAGAATTTCTTCATCAGTGCAAACTGTTCTTCCAAGTCCATGGAAGCCGAACTGCGTACCGTAGCACCCGGTTTGGCACAGAATGTCAGTTCGCGGGGGACGAGACTGCCGGCGTAGAGGATGAGATCTGCCTTCTCCAGCATTTGCCTTCCACGCACGGAGATGAGGTCGGGATCACCCGGACCTGCGCCGACGATTTCGATATGTCCGTAGTAACGGAGCACTCCTTCTTCAATGGCTATGGCCATGGTGTAGTTTCCGCCTTTTTGCTTGTCCAACAGAAGTTTACCACCGTTCGCGGAAAGAAAGGCGGCGGCTTCGGAAACGCTGGGCGTACCCATATGCTTCTCTACTACCGGACTGGGGTTAGGGACGGAGATTTCTTTCAGTTCCTCCGCACTGTAATAGCGTATCTGATAGGCACGTTCCAGCTCCTTAATGACCGGTTCGTTGCGTTTCTCATTAATGGTGGCGATGTATTTTACGGCACGGGGCATGAAGGTACTGTTAATCATCGTACCAAGGATGTTTTCAACGATGTCATGCACGGGACCTGCCTGATGTGCCAGACCTACGCCGACATGCAATACCTTGGGCACATAAAAGAGTGCAGGGGTGTCATGCGTATTGTGCAGGAAAGGAGTGACGAGTATAACCAGCTGGTAACGGCTGAGGTCTATATCCCGGAATAAGCCGTAATGTATATCTACGTGTGGCGGGCAGGTCTTTTCCAGATATTCCGTTCCCTGATCGCGTACTTCGAGGAAGAGGGCGGTAGGAACTTTCTTCACAAAAAGGCTGATGATGTTATTCATCATACCATATTCCGTCTCACCGGGAATGGCGGCCCAGTCAAATTTATCACCCAGGGTGTCCAGTGCCCAGAGGCCGGTGCGGTCGCTTTGGGTGGTGATAACAGGTTCAGCGCCGAGAATGTGGGCGATATTTTCTGTCATTTCGTTGGCCTTTCCGATGTGTCCCGAGAGGACGGAAACGGCATAGCGGCCAGTGCTATCTACACAGATCACGGCGGGATCTGTATGTTTATATTTCACATGCGGGGCGATGGTGCGGACGCAGATGCCCATGGCACCTATGAAAATAAAGGCATCGTAGCGATGGAAAGACAGAGCCATAAATTCTTCGTAAAAAGAAACGTATGTGCAGTCGGGTGCAGGAGTCGTAGTGATTATTTCGGAGTCGGGAAACTCGTTACTCAGCGTTCGTGCAATGGGCAGACTGCTTTCGGAAATCAGTATAATAGCTACCTTCATAGGGTGGCTCTCATTATTCTTATTCATAAGGTTACTTTCATTATTTCTATCGGGTTATAATCATTGAGTGCGATGTGCAGGGAGGGTTGCAGAGACATTCCTGCATTTTCTGCCCCTTTACGGAACAATTCCCTGCTATTGGGGGATACGGAGTTGAAGACGATGCAACCGCCGGGCTGCAATACTTCTTTCAGGCGTACCAGTATATCGTCTAATTTTCCGCCGTGCCCGCCGATAAAGACAGCGTCGGGGCGGGGGAGAGCTTCCAGATCAGTTTGCAGGAAATCTCCGATTAAGGCTGTGATTCCCGGCGCACCGAAACGTCGGGAGTTGATGCGCATCAGTTCTTCTCCTTCGGGACGTATCTCGAACGAAACAACCGTAAGATGCGGGAATTGCAGGCGGGCTTCGATGGAGACAGAGCCTGTGCAGAAACCTATGTCCCAAAAAACGCGGCGGCGATTCAATTCCAATGCCTGCAAGGTAAGGAGGCGGATCGGAGCTTTGGTAATCATGCGGGCACGTCCGTCCAAGTGGGCAAATTGTTCGTCGGGAAGACCGAAGGGGCGGGGCTGTTCAGTTATAGAGGGCTGACTATCTATAGGGAGGAGAGCTTCCTTGCTATGGGTGTCGTAGCTGACCATATACGGGTACCATAGCTGATCGTCTACGGGTGTCGTAGCTGACCGTCTACGGGTATCGTAGCAGAGCAGCAAATTATTCGGATGCTCAAATGTCTCTTTTTCAGCTTCTTCAAGACTCATCCGGCGAATGCGCTCGCGTTCGGGATTGCCGAGGTGCTCGCCTACGTACATGGTGTAGGAGTTGTATCCGTATTCCAACATTCGCGCGGCGATAGTGGCAGGGGTATGCTCCCGATCTGTCAGTACACCTATTTTGTGGGCACGTTCTATGAGTGCTTTGTCTAGTTCCTGCCACGGACGTCCTGTCAGGGAGACGGTACGCATATCGTCGTAGGGCATCACCAGTCTGTGCGCTAATGTTTGCAGGGAATTGAAAGCCGGGTAGAGGCATATCTTTGCATCGGGCAGTTTTCGTTTTACCGTATTGGCGAAGCCGAAAAACAGAGGATCTCCGGATGCAAATACGACAATCGATGCATCGGAAGTCTTCTTCTCAAAGTCTGCAAAAATGTTTTCGTATTGGGCAAAGACGTTATCCAGTGGAACTGTTATGGAAATCCATTCCGCACCTTCCGGAAGTAACTTCTCTACAATCTCCCGATGCCGCAAGCCGCCGGAGAAAACTTTTCCTTCCCGGATGTGCCGCAACACTTCGGGCGGGAAGAAAGGTTCCCGGTTGTCGTCCATGCCTATGATGATAAAGTTTCGTATCATAGCGTATCTATTTACACATCCCGTCCCGGCCTTAACTGTTCCGCATCATTGTAGCACAAGATTGCATTCACCAGCGTTGCAGCCAAATTACTTCCTCCTTTTCGTCCTTCCACTATCAGTTTGGGTATTTCCATGAACGGCTTCACCATGTGTTTGGATTCCTGTACATGTACAAAACCCACAGGCGCAGCAATAATACCGCTTGGTACAGCCTTTCCTTTACGTACCAGATCACAAAGTTCCATCAAAGCCGTCGGCGCATTACCGAATACGAACAAGGCATCCGGATGTTCCTCCACCGCCAGACGTATACCGGCTTGTGTACGGGTGATTCCTTTTTCCGCTGCCATTGCCGCTACCCGTTCATCGGAAAGATAACATTTCACTTCTACCCCCAGCCGTTGTAAAGCTCCTTTGCGGATACCACTGGCAGCCATCGTCACATCCGTAACAATTGTTTTCAACCGACCGTTCGCTATTTTCTGATAAAGCTTTTCCACAGCACCTTTGTCCGTATACAGCAGCTTTTCCATTTCAAAATCAGCGGTGGTATGGATGGCGTGCAGCAAAGCCCATTTATGATCCAGAGGAATATTCTTATTCTTTAGTTCCGACTCAATGGTCCGGAAACTTTGTATCATGATGTCCTGACCTATCCCCTTAGTCGGTTGTTCATCCTTATCCGGACGGTTATAATATCCCCGGGGAGTAATGAACTTGCCGTTCCACGCATAAGACTGCGAGTTACCGATCAGGATGACCGTAAACATGTCCACTTCTTCGGGATTGAAATCAGCAAGTGTCGTCAGATGCACTTCCTGTTCCTCCCGTCCGGCCTGGCGTACGTAACCTACCGGAGTCTCCGGAGCACGTCCTTCTGCGAGAAACAGCTCTTTCAATCGATAGAGTTGCCAATACCGCCCTTCGCTTTTCGGATTGTATACAGCCGTTACGAAATCAGCCATGGCTGCCGCACGAATGCGACGCTCGATCCGTTCCCACGGTGTCATCAAGTCGGAGAGGGAAATCACACAGAAATCATGTCCCACAGGAGCACCCAGCAGTGAAGCCGCTTTCTGAAAAGCACTGATACCCGGCAAGACAATCACTTCGACGTTGCTGTTCCGTTCCCGCTTCATCTCGTAAATCAGCGGAGTCATTCCATAAATCCCCGCGTCACCGGAACTGATGACACAAACCGTTTTTCCCTGTTCCGCCAATTCAAATGCCTGTTCCGCACGAGTACGTTCCCGTTTCATGCCCGTATCTATACATTCTGTTTCAGGGTGGAGATAAGGTTGGATAAAACGGAAATAATATTTATATCCCACTACTACATCCGCTTCGCGAACCGCCTCCAGAACCGCAGGCGTAATGTCTTGTTCGCTGCCCGGTCCGATGCCGGCAACTATTATCTTTGGCTGTTTCATATCGCTTATATTTCTATCGTGCAAAGATACATTCTATTCTCTAAATTTCGGGTATAAAAGGGTGTAAAAAGGGCTACACCCTTTGCCTAGAATGGTGTAGCCATCCGGGGCAAAAGGTGTAGCCATAAGAGGGAAAGGGTGTAGCTATTTCAGCAACGCCTCAATGTGTTCCATATATAACTTCCGGATAGCGGGTTGTTCGCCCAGTCCCTGCATGCGGACATTGGCCTGATAACCTGCTTTTTCCATTTCCGGTTTCCATACTCCGACGATGTCTTCTTTTGTATGATTACCGCATACCAGCAACAACGGTATCAGTGTCACTTGTTTCGGGCGTGTCTCCTTCAACTGTGCCAGTGTAGCGTCCAGTGTAGGATAACCCTCGATGGTGCTGACGTGGAAGTTTTTCAGTCCGTGGGCTTTCATCATATAGTCCAGCATGGCGTAAGTGGCGGTACTTGGCAATTGATTACCGTGTCCCACATAGATGACGTCCTCTTTCTTTCCGAGCTGTTCCTGTGTCAGAATTTCGATTACCTTTTCGCAATCTTCCACTGTATAAAGCAATGGGTTACCCACCTTTATTTCCTTAAAGAAGGGTTTCACGCTCTCCGCATCGCGGCGGACGGAAGTCATTTCACTTCCTTCAATCAGTGTTGTACTCTGTATCAGTACGCGCGAATATCCTTCGCTTCTGAGTTTCAGCAGTGCGTCTACCGGACTGTCTTTATGAACGCCTTGCTTCTCCAGCCTGCGCCGAACAATGGGAGAGATATACGCTTCGCGCACTTCAAACTGCGGAAAAGTTTCTTTTGCCTCACGGGTGATTACATCGAGCGTCAGTGCACGCGTATCAGGGTCCGAACTTCCGTAATGGGTAATGAGAAGGGCGGTCTTCTCCCCCTGTGCAGAGGAGAAGAGAGCCACACTCAGTAAACAAAGAGTGATGAAAAGATGCTTCATATCAATAATAAGTTGTTATGCGTTAATTCTTTAGTTTTAAAGTCAGACTCACCACCAACATACGTCCCGGTGAGTACAGGGTGAAGTTCTTCGTCAGAGGTCTCATATCCCTCTTGTTGAAGATATTGTCGATACCGATACCGGGTTCCAGGAAGAAACTGCTGAAACAGTCGAAGGAGTGGCGAGTGTTCAGGTTCCAGATACCGTAACCCGGAGCATCTCCGTCGGCATCTCCCGGATAGTAGCATTTGCTTTGCAGACGGCCGTTCAGGTTGAGGTTCATGGTATAGTAACCCCATGAATGTGCATAGTTTCCGCTGATGGTTGCCGTGTGGCGGATGCTGCGTTGAATGTTTTGCCAGCCTTCTTCACCTTTACCGCGGGCATAAGCGTAGGTATAGTTACCATTCAGGGTAAAGCCGGCGAACGGATTGCCTGACAAACTCACCTCAAAACCACGGACGGTAGCCTTTTCAAAGTTGATGTATTCTTTCAGGTTCACATTCTTGGTAGATGATAAGTCTGCCAGTTCGGGGAATTCTTCCTTCAGTTGCTGCTGGGCCTCAGCGGACAAATCATTGAATGCGGTTACTTTGGAAGACACCATATCTGTCAGATAATTCAGATATCCCGTAACGGAGGCACTGAAACGGTTGGTGCGGTACTCCATATTGACGGAGTAGTAGTTGCTGTGTTCAGGCTTCAGGTCAGCGTCACCGATGGAGATGGTGTATTTGCTACCCATTTTCTTGAACATGCTGTAATACAATTCGTCTACGCCGGGAGCACGGAAACCAGCTGCATACGTGGCACGTACGTTGAAGTTTCCAATATTGTACATGGCTGCCACTTTCGGGGTGAAGCGTCCGCCTGCCTGTTCGTGATAGTCATAGCGTGCACCGACAATGCCTGTGAAGTGATCCCACAGTTTTACCTCATGCTGTCCGTAGCCCGACAAAGTATATACTCCCTTGTCTACATCGGCATCGGGACGAACAAGAATGTCCTTGCGGTAGTCCACTCCGAAGACAGTGGTACTGTTGGTGGTGAAACCGAAGATACCTTTCAGTTCGGCATCATGGAACTTCTGTCTTTTGGTGAATGCGTAGTCACCCGGTTGGTAATCACCGGCTGCCAGCATGTATTTGTAGCGCGAAGTATAATTGTTGCCTACATAATCCAACTGGATGGAGGAACGTTTATTCAGTCTGTACTTGGCTCCTGTACCCCAGTTGTAGCCTTCGTAATGCGTATTATAATCATTTCCGCCTGTCATGCCGTCGCGTTTGGCAGGGCGGTCGGTCATACGCCAGTAATATCCGCCATTGGCATAGAACGAGAGTTTTTCCGTAGCATCGTAGGTGAATTGCTGAGAAAAGTTATTCATGTTGTAGCCGATGGAAAGCTGGTCGAGGGTTTCAACCAGGTCATCATTCTTGTCTACGGTCAGGCCACTGTTCTGCCAGCCATCCGAGTGATCGTATTTATAAGCAGTGTAAGAGGCGAGCTTTCCTTTGGCAATGTCCAGGTTGAGGCCTTGTGAAAACTGATTCTTTCTTGTATAACGGCTGTTGGTGGTGAAGGAGATTTCATCTTTCGGCTGGTTGGTGATGATGTTGATAACACCGGCAATCGCATCCGAACCATAGAGCGAAGAAGCTGCGCCGTTTAGAACTTCGATACGCTTCACACGGCTCATGTCTATCTGGCTGATGTCGATATTACCGCTGATATCCCCCGTCACTTTACGTCCGTTAATCAGTATCAGTACATATTTATTGGAAAGTCCGTTCATCATCAGATACGAACCCATCGCATTCGGAGAGAAGGAGAGAGAGGGAACCATCATGGTCATGGCTTGTTGGAAATCCGTGATTCCGGCACGTTTTATTTCGTTGGCGGTGATGACGGATACCGGTGCCGGAGTATTTTTCAGTCGCTGATGCGTACCCGTACCGGTTACTACTACAGGATTCAAATCCACAGTTTTATCTACGGAAGTTTCACCTTTATCAGCCTGTGCCCATGCACCGGCAGCGATACTTCCCATTAAGAGAGTCGTTAAGAATCTTTGCTTTATCATAAAATTATCGTTTGTTTGGAAATGCAAAGATATGGGGAAGATGAGGGCAAGAAAATACCCACTGATGGGTATTTCTATTGTTAAAAACCTG
>ERZ1026923.1023-NODE-1023-length-9772-cov-5.020994_pt1 | contig 9772 bp, 8 predicted proteins | sample MGYA00519464_ERZ1026923 | MGnify/ENA primary metagenome ERZ1026923 (study PRJEB26926, sample SAMN06164762) | human gut metagenome | biome: ENVO:00009003; feature: ENVO:2100002; material: ENVO:00002003 | host: Homo sapiens | place: USA | collected 2012 ...
TTTTATTTCACGAATAAGAAAAAGGTGAATAACTATGCCGGTACAGCTGGTTTGGTTGTAAAATGTACATCCTGGTTATATACGTCCGTAGGTTTAGGATATGGCAGTCGGGAATTATTATGCGAATATATCACAATCGATAATTCGGATTATAGAATAGAAAAATCCTATTGGGCGAAGAATTTGGATTATTCTTATAGCGGGTTAGCTGCCGATCTGGATGTAATGGTTAAGTTCGGTCCTGTGTTTGTAAGTGCAGGGTGCAATACGTTGAATTTTAAATATGTTGATTTGAATGCCGGTGTCGGTCTGTTTTTCTAATAAGAATTATTTATGAAACACATATACTCAATCTTTTTATCAGCTGTTTCACTTTTATGGATGCTTTCCGGATGTGTGGAAGATCCGGATATGGATACGCGTTTGCAGAAAGCAAAGGCTCCGGAGGTTTCCGAGACTTCAATGGAAGGAGAAGCATATGCTTCTTCGATCACTTTAAAGGCTCAAATAATGAAAGAGAACGGTTTGCCAGTAAAAGAATGTGGGGTTTGTTGGAGTACCCAAACAGGAACGGAGCCGCTTGAAAACATGCGTAACAAGCGATATACAAAAGCTGATAAAATAGAAAACCACAATTTTACAGCTACCATATCCAATTTGGAAGATAGTACAAAATATTATGTATATGCTTATGCTATTAATGATATAGATACTGCATTTTCAAAAACAGAAGGAGCGTATACAACAATAAATGGTATTGGAGAAGTTGCGACTTTGGATGTGGATAGTGCCACAGTAAAAGCAACTTCCACTTGGGTAAAAGGGAAAGTTAAGAATCGGGGAGTCGGCATTGAGAAATTAGGTTTCTACTATAAGAAAAAGAAACAAACCGGAGATATCGAACCCTCGGATCAAGATTCCGTTATCACATACGAAGGGAGTGACTTGGCAACTGTCGATACTTTCTCCTGCCAGATTACGAATCTGGAGCCGGAAACTTGGTATTATGTCCGTGCTTTTGCCAAAAATCAGTTTGGCGAGTTTGCTTTTAATGTGGACTCTTTTAGGACTACAGATGGCAAACCTTTTGTCGGTAAGTTGAGTCTGATAAAAGACAGTACGACTTTCACCACAGCCGATCTGTTTGCTTTCTTGATCAACGAGGGAGATGCACCTGTCAGTGCCTATGGTTTCTGCTGGAGTGTAGAAGAAGAGCCAACGATAGAAGCCGATACAATCACTTGTACGAATCTTGCGGATAATGGCAAATTTACAGGAAGGATCCGGGGCTTGGAATCGGCCAAAAAATATTATGCAAGGGCCTATGCCATAAATGACTTCGGTACGGTATATAGTGAAGAAGAAATTACGATTTCGACAAAAAGCGAGAAGCCGAATATTATAACATTCCCCATCACCCTTGATTCGATCAAAAGTGATGGAACAGTTCACATTGGCGGGGAGTTGCAGAATGGCGGAAACAGTGCTGCTACAGAGTGGGGAATTTGTTGGTCTTCAAGCAATAAGGAGCCGAGTATCAAGGATAATCATGTTGCTGTAGAAGACTCGATTTTCACATATGCTTTATCGGCATTGAAAGGGGCTACAAATTATTATGTAAGAGCTTACGCTGTAAATGAACATAGCCTTGTCGGGTATGGCCAGACACAAACATTCAAGACACCTGACATCTTTACGGAAAAGAGCATATACATAGGTGAAGACCGTCAATATTCGGCAAGCTTTGTGCTAAACGGACAAGCCTATATCGTTGGTGGGGATTTAGGAGATAAACGCAGTAACGAACTTTTTAGTTATAATGTGGAAACAAATGAATGGAAATCCCAACAAGGATGCAGTGTCGCCTATTCGCACATGGCTGCTACCGTCTACAATAATAGAGCCTATGTCATTGGAGGACTTGACAAACAAGTGGGAATAGAATGTCAAGTGTATACATCTGAAAATAATAGTTGGTTATTCGAATTCCCTTCGTTGCCGAAGGGACGATTTAACTCTGTCTGTTTTGTGTATCGTGATTCCTTGTACGTTTTTGGTGGTACTGACAATAGTAGCAATATGAATGAAATAGTACGTTATGATCTTTCAACTCAAAATAGTGGAGAATGGACTACAATTGCCAAAGTGAACGAAGCAAACCAAAGAGGAGGCGTCGCATTTGTTGTAGAAGATAAAGTATATGCAGGTTTAGGAGAAAAGAGTAATGGTATTCGTAACGGCTTCTACGTCTCTTCGGATAGCTTGACAAAATGGGAGCTGATTCCCTCTATACCTGCACAGCTCGGTGTTATTTCTTCTGGTGTTTATGATGAACAGAAAAAGAGCTTCTTTATGATTGACAACGACGGAAAAATTTGGGAATACAATTTGACTACAGAGCAATGGACTTCACGCTCGTTATGGATTCGTATGAAAAATTATCACATGTTCATGCTGGATGGATCGATCTATATTTTAGGGCAAGATATCTATCAAAAGAATAAATTCACTGTATACAATCCAATATGGGATAATTGAATATGAACAGAGCAACTATCTTAGAAGAAATCCGGAGAAATGTTGATTTGCTGTCAGTGACAGATCAGCCGGAATACCAATACATTCCGCTACACCAGAAACCTTCACCATCGGTGACGGCACTCAGGGAGATCATGACCTTGCTCCGCAAGGTTATTTTTCCCGGTTTCTTCGGAACGGAACAGGAGGCACAGACGGATTCCATACAATATTATACGGGTGTATATCTGGAGCAGGCCTACGACCTGTTGCAGGAACAAATCTATAATGGCTTGTGCTTTGAAGTCGAACGTTGTTGTGATTCCAAAGATCGTGCTTCTGAAATAGCCATTGCTTTTATCAATAAGGTTCCACATATCAAGTATCTTCTATCGACAGACGTGAAAGCTATCTTGGATGGTGATCCGGCAGCCAAAAGCCCCAGTGAGATTATTTTCTGTTATCCGGCAATTCATGCCATTCTTTATCAGCGCGTAGCACATGAGTTACTGAAGCTCGGTGTGCCTGTGATTCCACGTATTATAACGGAAATGGCCCATTCGGATACAGGAATAGACATTCATCCGGGAGCGCAAATCGGAGAATATTTCAGTATCGATCATGGTACGGGGGTTGTGATCGGGCAGACGGCTATAATCGGTAATCATGTCCGCCTTTATCAAGGTGTGACATTGGGTGCAAAAAGCTTTACCTTGGACGAAGAAGGATTGCCTTTGGACGTACCGCGCCATCCGATTATCGAAGATTATGTTACAATCTATTCCAATGCCTCCATTTTAGGGAGGATCACTATTGGTCACGGCTCCGTGATTGGTGGTAACATCTGGCTTACCCATAGCGTTCCACCTAATTCCAAAGTATTGCAGACACGTGCTGTCGAAGATAAATAGCAGAGGGCGGCATATTGTTTTCACTTTCATTTCAAAACCCATAGCTTTAGGCTCCATAACCCATAGCATTAGATACCCTAAAGCTATGCTTTATTAATCCCCTAACGATTTTTGCACAATAGCCTTGGGATTAAAGAGAAAAGATAGGCTTTATTCCGGAAAAATATGTATGTTTGCAGATATACCTTATTTGAGCGAATTATACCTTAAAATAGTGTAGACCATGAATAAAGTGAAAACATTGGATGATCTTCGGAAGATGCGTGAAACCTTGCGCTCGACCTTGGATATTAGAGAAAAAAGTAATCATCCTGAACAAATGGTACAGATCCGGATATCTATGGCAACTTGCGGGATCGCTGCCGGAGCCAAAGAGATCATGAATTATTTCATTGAAGCACTGGATCGTGAAAAAGTAGATGCATTGGTGACACAAACCGGATGCATGGGGTATTGCTATGCCGAACCGACTGTCGAGGTTACCCTGCCAGGTAAAGAACCTCTTGTTTTCGGACATGTGAAGAAAGCGAAAGTGGATGAAATCATTGACCGGTATATCCGGAATGGGGAACTGCTGGACGATATTATCCCGGTCACTTACACGGTTGTTAAACCGGAATAACAAAACTCCCTTAAACACTTAATACTTACATAATGGCACAGTACAATAGTTATATACTGGTGTGTGGCGGTACCGGCTGTCGTGCATCACAGAGTGAACTTATACTTCAAAATCTGAAAGAGGCCGTCGAACGACATAAGTTGCAGGATATTGTCCAAGTGATCCGTACCGGTTGCTTCGGTTTTTGTGAAAAAGGGCCGATAGTTAAAATGGTTCCGGACAATACGTTCTATGTTCAGGTAAAACCGACGGATGCCGAAGACATTGTCCGGGAGCATTTAGTGAAGGGACGTAAGGTAGAACGGCTTCTATATGTCAATCCCGAAACTAACGAGCAAGTACCGGATTCCAAGCATATCAATTTTTACAAGAAACAGCTCCGTATCGCTCTAAGGAATTGCGGTTTTATCAATCCCGAAAATATAGACGAATATATCGCCCGCGACGGTTATGTAGCTTTAGGTAGAGCCTTGACCGAGATGACGCCCGAATCGGTGATCAAAGAGATCATGGATAGTGGCTTACGCGGTAGGGGAGGAGGCGGTTTCCCGACCGGCTTGAAATGGCAGATAACCCGTAAAGTGAAAGCTCCCCAGAAATATGTCGTCTGTAATGCGGATGAAGGCGATCCGGGAGCATTCATGGACCGTTCCATCCTGGAAGGTGACCCGCATTCCATCGTTGAAGCGATGGCGATCAACGGATATTGTACGGGAGCCACGAAAGGGCTGGTTTATATCCGGGCCGAATATCCGTTGGCCGTAGAGAGGTTGAAGATTGCAATCCGGCAAGCCAAAGAATATGGTCTACTGGGTGAAAACATCTTCGGGACGGATTTCTCTTTCGATATCGAGATACGTTATGGGGCAGGAGCATTCGTTTGTGGTGAAGAAACGGCGTTGATTCATAGTATGGAGGGGCTTCGCGGAGAAGCGACTGTTAAACCGCCTTTCCCAAGCGAACAAGGTTACAAAGGTTGCCCGACCAATGTGAATAATGTGGAAACATATGCCAACGTGCCGGTTATCCTGTTGAAGGGAGCTGAATGGTTCAGTAGTATAGGTACGGAGAAAAGTAAGGGGACGAAAGTCTTTGCCCTTGCGGGAAAAGTAAATAACGTTGGGCTGATAGAGGTTCCGATGGGGACGACGTTACGCGAAGTGATCTTCGGTATAGGAGGAGGCATCAAAGATGGAAAGAAATTTAAGGCTGTGCAGACAGGAGGTCCTTCAGGTGGCTGCCTGACTGAGAAGCATCTGGATTTGCCGATCGACTATGACAATCTTTTGGCTGCCGGTTCGATGATGGGGTCGGGGGGGGATGATTGTGATGGACGAAGACGATTGTATGGTCGCTATGGCCAAATTCTATCTGGATTTCACGGTCGAGGAGTCATGTGGCAAATGTGCTCCTTGCCGGATTGGCAACAAACGGTTGCACGAGATGCTGCAAAAGATTACGTCCGGCAACGGAACGATCGAGGATCTGGAACGGCTTCGTAACTTGGCTGGTGTGATCAAAGACACTGCCTTGTGCGGTTTGGGACAGACATCGCCCAATCCAGTTTTGTCTACGATGGATAACTTCTATGATGAATATCTGGCCCACGTGAAGGAAAAACGTTGTCCGTCTCATCAATGTCGCGAACTGACGCAATATTTTATCAATCCAGAGAAATGCAAGGGATGTACGCTTTGTGCCCGGATGTGTCCGGTAAATGCGATCACGGGAGACAAGAAAGTTCCGCATGTGATTGATCCGCAGACTTGTATCCGGTGCGGTTCATGTATAGAGAGATGTAAGTTCGGTGCTATTTATGTGCACTAAAGTAGTGAAGAATGGACAATGACAATTAAATGTATGGAAACAGTAAAGCTTATTATAGATAGAAAACCAGTGGAAGTCCCCAAAGGAACCACGATCCTGGATGCTGCAAAAGGAATGGGTATCCGCATTCCGACTCTTTGCTATATGAAGTTGGAAGATTTGCACTATGAAAATAATCCGGGTGCTTGCCGTATCTGCGTAGTTGAAATAGAAGGTCGCCGTAATTTGGCTCCTTCCTGTAAAACGGAGTGTATGGAAGGGATGGTTGTGCAAACACACAGCCCACGCGTGATGAATGCCCGGAAAACCGTAATGGAACTGATCCTGTCCAACCATCCGGCAGAATGTCTGACTTGCAGTAGCAATGGACATTGTGAACTACAAGCAATTGCTCACGACCTGGGGATACGTGAGATTCGCTATAAAGGCGAGATGTCCACATTCCAGATAGACCGTTCACCGTCTATCGTCCGCAACATGAACAAGTGCATCATGTGCCGCCGTTGCGAGACCATGTGTAATAATATCCAGACCGTTGGGGCTTTGACTGCTGTCAATCGAGGCTTTAATGCAGCCGTCTCTACGGCTTTCGAACGGGATATTGCCGGTAGTACGTGTTCCTATTGCGGCCAGTGCGTATCGGTCTGCCCAGTAAACGCGTTGAGCGGACGGAATACACAACAGCCGGTGTTGGATGCGCTGGCCGATCCGGACAAAATCGTGATAGCCCAGACAGCTCCGGCTGTCCGTACGGCTTTGGGACGCGATTTCGGATATGAACCGGGGACATTGGTAACGGGTAAAATGGTTTCCGCCCTCCGCAGGTTGGGCTTCGATTATGTTTTCGATACGGATTTTGCCGCCGACCTGACTATTATGGAAGAAGGGACAGAACTGTTGCAACGGATCGGGAAATACTTGAAAGGCGATCAGGAAGTAAAAATGCCGTTGATGACGAGTTGCTGTCCGGGGTGGGTCAGCTTCGTCGAACAGCATTTCCCGGAATTATTAGACAACCTGTCGACAGCTAAGAGCCCACAGCAGATGTTCGGTGCAATTGCCAAAAGTTATTTTGCCGAAAAATTGGGAGTAGACCGAAAGCGGATCGTTGTCGTGTCGATCATGCCCTGCCTGGCAAAGAAATATGAAGCCAGTCGTCCGGAATTTGCGGTCGATGGCAATCCGGATGTCGATATTTCGATCTATACGCGCGAATTGGCCCGCCTGATCCGCTATGCAAACATAAACTTCGCGGAACTGCCAGATAGCGATTTCGATCGTCCGTTAGGCGAATCGACAGGAGCCGGAGTTATCTTCGGAACAACCGGTGGCGTGATAGAAGCTGCTTGCCGTACGGCGTACGAGCTATATACGAAAAAAACTCTTCCTAAAATTGATTTTGAAGAACTCCGCGGGCTGGAAGGCATTCGCAGTGCAACAATAGACTTCGATGGGACACCGATAAAAATAGGAATTGCACATGGTTTGGGCAATGCCCGTAGATTGGTTGAAGAAGTCAAAAACGGCATGTCGCCCTATCATGCCATCGAAGTTATGGCATGTCCGGGCGGTTGTATCGGTGGTGGCGGCCAACCGTTCCACAGGGGCAGGATGGAGGTGCTGCGCAAACGTGCGGCGGCTCTCTATCAGGAGGATCGCAGCAAGACGCTTCGCAAGAGCCATGAGAATCCTTATATTCAAGCTCTTTATGCTGACTATCTGGGAGAACCGTGCGGACCGCGTGCCCACAAGCTGTTGCATACGCACTACTTCGACCGCAAGGAAGCCATTAACATGTTTACGCAAGAAAATCAGGAGGGATAAACGATGGATAAGATGAAGATACATTTGATTCAGATGAAGATCGATGAGTTGTTGGCTGTCTGTGATGAACATAATAACGATCCGGGAGAGCTGATCAACATATTGCATGCCGCCCAAGGCATATTCGGTTATCTGCCTCGCGAAGTGCAAGAGATCATCGCCGGCCGGTTGCATATTCCGGTTTCCAAAGTATATGGAGTTGTGACGTTCTATTCGTTCTTTACCATGACTCCGAAGGGGAAATATCCTATTTCCGTCTGTCTGGGAACGGCCTGTTATGTACGTGGAGCCGAGAAAGTCTTGGAAGAGTTCCAGCGCCAGTTGGAGATCAAAGTTGGAGAGACTACATCCGACGGCCTGTTTTCATTGGATTGTCTACGTTGTGTGGGGGCTTGCGGACTGGCTCCGGTCGTCACGATTGCCGGAAAAGTTTATGGACGTCTGACACCAGAGAAAGTGCGGGATATCCTTTCCGAATACTACCTGTTGGAGCAAGTATAAGCGACTCGTCTGTTGTGCCAATGCTGTGACACAACAGTGCCATCGCATTGGCACAATTGTGTCGCAACGATGGCACGGCCATATAATAAAGGCGATCTTCTATTCTTTGGTCTCTATATAAACGACATGCGTCTGTAAATATTCTTCAAGACCGTGTTTTCCATCTGCACCACCGATTCCAGACTTACGCCATCCGGCATGGAAACCTTGCATAGCTTCAAAGTTCTCACGATTGATATATGTTTCGCCAAATTTCAGCGAGCGCATGATCTTGAATGCATAGTCCAGATTTTGGGTATAGACGGAAGATGTCAGTCCGTACTCACAGTCATTTGCCCATGCAATCGCATCATCGATATCCGTATATTCGACAATGGGCAGGATAGGGCCGAAGGTCTCTTCCCGTATGATATCCATTTCTTGTGTGGCGCAATCCAGCACTGTAGGTTCGAAGAAATACCCTTTTGTTCCGATCCGATGACCGCCACATAGAAGTTTGGCTCCCTGCCGAACCGCCTTTTCAACTTTTTGCTCCATGGCAGCCAAAGCATTTGCTTCGATCAGTGGCCCCATATCCAAGTCTGCGATCTCGTTCGGATTGCCGACTTTCACCTGCTTCATACCGGCCACAAGCTTTTCCATAAAGATATCTTTGATCTTTTTATCTACATAAACCCGCTCCGCACAATTACATACCTGTCCGGTATTGATAACGCGTGAAGCAATGATCGACTTCACCGCCAAGTCTATATCTGCGTCTTCCATCACGATTGCAGGAGCTTTTCCTCCTAATTCCAAAGATACTTTTGTTATATTAGGAGCTGCTGCTGCCATTGTCTGTTGTCCGGCACTTACACTTCCCGTAAGGCTGACCATGCCAACTTTCGGATTTGCTGCCAATTCATGACCTATCACCGAACCACGTCCGTTCACTAAGTTGAAAACTCCGGCTGGCAAACCGACTTCTTCTACAATTTGTGCAAAAACGTATGCATTTTCAGGTGTCAGCTGACTCGGTTTTACCACGATCGTATTACCGGTAATCAAAGCCGGGGCTGCTTTGCGTGCAACCAGGAAGAAGGGGAAGTTCCAAGGAAGAATACCGGTTGTTACACCAATTGCTTTCTTGAACAGGAATATGCTTTCACGCGGACGGTCGCTGGGGATGATTTCACCTTCATACCGGCGGGCCCATCCAGCCATATAATCGATATAATCTGCCGTAAAAAGAACTTCCACATTAGCCAGGCCTTGCGTCTTTCCTCCTTCACGAACAATTATATCAGTCAGTTCCTTTTCTCTTTTACGGATACCGGCTGCAATTTTGGTCAGATAAGCGGCCCTTTCTATAGAAGGTGTCCTTTCCCATTGACCCTGAGCTTTTTCTGCTGCATCGATCGCTCTTTTAGCATCTTCGACCGTACCGTCCGGCATTAATGATATAACTTCTTCAGTAGAAGGATTTAATACCTTAATCCATTTTCCAGATTCATGTTCTATGAATCTGCCATCAATAAACATTTTCACTGTCTCTTATACACATCTCCGAGCCCACGAGACGGACTCCTAT
>ERZ1026923.1051-NODE-1051-length-9522-cov-5.318580_pt1 | contig 9522 bp, 5 predicted proteins | sample MGYA00519464_ERZ1026923 | MGnify/ENA primary metagenome ERZ1026923 (study PRJEB26926, sample SAMN06164762) | human gut metagenome | biome: ENVO:00009003; feature: ENVO:2100002; material: ENVO:00002003 | host: Homo sapiens | place: USA | collected 2012 ...
GTCGGCAGCGTCAGATGTGTATAAGAGACAGTCTCAGGCGATTGAAGTTTCGTTGCTCATCTTCAAGAATTAAGACATTCATATTAAGTATTATTTATAATAGGCAGTTTGACAATATAGGTATTTTCTCGTTGTTCGATAAAAGGTTTTTTCTTGCAAAGTAAGAGATAACGCCCGACGATATTTTTATTGCCGATCCCCGTCGATTCAAAATCGGATGCTATCGGGCGTAAGTCGTTTTCTACTACAATATCATTTTCTTCACGGAAAACACGTATTAAGAGAGGGTGTCGAGCCGATGCACGGTTGTGCTTAATGGCGTTTTCCACCAATAATTGTAGGCAAACGGGAGGTATCTGCCCGTCGATTTGCTTCAATGTTTCATCTATATCTATGCAGACAGCGTCCTCATAGCGCATTTTTATCAAGTAAATATAAGAATGGAGGAAAGCGATTTCTTCTTCGATGCTTACCGTATCTCGTTTCAGATTCTGGATGACGCGGTACACCTTTGACAAGTTGTCCAGAAACTTTTCAGCCAATACAGTGTCTTCCACTATCAATTCAGAAAGAATGCTGAAGTTGTTGAACATGAAATGAGGGTCTATTTGCGATTTCAATACTTCCAATTGCATCTGTGCGGCATGTTCCTTTTCTTTCAGAAGGGTTATTTCCAACTCCTTTTTCTGTCTTTCGGCTAATATGGATGATTCCATATATTGGGCATCAGTATAGATATAAGACACGAATGTCGCCATTACACTGAATATGTACAACCCCTGATGAAAAAAAGCAAGCCCCTCATCAAAACATATATTTATCAACAGAGAAAAGCACCAAACGGTCAGGTTGTTAAATAAGAGTAGCAGGAAAGCACAGATAAACAGTCGTAGATACGGCTTATCCGTAAATGAAACAAGACGAAACGACCAACTGCTATAAAAGACAGATAGTTCCACGAATACGAAACTTATCAGCAACGACACGCCGAAATCGATCATATAATCTACAAACGACAGTTCGCCGCCGAAAAACCACGTAGTATATTCTTTGTCGATCAATGCTGTCAGCAGATAACTGAGAAGAAATACAATCACTACCAGTAGCACGCGATTCTTTATATTGTCGAACTTGGTTTTTGCCATCCGTTTTTATTTGCAAAATAAGTGACTTTCACCTCTTCCTCCAAACAAAGTGGAGATGAAGCTTCATAAATAGTTCTCGAAATGATATAAATTGAGTGTGAATCGAATACAGGAAATGAAAAAGAGAGTATGTTTCATTATCCACATGTCGTAATCCATTTATTACGTTTCCGAAACTGTTTTCTACGTTTCACGCATTTGCTTATTGCGGTACAGTTCCGTAATTCTTTCCTTTGCGCCAAAAAAGAGAAGAAAGAATGAAAAGAATTATTGGAGCTATACTTTTAGCATGTACAATGTGCCTGTCTTCGTGCAAGAACAGGGAAGTGAAAGAAACACTGCCATTGTGCCGGGTGATGACTGTTGCCGCAAAGGCGGTGGAAATAAACGAGTCTTATTCAGCTTCCATACAAGGGCGGCAGGATATTGACATCTACCCACAAATATCGGGTACAATAACAGAGCTTCGTGTGTATGAAGGGAAAACGGTTCGGAAAGGTGAAGTAATGTTCGTCATAGATCAAGTGCCTTACCGTGCAGCATGGCGCAAAACAATGGCTGATGTACATGCAGCTGAAGCGCAGGTGGAGACGGCTCGTCTGGAATATCGCAGCAAGCAACAGCTTTTTGCGGAAAAAGTCGTTTCAGAATACGATCTGTCCACTGCGAAGAATGCCCTTGCCATTGCCGAAGCGACATTGGAACAGGCAAGGGCTTTGGAAGAGGATGCACGGAACAGCCTGTCTTATACGGAGGTAAAAAGTCCGTCGAATGGAGTTGTCGGCACACTACCTTACCGGGAGGGCGCATTGGTCAGCGCTTCGATGGCTATTCCGTTAACTTCCGTTTCCGACAATTCAGAGATGTATGTCTATTTTTCAATAACCGAGAAGCGGGTTCATTCCTTACTCCGACAATACGGATCCCATGATGAAGTAATCCGCCAAATGCCTCCGGTCAGATTACAACTGAATGACGGTAGTCTGTATGATGGACAAGGACACGTAGAGAGCATTAGCGGCATTATCAACCGGAAGACCGGTACGGTATCCGTCCGCAGTATTTTTGATAATACCAACCGTACATTATTAAGTGGGGGAATCGGTAACGTCATTATTCCGCATCGTGAAGATTCTGTCATTGTCATTCCGCAGACGGCTACCACCGAATTGCAGAATAAGATTCTGGCATATAAGGTAGCTGAAGACGATTGTGTTCACTCCTGTGAACTGACTGTGGAAAAACTCAATGATGGCAAAGATTATATTGTCAGATCCGGTCTTGCCGTAGGTGACGTAATTGTAACCGAAGGAACGGGACTTCTGCGGGACGGTATTCAGATAGATATAAGAAAAGATGAACCCTCCAAATAATAAAAAACTATGAACCTAAGATTTTTTATAGACCGCCCAGTTTTTTCTGGCGTCATATCTGTCGTGATCGTACTAATGGGATTCATCGCCTTATCGAATCTGCCTGTGGAACAGTATCCTGATATTGCACCGCCTACTATTCAAGTATTTGCCAACTATCCGGGAGCCAACGCCGAAACGGTACAGAAATCGGTTGTAGTTCCTCTGGAGGAGTCCATCAACGGTGTGGAAGATATGACTTATATCACCTCCACGGCCTCTAATAACGGTGATGCCATGATAAATGTTTATTTCAAGCAGGGAAGTAATGCTGATATGGCGGCGGTAAACGTACAGAACCGTGTATCCACTGCCTTGAGTTTGCTTCCTGCCGAAGTGACAAAAGTCGGTGTTACCACCATGAAGCAACAGAATGCCGAACTGAAAACATTCTCGCTCTTTGACCCTACCGGGAAATATGATTTGCAGTTCTTGAACAACTACATGAAGATAAACGTGGAACCGCGTATCAAGCGTATCGGAGGTGTGGGTAATATGATGCTGTTCGGTTCCAATTACAGTATGCGTATCTGGATGAAACCCGATAAGATGGCGCAATACGGTCTTATCCCTTCGGACATCACCGCTATGCTGGAACGGCAGAACATTGAAGCTGCTACGGGAGCCTTTGGGGAAAATCATGATAACGCTTATCAGTACACAATGAAATACCGAGGCCGATATTCCACTCCGGAAGAGTTCGGTGAACTTGTCGTTCGTTCCCTCCCTAGCGGTGAGGTTCTCCGACTCAATGAAGTGGCAGATGTAGAGTTGGGCGATGAAGCCTACAACTATTCGACTGAGATGAATGGTCATCCGGCTGCTATGGCAATGATTTACCAAAAGGCCGGCTCCAATGCTTCGGAAACTATCAATGAAATAGATGCCGTACTGGACGAGCTCGGCAAGGATTTACCTAAAGGACTGGAATTCGTAACTCTGAACGACACGAACATTTTTCTGAAAGCATCCATCAAGGTTGTATTGAAAACATTGTTGGAAGCTATCTTACTGGTAGTGCTGGTGGTATATGTGTTTTTGCATGACATTCGTTCCACCCTTATTCCGACGATAGGCATTGTGGTATCCATTGTTGGCACATTTGCTTTTATGGCAGTGGTTGGATTTTCTGTCAATTTAATCACGCTCTTTGCACTGGTTCTTGCTATCGGTACGGTAGTGGATGATGCCATTATCGTGGTCGAAGCGGTACAAGCACGTTTCGATATAGGTTATCGTTCTTCCTATATGGCCACCAACGATGCTATGCGGAGTGTCGCATCGGCTATCCTGACCTCTACGCTGATATTCATGGCCGTGTTTATTCCCGTTTCCATGATGGGAGGTACATCCGGAGAATTCTACAAGCAATTCGGCATCACGATGGCCGTAGCTGTGGGTATTTCAGCGATCAATGCATTTACCCTTTCACCTGCCTTGTGCGCTTTGCTGCTTCATCCTTACAAGGATGAGCAAGGGAATACGAAGAACAATTTTGCCGCTCGTTTCCGTACAGCGTTCAATGTGGCTTTCGATGCGATAACTTCCCGATATATGCGCTCTGTTCTGTTCTTTGTCAAGCGTAAATGGCTGATGTGGGGAACGCTGGCGGTGTCGATGGTATTGCTTGTCTTTTTGGTGCGTACCACCAAAACCGGACTTGTTCCCGATGAGGACACAGGTTCGGTAATGATTAGTATGAATGCCAAGCCCGGAACTTCGATGGCTGAAAACCGGCGTATCATGCAAGAAGTAAACCGGAACATAAACCGGATATCCGGCATTGACTATAACGCCAACATCGTGGGATATTCCTTCAGTGGCGCAGGTTCATCTATGGGAATGTCATTTCTTTCTCTTAAACACTGGGACGAGAGAAAGGGAAAAGGACAATCGGCAAGGGAAATCATAGACAGTATCTATGCTTTCGCTCCCGGTATACCGGATATGCAACTTTTTGCCGTGACTCCTCCAATGATACCGGGCTACGGGATGGGAAGCGGTTTCGAACTTTATCTGCAAGACAAGGTTTCAGGCGATCTGAACAAGTTCAAGGAAGTGGCGGACAACTTCGTAGCAACTCTCAATGAACGTCCGGAGATAGAGATGGCATATTCTTCTTTTGAAACGAACTACCCGCAATATTGGGTTGATATAGATGCTGCCAAATGCGAACAAGCAGGTATTTCCACTATTGAGATTCTGGAAACTCTTTCCGGTTATTACGGAGGAGGTTATGTGTCGAACTTTAATCGTTTCTCCAAATTGTACCGTGTGCAGATACAAGCAGATCCGACATACCGGGTTACTCCTGAATCCTTGAACCATATTTATGTTCGAACGGGTGAGGGAATGGCGCCTCTCGCACAATTCGTACAGCTTACTAAAACCTATGGGCCACAGGACGTGTCACGATTCAACCTTTATAATTCCATTTCTATCAATGGAACACCTGCATCCGGATACAGTTCGGGGGACGCATTGAAAGCGGTACAGGAAACAGCAGAAAAGCTGCTTCCGGCTAATTATGCGTACGAGTTTGGAGGTATTTCCCGCGAGGAAAGTCAGACGACTAATAATGTGGCTATTATCTTTGCCATCTGTATGGTGTTGATATATTTGATATTGTGTGCGCTTTACGAGAGTTTGCTCATTCCTTTCTCGATCATTCTGTCCGTTCCGTGCGGATTCTTAGGAAGCTTCCTGTTTGCTCAGATTTTAGGTCTGGAAAACAATATCTATATGCAGACGGGACTCATCATGCTGATAGGATTGCTTGCCAAAACCGCCATTTTGCAGACTGAATATGCAGTACAACGCCGAAAAGCGGGCATGTCGCTCTTACAAGCTGCTTATGTGGCGGCAAAAGACCGTTTACGTCCGATTTTGATGACGGTCATGGCTATGATATTTGGATTGCTGCCTCTGATGATGGCACATGGTGTGGGTGCAAACGGTTGCCGTTCTCTGGCTTCCGGTGTAGTGGGAGGTATGTTGATAGGAACATTGGCACTGCTGCTATTTGTTCCCGTCCTTTTCATTGTCTTTCAGTATTTGCAAGAAAAAATCAGACCTGCACAGACTTCATGTAAAGATGCGGATTGGGCGATACAAACGGAATTGGAGAACCTTAAGATAAAAGAATGAAGATGAAATTTGCATATTATACATTCATATTGTTATGGGCAGTTTGTCTGATGACGGGATGCTCCATATATAAACCTTATTCCCGTCCTGAAGTTCAGACCGAAGGATTATACCGAGACTTGGAGGAAACAAGAGACACTGCTTCAATAGCTACTCTCGGCTGGCGGAATTTATTCTCGGACAAAAATTTGCAAGCCTTGATTGAGAAAGGGTTGGAACGAAATACGAATTTGCGTGTAGCCCATATACGGGTGAAAGCTGCAGAAGCGGTGTTAATGAATGCACGACTTTCTTATCTGCCATCGGTAGTACTGGCTCCGGATGGCAGTATCAGTGGTACAGAGGGAGCGAAAGCGATAAAGACATATAATCTTGCCGCTTCCGCAAGCTGGGAAATAGATTTGTTTGGAAAAGTAACCAATGCCAAACGAGAGGCGCTTGCCGCTCTCGAAGGAAGTCGGGCTTACAGGCAGGCGGTAGAGACACAGCTTATAGCCACAATCGCCAATAGTTATTATATGTTGCTGATGCTCGACCGCCAACTCATCATCAGTGAACAGACGTTGATTACTTGGAAAGAGACAGAACACTCTATCGAGGCGTTGAAACGGGCTGGAAAATCCAACGATGCAGCGGTACTTCAGGCCAAAGCGAACCGTTTGGCATTGGAAGCGTCTGTGGTGTCCATACGGAAAAGTATACGTGAAACAGAGAACGGACTTTCAGCATTACTGGCCGATACATCACATGACATCATGCGGGGAGCACTACAAAAGCAACAGTTTCCCGACACACTTTCTGCAGGACTTCCCGTACAGCTGCTTGCCAACCGTCCTGATGTGAGACAAGCGGAATGGAATTTGGCACAAGCATATTATGCTACCAATGCCGCCCGTTCCGCTTTTTATCCGAGCCTTACTCTTTCCGGCTCTATCGGATGGACGAACAATGTCGGCGGTGTTGTAGTCAATCCCGGAAGTTGGTTGTTCAGTGCGGTAGGCTCGCTTATGCAACCTCTGTTCAATAAGGGAACGAATATAGCTAACCTGCGTCAGGCAAAAGCTCGCCAGGAAGAAGCTCTTCTTCTATTCCAGCAATCCCTGTTAGATGCTGGAAAAGAAGTAAACAATGCTTTGACACGTTGGCAATCTGCCCGCATTCGGATGGATTATGTCAATCAACAAATCATGACCTTGCAAGAAGCCGTGCGCAAAACCGAATTACTGATGCAACATACTTCCACTAATTATCTTGAAGTATTGACTGCACGTCAGAGACTACTGGAAGCGGAATTAACGCAGGCTCAAGATAAATTTGAGGAAATACAAGGAGTAATTGATTTATACCATGCTGTGGGAGGAAGATAGCCACATAAAAAAGTACATGAAGTTACAACATAAGATATTCTTCAGCTATTGGAAGTTGATATTGGATAATGCGGATAGGTGTTTCCTATCCGCATTACTTATAAATCCCGATTGCTGATTTTGCAAATTACAAGAAAATGCTACTTAGCATAGAGGTATTTTACCTTCTTTTCATCAAAAAACGCCTTTTCAGCCATTCACGTACCGGTTCGTCATACAGTTTAAGGCAAGCATACGCGATAGCAATGGATAAAATGAAGATGGAAACTGCAAGCAAAACATGCATGCCTAAAGGTGCGTCCGGATGATTCCGTGCCCAGGCTATCTGCATATAAATCAGCGGAAAATGTGTGATATAAAGAGGGTAGGAGATCTCTCCGAGAAATTGGCAGATGGCTACGGAACGTTTTCCCGTCACATTGCTGCCTGCTCCCATCGCTACTATTAAAGGGAACATAATAAGTACACAAAAAGCTTCGTAAGCACCGTTCATCCACATGGCTTCCGTACCGCCGATGCGGGGCATAACTAAAATGGCAGCTATCAGCAATGAGCACCAGTAAAATCCTCTTTTTATCTTTATCAGTTTGTTGACGCGCGAAAGCAGTAGCCCCACGAAGAAAGGATAAAGCAGTCGGGATATACCGATGTAGAGTTGATCGGGAGTAAGGCTCCATCCGCCGATAAAGGTATATGCAGCCGCTTCTCTTGTGGCCAACAGACCAAAAGTATCTATATTGAATGCTATGTCGATGGTCAGCAACGCTGCCAGGGCAACAAAGATTCCCAAGGCGATTTTAGAGAAATGGCGGATAAACAAAGCATAAAGAATGTTTGCTATATACTCCCACATTAGCGACCAGGTAGGACCGTTCAGGGAGTTTACTTCCCACCAGCCCCGTATGTCCCATGAAACTGGTGTGGGAATCATCAGACAACCCAACAGAACCATCAGGAGGACTTTCCACCAAGGTGTTTCCATAATCAGAGGGAAAGCGGAACAGTCGCCCAGATAGAAAAAAACAGCTCCTATTAACGTGCCCATAATCACCATAGGATGCAGGCGTACCAGGCGTCGCTTAAAGAAATCTTTTATGGACATCCTGTCCCAGCGGTCATCATAGGCATATCCTATTACAAAACCGGAAAGAACAAAAAAGAAATCCACAGCCAGATAACCATGATTCAAAATCTGATGGACAGGGTCCGCAGAATAAGTTTCAAACAAGTGGTAAGCTACCACAATCATTGCGGCAACGCCGCGTAGTCCGTCCAGTATTTCATAGCGCGGCTTCGATGCCAAATAAGTTGTTGTATTCATTATTTTGATATTAAATTCATTTTCACACTAAAAAATAACCTGCCATATTTTCGCAAACCTGGCAGGACCTAAGTTATCCAGATATCTGATATTATCAGTTTTATATCGCGTGCAAAGTTATCCCTCAATTAGTTTACGCATTTATCTTATCGTTTATTAGAATTGTCTTATATTTGCATATTTCCCTATATAAGGAAGAAAATAATAGAAAATATTAAATTATAGTATAATGCCCCAATCTGAAAGACGTTCTTTTACTTTCGAGAATGTTCATCTTGCGCCCGATGAACAAATAGGTTTGCATCAGCAATCTACCTGGGAGCTTTCGTATGTGATCGTAGGTTCCGGCATGAGGTTGATAGGCGACATGACGGAACCTTTTCTTGGCGGAGAGGTAGTTATGATACCGCCGGAAATTCCGCATTGCTGGTACTTTGAGGGCGATGATACGGATGCGCAGGGCAGGATTGCGAACATTACCGTGACGTTTGACAATGATTTCCTCGATAGGTGTTCCGGTACTTTTCCGGAACTGTGCGGACATATAGATAAGTTGAAGAAGAAGTATGATGCGGTGAAATTCGATAAGGAAAAGTCGGAGACAATCATTGACCTTCTGGAAGAGATGTGTAATCAAAGTGAAGCTGAAAGGGTTGTATCCATGATAAAGCTCATCCTGATAATGGCAGATAGCGGTAGTGAGCACGTGGTAGGTAAATATCAGAGGATTGACAAAGAAACGAAGCGTATGAATCAGATCCAGACATACGTTATCTGCAATGCAAAGCGGGATATTACGCTCGATGATGTGGCACGGTATGTAGGCATGAACCGGGCTTCTTTCTGTATATTCTTCAAGAAAGCTACCGGAAAGACTTTTGTCACTTATCTGAACGAGTATCGTATAGGTTTAGCCTGCCAGCTTTTGAGGCAGAAGAGGATGACGGTTTCAGAAATCTGTTATAATGTTGGCTTTAATAATGTGCCATATTTCAACCGGACTTTTAAGCGTCATAAAGGCGTCTCCCCCTGTGAATACAAACAAGGTGGCAAAGCTGATGCTAACGAAAAAAAGAATACTGGTATAATAGCTGTCTCTTATACACATCTGACGCTGCCGACGACTAGTC